>Ga0209693_10000112_pt1 | contig 31045 bp, 22 predicted proteins | sample HubBroMetageWRM3_FD_188345 | JGI IMG/M metagenome (GOLD analysis project Ga0209693, IMG submission 188345) | Warmed soil microbial communities from the Hubbard Brook experimental Forest, New Hampshire - Hubbard Brook CCASE Soil Metagenome WRM 3... | ecosystem: Environmental > Terrestrial > Soil... | reverse complement strand
TCCGAGGTGCCGTAAGCAGCTGTACTTCCCTGTTGCACTGCCGCCTCCATGCCCCGCGATGCGACCCTGATCCGCATCCAGCACGGCATCACGGAGTCCAAGACCAACCTCCACGGCTTCCGCATCCGGACTGACACCCGCCTGCTGACCGAAGGCCTTGTTCACTGCGAAACGTCACTTGACCAACTCCACGAGTGCGTCCTTAGAAGATGCGAAGGTCGACGCGAAGTTCGAGCTGGCGATCCCCTCTGCCCCAACGCGCCGCGCGGGGTCCTTGCTTTCGCGAGCAGAGTCGATGAGGCCAGCAGTTACTGCAGCGGCGAGCTCCCCGAGGGGGAACTTCTCGCCCTTACGCGGCCCAGGGCCTTCGAAGAAGACGCCTCTTGCCTGCATGATGACAGCGCCAGCATCGCCGCCGAAAGCGCAGATGGTCTTGCCGCCCCGCACCCAGTCGATGTTCTCGAAGTAGAGGGCCGCACCAAACATGCAGCCTTCGACAGCTTCAGCAACCTTCCCGTGTCGGTCTGAGAAGATCCAGGGACCCTTCCTAGCTCCCGGCACGTCTGGACGACTGAGGCCCAGTCGAACCGCCCTCTCCGTGATGAGAATCTTTCCGAGCAAGCTCCTCGCTCGCAGACCCTGCTTGGGCTGACCGTCCACGAACCAGGTGCCGTGTATCTCCAAGTCGGGCTTCCCGTCGGAGGTGGCCCACAGCCAGCGACTAACCACGTTCTCTCCCTTGTCCGGCCACGACAGCGGTTCGGCGTTCTTCTTCAAGCCGATCCAGCGCTCGCCGTCTTTTTCGACCAATTGCAAGTTCTTCCCGCCTTGGTCAAGTCCAGGCTGGAAGAGCGCGCCAAATGGGATCGCGGTAAGCGTGCTGAATGGGCAGTTCCCGCTGAAAGTCATTTCTCAAACTCCAACTTAGTTCGGCATTAGTCGGCCGCGAGCGACCCTATTCGTGAGCAAACCCACCGCTGCCGTGGCCACTGCGGCCGCCACGCCTATCGCGCGCATGCTGACAAGATGGAACAACGATCCCCCAAAAACAGCTTCAACAGACCGAACCTAGTGAGCATGATGCGGTTTGTGCAACCACCATCCCGCCACCGCTGGTGGGACTACTGATGTGGTGGATTTGTTCGAAGCCCCCTGTCAGGTACCACGTCGACCCCGCGGGTGCTAGCACGTGACCCGGACCGAGGCTCGGCTCAGGTCCAGGACATGACCTTCGGCGGCCACGGTTACGCTCGGATCGGCGGCGAAACGCGCTGCCATATGGTCGAGGGCGTCGTCGGTCCGGTCGGGCTTGTGGTGGGCGAGCAGGACACGCCGGGCGCCGGCGCGTCGGGCCAGGCCGACGGCGTAGTCCGCGGCGGGATGGCCGAACGACGCCAACGCGGCCACCTCATCCGGGTTCAGGAACGCGTCGTGGATAAGGAGATCCACCCCGGCGGCCAGGCCGAGCGCGGCGGGGTGGTACTCGCCCCACCCTTCGGGGCCGGGACCGAGCGCGGTGGGACAATGATCGGGGATGTAGGCGAGCGCGGAGTGGCCGTCGCTGACCCGGTACCCGAAGGTCCGGCCGCCCTTATGCGGGACCTCTCGCGCCTCCACGGTGAAGCCCTCGGCCTTGATCGTGCCGGGCGCGATGAAGCCGAACGACCAGTCCCCCCGCAGTTCGCCTGGCCTGATCGGGAAGTGCGGCGGGGACATCCCCCTGGCCAGCACCTCCTCCGCACCTGTGCTCGCCTCTGGGGTCCCGGTCCCCTGTTCGGGCAGCAGCAGCGTGACCCGGGCGTCGGCGCGGTCACCGCCGCTAAAGAAGGGCAGTCCGTGGACGTGGTCCCAGTGCAGGTGCGTGAGGATGATCGTGCCGGCGAAGGGCTCACCGTGCAGCAGGCTGGTGACCCGGCGCAGGCCGGTACCGGCATCCAGGACCAGTCGGGGAGGGCCGCCGTCCTCGGGGGCGACGGCCACGCAGGATGTGTGGCCGCCGTAGCGGACGAACTCCGCTCCCGGCGCGGTGGTCGAGCCGCGGACCCCGCACAGGTAGACGCGCACCGTCAGCCCCGCGTCGCGTCTTCGCGCCGGTGGCCGGTGGCCAGTTCGGTCAGGGCGGTCGGGTCGAGCTGGCCGGCGGGCACCGAGGCGACCCGGCAGGGGGTGACCGCGACCAGCGTGGACGTCCGGGTGCCGCCCTCCAGCGCGGCCCGCTCGCCGAGCATGGCCCCAGGGCCGTACTCGGCCAGCTGCTCACCGTCCTTCTCGACCCGGATCACCCCGTCGAGTACCAGGAAGATGTCGTGGCCGGAGTCGCCTTGGCGGACCAGCTCGGAGCCGGCGGTCAGACGGCTGATCCGCGGCGCGGCGGCGCCGTGCATGAGCTGTACCGACAGGGTCCGCTCCAGCGCGGTCTCGACCGCGGTCACCAGGGCGGGGGAATCCTCGTCGCCCCAGGGAGTCCGGCGGCCGAACGAGATCTGCGCCCAGTCGCTGTAATCGGTCAGGCCCGACTTGTGGCTGAGCCGTCCCTCGGCGTCATAGATCCAGTGCCTGGGGAACCGGCTGGCGCCCTCGGCCGCGTACTCGGCCCGGCCGTCGGCATATAGGGCGAGCGACAGCGTGGTCCACACCAGCGGCGCCTGCCACCGGACGAACGGCGGCCTGCGCACCGGCCGCGGGGCTGGCAGGGCCGTCCGGCCTCCGGTCGTCTGGACGAAGCGCAGGCCTGGGCAGCCGTCGCCGGACCTGCATTGCTGAGGGGGCCGCTGCAGGTCGGGTAGCGCGACCGCCTGGAAGGTGCGGCTCAGGCCGCCCAGCCGGACGGTCGTGGCGCCCATCAGGCCGCCGCCGGCATGGCCGCCGCCGGTGATCTGGCCGTGGCCGTCGACCTCGATCCAGACGCTGAGCTGGTTGGCGAACCGGAACCGGTCCGCGGCCCGCAGCTCCTCCAGGTCGCCGATCTCGGCCGGAGGCGGCTGGTCGTAGTGGGTGAAGCCCGACTCGAACGCCGCGCGGGTCGTGCCGGTGACGGCCTCGGACGGGATCCAGGACAGTGAGGTGACAGTGCTTCCGTATCGCATGACACCGATGCTCACGCCGGGCCGCGCGGTGCGGCAGGGTGCTGACCGCGACTTTCTCGTTGTGCTACCACCACCACAGCGGGGCGTGCCTGCCTCCTGGCCAGGTTGCCCGGTGACATGGGACAACTAGTCGGGTGGAGCATTTCGATCAAGGCCCGATCAGCGTCTTCCTCGCGGACGACAACCTGATCGTGCGCGAGGGTGTCCGTGCCCTCATCAACGCACGCAAAGACCTGCAGGTGGTCGGGGTGGCTGCCGACTTCGACGGGCTCGTGGCCGGCGCTGAGGCCACCCGGCCGCAGGTGCTGGTGACCGACATCCGGATGCCGCCGAACTTCCGGCGCGAGGGCATCGACGCCGCCCGGGAGGTGCGCAAGCGCCACCCGGGCACCGGAGTCGTGGTGCTGTCCCAGTACGAGGACCCCGAGTACGCGGTCTCGCTGCTGTCCGAGGGGTCGGCGGGCTACGGCTACCTGCTGAAGGACCACGTCGCCGAGGGCAGTCAGCTCGTCGACGCGATCCGGGTGGTGGCAACAGGCGGCACTGCGCTCGACCCGGCGATCGTCGAGGCCCTGGTGACCCCGGTGGTCTCGAGCGGCGGCCTAGCGCCCGCCGAGGAGGACCTGCTCGGGATGATCGCGGCGGGTAAGACCATCAAGGCGATCGCCGTGGCGCGCGGGATACCGCCCGAGGCGGTGGCCGCGGAGGTCGACGCGGTCTTCCTCACGCTGGCCCAAGGGGTATCCGCGGGCAGCGACAGCGCGCTGCAGCGGCTCCGCCAGCTGCACCAGGCCATCGTCGACCGGGAAGAGCAGGGCGAGACGCTGTCCCGGCTGCTGCCGAGTGGACTGGCCGAAAAGCTCCGGCAGGAACGGCGCGGCATCGGCGAGACCGAGCGGGTGACGGTGACCGTGCTGATGAGTGACATCCGGTCCTACTCGGCCATCGCCGAGTACGCCGACCCGAGCCAGCTCGCCGGGCAGCTCAACACCCATCGCGCCGCGATGAACCAGGCCATCCTGGGCCAGGCCGGGACCGTCATGCAGTTTGTCGGCGATGCGGTCATGGCGGTATTCGGCGCGCCGTTCCCGCAGCCCGACCACGCGGACCGGGCGGTGGCCGCGGCGCTGGACATGCACGGCCTGCAGGCGGAGATCAACATCCGCTGGCAGGCTGACGGTCTGCCAGCCTTCGGTCTCGGCCTCGGGCTGTCCACCGGCGAGGCGGCGGCGGCCCTGCTCGGCTCGGCCGAGCACCTCGAATACACGCTGGTGGGTGACACCGTCAACTTGTCCCAGCGCTTGCAGCAATTCGCCGATCCCGGAGAGACTGTTTTGTCTGAGGCCACGTTCAAGGCGCTGCGCACTCAGGTGTCGGCCTACGCCCTGGGCGCGCAGCGGGTCAAGGGACGGGATGCTCCGGTTTTTGCTTACAAGATCGACCGGGTGGGGGGACCATGAACGAGATCAGTCCCGCGCTGACTGTGCGCGGCGTACGCAAGACGTTCGAAGCCGAGAACGCGCCGGTCCGCGCGCTGCGCGGGGTGAACCTGACCATCGGGCCGGGTGAGTTCACCGCCTTGATGGGCCCCTCGGGCTGCGGCAAGTCCACGCTGCTGAACCTGGTGGCCGGGCTCGAGGTACCGGATGAAGGAGAGATCGAGGTGGCCGGCGAGCCGGTGACCGGGCAGACCGAAGACGGGCTGGCCCGGCTGCGCCGCCGTCACATCGGCCTGGTCTTCCAGTTCTTCAACCTCCTCGAGGGCATGACCGTGCTGGAGAATGTGGCTCTGCCCGCGGTCATAGCGGGCCGCAAGCGCAAGATGGCGGAAACCAGGGCCCGGGACCTGCTCGACCTGCTCGGCATCGGCGACAAGGCCGCCTCGGTGCCCGGCGTGCTGTCCGGCGGCCAGCGCCAGCGGCTCGCCATCGCGCGCGCACTGGCCAACGAGCCCACTCTGCTTCTGGCCGACGAGCCGACCGGCGCGCTCGATTCCGAAGGCGGCAGCGAGGTCATCGAGCTGATGCGGCGGCTGCACCGGGGCGGCCAGACCATCGTCCTGGTCACCCACGACGTGGACGTGGCCGCGGCGGCTGAGCGCGTCGTGCGGATGCGGGACGGGCGGATCGTCGATCCCGAGCCTGCCGTCGGCGAGGACGCCATCATCGGAGCCCGCTGACCATGGATCCCGCGGTCACCGCCCGCCCCCCCGGGTTGACGCGCTGGCTCGGGCCGGGGCTGCTCGCCCCGGCCGCCACCGTGGCCGTCGCCGTGACCGGGCTGCGGCTGTCCGGCCTGGGCACGGCCGACGCGATCGGTTTCGCCCTGGCGATCGCGTGGGCGCTGGCCGGCCTGGTCACCGCCAGGAAAGGGGGCGTGGCGGACGCCCGGGCGGTGGCCTGGCTGATCGCGCTAGGCGCGCTGACCGGCGCGGTCGCACTGACCGCGGCCCAGATCGGGACCAGCGGTCCTCAGCACGCGGCCCGGATCGTGGCCACGGTGAGCGCGTCGCTGGTGATCGCCATCAGCTTCCACTTCCTGCTCGCGCTGCCCGACGGCCGGCTGGCCCGGCCGGGCCGGCGGATTGTCGCCGGCCTGGGCTACGCCACCGCGGTCGGCACGGGGATCGGCCTGGCCGTGGCCGGCCAGCCGTTCCCGGTAATGGCAGGCGCGCTGATCTGGCCGCTCGCGGTCGCGTGCGCGCTGCCCGCCGCCCGGCTGCGGTACCAGCGAGCCGCGGGGCACGACAAGGAGCAGATGCAGTGGCTGGGGACCGGCCTGGTGACGGCCGCGATCATCGCCCTGATCAGCGCGGTCCTGCATCTCCTCGTGGGCTGGCCGGGGCCGGCCGGCGCGGTGGCGGCCGGCGCGTCCGCGGCGGTGCCGCTGGCCGTGATCCTGGCGGAGTGGCCGCCGGCCGCCCGTCATGGCGGGCAGGCCTTCGTCCACACGATCACGGCCGCCGGCTCGGTCGTTGTGATCGCGGCCATCTACCTGGTGATCGTGGCCGGGCTCGGGAAGGCGCCTGCCACGGACGCCGAACGCGAGCTGCTCGGACTGTCCATGCTCGCGGCCGTGGTTGCGGCGATCGGATTCCTGCCGACCCGCGGCCGCCTGGTCGCGTCCGCCACCCGATTCGTCTACGGGACCCGGGAGGCACCCGGCGAGGCCCTGCGCACATTCGGCAGCCGGATGACCCGCGCCGTGGCCATGGACGAACTGCTGCTGCAACTGGCCGAGTCGCTGCGCAAGACAATGCGGCTGGACTGCGCCGAAATCTACACGGGCACCGGCGACGTGCTGGAGCGGATGGTGTCGGTCCCGGATACCGGCGGCAAGTCGTTCGTGCTGACCGACCGGGAGCGCCCGGTGGTAGCCCGGGCCGGGGTGTCAGGCAGCGCATGGGCTTCGGTCTGGCTACCCGCGCTGCTCGAGGGCCGCGATCAGGCCCAGCTGCGGGTCGCGCCGATCAGTCACGCGGGCGAGCTGCTGGGGCTCATCGTGATAGAGCGAGCCGCCCGCGCGGACTCGTTCACCGACGAGGACGACCGCGTGCTGACCGACTTGGCCCGCCAGGCCGGCCTGGCCTTCCACAACTCCAGGCTCGACTCGGCGCTGCAGAGCACGCTGGACGCGCTGCGCAAGCAGGCGGACGAGCTGCGCGAGTCACGGACCCGCATCGTGGCCAGCGGGGATGCCGAACGCCGCCGGGTGGAACGCGACCTGCATGACGGAGCCCAGCAGCACCTGGTGGCACTAGCCATTAACCTGCGGCTGGCCCGCGACATCGCGGCAGACGACCCCGCGGCCGTGGACGAGATGCTCGGCCAGCTAGCCGACGATGTGCAGCTGACCATCAAGGAGCTGCGCGAGCTGGCGCACGGCATCTACCCGCCGCTGCTGGCCGATAACGGGCTGGGAGACGCACTGCGCGCCGCGGCGAGCCGGAGCCCGCTCAAGGTCCGTGTGGCCGTGGCGGACGACGTGGGACGGTATCCCGCCGAGGTGGAGGCCGCAATCTACTTCTCCTGCATGGAGGCACTGCAGAACGCGGCAAAGCACGCCCAGCAGGCTACGGTGGACCTTCGGCTGTGGACGGAGGCAGGCGGCCTGCTGTTCTCGGTGGCCGACGACGGCCCGGGATTCGATCCGGCGGCGGCTCGGGGCGGCCATGGCCACGTCAACATGGCCGACCGGCTTGGCGCCATTGGCGGGACCGTCCGCTGGGAGTCCCGGCCGGGGCACGGCGCCACGATCAGCGGATCGGTTCCGCTGGTCCCCTTACAGGCAGGCGAAGGCGCCGGAGTCCCGGTTGCGCCACAGCTGGCGCAGGGCGTCGGCGCCGAAGTGCTCCTTGTTGACGTAGGCGGCGGCCCCGCTGGCTGCAGCGCCCGGCGGCAGGTCGGTTACGTCATGGGTCGAGCACAGGAAGACCACCACGTCCGGGTGGGCCGCCACGATGCGCCGGGTGGCCTCGATACCGTTCATCTCGGGCATGTTGATGTCCATCAGCACCAGCGCCGGGCGCAGCTCGTCCACGAGCGTGATGGCCTCCGGGCCGCTGGACGCCTCGCCCGCCAGCTCGAAGCCGTCAAGACGGCGTAGCACAGCCCTGACCGCGAAGCGGAAGGGGGCCTGGTCATCCACCACGAGTACAGACAGCGGGCCGGTCACGCTCCCAGCTTGGCACAGGGACCCGGCGGGCGGGAGTGTGCTGCCACCCGCGCAACAGGGAGGTCAGCCTCCCTGTCCCCGGCCAAGGAACAGCAGCACCGCCATGACCCGGCGGTTCACGTCCTTCTCCTCACTCAGCCCCAGCTTGGCGAAGATCGAGTTGGTGTGCTTCTCCACCGCCCGTTCAGACACCGCGACCGTCGCGGCGATCGTGGCGTTATTCTTGCCCTGCGCCATCCCAGCCAGGACCTGCGTCTCGCGTGCGGTCAGCGTGTCCAGGCTGGACGCCCGCGGGTGGGAGCGCGAACGCACCAGCTCATCCACTACGACCGGGTCGATCATCGAGCCACCGCTGGCCACCGCGCGGACTGCACGGACCAGTTCGTCGATGCTGGCCACCCGCTCCTTGAGCAGGTATGCCCGGCCCGCGGAGCCGTGCTCGAGCAGGGCCACGGCGTAGCCGGGCGTCGTGTACTGGCTCAGCACGACCACGCCGACCTCGGGCCGGTGCTCCCGCAGCCAGGTGGCGGCCTGGATACCCTCGTCACGGCCGGTGGGCGGCATCCGGATGTCGGTGATAACGACGTCCGGATCGCAGCGTTCGATGAGCGCGAGCAGCTCAGGTAGGTCGGCGGCGGTGCCGACCAGCTCAAAGTCCTCGTTGGCCGAGACCAGCCGGGAGACCCCCTCCCGCAGGAGGACATTGTCCTCGGCAAGCGCGACCCTGATGGTGGCCATTGCAAAAGATCGTAGCGTGGGCGCTGTCACTCAGTGCGCAGGATCTGGGCGACGCGCAGCCGCGCCGCACGGCGGGCGGGCCAGGCGGCCAGCAGGTTGGCGGCCAGCAGCACGGCCGGCGCGATCAGCAGCAGCGCCAGTATCGCCACCGGCGGGCGGTAGGCCAGCGGGGTCACGTCGGCGGCGGCGCGCCACAGGATCCGGCCGAGTGCGATGCCAAGCGGGATGCCGAAGGCCAGCCCGATGACGGCCAGCAGCGTGCCCTGGGTGACGATGATCAGCCGGGACTGCGGCCGGGTCAGGCCAAGTGCCCGCAGCACCGCGAGCTCGTGGCCGCGGCGCCGCACGGCGGTGGCCAGCGCGTGCCCGACCGCGCCGATGGCCAGCACGGCCAGGAAGGCGCTCAGCGCGAGCGGCAGCACGGCCACGTCCTTGACCCCCTGGACCATGGTCAGCGGATCCGGCGTCGTGAAGGTGAACGCCTGGCCGCCCGTGATCTTCCTGGCCTTGGCGTCCAGCCGCTGCGCCACCGCCTGCACGTCGGCGCCCGGCCGCAGCGCCACCGTGGCGGCGTGGAACTTGAACGCAAAGTGCGCGCCCTTGAAGAGCCGGTCGTACCCGGCGGGGGTAAGCCATGCGCCGTCGGAGTAGTCGTTGTGCGGTCCGCTCGGCACGAAGCCGATGCCGGTCACGGTCAGCGGCAGCGGTCCGCTGGCACCGGCCAGGTGCACCACCGAGCCGGTGACCGCGTGCAGCTCGCCGGCGGTGGTGGGGGCGAGCACGATCTCATCCGCCGCGGCTGGCATCCGCCCGTCGGTGAGCACGACCGGCACCCGCTTGCCGCCCACCTCGTCGTAGGTGAAGCTCTCCACCGAGACCTGGCCGGACTGTGCTCCGTTGATCCGCGCGTCGTCGACGCCGATGACGTCCGGGTCTGCGGCCGCTGCCCGGAGCACCTGCCCGGCGGCCGGCCCGAGGTCCTGCCCGCTGAGCCCCAGGAAGGCGTCCAGCTGCCAGGTCTGGCCGAAGCGCGCCGGGTTGGCGGCGGCGTCGGACACCCCGGCCGCGAACGTGAAGGCGGCAAGCACGCCCAGCACGCCGACTACCGCGCCCAGCAGGGCCGGACGGACCGGCACCGCCGACCGGCCCCGGCCTGGCTCGAGCGCAAACCGGGCACCCACCACCACGGGTACACCGAACCCGGCGGATGCGGCGGCCACGGCCACGGCGGACCGGCGCGCGACGGCCTGCCGCCGCCGGGACAGTCCCAGCGCGGCGGCGGCTGCGGCGCCCGCGGCGACCAGGACGGGCACTAGCACCCAGCCGGGACCGAGGATCAGCCAGTCGGCGTCGATGCCCGGGTGCGGCTCGTTGTACGACGCGGCGCCAATCGGCATCCAGTTGGAGGCGACAATGGCCGCGGCCACGCCCAGGGTCGACCCGGCCGCGGCGGCCAGCAGCGGCGGCGCGGTCGCCGCGGCCACGGCCTGGCGCGGCGTCATGCCCACCGCCTGCAGGACCTGCAGGTCGGCCACGGTGGCTGAGGTGAACCTGGCCACCGCCTGGCCGATCAGGAAGATCGCGGCCACCAGGGCGGCCAGCGCGAACGCGAGCAGGCAGGCGGCCTCGTACCTGTCGATCCGCTCGAACGGGCCGCCGAAATAGTCGCGATTGTTCCATATGTCGATGTCGGACCGGCCGCTGACTCGGGCCAGACCGACCCGGAACGCCGGGATGTCCGCGGCGCCGTGTTTGAGGCGGATGATTGCGTTGATGTACGTCTGGCCGTTGGTGCCGATGATGTTGGCGCGGTACCGCTCGAACAGGGCCGGCGAGGCCATCACCCCGCCGCTGGATCCGGGACCGTCCACAGTCGACGACAGCCAGACGCTGCGGCCCACCCCGACGATCGTGACTTTAAGGGACGGTCCCTGCGGCGGCCCAGTGGTTCCGTCGTACCCGTTGTTGGCCTGTTCCGGGCTGGCCAGGCGCATGGTGATGACGTCGCCGACGCCCTTGTGGTAGCTGGCCGCGAACTGCGGGGTGACGATGATCTCGTCGGCACGGCGCGGATCGAACACCCGCCCGGCCAGCATGACCGGCCGTTCGAGGGTCTGGGTCATCGCGTCGCCGATGGGCGGGAAATTGCTCGACGCCTGCGGGCAGCAGGACAGCCCGAACCCGAACCCGTCGACGGGGAACTCGGCTAGGGCGGCGACCTCAGGCAGCGCCCGGACCTTGGCCCAGTCGAATCCGGCCTGGTTGGGCAGGACGGTTATGGTGGCGGGCAGCGTGCTTGCCCAGAGCCGGTCGAACGCGGTCTGCCCGCGGCGGGCCCCCGCGGCCGCCGTGAGCACCGTCGCCGAGGCCAGCGCCACGAGTAGGGCCAGCACGGTGAGCGACCGCCAGCGTCGCCGCCACTCCAGGCGCAGCCAGGTCACGGTGATACGCACGCGATTTCCCCCCATTCTGATGCCTTGGTCCAAGTAGACGGTCTTGGGTAATCCTGCGGCAAGAGTGGTAGGGCGACCGGGCCGGGGGATGCTGTCCTCACCGCGTCTAGGGTGCTGGCCTCCCCGGTTCGCGGCGGGGAGCACGTTGTACAGGACGGACGCCCGTACGCACAATGGGTCAGGTGAACACAACAACCGCAGGTGAGCTGCGATGACCGTCGCGTTCGCCTGCTGGCGCTCGGCCCTGCGAGGGTCATGGCGCCAGGTCACGGCGCTGACGCTGCTCATCGGAATTCTGGGTGCGGTGGCCCTCGGGGCGCTGGCTGGCGCGCGGCGGACCGCCACCGCCTATGGCCGCTACCTGGCCGCCATCAACGCCAGCGACGTGTTCGTGAATGTGCCGGGCGTGCTGCCCGGCATGGCGGCCACTCGGCCCATCACGCTGATCTCGTCGCTGCCCGGCGTGATCTCTCACGCCACATACATCGGCCTGACCGGGTATCCGGTCGTGCACGGCAAGCCGGACTACGCATTCCTGACCGACAGCGTGAACGGCAGCCTGGACGGCGAGTACTTCAGCCAGGACCGGGCGACCGTGCTGGCCGGCACGCTGCCGCGGGCGGACTCGACGACGACGGTCGTGCTCACCCCGGCTGTCGCCCGGCTGTACGGGACCCATGTGGGCGGCACGGTGCAGTATGAGTTCACCCCGCTGAACGCCCAGGGGCAGCCGGCGGGCAAGCCGTTCACCCGCTCCTACCGGGTGGCGGCAATCGCCACGATCCCGCCCGCCCTGGTCGACGAGTCCGACGAGGTCGAGGGCAGTGTCCTTCCGCCGGGTGCCACCCGGCAACTGCTGGCCGAGTATGAATACGCGTGGATCGGCCTGCGGCTGGCCGCCGGCACGGCCGGCATTCCCCGTCTGCAGCAGGAGTTGGCGGACCTGGCCACCAGCTTGCAGCGACAGATCAAGCAGGAAACCGGCCAGAACGCGAACGGCCTGGCCTTCAGCGTCAGCCGTAGCGACGTCATCCGCAGCCAGGTCCGCCAGGCTATCGCGCCTGAGGTGATCGCGCTGAGCGTGTTCGGCGCGATCGCGGGGGTTGCGATGCTTGTACTGGCCGGCCAGGGCCTGGCGCAGGTGGTCAGCAGGCGCGCGCCGGACAGCGCGGTGCTCAGGGCCCTGGGTGCCACCCGCGGCCAGGCCGCGCTGGCCGTCGGCCTACCTGGGACGATCCCGGTACTCGGCGGCACGGTGCTGGCTGTGGCAGGCGCGGTCGCCTTGTCACCGCTCGCGCCGGTAGGTCCGGTACGCCGCTACGACCCGGGCCAGGGAATCGCGGCCGATCCGCTTGTGCTCGGCGCGGGCGCGGGCGCATGCGGCGGCCTGCTGCTCGTGCTGCTGGCCGTGCTGGCCATCCGGACGGCCGCGCGGCGGGGCACCTGGACCGGCCCGCGCTTGTCTGCCCTGGCCCGGGCGGCCGCGGCCGCGGGCCTGCCCGCGGCGGTCGTGGTCGGGACCCGCAACGCGCTTGAGCCGGGACGGTCGGTCCCGGTGCGGTCGGCGCTGCTCGGTGCCATCGCGGCGGTCACGGCGGTGGTGAGCGCCGTGGTGTTCAACGCCAGCCTGGCCGGGCTGGTGTCCCATCCGGCCAGGTACGGCTGGAACTGGGATACCGTCATCCAGGCCGAGGGCGGCTACGGGAGCTTCAACCCAGGGGTTATGAAGAAGCTGCTGGCAGGCCAGAAGGCCGTCGCGGCCTGGTCCGAGTTCTCGTTCGCCCAGCTGCCCGTGGACGGCAAGGTCGTCCCGGCGCTCGGGCTGCGCCGTGACCTCGGCTCGGTCCAGCCCCCGACCACCGACGGCGGGGCACTGACGGGCGGCAACCAGATCGAGCTGGGCACGGTGACCCTCGCCGCGCTGGGCAAGAGGATCGGGGACACGGTGCGGATCGGCGTGCCTCCGTACACCCGGACGGTGGTGATCACCGGTACCGTGACGCTTCCCTCGTTCGGCGTCGGCTCAGCCGACCACGTCTCCCTCGGCCGCGGGGCTATGGTCCCAGAAGACACTCTGCTCGCAGCCATGGGCGCGAGCGGCCCGACGCCGACGACCGACCAGGCGGTGCCCGTCTTCCCCTCCGCGGTGGCGATCGACTGGGCACCGGGTACTAATGGGACGCAGCGCGCCGCGCTCATCCGCCGGGTCACTTCGGCCAACCCGGACGGGACGCCCGGCGGCACTTATGAGCTGCCCAGTGCGCTGGCCTCGGCGATAATCAACACCGAGCAGATGGGCGGCCAGCCGCTCGCGCTCGGTCTCGGCCTGGCCGCGGCGGCTGTGCTCTCGCTGACCCTGACCGTCCTGAGCCTGGTCCGCCGGCGTCGTCGCGAGCTGGCTCTGCTCAAGGCGATCGGCATGACGCGCGGGCAGGTCCGCGCGGTCGTCGCCTGGCAGACAACGCTGACGCTGCTGATCGCCGTCCTGATCGGCGGCCCGCTTGGGATCATCGGCGGACGGCTCGCCTGGCACGCCTTCGCCGGCTCGCTCGGTGTCGTCCCGCTGGTGGAGGTGCCGCTGCTGCCGCTCATCGGCGGCCTCGCCATACTGGTCGTCGCGGGCAACATCCTGGCGGCCCTGCCCGCCATGGTGGCCGCGCGGACGCGGCCCGGGGTCGGCCTGCGCACGGAGTAGCACGGCCCAGGACAGCCTCGGGGAGTCAGGAACGACTGCTGCGGTGGATGGCTACGCGTTCGCGGGTGCCGCAGGTCGGGGAGCAGTAGCGGCGGGCGGGGCCGCGGCCTACGTTTACGAAGGGGCGGCCGCAGGAGGGGGAGGCGCAGAATCCGGCGGGCGGGGCCTGGCGCTCGGCCAGCAGGACGGCCAGGGCCAGGCAGGACGAGGTGAGGAACCACTCGCCCCAGGGGGCGTCGTCGTTGCTGTCCACGTGCAGGTGCCAGCCGGAGGTGCCGCCGTGAGAGGTCAGCCTGGGGGGATGCGCCCGGCCCGCTAGCAGGGCGTTGATCCGGTTCGCGGCGGCGGAGGCGTCGGCGGCCGCGAATACCGGACGTAGCTTGACGGCGGCCTGGCGGAGGTCGGCGAGATCGGCCGGGGAGATGTCGGCGGCCTCGGACTCGCCGTAGTTACGGAGGATCTCGACGAGGCGGGTCCGCTCCTCGGGGGTGCCAGGCGCGAGGCGGTTGGCCGGCCAGGGCAGCAGGACGGCGAGGATGTCCGCCGTACGCAGCGCGGCGTCGTGAACGCTGCCGCCAAGAAAACCACTCGGGCGTTCCACAGACGAGAGTGTAACGTGTTTTCATGGATTCCCGTTACGACCTGTGGCGCAGGCTGTGGCGGTATCTGGGGGGTGCGGCGGCGGCCAGGGCCGGAGACGAGATGTCGGGACCGGCGCTGCTGCTGCTCGGCTTCGCGGTGACGCGCGGGCCGACGGCCGGGTCTGAGCTGCTGGCCAGCCTGATCGTCGCCGCGGCCGTCGGGGGCCCGGCCTTCGGGACACTGCTCGACCGGAGCCGGCACCCCGACCGGCTGCTGGCCGGAACGCTCGCGGTCTATGCGCTTGGCATCGTTGCCATCTCGGCCGCGCTCGGGCGGCTGCCGATGGCGGTCGTGGTCCCGCTCGCGATGGTCACCGGGGTGTTCAACCCGGCGGTGGCGGGGGGCTGGACGGCGCAGCTTCCCCGGCTGGTGACAGGGGCGGAGCTGGCCAGGGGGTCGGCGCTGGACGCGCTCAGTTACAGTGCGGCCAGTCTGGCCGGGCCGGCGCTCGCGGCGGTGATCGCGGTCGGGTTCGGGGCGCGGGTGGCGGTGCTTGCGGCCGCGGGTCTTGTCGGCCTGGCCGTTCCCGCCGCGCGCTCGCTGTCGCGGTATCCGCCGACGGCGGGCGGTCCGGCGGCGGCCCGGTCGCTGGTGGCGGGCTTCGCGGCGATCGTGACCAGGCCCACGCTGCTGCGGGCCACCGCGACGTCGGCGGTTTCCTATGTGGGGTTGGGGATGCTCATCGTCTGCTGCCCGGTGCTCGGCGCGCACCGGCTCGGCAGCGCGGATCGCGGCGCGCTGCTGATCAGCGCGATGGCGGCGGCCTCGCTAGCGGCCAACGCGATCCTGGCCCGGCGGCCTTGGCGCGGCGAGCCCGACATCCGTGTCTTCGGCAGCACGCTGGTGATCGGCGCGAGCATGGCAGCGGCGGCGGTGGCGCCGGGGTGGCTCACGATGGCCGCCGTCGCGGTTGTCGGAGTCGGCGAGGGGCCGCAGCTGACGGCGCTGTTCGCGATCCGGCACCGGGAGGCTCCTGAGCACATGCGCGGGCAGATCTACACCACGGCAGCAAGCTTGAAGATCGCCGGGCTGGCGGCGGGCGCGGCGCTCGCCGGGCCGCTGGCCGGGCGTTCGGTGACCGCATGCCTGCTCGTTGCGGCGGGCGCCGAGCTGTGCGCGGCGGCGGTCTACCTGCTGACCGGGCGCACCAGGCCGGGCCGGCCGATTCGAGCGGCGGTATCCGAACCGCGCGGGTCCGAGCCGGCCGTATCGGAATCCGTAGGACCTGCGCAGGAGCCGACCGCACCAGATCCGGGCCGGGGATGAGCCGGGGATGAGCCGAGGGCCCGGGGGAGATACCACGGCTCGTTCGGGATAATGATTTTGGTTTTTGTTATGCTTGTGGGTATGCGATTTGCACTGGGTGCTTGGTGGCCGGCCGGGTAGGGCGGTCGCTGTAGCAGTCATGTTCAGGCCGTCCGGGCGGGCGGCCTTTTTTCATGCCCTGGTGGCCGTCCTCCGGACTTTAACGAGAGGACGATCAACGATGAGCACCGCAGTTGCACTCCGGCGTTCGGCCGAGCTGGAGGAGCTGATTGACGCGGACGCCGGGCGGTTCCGGATACTGACCGGGGACCGGCCGACGGGGGCGCTGCACCTCGGGCACTATTTCGGCACCCTGCGGAACCGGGTCAGGCTGGCCGATCTCGGCGCGGAAGTGTTCGTGCTGATCGCGGACTACCAGGTGCTGACCGACCGGGACACGGCGGAGCACCTGGACGAGCACGTCACCGGGCTGCTGCTGGATTACCTGGCGGTCGGGCTTGACCGGGCCACGATCTTCGCGCACAGCGCGGTGCCCGCGCTCAACCAGTTGCTGCTGCCGTTTCTCAGCCTGGTCTCGGTGCCCGAGCTGAGCCGCAACCCCACGGTCAAGGACGAGATCGCGCACTCCAGGCAGTCGGCGGTCAGCGGGCTGATGCTGACCTATCCCGTGCACCAGGCCGCGGACATCCTGTTCTGCCGGGCGAACCTGGTGCCGGTGGGCCAGGACCAGCTGCCGCATCTGGAGATCACCCGGGTGATCGCGCGGCGGTTCAACGACAGGTACGCGCCTGTCTTCCCGGTGCCGGACGCGCTGCTGTCGGCGGCGCCGCTGCTGCTCGGCACGGACGGGACCAAGATGAGCAAGAGCCGCGGGAACACGATCCCGCTGAAGGCGAGCGCGGACGAGACCGCGCTGCTCATCCGCGGCGCGAAGACAGACGCGCAGCGGCACGTCAGCTATGACCCGGACGCGCGGCCCGAGGTCTCCAGCCTGGTCCTGCTCGCCGCGCTGTGCCTGGACCGGGACCCGCGGGAGGTGGCCGAGGAGATCGGTTCCGGCGGCGCCGCGGTGCTGAAGGACACGGTCGCCGCGGCGGTCAATGAGACGCTGGCCCCGGTCCGCGCCCGGCGGGCCGAGTACGCGCGGGACCTCGGCTACGTCCGGCAGGTGCTGCGGGACGGGAACGAGCGCGCGAACGCCATCGCCGCGGCTACGCTGGCCGAGGTCCGGGCCGCGATGGGCATGTACTACTGAGGGCCGCAGCAGCCAGCTGATGCCGGCCGGGGTATCAAGGACCGGGCCGTCAGCAGATCTCGACTGGGGTGTCAAGGACCCGGGCGGGGCCGACGACGCGCTCGGGGCCGCGCATGGTGAACGAGCCGGTCAGCGGCAGCCGGTCCGACGCGCCGCCTATCGCGACGCCGATCTCGCCTGGTTCCACCACGCGGACGCCGGCCCTGCCGTGGAACGCGGTGCGGTCGGCGTGCAGGCGGAACGCTATGCGGCGCGCCTGGCCGGGATCGAGCGGGACCCTGGCGAAGCCCGCCAGCCACCGGACTGGGCGGACGACCTGGGCCACGGGGTCGCTCAGGTAAAGCTGGACCACCTCGGTCGCGGTCACGGTGCCGGTGTTGCGAACGGTGCAGGAGATCTCCACCGTTCCATCCGTGGTGATCTGTTCCGGGCCGATGGCCAGGTCGGCGTACTCGAAGGTGGTGTAGGACAGGCCGTGGCCGAACGCGAACAGCGGGGTCGGGTCGATCGAGCTCGCGGGATGCCTGGCGGCGAGCCGGGAACGCAGGTAACCGGACGGCTGCGCCCCGGCCAGCCTGGGCATCTCGACCGGCAGGCGGCCGCTGGGCATTACCCGGCCGGACAGCACGCCGGCGATGGCCGTGCCGCCCTCCTCGCCGGGGAAGAACGCCTGCACCGCGCCGGCGAGGCGGTCGGCGACAGGGCCGATCGCGTAAGGGCGCCCGGTCACGAGGACGAGGACGACCGGCGTGCCGGTATCGGCGAGCGCCTGCAGCAGGTCATGCTGGACGCCGGGCAGCCGCAGGTCGGTCACGTCGCAGCCCTCGCCTGAGGTGCCACGGCCGAACAATCCTGCCTTGTCCCCCAGCACGGCTAGCACGACGTCGGCCGCCTGAGCGAGGTCAGCCGCCGCGGTGAAGCCGGAGCGGTCCTCGCCGCGGACATCGCAGCCGGGGGCGTGCGAGATGGACGCACCGGGTAGTTCGGCCCGCAGCGAGTCGAGCAGCGTGGTCACGGCCACGCCCTCGGCGGCCTCCGGATACCGGTCGCCCAGGTGACGGGCCATGCTGTAGCAGCCGAAGAAGGCCAGCGGGTCGGCGGCTAGCGGCCCGATCACCGCGATCCGGGCGTCCGGGCGCAGCGGCAGCGAGGCGTCGCGGTTGGCGAGCAGCACCACGGATTCCTCGGCAAGGCGCCTGGCCAGGGCACGCTGGGGCGGCGGGTCCAGGTCGATGACGTCGGGTACGGGGTCCGAGCCGTTGGCCGTGCCGCTCCAGTCCGCGCCCGTCCATTCCGGGTCGAGCAGGCCCAGCTCGAGCTTCTGCCGCAGCACCCGGCCCGCGGCCCGGTCGACGAGCTCGGGCGGTACCTGGCCGTCGCGCACCGCGGCCACCAGCGTCTGCCCGTAGCAGGAGACGCTGGGCAGTTCCACGTCCAGGCCCGCCTCAAGCGCCAGCGCCGCGGCCTCCGCCCGCGTCGCGGCCACGGCGTGCTGCGTCTGCAGGAACGAGATCGCGAAGTAGTCGGAGACGACCACGCCGTCGAAACCGAGCTGGTCGCGCAGCACGCCGGTCAGCAGCCCGCGGTCCGCGCTCACCGGCACGCCGTCCACGTCCGTGTAGGACGGCATCACCGACATGGCCCCGCCGAGCCGCAGCGCCATCTCGAACGGCACCATGATCACGTCCGCGTACTCGCGCGGGCCCATCGCCACCGGGGCCAGGTTGCGTCCCGCGCGGGAGGCCGAATAGCCGGCGAAATGCTTCAGCGTCGCCTGGATCCCGGCGGACTGCAGGCCGCGCACGTATCCGGTGCCGATGCAGCCGACCAGGTAGGGGTCCTCGCCGATGGTCTCCTCGGTTCTCCCCCAGCGCGGATCTCTGGTCACGTCGAGCACCGGCGCGAGGCCCTGGTGGATGCCGACCGCGCGCATGCTGGCCCCGATGACCTCGGCCATGTCCCGCACCAAGGCGGGGTCGAAGGACGCGCCCCAGGCCAGCGGCGTCGGGAACACGGTGGCGGTCCAGGCGGAGAAGCCGGTCAGGCACTCCTCATGTGCCACCGCGGGGATGCCGAAACGGCTCGCCGCCACGATCTGGCCCTGTAGCTCGGCCAGCCCGCGGGCGGCCGCGGCGGGGGCCACCGGCCGGGTGCCGAAGAACCGGGTGACCTGGCCGAGGCCGTCGCGGATCACCTCGGCCAGCGGCGGCAGGCTCAGGCCCTGGCCGCCCTGCATCGGCGCGACGTTCAGGTCGCGGGTTTCGGTGCCGATCCAGATGCTGGTCAGCTGGGCGGCCTTCTCCTCCAGGGTCATCTGGCCCAGCAGGTCCTCGGCCCGCTCCGCGGCCGGGCGCGACGGATCGCGCCAGGCCTGCGATACGGCCGTACCGGGCTCGGATACCGAGGGGTGGCTCACCGGTACGATCCCACGCGGTCCACGAGGCCGGCGGGCCCGGTGGATTCCCGCGTGATCAGCTCGGTGGACAGCTCGACCCGCCTGCTGCGCAGCGACGTGTCCTCGATGAGCTCGCCGAGCATCTGCGCTGCCACCCGGCCCATCTCGGAGAGCGGCTGGCGCACCGTGGTCAGCGGGGGCGAGACCCAGCGCGCTACCGGGAGGTCATCGAATCCGACCACGCTGAGGTCCTGCGGTATCCGCAGGCCGCGCTGGCGTGCCGCCTCGTAGACGCCGAGCGCCTGCTGGTCGCTGCCCGCGAAGATGGCGGTCGGGCGGTCGGCCAGGTCGAGCAGTTCCCCGCCGCGCAGGAAGCCGCCCTCGTGCTGGAAGTCGCCGTGCTTGACCAGTGCCCGGTCGAACCTGATCCCGGCTCGCTCGAGGGCCGAGCGGTAGCCGTCAATCCGGGCCCTGCTGCACAGGTGGTCCTCGGGCCCGGCGATCGCCGCGATCCGGCGGTGTCCGAGGCCGATCAGGTGCTCGGTGGCGGCCAGGCCGCCGGCCCAGTTGGTGGCGCCGACGCTGACCAGCTCGGGCGGCGGCGGGTTGACCGGGTCGACCACGACAAGCGGGATGCCGGCGCTGCGCAGCTGCCCGAGCTGTTCGGTTGTGAGCTCGGAGGTCACCAGGATCACGCCGTCGCTGTCGTGGCTGGCCAGCGCGCTGGTCCAGCTGGCGGGCCGGGCGTTGCCGTGCCGCACGGCCGAGACGGCGACGCCGGTCTCGTGCGTGGTGCCCCATTCCTCGACGCCGCGCAGGATCTCCACGGCCCACGGGCTGTCCAGGCCGGGCAGCACGAGGTCGATGAGCCCGGACCGGTGCCGCCGGCGCGTCCCCGCCCGCGAGTAGTGATGCTTGTCGAGCAGGCGCTCCACCCGGGCCCTGGTGGCGGCCGCGACATCCGGGCGCCTGTTGACCACCTTCGACACGGTGGGCAGCGACACCCCTGCCTCGGCCGCGATTATCGCGAGGGTGGTGCGCCGCCGCGAGGCGTCTTCCCGGCCCAAACGCGGCACTGTGTCGGCCCGGTCGAGCGCATCCTCACTACTGGTCGGCACCGCGTCACCCTCCCACCCGGTTTCGAAACAATTTCGATACCGGTATCGTAGCCTGTAACGTCGCGCTAGTCATCAGCTAAGTGCTTCGGACCGTAATTTTACTCAGTGTGCCCGACCGTAATTTCGGTCACGTATCGGGATGAGCCTGGGTGCCCGGTCAGGACGGCGGGGCCGTGGATCCCCGCACCACGAGCTCGGTGGCCAGTTCCATCCGGGGGCTGGACAGCGTCAGGCCCTCGACGAGGGTGCCGAGCATCTCGGCCGCGACCCTGCCCATCTCGGCGAGTGGCTGGCGGACCGTGGTCAGCGGCGGTGAGTACCACCGGGCCATGGGCAGGTCATCGAAGCCGACGACGCTCAGATCCTGCGGTACGCGCAGGCCGCGCAGGCGGGCTGCCTCGTACACGCCGAGGGCCTGCTGGTCGCTGCCAGCGAAGATGGCACTGGGCGGGTCGGCGAGATCGAGCAGTGAGTCGGCCCGCAAGAACCCGCCCTCGTAATGGAAGTCGCCGTGCTTGACCAGTGCCGGGTCGTACTTCAGGCCCGCGCGCTCAAGCGCCGACCGGTAGCCGTCGATACGGGCACGATTGCACAGGTAGCCCTCCGGGCCGCCGATGGCGGCGATGCGGGTGTGCCCGCAGTCGATCAGGTGGTCGGTGGCCGCGAGGCCGCCTGCCCAGTTGGTCGTCCCGACGCCGGGCAGGTCGGGCTCCGGCAGGTTGACCGGGTCGATGACCACGATCGGGATGTCTGCCTCGCGTAGCTGGCGCAGCTGGCGGGTGGTCAGCTCCGAGGTGACCAGGAGTACCCCGTCGGTGTCGTGGCTGGCCAGCGCGCTGGTCCAGCTGGCGGGCCTGGCATCACCGTGACGTACAGAAGAGACGGCGGCGGCCATGCCGTGCGCCGAGCACCAATCCTCCACCCCGCGCAGGATCTCGACCGCCCACGGGCTGTCCAGCCCGTTGAAGACCACGTCGATGAGGCCGGCGTGCCGGCCCCTGCGGATGCCCGGGTGCCGGTAGCGGCGCTCGCCGAGCAGCTGCTCTACCCGCGCCCTCGTGGCGGCGGCGACGTCGGCGTGCCCGTTCACGACCTTGGAGACCGTGGGCAGCGAGACCCCGGCCTCGGCCGCTATCTCGGCAAGCGTCGGCCGGGCCCGCCGGCTCGGCTGTGCCAACTGGCTCTGCTGTGCCTGCTGGTCGTGCTGGTCTTGCTGTGCCTGCTGGCCCTGCTGCTGCGCCGCGCGTGCTGGGCGGGATCCCGGGGCGGCGGACCTGCCGCCGTCGGAGCGCCGATCGGAAAGCGCCACGTCATCATCACCTTCCTAGGCCCCCTGGCCCCCTGGCCCGCTAGCCCCGGCCTCAGGTCCGCAGGGTAAGTCATTAGAGCGGATTGCGAAAGTTATCGTGTGGGTATCGTAGCCGAGCTGTTAGCAGATCGCGATAAGCAGGACCTACAGACTAGTAAGCAGGCCGAAGTGCGGCGGCTGGCACGCAAGTCCTCCTCGATGCCTACTGAAACTATCGGGTTAAATCCCTGCAAACTTAAGTCTTGACCGGTAACGCGGCAGTTTCTAAGATGTCGGCACATCGAAACTTTTCTGTGTCACAGACGGTGCTCAGCTCAGTACCCCTGTATCCGCAGCTAAGGGCCGATCTGGACGATTTGCCGAGTGGCCGGGGGATCCGTCGCGGTCCTTAGGGAGAAGGGTGCCAGATGACATTCCTGGCTCGGCGCTTCGGTTTCTACCTGGTGACCGCGTGGGCGGCCATCACCATGAATTTCTTCATCCCACGCCTGATGCCTGGCAACCCGGTCGAGCTTCTGGTGTCCCGGCTGTCCGCGCAGGGCCCGGTCTCGCCGGGCCTGTACCACGCCCTGGCCGTCGCGTTCGGCCTGAACACGAACAGCGGGCTGCTGACGCAGTACTTCCAGTACTGGGGTCAGCTCGCGCACGGCAACCTCGGCATCTCGATCACGTACTACCCGTCAAACGTGACAAGCGTGATCGCGAACGCGCTGCCGTGGACGATCGGGCTGGTCGGGATGGCGACGATCATCGCCTTTATCGTCGGGACCACCATCGGCACCCTCGCGGCCTGGCGGCGCGGATCATGGCTGGACGTCGCGCTGCCCACGACCGCGTTCCTGCAGGCGCTGCCGTACTTCTGGCTCGGGCTGGTGGCGATCGAGATCTTCGCCGTGAAGCTCGGCTGGTTCCCGATCTCCGGCGGCTACACGGCGGGCCTGTCGCCGGGGCTCGGCGGGGCCTTCCTCGGCGACGCGAGCTATCACGCGCTGCTTCCGGCGGCCACGATCGTGGTGGCGTCCATGTCTGGCTGGATGGTCGGCCAGCGCAACGTCATGATCACCACGCTGGACCAGGACTACGTGCTCGTCGCGCAGGCCAAGGGCATATCCCAGCGCCGCGTCATGATCATGTACGCGGCGCGGAACGCGATCCTGCCGAACTTCGCCAGCTTCGCCGTGGCGCTCGGGCTCGTCGTCTCCGGCGCGCTGCTCGTCGAGCTGGTCTTCTCCTATCCCGGCATCGGCTACGTGCTGCTCAGCGCGGTGAACAACGAGGACTACCCGCTGATGGAGGCGATCTTCCTGGTTATCACGCTGGCCGTGCTCGCCGCGAATTTCATCGCCGACCTCGTCTACGTGCTGCTCGATCCGCGAGCGCGGCAGGAGGCCTGACCGATGGCTCTTCAGCTGGGGACCACCCCTGCCCTCGACGCGCTCACGCCGCAGACGGCCGCCAGGGCCCGGCCCTGGGCCTGGGTCGGCAGGTCGAGGTGGGTGACCGCGGGCCTCATCCTGTTCGGCGTGTTCGTGTTCATCGCGATCTTCGGGTCGACGCTGGCGCCCTATGACCCGTCGGCGATCAGCTCGGCCGTGCTCCAGCCGCCGTCGGCGGCGCACCTGCTCGGCACCACGCAGACCGGCCAGGACGTGCTGTCCCAGCTTCTCGTCGGTGCCGGGTCCACGCTGGAGATCGGCTTCATAGCCGGCGGTATCGCGACCGTGCTCGCGATCATCGTGGGCGTCAGCGCCGGCTACTTCGCCGGCAGCGGCGGGGAACTGCTTTCCCTGCTGTCCAACATCTTCCTGGTGATCCCGGGCCTTCCGCTGCTGATCGTGCTGACCAGCTACGTGCCGCAGGCAAGCGTGTGGGTCATCGCGCTCGTGCTCGCCATCGTCGGCTGGGCCTGGGGGGCGCGGGTGCTCCGCGCGCAGACCCTGGCGTTGCGGCAGCAGGACTTCGTGCAGGCCGCCAAGGCCGCCGGCGAGTCGAACTTCCGGATCATCCTGTTCGAGATCCTGCCGAACGAGGTCGCCGTCGTCGCGACGAACGCCGTGTTCGCGGTCGTCGGCGCCATCTCCTTCTACGTCGCGATCGTCTTCCTCGGCCTCGGTAACATCAACACCTGGAGCTGGGGAACCATGCTCTACTACGCCGAGAACAACGAGGCCATAACCAGCGGCGCGTGGTGGTGGTACGTGCCGCCCGGCATCGCCGTTGCCCTTATTCTCCTCGCGCTCGTGATGCTGAACTTCGGCATCGACGAGTTCATCAACCCGCGGCTGCGCGCGGCCGGGATAGGCCGCAAGGAACTGCGTGCCGCCAGCAGGCAGCAGGGCATCACCCCGGTGCGGGCGAACCGGCCGAACGTGTCGCCCGTCACGGTCGGCGCGGACACGGTCTCCTCAAGCACGGGCACCTCATACACTCGCACCTCGCGGCGGAGGACCAGGTGAGCGCGCCGCTGGCCGGTGCCGGGCAGCCGGTGCTTGAGCTCCGCCACCTCTGCGTGGATTACGGCCGCGGCGACCAGGCCGTGCACGCCGTCATCGACACGGACCTGACGCTGCGCCGCGGCGAGGTGGTCGGCCTTGCCGGTGAGAGCGGGAGCGGGAAGTCGACGCTTGCCTACGGGGCGACCCGGCTGCTCCGCCAGCCCGCGATCATCACCGGCGGCAGCGTGCTGTTCCGGCCCGACGCTGAACGCCCTGACTTCGCCATCGACATCCTCGACGCTTCCCCTGAGGTCCTGCGCAGCCTGCGGTGGCGCGATGTGGCGATCGTCTTCCAGTCGGCGATGAACTCGCTGAACCCGGTGCTGACCGTGCAGGCGCAGCTCACCGACACCCTCGCCGCCCATATCCCGGATGCCAGCAAGACGGAACGCCGGGAGCGGGCCGCCGAGCTGCTCAAGCTCGTCGGCATCAGCGCGGACCGGCTGCGCAGCTTCCCGCACGAGCTGTCCGGCGGCATGAAGCAGCGCGTGATGATCGCGATGGCGCTGGCACTCGAGCCTCAGGTCGTGATCATGGACGAGCCGACGACTGCCCTGGATGTCGTCACCCAGCGGCAGATCCTGGAGCAGGTGATGGAGCTGCGCAACCAGCTCGGCTTCTCCGTCCTTTTCATCACCCACGACCTGTCGCTGCTGCTCGAGATGGCCGACACCATCGCGATCATGTATGCCGGGCGGATCGTCGAGTCGGCTCCCGCGGAGCAGCTGTTCCGCGCCCCGCGCCATCCGTACAGCGCCGCGCTGCTTAACTCGTTCCCCTCGCTGCACGGCGAGCGCAAGCTAATGATCGGCATCCCCGGCTCTCCGCCGGACCTGCGGAAGCTGCCTGAGGGCTGCTCCTTCCAGCCCCGCTGCCGCTACGCGCTGCCACGCTGCGCGGATCAGGTTCCTGAGCTCACCCGCCCGGCGATCGCGACAGACTCCCACCGCCTCGTCGCCTGCTGGCTGCACCAAGAGCACGAGCTCCCCGACGAGCTCGCCGCGCCGGAACCTGACGGCCTATCACAGTCGCGTCGCCTGGTCGGTAGCGCGCCGCTGCCTGCCGCGCCCGAATCGTCCGGAGGCCCGCGATGACCGACACGAGCACGGGCATGTCCGCGCTGCCGGCCAGCGACCAGCCGCGAGGCGCGCCGGTGCTGGAAGCACGCGGGCTCACCAAGAATTTCCGGGTGCGCTCTCAGCCGGCCCGCGGGCGGGGGCGGCTCCGCGCCGTCGTGCATGCCGTCGAGGACGTGGACCTGACGCTGCGGGCTGGCCGGGTCACCGCAGTGGTGGGCGAAAGCGGCAGCGGCAAGACCACGGTGGCGCGGATGCTCGCCCAGCTGATCAAGCCGACAAGGGGCACGATCCTGCTGGACGGCAAGCCGGTGTCGGGCCGGAGGCTGCACCAGTACCGGCACCAGGTGCAGATCGTGTTCCAGGACCCGTTCGCCTCACTGAACCCGATCCACAGCGTTCGGTACCACCTGTCCCGGCCGCTGCGAATCCACCACCGGGCGCGCGGCAGGCCCAGGGTGAACGCGGCGATAGACGCGCTGCTGGCCCGGGTCAAGCTGGATCCCCCCGGGCAGTTCGCGGACAAGCTGCCGCACGAGCTGTCCGGCGGCCAGCGGCAGCGGGTCGCCATCGCGCGGGCACTTGCCGCGGGGCCGACCGTGCTGCTCGCCGACGAGCCGGTCTCCATGCTGGACGTCTCGATCCGGCTCGGCGTCCTCAACCTGCTCGGCGAGCTGCGCGACATCGAGGGCCTGGCGATCCTCTACGTCACCCACGACATCGCATCTGCCAGGTACTTCGCCGACACGATGACCGTCATGTACGCCGGGCGCGTGGTCGAGTCCGGACCGAGCCTGGAAGTGACCGACAACCCAAAACACCCGTATACCCAGCTGCTGCTTGACGCCGCGCCCGATCCGGAACGGCCAGGCCCGCAGGCGATCCAGGCCCGGGGGTCGGCCCCGAGCCTGATCACACTGCCCTCGGGCTGCCGGTTCCACCCCCGATGCCCCCACGCCATGCCGATCTGCTCCGAGCAGCAGCCTCCGGACATATCAGTGGGCGAGGGCCATGTGGCGGCCTGCTGGCTGCGCCACGCCGACTACAACGACGCAACCGATAATCCATCCCCCGCCGGCAACGTGCCGGCCTGATACGCGGAGCGATCATGAGAAAAAAGACGACGATCGCCGCCACGCTATGCGCCGTTGGAGCGCTGGCGCTGGGGGCGTGCAGCTCGTCGAGCTCGTCGAGCTCGACGGCCGCGACGAGCTCAGGCACCTCCTCCACGCTCGTGATGGAGAGCAGCCCGTCGGGTCCGGTAAGCCAGGACTTCAACCCGTTCTCCTCGACCAGCGCCGACAACATCCTCGGCGCCACCAACATGATCTACGACCCGCTGATGCAGTTCGACCTGCTCAAGCCGGGCGTGACCTACCCCTGGCTGGCGACCGCCTACACCTGGTCCAACGGCGGGAAGACGATCACGTTCACCCTGCGCAGCGGCGTGAAGTTCACCGACGGCGAGGCGTTCAACGCCGCCAACGCCGCGTGGGAGTTCAACCTCATCAAGGCGAACGCCGCGATCAACACCAACGGGCTGCCGATCGCCAGCGCGTCGGCCACCAACGCGACCACGCTGGTGGTCAACTTCACCTCGTCGGTGTACACGCTGCTGTACTACATCACCGAGACGCCGATGATCCCCGAGGCGATCTGGAGCAAGGCGGGCAACCCGGCCACCTACGCCGACACCAAGCCGGTCGGCACCGGTCCTTACGAGCTGTCCTCGTTCTCGCCGCAGGCCGTGATCCTTTCCGCGAACAAGAATTACTGGCAGGGCGCGCCGAAGGTAAGCAAGCTTGAGTTCCCCGCCTACGACTCCAACACCAGTGCCAACCTCGCGCTTGAGCAGGGGACGCTGGACTGGGCCGGCAACTTCGTGCAGAACATCAGCACGGCATTCGTGGGCAAGGACCCGTCCACCAACCACTACTGGGACGCGCCGCTGCAGACCGAGACGCTGATCCCCAACCTCACGGCGTTCCCGCTGAACAGCCTCGCCGTCCGGCAGGCGATCTCCTACGGCGTCAACCGGACGACAATCTCCAACGTCGGCGAGGACTTCCAGCAGCCGCCGGTGCAGGGCGCGGGCTCGCTGACCGGCATCACGCTGCCGCTCGACCAGAGCTACGTCACGCCGGCGACCTCGGGCTACGTCGCCACCTACGACCCCGCCAAGGCCAAGCAGATCCTCGAGGCCGCAGGCTGGAAGATGGGCAGCAACGGCTTCTTCCAGCTGAACGGCAAGACGCTCGCCTTCTCCATCGAGGACCCGTCCGCCTACACCGACTTCATCACCGACGACCAGATCATGGCGCAGGAGCTGAAGGCGGTCGGCATGGACGTGACCGTGAACGGCACCTCGGTGCAGAAGTGGACCACCGACCTGGCCACAGGTAACTTCCAGGCGATCGCGCACTGGGGCAACGGCGGCCCGACACCGTATTACCTCTACGACAACTGGCTGGACACCGACCTCACCGCCCCGATCGGCAAGACCGCGACCGGAGACTACGAGCGGTTCAACAACGCCACCGCCGAGGCCGATCTGAAGTCCTTCGCCGGAACCGACAGCACCGCGACGCAGCTCAGCGACGTCGCCAGCATGGAGCAGATCGTCGCGACGCAACTGCCGGTCATCCCGCTGTTCTACGGAGTGGCCTGGTTCGAGTACAACACCAGCAAGTTCACCGGCTGGCCGTCGCAGTCGAATCCGTACGCCCCGGGCGAGCCGACCGGCCCGTTCAACGAGATCACCGTCCTGCACCTGACGCCGGTCGGGTAGCGGCAGCAGAACGAGTAGGCCCGGCCGCAGTCCGTCCGGCTGCGGCCGGGTCTACTCCTAGGGTGCCGGTCCCGGCATGGCCGCGTCGTCCGTGGCAAGGTAGGCCCGTGGACCTCGTGACGTCGTTGCGCCAGGCCGGGGTGGGCCGCGGCGACCTCGTGGGGCTGGTCATCTCCCCCGCGCTCGGGCTCGGCGTGGCCACGGCGGACCGCGCGTGGCCCGTGCCGGCCGATGCCACCCCGGGCGCCACCCCAGACACCGCCCTGGCTGCCGAGATCGGACGGGCTGATCAGGCGCTGCGGCCGCGGTGGGCGGTGTGGTCCGGCCAGACGGCGGCGTACCTGGTCGGCACCGGGACGCGGCTGGCTACGTGCTGGGATATCGCGGCAGCGCACCGGCTGCTGTTCGGCGGGTGGCGGGCCGATCCGGGGTGGGCCTGGGCCCGGGCGGGAGGGCTGGCCACCGAGGCGGTGGCGGCGGCGGGTCGGCCGCTCGACCTGTTCGGGATGGCAGGCCCGGACGACGGCGACGCCGACAACCCGGTGGCACCGGACGGGCAGCTGCGACCTGAGTGGGTAAGCGGCGGATGGTCGGACCGCGCCGATTACCTGGCCCGGTGGGCGGAGCTGGCGCGGACCCTGGCCGCGCAGCAGCGCACGGCGCTCGGCGCGCTGGCGGACCGGCCGATGGCGGTGGCCACGGCCTGCAGCGAGTCGACGGCCGAGCTGCTGTGCGCCGAGCTATCCGCGGACGGGCTGCCGATGGACCGCGCGGTCGCCGAGCAGGTCCTGGCCGGGTTCATCGGGCCCCGGCCGCACAGCGATACCGAGGCGGCCGCCTCGCGGGCCGCGCGCGACGCGGCGGTGCTGCGGCATGCGCCGGCCGGGGTCAGCGCGGACCTGCGCAGCCTGGCCCAGGTCCGGTCGCTGCTGGCCCGGATCGGCGTCGACGTCCCGGACACGCGGGCGTGGCGGCTGCGGCAGCTGCGCGACGCCCATCCGCTGATCGCCGCGCTGCTGGAATGGCGGAAGGCGGAGCGGATCGCGACCACCTACGGGTACGCGTGGCTGGATGAGAACCTCGGCGCCGACGGGCGGCTGCGCGGCGCCTGGACCGGCTGCGACGGTGCCGCGGGCCGGATGACCGCGTCGGCGGGCCTGCACAACATGCCGGCCGCGATGCGCCGCGCGGTGCTGGCCGAGCCTGGGCATGTCTTCGTCCGGGCGGACCTCGGCCAGATCGAGCCGCGGGTGCTGGCCGCGGTGTCCGGGGACCGGGCACTGGCCGCGGCGGCGCGGGCCGACGACATGTACGCGCCGGTGGCGCAGCAGCTCGGCGTGGACCGGCCGACCGCGAAGGTGGCGGTGCTCGGCGCCATGTACGGGCAGACCACCGGCCACGGCGCGGCGGCGCTGCGCCGCCTCAACGCGGCCTACCCGGTCGCCATGGCCTACCTCGACGCCGCCGACCGGGCCGGGCAGGCCGGCCGCGACCTGCGGACCTACGGCGGCCGGCTGATCGTGCTGGCCCCCACGGACGGCCCGAGGACCGGCAGCAGGGCCGCCGCCTACGGCCGGTACGCGCGCAACGCGATGATCCAGGGGGCGGCGGCGGAGCTGTTCAAGATGTGGGCGGTCACGGTCCGGGCCCGGTGCGGGCACCTCGGCGCCCGCATCGTGCTGTGCCTGCACGACGAACTGCTCGTGCACTCCCCCGGCGAGCACGCCGAGGAGGTCGCCCGGATCCTCGACGAGTGCCTGCGGGAGGCCGCGCAGCGGTGGGCGCCGGGCTGCGGGGTCCGCTTCATCGCCGATACCACCGTCGTGCGCAGCTGGTCGGACGCCAAGGCCGGCGCCGCCCCTTCAGCACCGGCAGCTCAGGTACCCGAGGCTCCGGTACCCCAGGCTCCGCTACCCCAGACTCCGTTACCTCAGGCTTAGGCGCCGGCCGCGGCGGCGGATATCGCCGCGGCCAGTTCGCCAGGGGCCTCGAGCGGGACGAAATGGCCGGCGCCGTCGAGCGGGATGAGCCCGAAGGCGGCGAAGAACTCGCCGATCCGGTCGGACCATTCGCGGGGGAAGAGCGGATCGTGTGACGGCCACAGCACCGTGGTCGGCACCGCGATCCTGCGGTCCGGCTCTGGAACGCGTTCGGCCAGCGATGCGGCCACGGATCCGGCGCCCGCGCGGTACCAGGCGATCGAGGCGGCGAACGCGCCAGGCGGCCCGTAGCCGGACACCAGGTGGTCGAGATGATCGTCGGTAACCGCGTAGCCGGGCCCAGACCAGTGGGACCAGAAGTGCGCCAGGTAGGTACGGACCGCGTCCGGGCGGCCGTCGATTAGCTCGGTGCACAGCTCCAGGTTGTGGAAGGCCTGATACCAGAACTCCCGCTGTGCCCCAGGGGCGAGGATCCGGTCACCGATCCCCGGCAGCGGCGGCGAGATCACCAGGGCGCGGACGCGATCGGGCTGGCCGCCGGCGATGGCCTGGGCGATCCGGCTGCCGATGTCGTAGCCGGCGACGACAGGACGGTGCAGCCCGAGCTCATCGATCAGCCCGAGGACGCTGCGCGCCTGGGCGGCCGCGGTGTACTGGCCGGCCGGATCGGCCAGGTTCTTGTCGGATTCGCCGAAGCCCCGCAGGTCAGGCACCACCACGTCGGCGCCGGACAGCAGCGGCACGACCTGGCGGTAATCGGTCCTGTCCCCCGGCCAGCCGTGCAGCAGCACCACGGCCGGGCCCTCCCCGGTTCGCTCGTAGGCCAGCCGGAACCCGTCGACCGCTGTCTCCTGGCGCATCCCGCCTACGATACCGACCGTCGACACTTTGACTGGTCAAGCGCCCGGGGGGTAGGCGGGCGCGGGACTTGAACCACGGTCCGTTCGGGATAATTAAAGAAGTAATTACGGTGCCGGGCCGGTGCGGCCGCCGGCTACGACGGCCAGCTGGCGGGCAGCGGGGGCACGGCGTTGGCGCGCGCCACGTCGGAGTAGAAGCCGGCGCTCGACTTGGGGATTCTGCGCTGGGTGCCGAAATCGACGAAGACGATGCCG
>Ga0209693_10000111_pt1 | contig 31146 bp, 24 predicted proteins | sample HubBroMetageWRM3_FD_188345 | JGI IMG/M metagenome (GOLD analysis project Ga0209693, IMG submission 188345) | Warmed soil microbial communities from the Hubbard Brook experimental Forest, New Hampshire - Hubbard Brook CCASE Soil Metagenome WRM 3... | ecosystem: Environmental > Terrestrial > Soil... | reverse complement strand
CTGCTGGCCAACATGACCGAGTTCGGCAAGTCGCCGCTGCTGACCGCGCGTCAATTGGGCGATATCGGTTACAACGCGGTCATCTACCCGGTCACCACACTGCGGTTGGCCATGTACGCCGTCGAGGTCGGCCTTCGTGAAATCGCCGACACCGGAACGCAATCCGGTCTTTTGAACCGAATGCAGCACCGCAGTCGGCTCTATGAACTACTTCGATACGCCGACTACAACCAATTCGATTCCGATATCTACAACTTCGCCTTCGAAGGAGTAATCCCATGAGCACTGTCGAAGGGAATAAGCCTCGCATCTACAAAGGTCTGGCCGGTGTCGTCGTCGACGCCAGCGCCATCTCGAAGGTCGTCCCGGAGACCAACTCCCTGACGTACCGCGGATACGCGGTCCAAGACCTGGCGGCACACTGCAGCTTTGAGCAGGTGGCCTACTTGTTGTGGCACGGCGAACTGCCCGACGACCAGCAGTTGGCGTTGTTCACTCAGCGGGAACGCGCTGCCCGCCGGTTGAACCGATCCATGCTGTCGCTATTGGCGAAGCTGCCGGACACCTGCCACCCGATGGACGTGGTGCGCACGTTGATCAGCTACATGGGTGCTGAAGACAGCGAAGAGGAGGACAGCAGCCCCGAGGCGAACTACGCCAAGTCGCTGCGGATGTTTGCGGTCCTGCCCACCATCGTCGCCGCCGACATGCGCCGCCGGCGCGGTTTGGCACCCATCGCCCCGCACAGCCATATGAGCTATGCGCAGAACTTCCTGCACATGTGCTTCGGTGACGTCCCTGAGCAGGTGGTCGTGGACGCCTTCGAGCAGTCCATGGTCCTCTACGCCGAGCACAGCTTCAATGCCTCCACCTTCGCCGCGCGGGTGGTCACCTCTACTCAGTCCGACATCTACAGCGCGGTAACAGCGGCCATCGGTGCGCTCAAAGGCCCGCTGCACGGCGGCGCCAACGAAGCGGTGATGCACGACATGCTCGAAATCGGCAGCGCTAAAAACGCTTCGGAGTGGCTGCAGGGCAAGCTGCCTCGCAAAGACAAGATCATGGGCTTCGGTCACCGCGTGTACAAGAACGGCGACTCGCGGGTGCCGACCATGAAGCGGGCCCTGGAACGTGTCGCCGCCGCTCGCGACGGTCAGCGGTGGCTCGACATCTACGAGATCCTAGAGCAGGGCATGCAGGGCGCCAACGGAATCAAGCCGAACCTGGACTTTCCGACCGGGCCGGCCTATTACCTGATGGGCTTCGACATCGGTTGCTTCACACCGATCTTCGTGATGAGCCGGATTACCGGGTGGACGGCCCACATCATCGAGCAGACCGCATCCAACGCATTGATCCGTCCGCTCAGCGAGTACGTCGGCCCACCGCAACGTGCGGTCAAATCGACCCGCTGACTCCTTACGCCAGATCGTGCGTCCCAAGCTGATCGCCGTGGATAAGATCGTTGACGGCGTCGACCGGTGCCTGAATTAGCATGATCTATTTCGGTATTCCGGCGTCCGGTAATGTCACGGACATGGAGCGGCGTGTGCTCGAAGCGATCATCTATGAACGCGAACCGCCGATTGCGCGGATCATCCTCAACCGTGCCGACAAGGCCAACACCAAAGATTCAGTACTGGTCACCGAAGTCGACAATTGTCTGCACGAAGCCGACCGTGACAACGAAATCAAAGTCGTCATCCTCAAGGCCAACGGCAAAGGTTTCTGCGGCGGGCACGTCGCCCGCTGGGGACCGGACGAGAACCCCTATCCCGACTTCGGCAATACCTTCGAGGAGCTGTACAAAGGCACGGCCGATCTGTTTCTCTGGCCGACGCTGTACCTCTGGGAGTTCCCCAAACCCACGATTTCTCAGATCCACGGCTACTGCATGGGCGGCGGGATCTATCTCGGCCTGCTGACCGACTTTTGCGTGGCCTCCGAGGACGCCTATTTCCAGATGCCGCTAGCCCAAAGCCTCGGGGAACCCGGCGGGCACACCATGATCGAACCGTGGCTGCTGATGAACTGGCACCGAACGATGGACTGGCTGCTGCTGGCGCCAACCCTTTCCGCACAACAAGCCCTCGATTGGGGCCTGCTCAACCGGGTGGTGCCGCGCGAAGAGCTCGAAGACACCGTTGAGGAAATGGCGCGCAAGATCGCCCAAATCCCGCTGACCACGCTGATGGCTGTCAAGAACAACGTCAAGCGTGCCTGGGAATTAATGGGCATGCGGGTGCACCTGCAGGTCAGCCACATCCTGACCAACATGGTCGGCGCGGCATCCGATGTTCAGGCGCGCCGGGCCGAGCTCATGCAATCCGGCATGACGCCACGCGAATTCGTCGGCCGCGACGCAGCCGACGGCGACAGTTCCTAGCGCGAGCAGACGCAGAATCGCACTACATCCTCTCCGCGGGTGCGATTCTGCGTCTGCTCGCGCGCCTCAGCGGCTCATCTCGCCGGCGACTTTGCGGCCGGCGGCGTGCCGCGCGGCCACGTAGCCGAACACCATCGAGTTGGCGATACTCGCGCCGGCGCCCGGATACGTTCGGCCCATCACCGTCGCGGTGGTGTTGCCGGTGGCATACAGGCCCTCGATCACTTGGTCCTGCTCGTCGAGAACCTGTGCGTGCTCGTTGGTGATCACACCCCCGCATGTCCCGACGTCGGCCGGGAAAACCCTGGTCGCGTAGTACGGCGCGCGGTTGAGCGGGCCGACGGAAGCGTTGGGACGATACCCGGGATCGCCGAGGCAGTCGTTGTACGCCGACTGGCCACGTCCGAAGTCGGGGTCCAGGCCCTTGGCGGCGAACTGGTTGAACCGCTGAATGGTTTGTGCCAATTCGTCGGCGGGAAGGTCGATCTGGCTGGCGAGGGCGGCGACGGTGTCGCCGCGCTTGACCGCACCCTTCTCGATCAGCTCCGGAGGTAGGTGCTGCCGCTTCAGCGGGTTGGTGCCCGCCACATACCTGCGAACGTAGCCCTCGTCGAAGATCATCCAGCAGGGCACCGCCTTGTTGGCGTACATCGCCTTGCCGACCTCGACGTAAGAGTTCGATTCGTTGCAGAACCGCCGGCCCGTCGAGTCGACGTAGATGGCGCCGGGGCGCTGTCGTCCCGACCCGAGCGACGCGGCGGCGGCACCACCATTGGCGATGAAAACCGAAGGAAGCCACCATGCTTCGTCCAAAAGATCGGTTTTCGCGCCCAGCCGCATCGCCGTCTGCAGCACCTCGCCGGTGTCGCCCGCGTTGGCGATCGACCACTTCGCCTCGTTGGGTTGGTCACCGCTGTGACGGCGACGCATCTCGGCGTTGTGGCCGAAGCCGCCCGCGGCCAGCAGCACTCCCTTGCGTGCCTCGACATTGAGCGGCACGCCACCGCGCAGGATCCGCGCGCCCACGACTCGGCCGTCCTCGACGATGAGGTCGTCCATCGCGACATTCGTCCACAGCGGCGGCTGGCCGTCACCGAGATCAATGAGCGCCTTCAGCATTTGAGCGATGAGTGATGCGCCGTTCGTGAGGATCTGACGTCGCCGAATCCGCGCCGCCGCGGTGCGTAGGAACACCTTTGTTGCCACCGCAAACGCGCGCGGCGAACGGTTGAAATACTGAACCGACCGCAACTCGTTGGTCAGCACCGCATACCCGTAGTTCTTGGCCAGCGGCGGCTGCACCTTGTCGCTCCAGCTTCCCAGCTCGGCGGCATCGAAGGGAATTCCCTCGACGGCCCGGCCGGACTCATTGCCGCCCTTGTGATTCGGGTAGTAGTCGCTCCAGCCTTCACAACGAATCAGCTGAACACCTTTGCGGATAAGGAAATTGATCATTTCGTAGCCGGCGGTGAGGAACATCTCGCGGCGCGCGGGCGAGGACGGCGCACCGATGTCACCGACCACATCGGCCAGGTAGGCAAGGCCGTCCTCGTGCGAGTCGGCGATGCCGTCGGCCCGCATCAACGGGTTGTTCGGCAGCCAGACGATGCCGCCGGAGAGTCCCGTCGACCCGCCGACCAGAGCCTGCTTCTCGACGATCAGTGGCTCGAGCCCGCAGTCGAGTGCGGCCAACCCCGCCACCATGCCGCCTCCGCCGCTGCCGGCGATAAGCAGGTCGACGGAGCGGTCCCAGTGGATGGTCATCGTGCCTCCGAGGTGACGTTCGCGGTGAAGCCCAGGTCGGCCGCCGGCACGTCGATGGTGGTGTTGGTCTTCTGGATCGCGGGTACCAGCGTCTCGTAGGGCAAGCCGGCCAGGAAGCCATCGACGACGCGCTCAAAGTTCGAGATCAGCCCTTCGATCTGGTCGGACAGTCGCATGTATTCAAAACCGCGGGCGTGCAAGCCTTTCTGCTGCCTCGGCAGGTTGGAGAAGTCTTGGGCGGGGATCGGCGGCCAGCGCGGGTCGTCCGGCGCCATGGGCTCCGGCGGTGTGGGTTTTCCCGTGGAAAGGTCCGCGGGAAATCGGGTGAGGGACCAGATCTCGAACAGGGTCTCCTCGGGCCCAAGCGGACGGATCCGGTACGACGAGGCGCTGCTATAGGTAGGCAGGATGAAGTGGTGCGGGAAGCAGAACCCGATCGCGTCGGTGATGCCACGGTGCACCAGCTCGTTGAGGTCGGGCATGGCGCTGCCTCTGGCCCGATGCCAGCCGACGACCGCGTCGTTGAGGGCGCTCCGCCACGCGGCCATCGCCTGCGCCGGATCGGACGGCAGTTCGATGTTCTGCAGGCCCTCGGCAATGCGGATGTCGTTCTCGTGTGTCATGCCGCCCATCCCGTCGCCCAGGGTGCGCATGAAATACAGGCTGCTCTGGACGATCGGATGTACCGCCTTGGAGCTCGGCGTCGGGCTGCCGCTCTGTGCGCTGGGCAGCAGCTGAGGATGGGTCTGCGGGACGTGGTAGCCCTCCATGAACGCGGCCGTCGCCAGCTTCCAATTCACCGGAAGCCGACAGGACTGCCACCATTCGGTGCGCAGCGATTCCACCTTCCAGGCGTCATAGATCGAGGCGAAGGGCTCCATGCAGTCGCGCAGCGGGGGAGCACCGTCGTCGAGATTGATCCACGCGCAACCGCCCCACAGCTCGCACCTGACCGAGACGAGTTGAAGATCGTCCGGGCACAGGTTGTCCTCGGCGAACACCTCGGGGCGCGCCACGTAGGTGTTACGTCCGTCGATGCCCCAGCACCAGCCGTGGAATGGGCAGACGAAGGTACGCCGAGATCCATTGCCTTCCACCAGCTTTACCCCGCGATGGCGGCACGCATTGTCGTAGGCCCGCACGGTTTGGCTGTCGACACGCACCACGATGATCGACTGGTCGAGGATCTCGTACTCGACGAAGTCGCCCGGCTTGGGTATCTCCTCGAGCCGGCATGCCATCTGCCACACGCGCGGCCAGAACATCTCCGTCTCCAACGCGTAGAATTCCGGGTCGTAGTACCGCTGCTTGGGAATCCGATCTGCGGTCTGGACCGCCCACGGCACCGGTAGCGGCGTCCAGTTCGCCGCGTTCCTGCCGGCGTTCCTTCCGCCTGGCTTGCCTATCTGGTTGCCCATCTCTACAGCCATCTCGACTCCTTGTGTCAGCTCACACGATCCGCGATACCCGGCCTTGCCAGTAACGTTCGCGAATACGCCTCTTGTAGAGCTTTCCGTTCGGGTCCCGGGGCAACTCCGGGTCGAATTCCACTGAGCGCGGGCACTTGTAACCGGCGAGGTTAGCTCGGCAGTACTCAATGAGCTCGGCCTCCACGTCGGGCCCGGGCGTCACACCTGCTACGGGTTGCACAACGGCCTTGACCTCCTCACCGAACTCGTCGTTGGGCACGCCAAAGACTGCCGCGTCTACCAGCTTGGGATGCATGACCAGCAGGTTCTCTGCCTCTTGGGGGTAGATATTCACCCCGCCCGAGACGATCATGAAGGTCGACCGGTCGGTAAGGTACATGTATCCGTCCTCGTCGACATAACCCACGTCTCCCAGGGAGCGCCAGCCGCGTTCGTTGGACACCGATGCGGTTTTGGCGGGGTCCTTGAAGTACTCGAAGTCGGGTCCACCTTCGAAGTAAAGCTCCCCGGGTTGCCCGACGGGAAGCTCTTCTCCGTCGTCGCCGATCACGTGTACCGGAGCCATCGGTATGCCCACCGAACCGGGATGGGCGAGCCACTCCTTGGGGCCGATCGTGGTGCCCGCGAATCCCTCTGTGCCGCCATAGTATTCGTATATGATGGGCCCAAACCACTCCATCATTCGGTGTTTGACATCTACCGGGCACGGGGCGGCCGCGTGCAGCACGTATCGCAAACTCGACACGTCATACTTTTGCCGGACCGCCTCGGGCAGCTTGAGCATCCGCACGAACATCGTCGGCACGAACTGGGCGTGGGTGACACGGTGGGTCTCGATCAGCCGCAGGACCGTCTCGGCATCGAACTTTTTCATGATGATCGACGCGGCGCCGACGCGGTTGACCGCCATGGTGTAATTCACGCCGGCTGCGTGGTACAGCGGCGCGGGGGAGAGGTACACGCTGGCCGGGCTCATCTTGTAGCTGTGAGTCAGCGCCATCTCCAAAACGCCCTGTGCCCATGAGCCGTTGCCGTCGCTCGGAAGCGGCCGGCGAACGGCCTTAGGCCGTCCGGTGGTGCCCGACGAGTAGAGCATTTCCGACCCGTCTGCCGATGGCGGCGCATCGCCGGCCGTCGCCAGGGCGTCTTCGTAGGATTGCCAGCCGGGCAGCTTGCCCCCGACCATGATGTGGATGCCAACTCGGGCGTTAACAGCCTTCAGGTGCGAGGCGAGGTCGGCCATCGCAGCGGCCGTAGCATCCAAGAACACCGCCTTTGCATCGGAATCATCGATGACGTAGGCGACTTCGTCGGGAGTGAAGTGGGTGTTGACAGCGGTGTAGTAGAGCCCGGAAAGCTGGCATCCCCAGGTGATTTCGAAGAACTCGGGTCGGTTCGGCAGGATCAGGGCCACGCCGTCGCCGCGGCGCAGCCCTGCGCCGTGCAGCACCGCGGCGACTCGTTGGCTCCTGGCATGTAGCTCGCCGAACGAGATTGCGCCGCCGTCGACAATCAAGGCCGGCGACGCTGCGGCTGTGGTCGCGTGATCGGCGATGTTCACGGGCGGGACTTACGTGGTTGCAGCGCCGTCGGTCGATGCCGCCGCGGCGGCCTGGCGTCGGGCCTGCTCGGACGGCAGCACCTTGTCCTTGAACACCGTCTGAATCAGCTCCTGCACGTCCTTGCTGAGTGACGCGAGCGCGACCAGGTCATTGGAGCTCTGCCAATGTACGCGCATGCCCATCAGTTCCCAGGCCCGTTTGAGGTTGGCCTTGGTCGCCAGCAGTGTGGTCATCGGTGCCTGGGCGATATGGCGGGCGATCGCCTCGACGCGGTCGTTGAGTTTCTCGAGCGGAACGACCTCGTTGACCAGGCCGACCTCCAGCGCCTTCTTGGCGTCGATGACCTCGGCGAGGTACAGGTAATACGCCGCGCGCCGCCAGTTCATGAACACCCACGGCTCAATCGAGCACTCGCCCGAGGGCATGCCGAATCCCTGCAGCGGCGGGTAGGAGAAGTAGGCATCCTCGGAGGCGATGACGATGTCGGTGGTCAGCCCGTAGTGGGTGCCTCCGCCGACGCAGTAGCCATGCACCTGCGCGATCGTCGGCTTGGAGAACTCCCACAGATTCAGGATCGGCTTGACGAACAGGTCGGTCTGCGGTTTCCAGGGCGTGCCCATCACCTTTGCGGCCTCGACGAACGACGGATAGTCGACTGCGTTGTTACCGATGGCGTGTCCCGAGCAGAAGCCCTTGCCGTTGGCCTTCAGGATCAGCACCTTGATGTCGTAATCACGATCGGCGTCCAGTAGCGCGGCGTCGACTTCTTCGGCCAGCTTTTGATCCTGGGCGTTGGCCTTCTCAGGCCAGTTGAGAGTGACGCGTGCGATCGGGCCTTCTTTTTCGTAGATGATTCTCTCGCGGGTCTCGTTCAAGTCCATACGTGCCTGCCTTTCGTTATGGGGTGATGACGCCGATTTCGGCGCCGATGTCGTAGCTGGTCCCGACCCGGCCTGTCCATTGCACGGTGCCCGAGGCGCCTGCTTCGATCTCCTGTTCAACCTTCTCGGTGGCGATCACGTAGATGGGGGTGCCCTCCTCGACATGCTGACCGGCGTCGACCAGAAGGTCGGTAAGCTCGGCTTCCGCGACCGCCACCGACACCCGTGGAATGCGAATAATGAAGTCAGCCATGTGCTCCCGCCTTGTGCAGGGTCCGCTGGGCGGCTTCGACAATGCGCCCTGGCGACGGATACACCTGTGCCTCGAGTGCCGCTGCAGCCGGATTGGGGACGAACCGGGCTCCCACCCGCTCGACGGGTGCGGCCAGCTCACCGAATAATTCGGATTGCAGGATCGCTGCGATCTCAGCACCCGGACCGGCGAATTGGACCGCGTCGTGCACGATCACGACTCTTCGGGTGCGACGTGCGGATTCGACGATCGTCTCCACGTCGAGCGGCACCAGAGTGCGCAGATCGACGACCTCGGCGCTCACGCCCTGCTCCTGCAAGGTGACCGCCGCCGCCAGCGCGTCGTGCACGCTGCGTCCGTAACTGATCAGTGTCACGTCGGTGCCCGGCCGCTTGATGTCGGCCTGCCCGAACGGAATTGAAAACCCGGGCTCGAGCGGGACGGGTCCTTTCTTGCTTTGCAGGCGGATCGTCTCGATGAACAGGCACGGGTCCTCGTCGAAGATCGCGGTCGTCAGTAGGCCTTTGCCGTCTCGCGGCGTGGAGGGCACGATCACCTTCATGCCGGGGATGTGCATGAACCACGCCTCCAGGCTCTGCGAGTGCGTTGCACCGGTCGCCAATCCGGCATAAACCTGGGTGCGGATGGTGATCGGCGCCGTGGTGCGCCCGGCGGTCATGAACCGCAGCTTGGCGGCATTGTTGATCAGCTGGTCGGCGGCGATGCCGATGAAGTCCATGATCATGATCTCGGCTACCGGCAGCATTCCGTCGATGGCGGCACCGATCGCCGCGCCGACGATCGCGGCCTCCGAGATCGGGGTGTCCAGCACCCGGTCGTGGCCGTACTTGGTCGACAGCCCGGCTGTCGGACCGGACGCGCCCGGATCGGCGATGTCCTCTCCAAGCAGGAACACCCTGTCGTCGGCCTGCAGCGCCTCGTCCAGCGCGAGGTTCAGCGCCTCGCGCATCGTCATCTCTCTTTCGTCCATCATCAGCACGTCCTCAGACCGGGAACTTGATCGGGGTTGCGTACACGTCGTGGTCGAGTTCATCGGCCGACGGGGCCGCCGCGCTCATCACCTTGCTCAGCGCTGTCTCCACCGTCGCCAGCGCCTCGTTGTCGATGCGGTTGAGCTCGTCCTCACCGCAGATTCCGGCGTCGGCAAGGTCGCTGCGGAATCGGGGCACCGGGTCGGCCTCCAGCGCTGCCGCCAGTTGCTCCTTGGGGATATATGGCATGCGGTCGCCGAAGTAGTGGCCGCGGAAGCGGAATGTCACGCATTCGATGAAGGTGGGACCGCCACCGGTGCGGGCCCGCCGCAGTGCTTCGTCGAGCACACCCTTCACCGCCAGCGGATCGTTGCCGTCCACCCGAACACCGGGCATGCCGTATCCGGCAGCCCGTTCGGCGACATGTTCGAGCTTCATGGTGTCGCAGGTCGGCGTCATTTCGGCGTAGAGGTTGTTCTGGCAGACGAAGACCAGCGGCAGGTCCCAGAGCGCGGCCATGTTGGCCGCCTCGTGGAAAGAGCCGGTGTTGGTGGCGCCGTCGCCGAAACTGACCACCGTGACGCGGTCCAGGCCCTTGCGCTTTGCGGCCATCGCCAGGCCCACCGCCACCGGCGGTCCGGCCCCGACAATCCCGGTCGAAAGCATGACGCCCTTGTCGGGTTTGGCGATGTGCATGGTGCCGCCCTTGCCGCGGCTGGCGCCGACGGTGCGCCCCATCATCTCGCCGTAGATCTCCTCGAGCGGAACCCCCTTGCCGATCAGGTCGTGCAGCCCGCGGTAGGTCGTCACCAGCTGGTCGTCGGGTCGTAGCGACACACCCATCGCAGCGGCGATGGCCTCTTGCCCGCGCGACGGCCAGTACACGCAGATGAACTCGCCAGTGCCGATGCCCTTGGAAAGCCGGTCGTCGGCCGCCTTCATCAGCACCATCAGCGCGTAAAGCCGGCGCTTGACCTCCGCGGAGTTGTCCTCGCTCATTGCGGTCCTCCGCTGGTCATGCTGAATACTCCAGTTTCGTTGCAGGAAAGTCTGATTGGCATTGCTGCGGTCACGCACCCGACCAGGGTTTGACTTTGAGGAACCCGCCGGCATCGACACGCAGCTGCTGTCCGGTGATGTAACGCGCCGCGTCGGAAGCCAGGAACAGCACGGCCTCGCTGATGTCCTCGGGTTCGACATAGGGGACCGGCATCGCCTGGACTACCGGGAAAACCGGTTCGGCGTCCTCGCGGGTGGGGTTCTTCAGGTCGGGCCGGAAGGCGCGGTACATCGGCGCGCTGTGCAACATGTCGGTGTTGACGTTCGTGGGGTGCACCGCATTCATCCGAATAGAGAACGGAGCCAGCGCCCGGGCAAAGTCGTTAACATAATGCGCAGCAGCTAATTTCGCGAACGCGTAGCCGGCACCGCCGGTTCCGCCGTCCACGCCAGTGGTGTTCAGCGACGACATGAACGCCGCGTTGGATCCGATCACGATGATCGACGCGCCGGCGTGCAGATGTTTGAGGCTCGCGTGCACCAGGTTGAGCACGCCGATCAGGTCCACGTCCACCGCGTCGGCGAAGGCCTTGGGTGGCAGGCCCGCGGTGAGCGGGCAGATGCCGGCGTTGGCGACCGCGATGTCGAGATGCCCGAGTTCGGCGACGCCCTCGTCAATCGCCGTGGACAGGGCCACCCGGTCGCGAACATCGGCGATCGCTGTAAATGCGCGCTGGCCCTCCTTCTCGACCAACCGCGCCGTCTCGTCCAGATCCTCCGGCCGGGCTAACGGGTACTCGTTGGTTTCGATGTCCGCACACAGGTCCACCGCGATGATGTCCGCGCCTTCTGCGGCAAGCATTCGTGCATGGGAACGCCCTTGACCGCGCGCGGCTCCGCTGATCACGGCCACCTTGCCTGTCACCCTGCCCATCGCCAGTCCTATCGCCCGTCGATTCAGTCAACTCCTACTTGATGACCCGGGTAGGGCCCAAAGCCGTTGGCTACGAACACCGTCGAGGCCTCCTGCGAGGTGTCCGTGAAGCCGGAATGAGTCTGCCGACCGCTGGCCGGCGCAGCGATCAGCCACGCGGGCACCCCACACTGATCGGGATCGCACCAATGGTCGGCTCCATCGCGTCTCTCCCAGGAAATGCCACCACTAAAACTGCGCGTGGCTGCAGCCGGGCTATCAATATCCCCTACGGTAGCTAGAATATCTAAAATAGCAAGAAAGACCGCGAACGAGGGGTTGGCGATGTCAGGCGTGCTCGGGGGTGTCCTGCAGGGTGTCCGAGTTGTCGAGTTGGCATCGTGGACGTACGTACCGTCGGCCGGTGCGGTCTTATCGGACTGGGGCGCCGATGTGATCAAGGTCGAAGGCGTCGCTTCGGGTGATCCCGGACGCGCGTTGGTTGTTGGCGGTTTCACCCGTGAGGCGGCCCGCCCAGACGCCGACTTCATCCTCGAGTTGGGCAACCGCGGCAAGCGCAGCATCGCCATTGACGTCAAATCCGAGACGGGTCGGGGTCTGTTCGGCCGCCTGCTGGCCAGTGCGGACGTATTCCTGACCAATTGGCTGCCCGCCGCGCTCGAGCGCGCCCGGCTCACCGTCGATGACGTCCGCTCGTTTAATCCCAGGATCATCATCGCGCGTGGCACCGGGCTGGGGGTGCGCGGACCGGATCGCGATCGCGGCGGTTTCGACGCTGCTACCTACCTGGCGCGTGGCGGGGTCGCGTACACGCTGACGCCGTTCGGAGCGGAAGCGCCGGCTGTCCAGGGCCCGGCATTCGGCGACCTGCAGGGCGGGGCGACTCTGGCTGGCGGGGTATGCGCTGCGCTTTTCCATCGGGAAAAAACCGGCGAGCCGACCATCGTCGACTCCTCGTTGCTGGCCCAGGCGATGTGGGCGATTGCGCCGTCGATTTCGGCAGCCGATTTCTTCGACATCGACGGAATTCCGGGCGCACCACCAGGGTTGGCCATCAATCCCCTGGTAAACCGGTACAAGACCAAAGATGGGAGGTGGATTCAGCTCGTCTTCTTGCAACCCGACAAATTCTGGGCCGGCTTCTGCGAGCGTATCGGCCTCGCGGATTTGATCACCGATGAGCGATTTGTGCCGTCGAGCAACCTGATAGCCAATGCGGCCGAGGCCACCGAGATCGTCGCAAATGCACTTGCCAGCCATGACCTCGCGCACTGGCAGAAGGTGCTCGAAGACGAGCCGGGCGTGTGGGGCACCCTGGCGACGCCACGCGAGACGCTCAATGACCCGCAAGTCGAACCCAACGGGTACGTGGTGACGAACGTCGACGATTATGGTGAGAAGTACCGGATTGTCGCTGCGCCCGTGCAATTCAACGAGACGCCGCCGGCTCCCGCGCGGGCGCCGCAACATGGCCAGCACACCGAGGAGATTCTGCTCGAGCTCGACGTCGACTGGGACGACATCGCACGGGCAAAGGACCTCAGAGCCATACTGTGAGCCAATCGGGTCTCCAAATGATGGCCAGCTGATCCAGCGCCCCCGCGTCTCGCCGGGCCCAAAACACCGCTGCGACTCGTGGTTACGTGGCCAAAACGGCCGATCGAGTCGGCATCCGATCGGTATCGACACGATCACAAGCACATATCGATGTGGGCGGCGGTCTGGCACAACGGGTTCGATCCGCAAATCATGGCACAGGGCGCCATTGAGGGGATCATAGTCGCGACGATGCGTAACGCATGGATTCCTCTTCCGCTATGTGGGTAGCGGGTTTCTGAAGGCGCCACAGGAGGTATCCACACGATGATGGCGAACTGGGCTCCCGCCCAGACTACTTGCGGCCCACACTCTGGTCGCATCCTCGACACGGCGCGGGGCATTCTCATCGGCCTGCGCCGATGCCCTTCAGACACTGCACTCGACGAATTGCAGAGCGCGGCAATACGTCACAAGGTGCCCGTGTTCGCGATAGCGTGGGCGCTGGTCCACCTGGCGGGCGATGGTGAGAAGACGCCGAGCTTCGTCGATGCGCAGTCGGCGGCTCGTCGCGAGTGGGGTGAGCTGTTCACCAAGTCGGCTGGGGTGACCTGTTGATCAGCGACCACACGCATGGCACGGCCGAGGTCCCGAGGGGTACCTCGGCCATCACCAACTCCGCCAACTCGCGTAAACTCGAAGTCAACCAAAGGCCCTTGGCGGACGATGATTTTCCGCTCCCGCTGCGCTGGCCAGGGCGCTTCCGCGGCATCAGGCGCCATCGAGCAAGCGCGACAAGACCATTCGCGACCGAAATCGGTCACGCTGTGAACTTGGTCCGTTGACGCGCTGCGGTTCCCACCGGTAGCTGGTTAGTCTTCGCGGCGCTCCACAGGTCGACGGGCACTACTGCACCAATGAAGTTCGTGGCCCGCGATAACGCGGCGAGCGCGGTCCGCTAATGGTCCCGGGTCCCACTTGTACCGCCCGCGGCGTCCGCTGGCCGACCAGATCGAGTGGGGCATCAGCGCAGCTGCGGGGCCAACTAGCGCAGCCGAGGGCTGCCGCGTGGCGCAGTGACCGTCGTTTGCACAGACTTCCGCGCCGCCTGCCCCTGCTCCTAGATCTGGACGTCCACGTCGTACCTATCCGCCAACTCCCGGGCAAACGCCTCGACCTCCGGGCCACCGTCTGTGTCTAGGAGGCCCAGCTCGACAATGCCGCCCAAGCGCGCCCGGTACTCGGCACGGGGGCTGATCGTCATCGTCGGTGGTGGCCGGTATGCCAGCACGTCGTGCAATTCAACCTTGCCGACAACCAGATACGACCACGGCGGATCCACAACCCCCAGTGACGACGCCAGTCGCGCCGCTCTCGGGAACCCACGTGCCCGCGCAATCAGGTCCTCGACCTCGATATCGGCGTACCAGCCGCACACGCAGTCCGGCGCCGGCGGCATGTGCTCTGGGGTGGAGCATCCGGCGTAGGACCATTTCGTTGGCCACGAGATGTACGAATGGTACGGGGACCTCAGCACATCCCCGGCGATCCCCGTCCAAAAGCGAAAGCCCACGGCAGTGTCCAAGCGGCCGAAACCAGGTGCGGTCAGGCGCCCGTCTAGCCATTCATGCAGCCCGGGCATCGCGGCCTCGATAGCTGCGAAGGCGACCTCGAAATCAGCGCCAAAGCACGGATTCCGGACGTCGACGCAGCTAAGCCGGTCGTCATCAACGCCACGCTCGTGCAACACCCCAACATGTTCGCGACCCAACGCAACCACCAAATCAGCTCCAAGGTGCTCAGCACCGACCAGCGCAGCCCGATGATCCGCCGGCACCGGATAACCACGCTCACACAGCACCGAGCACGCCTGCTCATCGGCGCGATCGCCCACACAAGCGACTGTGCCCGCACTGGACACCCGCACCACATCACCCAGACCGCGCTCCTGCAGCTGCTCAGCGAACAACGCCGCAGCCATCACCGATCGAGCGCGATTGAAACTGCATACAAACGCGACGTGCAGCCGAGGGCTACTCACCATCCGTACCGCATCCCAAGCAGCGCGGCGAGGTCATCAGAGTCCTCCAAATCGAAGTTTGCGAATGTAGGCAACTCGGCTCGAAAAAGATTCGAGTTGCGTACAGACAGGCACATGCTATGCCAACCGATTGTTGTCGGGATGGCGTCTGCGATGGCACAAATCGGATTGGTCACCACAGCTGGGTGCGAGTTGCCTCGCCGCGCCGGCGTCCATGTCAGGTTGTCCTGTTCCCCGTTCCCGATTTCTCTGTTGGCTTGTGGGGTCGGCTGCCTTCGATGCGGAAGAGGAGCGAAACGTTGGCGCCGATGCCCACGACCGGGAGCCGCCTTCGCCGATGCTCGCCGCCGCGATGAGTGCGGTCGAGGCGAATCCCTCGATCCGAATGGTCGAAGTCCGCCGTGCGACGGGATTGTCCAGCAAACGGCTGATCGGACTGTTTCGCGCCGAGATCGGCCTGCCTCCGAAGGAATTTGCGCGGGTCCGGCGCGCCAACCCTGCTATTGGCCGCCGCTCTTCGGGGCTGGGCTTTGGTCGGCGCCGGTCAGGGTTTTGGGGCAGTACGTGGTGGCCGCGATTGCGGTGAACTTGGCGGCGCCATCGCCCTGGAACCCTGGATTGAGCTCCTGCAGGTTCTTGACGATCTCTACGCCACTCATTCCCTGGTCGACTAAATCGCACACCGTCTTGCCGGCCGTTATCGCGCGGTCGGGGTTCAGATAGGACAGCCCGGATTGCTTGAGTGCGGCGAGGAAAGTTTGATCGTTGGCGTCGATATCGGCATAGGCCGGGGCGGCCGTGCCCAGCACCGCGGCGACACATGCCAGCACCAGAATGAGTCTCATGACCCGGTGATTGTCTCAAAGTGATGCTGCTCTTGCACCCGTTGCGGCCAACGGGACTTTAACGGAGGGCGGCCAACAGCTCCAAGCACGATGAAGTCCCAACCGCCCCGCACGCTAACGCCACACCGTCACTGCGTCGACAGCCCGGAGGTCGATCCCGCTGCGAGAATGGTCTGCTGATGCGTCCGAGCCCTCACTGCACCCGCCGCGACAGCCGTTGGCTCAAGATATATACGACTTAAACAGCAGCGCAATGTATTTGATCGTTGCCCGCTGAGCCTCCCCGCAGATGCGGCAGCACTTTGACAGTGCTTCTGCGGTGCGCATAGCTGCCATGCATCACCCAGACGGCGTGGGCGTTTGGGCTTGACCGACCACGACAAAAGCCTCCACGGCCGTGGCCATCTCGAAACCTTCAACCTCCACCCGCCACTCGTAGATTGCTGGCTCCAAAGGTATTCCAGCCGGGATGTTGAGAGTGAGCGGCATTCGAACCGAAGTTCCGTGGATTGCGCCAGGAGGGCGGCCTGCCTCGGCTGCCGCTTCGAAGAGGATCCGCTGAGGACCGTGCGGCCCCGTCACCACCACCGGAGTGCCATCGGTGGTCAACAATTGGCACTTCAGCTTGTGTTGCTTGTTGGTTTCATCCCAGTCGATGTCGAGGAATAACACCAAAGAAAAAGCGGGCGTCGGCGTTTGGCACTGCCTCCACCCCAGCCCGAGCGCATTGACCTTGCCGGACTGGGCGTCGGCTTGGGCTGCGTCAGCGAGCAAAAAGCTGATCTTCATGCAGCCGCCGGCGCCGCGATCGATCTTCCAGTCGTCACCGCGAGATCCTGCCAACTCATTTCTGCCGCCCCACCAGATCCACGAGATGCTTGCGCTGCTCTTATCGGCTGGATAATACGTACGGTTCGATCTGTTCGGCTAGTCGGCACGTCGACAGCCGGCCTGAAGTTGACTGCCGGCGATGGTGCTGCCACCAGCCGGAACAGCTATTCGGCGGGCGGCAGTTGGCGCGGACCTTCGGGAGAGCGCAGTTCACGCGTTCCTTCTCGCTCCATCAGCTCGAGAAGGCTGTCGCGCTCCGCCGACCCAAGTGGTAGACCCCCCACGTCTTTCGTGGGTGCTCGCCCCAACGACGAGTATTCCTCGTAGGCACTTGCTTGGCTGCCAGACGATTCGACCCGGTTGGCGGGAGATGGGCTTTCAGGGATTTTTGCATCCCCCGACGCCAGCGGTGGCGGGTGGCTGGTGTCGGAGCTCCCGGAGCTCAGCGTCACTCTCCGGGTGCGCTTGAGCGCAAAGGTGATCTCTTCGACCTCTTCAAAGACGTCTTCGAAGACGTGGCGTGCGGTGCGCAGCGGCTGAGTCGTGGTGTCGATCACCCGCGCCACGAACGGAGGCACCAGCGGGCGAATCCAACGCGGGATCAACGGAGTCGAGTGCTCATGCTGCGGTTCCGTGGCATCGTTTGGCTGGATCTGCGCCGGCAGATTCTCCGCGGCCTCGACGCGCGCATCCTGTGCCCCGGCGGGCAATTGGGCGACTGCCCGGCTGGCCGCCTCCGCTTCGGCGGCAATCGGCCGATACATGTCTGGGGCCAGTGGCTCGAAAGTACGCCGCGATGAAGTGGCCACCGGCCCGTCGAGCGCTTCAATGACTCGACGACGTTGCTGCTCGCGGTCGATTTCGGCCTGTGCCTCGATGGTGAGACGAGCCCGGGTGAGCTGATGCTCGGCCCACATGATTTCCGTCGCGCGGCGCACCTCGGCCCGCTTGATCGCGATCGCCGTGTCAGCCTCGAGCTCTGCGCGTTCGTGGTCGGCGCGCGCGGCTGAATGTCGATCGTGCGTCGTCTCGCCTCGCCATCGCAGCAGGATCAGCGGGAGCAGGTACAGCAGAGTGAAGAATGCGATTGTCAGCAGTCTCAGCACCTGCGCCCCGATGGCGAGCGTGAGGTCGTTCATGGCGACCCAGCGCGCACCCAAGCCCCGATCGGCTTCCGCGATCACACTTTGGCGTGCCTGGGTGAGCGACCGCTGCTCGGCTGAGATTTTGGCGTCCAGCTCAGGCGCTTGACGGTCGCGAGTCGCCAAGGCATTGTCCAGCGCATGCTGCGCGTCGGCGAGAAGTTGGTTTGCCGTGCGCGTTTCCGGCCCGGCGCCAGGCACGCCGGTGATCCGGGTCTGCGGGCACGCTGGTGTGGGGTTGTATTCGCAGCGTGCCACGACCAGAGCCCTTTCTTGCTGGTCGCGTGCCTGTTCGACGGCGTTGTCGAGCGCAGTGCGGGCACCTCGGGTCTGTTGCAGCGATTCCGACGCCTGCGCGACGGCCGGCGCCGAGTCGGCGGTGCGAAGAGCCCGCTGGTCGAGACGATGCTCGATCGAACCGGAAAACACGACGAGAGCGGCCAGCTCGCCGACCACCACGCCGAGTGCGACCGCGACAGCCGCGCGTCCTGCGATCCCAGGCCAACCCCGGGTGGGGCCACTGGCAGTGCCGCGGGTCACCGCGCCAACCAGCAGGCCGAAGACAAGGGTCAGCGCGACGACGGCAAGCACCGGCAAGTGCGCCGACTCACTGACGGCCACGGTCGCGACGAGCCAGGCCAGTACGGCTCCCAACCCCACGACCGCGCCGGTGATGGCGTGGGTGGACCGCTCGTGACGCTCACCGAGTTCGTGCCAGTGTCCGCCGCCAAGCCAGGTGAGCACGCTCTCGATCCGGGATACGGCCGCGCGCGGCTCGGTAAATTCGTGGGCGCACATGAGACTGCAAACCTCCAACCATCCAAGCCTGGCAGGCTGTCGGCCGACACACCGAATCGAAAGCGGCCGTTTGTGGCGTTGTTCACATATCAACGCCAATAGACGCAGATCACCCTGTCGCGATACCAGGCAGGGTTAGCTCAGCCTTGTCCAGGCCGCATCTGATGTGAAACGCAGGCGACGCGAGCAGATCAGCGGCTGTTCCGGCAAACGACGTGAGACGGTATAAGTCTATGCAGAACCACGACTACTTGACCTACGAAGAGTTCGGCCGCAGATTCTTCGAGGTCGCCGTCACCCCGGAACGTGTCGCCGCCGCATTCGCCGATATCGCCGGCAACGAGTTCGCAATGGAGCCCATTGCTCAGGGGCCCGGCGGGATTGCCAAGGTCAGCGCGAACGTCAAGATTCAAGAGCCGCGAGTCACCCGGCGGCTTGGTGACACCATCACTTTCGTCATCCACATTCCTTTGTCGATTGACCTGCTCTTGGACCTACGGCTCGACAAGCAGCGGTTTCTCGTCTCCGGGGACATCGCATTGCGCGCTACAGCGCGCGCCGCTGAGCCGCTGCGCCTTATCGTCGACGTCGCCAAGCCCCGGCCTTCCGATATCACGGTCAACGTGTCGTCCAAGTCGCTTCGCGGCGAGGTGTTGCGCATCCTTGCCGGGGTCGACGGCGAGATCCGGCGATTCATCGCCCAGTACGTCGCCGACGAAATCGACGCGCCCCAATCGCAAGCGGCGCAAGTCATCGACGTGGCAGATCGGCTGGACGAGGCCTGGTCCTAAGCGACGGAGCGCAGGCTTGGTGGTGCGGCACGGGCCTGAACAAACGACTTCTACGCAATGCCGCCAACGGTGTTATGACGCGCCTGCTAGCCCGCTAGTCCGGGTCGCGCGGCAGCAAACGACGCAGCGGGCGGGTCTCGATCGCGTTGATCGTCAAGGCCCGGCGGCTGATCCGCCAGCCCAAATCGGTCAATTCGTACTCATCGTCGTAGCGCAGATGCCAGACCACATCCACCAACTGCTCGGCGCGTTGATTCCAGTGATGCGCGATGCACGCAATTCGCCCTCGTGCGCTGCCGGGCCGTGGGCCCTCGTCATAGACCGCACCGACAATCGCGTGCTCGGTGCGCGTGACCTGGGTGACCGCGGCGACGGCGGCGGCGATGGCCTGCTCACCTCGATGTGAATGGATCGGCTCCAGCGTGGCCGGCGGCTCCGGCACAATCAGTTCGGCGTCAGCAGCGAAAAGCGCCGTCACAGAATGGAATTGACGGTCATCGACGCCAGCGGCATACCGGTGCACCAAATCGCCGAGGGCAGCCCTCTCGTTCACCGAAAGACTCACGAGGCCAACGACAGTCGTTGCGCGCATGCCGACAAGACATCTTTGGCCTGCTCGATATCGCTGGCCGGCGGCATGGCCAACACAATCCGGTCGGCGCCCTGATCAACCAGGCCGGCTGCGCGGTCGGCGTCGATCTTGGTGACCAGATGGCCCAGCGAGAAGTTGCCGTGGTAGGACGCTCCTTGGGGCTGGTCGGCCCAGAGCGCTCGCCAGACGGCGATCTGTTCGTCGGCCCGTCTGCCCCGGCTGTCGAACTCCACCCCGCAGGCCTCGACCTCTTCCTTGAGCCAGCCCACTCCAATGCACAACCGGAGCCGGTTGGTGCGCCCGGCCAAGAACGCCAACATGTCGAGCGGATCGGGTAGGGGACCGTCGGCCGCCACCCCGACGCGTCCGGAACTGTCACACGGGTAGACGCTGTCGTAGCTGCTGGCCAGGACGGTGTACTCGGCGACGATGATCGATTCGAAGCCACACAGTTCGAGGTGGCCCGCAAAGCTCACCATCCAGGCCGGGTCTGCGGTGACGGCGTCGCCGACCGGGACGAAGACTGCGATCTCGGGGATCTTCGGGGCTACCTTCATGGCACCCGAAGCTAACAGGTCCCCGCTAGACAGGCGGCGCCGCGATCTCAGCGCGTACGGCCTCGCACAGCGTGGCCGCGCGGTGATCGGTGAAGACGTCTTCCAGCATCAACTGCCGGCCGTCCGGGCCAGTCAGCGGAACACGCCAGTTGGGGTATTCGTCGGTAGTGCCCGGTTGGTTTTGGGTCCGGCGATCACCGACCGCATCGGTCAGCGATACCCCCAATAGCCGCGACGGGGTTCGGCCCAGGTACCGGTAGAGGGCTAGGACTATCTGCTCCGGGTCGTCTTCGCCGGCACCCAGCAGCCCGACCCGACGCAATTCAGCCAGCCAGGCCGCCAACTCGGCCCGGTCGGATTCGAGTTCCTCCGCGACGGGTCGGGTCAACAATCCCAGCGACTCCCGCAGCCGCACATGGTCGCCGGCCAGGTAGCCGGCGGTCGGCGGCAGATCGTGGGTGGTCACCGACGACAGGCAGTACTCACGCCAGCGCTCCGCCGGCAACGGACCTCCATTTCCGTCGCGATCAAGCTCAAACCAAAGGATCGAGGTGCCCAGCAAGCCGCGCAACATCAAGTAGTCCCGCACCCAGGGTTCGACGGTGCCGAGGTCTTCGCCGACGACGACCGCGCCGGCCCGGTGTGCTTCAAGAGCGACGATGCCGATCATCGCGTCATGGTCGTAGCGCACGTAGGTGCCCGCAGTGGGCACTGCCCCGTCCGGAATCCACCACAGCCGGAACAATCCGATGATGTGGTCGATGCGTACGCCGCCGGCATGTTGCAGCACGGCCCGGATCAATGCGCGGAAAGGCCGATACTCCTGCTCTTCTAATCGGTCCGGTCGCCAGGGTGGTTGCGACCAGTCTTGGCCGAGCTGATTGAACTCGTCCGGCGGCGCGCCCGCGGTCACGCCCAGTGCGAGCACTTCCTGCAGGGCCCAGGCATCGGCCCCATCGGGGTGCACGCCGACAGCCAAATCGTGCATGATGCCTAACGACATCCCGGCCCGTACTGCTTGCGACTGAGCCGCGGCGAGTTGCTCATCGAGTTGCCACTGCATCCAGCGATGGAAATCAACAGCCTCCGAATGCTTTTCGACGAATCGGGCAACGCCCGCACCCGCGGGATGCCGTAGGAAACTCGGCCAATGATGCCAGTCGCCGCCGTACTTCTCGGCCAGCGCGCACCAGGTGGCGAAGTCGTCGAGCGCGCGGCCTTCACGTTCGCGGAAGGCAGCGTAGGCCAGCTCACGGCCTGCCGATCGTGGCACCCGATGCACCAATTTGAGCGCCGCTCGCTTAGCTACCCACACGCTGTCGCGGTCGATGGCGTCGAGCTCGCCGGTCCGTTGCCGAACTTCCGAGCGCAGCCGCCGCACCCGGCCTCGTTTAGGCAAGTCGGCATATTCGGGGATTGCCTCGACGCGAAGATAGAGCGCGTTGACGAAGCGCCGCGACGTCGGCAGATACGGCGACGGCTCCATCGGGATCGTAGGCGTAGCCGCGTGCAAGGGATTGACCAGCACATAATCGGCGCCGTGGCGGGACGCCGACCACACCGCGAGGTCAGTCAGGTCGGTGAGGTCGCCGACGCCCCACGACTGTCGGGACCGCACGCTGTAGAGCTGAGCGGCCAGGCCCCACGCGCGGCCAGCACCGAGCTGCTTCGGCAGCCCTAGCCAATCCGGCGTCACGATGAACGCGGTGCTGGTCTGCAGGTCGCGAGAACGCAGATGCACGCGGTGGTAACCCAGCGGCAGGTCACTGGGGAGCACGAAGCTCGCCTCGCCTACCCAGCGTCCGTCCAGGTCGAACGGAGGCGTGAAGTTCTCGACCTGTTGCACACCGCCCCGCACGGTGCCGTCCTCGAGCTGTAACCACACTTCGGCAGGAAAACCATGGGTCACGTGCACCCAGAACCGCGTCGGCGCGCCGGTGCGCCCGACAATGGTGGCCGGCATCTGACGTGCCCAATAAGACCTAAGATGCGTGGTCAGGGCGATATTGCGGTCTTGTTCGGTGCGGGCGACGACGCCGAGCGCCGCGAGCACGGCCACCAGCGTGGCTTCGGGGACGAGCACGCGCCGACCGGTCCAGTCCTGATATCCGGTGGCGATGCCGAATCGTCTGGCAAGTTCGACCAACGAGGGCGCGAGCTCAGTCATGCCGACCATCTTGCGTCCAGCACCCACCCGGCGACGACACGGGCGGCGTCGGCGGCCCGTTCGAGGCTGCGTGAGCTTCTTGCGACCGTTCCTGGGACCGTCCGTGCTGCGGGGGAGGACCCGGCTTCCCCGGCAAACCCCATTTGCTGGCAGGCGATCTTCGCGCATTTCTTGCCAATCGGTGAGCTGGTCGCCGGATTTGCCGTTTAGCAGGACGAGTCGGCCATCCGCCGCTACCATGCCCTTTGGAGACATAAAGAATCCGGCGGGTATCCAGTGGGGGATATCGAACGTGGCAGCTCAGTGAGGTAGTCGGCTGCTGGCGCCGTTCGCGACCCGGCCCCTCCGGGGCCGCCGGATTAATCGACGAGAACGATTCGAATGAGAGTGCGCACGGCACCACGTGGCGACGCCGCTGCGGGTGCCTTACGGTTATCGATGTGATTCGCGCGTTGGAAAAACGGGCGCTCTAACAGACCGGATGGTGAATTAGCGTGGCGGAAGAGAGTCGCGGAGGGCGCGGGTCGGGGTACGGCCTCGGGCTGTCAACGCGGACGCAGGTTACCGGGTACCAGTTCCTTGCTCGCCGAACCTCGATGGCCCTGACCCGCTGGCGGGTGCGTATGGAGGTCGAGCCAGGTCGGCGTCAGAACTTGGCCGTGGTGGCGTCGGTTTCTGCGGCATTGGTGATCTGCTTGGGCGCACTCCTCTACTCGTTCATCAGCCCGTCCGGCCAGATCAACGAGTCGCCGATCATCGCGGACAAGGACTCCGGTGCGCTGTATGTCCGCGTGGGTGACCGGCTTTACCCGGCGCTGAACTTGGCATCGGCGCGACTGATCACGGGGCGGCCGGACAACCCGCACATGGTCCGATCAAGCCAAATCGCCAGCGTGCCGCATGGTCCGCTGGTGGGCATCCCGGGCGCACCGTCGAATTTCGCTCCTAAGAGTCCGGCCGCGTCGTCGTGGTTGGTGTGCGACACCGTCGCCGGCTCGACCGGCGTCGGGGCACCGTCAGGGTTGACGGTGACGGTGATCGACGGCACCCCGGACCTCAGCGGTCACCGGCGGGTACTGACTGGGTCCGACGCGGTGGTGCTCAGCTACGGTGGGGACGCCTGGGTCATCAGGCAGGGACGCCGGTCGCGCATCGACTCGACGAACCGGTCTGTCTTGTTGCCGCTGGGCTTGACCCCAGAAGAGGTCAGTCAGGCAAAGCCGATGAGCCGGGCGTTGTACGACGCATTGCCGGTGGGACCTGAGCTGGTGGTGCCAGAAATACCGAACGCGGGCGCTCCGGCAACATTCCCGGGCGCACCCGGCCCGGTGGGGACGGTAATCGTCACGCCACAAATCAGCGGGCCGCAACAGTATTCGCTGGTGCTCGGCGATGGTGTGCAGACGCTGCCGCCGTTGGTGGCCCAGATTTTGCAGAACGGCGGCAGCGCTGGGAATACCAAACCGGTGACCGTAGAGCCGGCTACGTTGGCGAAAATGCCGGTGGTCAACAGACTGGATCTCTCGTCGTACCCGGACAACCCGTTGAACGTGATGGACATGCGGGAGAATCCGTCCACCTGCTGGTGGTGGGAGAAGACCTCCGGTGAGAACCGGGCCCGCGTCCAGGTCGTGTCCGGCCCGACCATTCCCGTCGCGGCAGCCGACAAGGAGAAGGTGGTGTCGCTGGTGAAGTCCGACACCACCGGCCGCCAAGCCGACGAGGTCTTCTTCGGACCCGACTTCGGGAACTTCGTCGCCGTCACCGGCAACGATCCGGGGTCCAAAACAACAGAATCGCTATGGTGGGTGACGGATGCCGGCGCCCGGTTCGGAGTGGACGCCACCAAAGAAGTGCTCGAGGCGCTGGGGCTGAAGACCCAACCTAGCTTGGCGCCGTGGGTGGCGCTGCGGTTGCTGCCACAAGGCCCGACGCTGTCCCGGGCAGATGCATTAGTGGAGCACGACACCCTACCGATGGACATGACCCCTGCAGAGTTGGTGGTACCGAAGTGAAGCGTGGATTTGCGCGACCTACAGCGGAAAAGGCGCCGGTTATCAAGCCGGAAAACATCGTCCTGCCGACGCCGTTAAGCATCCCCCCACCCGAAGGCAAGCCCTGGTGGCTGATTGTGGTCGGCGTGGTGGTGATCGGCCTGCTGGGCGGCATGATCGCGATGACCTTCGCCAGCGGGTCACACGTGTTCGGCGGCGTCGGCTCGATTTTCCCGATCTTCATGGTCGGCGGGATGATGATGATGATGTTCGGCGGCCGGTTCGGCGGCCAGCAGCAGATGAGCCGGCCGAAACTGGACTCGATGCGCGCTCAGTTCATGCTGATGCTGGACATGCTGCGCGAGACGGCCCACGAGTCGGCCGACAGCATGGACGCCAACTACCGCTGGTTCCACCCGGCTCCCACCACGCTGGCCGCCGCGGTGGGATCGTCGCGGATGTGGGAACGCAAACCCGACGGGAAAGACCTCAACTTCGGTGTCGTGCGCGTTGGCGTGGGCATGACGCGTCCCGAGGTGACCTGGGGTGAGCCCCAGAACATGCCGACCGACATCGAACTGGAGCCGGTGACAGGTAAGGCCCTTCAAGAGTTCGGGCGCTATCAAAGCGTCGTCTACAACCTGCCCAAGATGATTTCTCTGCTGGTTGAACCCTGGTATGCGCTAATCGGGAACCGTGAGCAGGTATTGGCCTTGATGCGGGCCATCATCTGCCAGCTGGCGTTCTCGCACGGGCCCGATCACGTGAAGATGATTGTGGTCAGTTCCGATTTGGAGCAATGGGACTGGGTGAAGTGGATTCCACACTTTGGTGATCCGCGGCGTCAGGACGCAGCTGGTAGCGCGCGGATGGTCTACAGCTCGGTGCGCGAATTCGCCGCCGAGCAAGCCGAATTGTTCGCCGGCCGTGGATCGTTCACGCCCCGGCACGCCAGTTCGTCGGCGCAGACTCCGACACCGCACACCCTGATCGTCGCCGACGCCACAGACCCCCAATGGGAGTACGTGATCAGCGCCGAGGGTGTCGACGGGGTGACTTTCTTCGACTTGACCGGCTCGTCAATGTGGACGTCTGTCCCGGAGCGGACGTTGCAGTTCGACGATAAGGGCGTGATCGAGGCGCTGCCCCGCGACCGCGACACCTGGATGGTGATCGACGACAAGCCGTGGTTCTTCGCCCTGACCGACCACTTCGACATCGCAGAGGCAGAAGAGTTCGCGCAGAAGCTGGCGTTCTGGCGGCTCGCCGAGGCCTACGAAGAGATCGGCCAGCGGGTAGCCCACATCGGTGCCCGGGACATCCTGTCCTATTACGGGGTCGACAATCCGTCCTATATCGACTTCGACGACCTGTGGGGAAGCCGCACCGACACCATGGGCCGGTCGCGGTTGCGGATACCGTTCGGCAATCGCTCTGACAACGGTGAGCTGCTGTTTTTGGACATGAAGTCACTCGACGAAGGCGGCGACGGGCCGCACGGCGTCATGTCGGGTACGACAGGCTCGGGTAAGTCGACGCTGGTGCGAACCGTGATCGAATCGCTGATGCTCGGCCATCCGCCGGAGGAGCTGCAGTTCGTCTTGGCGGACCTCAAGGGTGGGTCGGCGGTCAAGCCGTTCGCCGGGGTGCCGCACGTATCGCGAATCATCACCGACCTTGAAGAAGACCAGGCGCTGATGGAGCGCTTCCTTGACTCGCTGTGGGGTGAAATCGCTCGCCGCAAGGCGGTATGCGACAACGCCGGTGTCGACGACGCCAAGGAGTACAATTCCGTGCGCACCAGGATGCAGGCCCGCGGCCAAGACATGGCGCCGCTGCCGATGCTGGTGGTGGTCATCGACGAGTTCTACGAGTGGTTCCGGATCATGCCGACCGCGGTGGACGTTCTGGACTCGATCGGCCGGCAAGGCCGCGCCTACTGGATCCACCTGATGATGGCGTCACAGACCATTGAAAGCCGCGCTGAAAAGCTCATGGAGAATATGGGTTACCGCTTGGTGCTGAAAGCTCGCACCGCGGGTGCGGCGCAGGCGGCTGGTGTGCCCAACGCGGTGAACCTGCCAGCGCAGGCCGGTCTGGGTTATTTCCGCAAGAGTCTCGAGGACATCATCCGGTTCCAGGCGGAGTTTCTGTGGCGCGACTACTATTCGCGCGGCGTCACCGTCGACGGCGACGAAGCGCCGACATTGGTGCACAGCATCGATTACGTTCGCCCCCAATTGTTTACCAACTCCTTTACCCCGCTCGAGGTAAGCGTGACTGGCCCGGATGTCGACATAGCACCCGTGGAGTCGAATGGTGCGGTGCACGAGAAGGCGGACGCCGAGGAGGAGGACGAGGAAGGGATCAGGATCCCCAAGGTCGGGACGGTGATCATTGATCAGTTGCGCCAGATCCAGTTCGAGCCCTATCGGTTGTGGCAGCCGCCGCTGACCCGACCCGTCGCCATCGACGAGTTGGTCAGCCGGTTCCTCGGGCGCCCGTGGAACAAGGAATACGGCACCGCCAAAGACCTCGTGTTCCCGATCGGGATCATTGACCGGCCGTTCAAACACGACCAGCCGCCGTGGTCGGTCGACACCTCTGGGCCCGGCTCCAACGTCTTGATTCTGGGCGCCGGCGGTTCAGGTAAGACAACTACGCTGCAGACCCTTATCTGCTCGGCCGCATTGACCCACACTCCCGAGCAGGTCCAGTTCTACTGCCTGGCCTACAGCGGCACTTCGTTGACCACGGTGGCCCGTCTGCCACACGTTGGCGAAGTAGTCGGTCCCACGGATCCTTACGGCGTGCGCCGAACGGTGGCCGAACTGCTGGCGCTGGTGCGCGAGCGCAGGCGCACCTTCCTCGAGTACGGAATCGCCTCTATGGAGATGTTCCGGCGCCGCAAGTTCGGCGGCGCCCCGGGTCCCGTGCCCGATGTGTTCGGGGATGTCTACCTGGTGATCGACAACTACCGGGCACTTGCCGAGGAAAACGAGGTGCTGATCGAGCAGGTGAACGTGATCATCAACCAGGGGCCCTCGTTCGGGGTGCACGTGATTGTCACTGCCGATCGCGAATCGGAGCTGCGGCCGCCGGTGCGTAGTGGTTTCGGTTCCCGGGTCGAGTTGCGTTTGGCCGCGGTGGAAGACGCCAAGCTGGTTCGTTCCCGGTTCGCCAAAGAGGTTCCGGTCAAGCCGGGACGTGGCATGGTCGCGGTCAACTACGTCCGCCTCGACAGCGATCCCCAGGCAGGTCTACATACGCTGGTAGCCCGGCCGGCGCTGAGCGACACATCTGACAGCATCTTCGAGTCCGACAGCGTGGCCGCGGCGGTCAGCCGGCTGGCGAGTGGCGAGGCCCCGCCGGTCCGCCGGTTGCCGGCCCGGTTCGGCGTGGAGCAGGTGCGCGAGCTGGCCGCCCGGGACACCCGTCAAGGCGTTGGCGTGGGCGGAATCGCCTGGGCGATATCGGAATTGGATCTGGAGCCGGTCTATCTGAACTTCGCCGAGAACGCGCACTTGATGGTCACGGGTCGACGAGAGTGTGGGCGTACCACGACGTTGGCGACAATCATGTCGGAAATCGGCCGGATATATGCACCTGGAGCTACCAGTGCACCGACACCACCGGCGGGGCAGCCCTCCGCGCAGGTGTGGCTGGTAGACCCGCGCCGTCAGCTGCTCACCACGCTGGGCTCCGACTACATGGAGAAGTTCGCCTACAACCTTGACGGTGTACAGGCGATGATGGGTGAGCTGGCGGAGGTCTTGGCCGGCCGTGAGCCCCCGCCTGGTTTGTCGGCGCAAGAATTGTTGTCGCGGTCGTGGTGGAGCGGCCCGGAGATCTTCTTGATCGTCGACGACGTCCAGCAGCTACCGCCAGGTTTTGATTCGCCGCTGCACAAGGCTGCTGCCTGGGTGACCAGGGCCGCCGACGTCGGCTTGCATGTGCTCGTCACCCGTACGTTCGGAGGCTGGTCTTCGGCGGGCAGCGACCCGATTCTGCGGGCATTGCATCAGGCGAATGCGCCATTGCTGGTGATGGACGCCGATCCCGATGAAGGTTTCATCCGCGGCAAGATGAAGGGTGGTCCGCTGCCCCGTGGTCGAGGCCTGCTGATGGCCGAGGACACCGGTGTGTTCGTACAGGTGGCAGCGACCGAGCTGCGCAAGTAGACCGCTGGCGCCGCGCTGGGGCTGACTGCGTTGACCTTTCAATCAACTACTGTCAGTCCCAGCGCAGCGGTAATGTCTTGAGCGCGAAAGTCTTAGACGGGAATTTGATGTCCGGGGTGTAGCCCGGAGGCAATTCGAAGTCCGGGATCTGCTTGAGCCATTCTGCGACGATCACGGTCAGTTCTATCCGCGCCAGATGAGAACCCAGACAGCGGTGCGGTCCGCCGCCGAATCCCCAGTGTCGGTGCACCTTGCCGTCCATGACCAGATCATTGGTGGACATCGCGTCGGTGTCATCGCGGTTGACCGCGGCCATGCACAACCGCACCGGTGTGCCTGCCGGCAGCGTCATGCCCCCGACGTTGACGATCTGGGTCGTCACCCGGGGAGCTACCGGCGCCGATGGCTCCAGTCGGACGATTTCTTCGATGAAAACCCTGATCTGCTTGGGATTATCGCGAAGCGCTTCGCGTAGCTGCGGTCTGCGCGCCAATTCGAACAGGGAGAATCCGATCGCCGCGGTCACCGTATCCAGACCCGCCAGGATCAACAGGTGGCTCATGCCCAGCAGCTCGAGATCAGTGAAGTTGCCCTCGCTCGCCATCACTTGCGACAACATGTCGGAGCCCGGATCTCGCCGGCGCTGCGCGATGGCCTCGGCGAGGTATTCCATCAGGTTGTACCCCGCGGCCATGTCCTCCTGGGTGAGGGAGGGCTTGTCGGCGACAACAGCGTCCTTCCACGCGATCACGCGGTCAAGATGCTCGAGTGGCAGACCATAGAGGTCGAGGAACACCTGAAACGGGTACAACCTCGCGAACTCTGCCATCGCCTCGCACTCGCGCCGGTCGGCAAAGGCGGCGATCATGTCAGCGGCGTGGCGCTCCAGTGCGGGCCGGGACTTACTAAGCCCGTGTGGGCTGAAGAACGGTGTCAGGATCTTGCGGTAACGGGTGTGCTCTGGCGGGTCGAATGCCAGCGGAACCACCGGTATTGGGCTTCCGGGGGGCTGAAGTGCCAACCGCGATGAGAAGACCTTGGGATTACGCAGCGCAGCGAGTACGTCCTCGCGGCGTGTCAGATAATAGTGGCCGTTCATGAACACCACCGGCCCGGCGTCCCGCAGCGTCTTCCAGCCGACACCACGATCGGCGGCCATCGGTAACTTGGAGAATTCGAGCCGCGGTAGGTAGAACGTGCCTGGCTGGCCTTGGCCAAGAGTGCTCATGCGCTCTGATCCCCGCTTGTGTGTCTGCTTTTTTGTTTCATGGTCCCAACGCGGCAATGTTTGGAGCTTTGTCGTCACCGGCGTCTGGTGGCACACCAATATCGCATGTGCGACAAATGGGACACCAATCCGGCTAGCGGGGTACTGCGAGGTTCCCGAGGCTTCCAAGCTGTCTAAGGCTGACCCTGGCCGGAAGCGATCTTCTAGACTTTACCGACTGACGACTAAGTTCGATCCCGCTCATTCCGCAACGCCGTTCGAGGGAGGGAACCTTGTGAGGGTTCGTCTCGAAAAGTCCAAATGCGTGGGCCATGCCCAGTGCTACGCCGTCGATGCAGACCTGTTTCCAATCGACGACTCCGGCTATTCGATCCTCGAAGAGCACGAGGTGAGGCCCGAGGATGAGCAGTTGACTCGCGACGGTGTGGCCTCCTGCCCGGAAATGGCGCTGATCATCGAAGAGGACTAGCGGCCCAACTCGGCACGAGTACTAATGATGCCACCCGGCCGCTGAGCTGAACCGATAGGCAAACGGCAGATGAACGTTTAGCTGTGGCGAACGAACAGCGGCCGGCCGGGAATGAACATTGGTTGGCCTGGAGTGAACAATTGGCATCTCGGTTCTGCGTGTCCGGTATGACCAATTAAGGTCATTCGCGAGCGGCAGTTCACCCAGAAATCGAGCTGCCGCTCGGTTGCTGACACGGGTTGATCGAGGCAGATTGTGCATGGCGTTCGTGACCAGAAGTCCGGGAATCCTGGTGGTGGACCACCTATCCGGGCACAGCGAGCGGGTGCGCCCTCGGGTCTCGGCTAACCCGCCGACCGGGTTTGCTCGGCGAGACATCCGAGTCGGTCGGTGACTGCGCAGTGATATCGATGGGTCAACGGCGCCCAGAGGTAGCAATTGTTGACGACTACGGCCACCATAGTTTTTACGTGACAGCCGAGATTGCCACCGCGATCACGGCCAACACTGAGGAGGGGCACGTGTTGAACTTCGGGGCGTTGCCGCCCGAGATCAATTCCGGTCGCATGTATTCGGGTCCGGGATCGGAACCGATGATGGTCGCCGCGGCGGCCTGGGATGAGCTGGCGGCGGAATTGGACACGACGGCTTCCAACTACGGTTCGGTGATCGATGAGCTGACCAGCGGGCCCTGGGTGGGGCCCACGTCGGCGTCGATGGTGTCCGCGGTCGTACCGTACGTGACCTGGCTCAGTACGATGACAAGCCAGGCT
>Ga0209693_10000110_pt1 | contig 31237 bp, 29 predicted proteins | sample HubBroMetageWRM3_FD_188345 | JGI IMG/M metagenome (GOLD analysis project Ga0209693, IMG submission 188345) | Warmed soil microbial communities from the Hubbard Brook experimental Forest, New Hampshire - Hubbard Brook CCASE Soil Metagenome WRM 3... | ecosystem: Environmental > Terrestrial > Soil... | reverse complement strand
GAAGCGCGGAAGGGACGCAGCCGCAAGGCTGCCGAACAACCCCGAGATGGGGTGCGAGTCGCGTGACCACTAAAGATCACTCACTCGCAACGGTGCGCATACGCAATCCCGGATGCTCACTGTGGACGGGTGCCTTGTCTTCGCGGCAGCCCATTGGCGCGCCGTCGTGAGAGTGCTCCGGGCGTTGTCGGCGCCGCGGACCAGTGGGTGTAATAGTGACGATTACACCCACTTAGTTGCCTAAGTGGGTGTAAGGTGGTGAAGTGCGCCCACTTGCCGACACCGCCGTCAAGTACGAGACGCTGCCCTGGGATATCTCGCCCGGCGCGGGATATGTGCGCGCGGCGCAACAGCAGCGGGGCAACTACGAGGCGGCGATTAGCGCCAACATCGCGAACCTGACCGTCAACCTGCCGGCCGACGCGCTCGCCGACGCCGAGGACGCCAGCCGCGAGGTCATCCGATTCGACGCCGAGTTGGGCGGCGAGATCGCGCCGTTCTCATCGGTCCTGTTGCGGACCGAGTCAGCAGCCAGTTCCAACATCGAGAACCTGACAGCATCGACGCGGGCCATTGCCGAGGCCGAGCTGCCGGGGGCCAAGACGACTGCCAACGCCAAGGCCATCGTCGCCAACACCGCAGCGATGATCGCCGCGATCCGCAACGCAGACAACGGGGGCAACACCGTCGCCGCCGCTATCCTGGCGATGCACGAGGCGCTAATGCGTGACGTCGCCCCGAAATCCGCCGGCCGCTGGCGCCAGGAGCAAGTCTGGATCGGCGGGGGCACCCACGGTCCGCGCGGTGCCATGTTCGTGCCGCCGCACCACAGCCGCGTCTTGGCGGCCATCGACGACCTGCTCCGCTTCGCGCAGCGCGACGACATCCCCGCGCTACCGCAGATCGCGTTGGCACACGCGCAATTCGAGACGATCCACCCTTTCACCGACGGGAATGGCCGCACGGGCCGGGCATTAATTCAGGCGATGTTGCGCCGCAAGGGTTTGACGCGAAACGTCACCGTCCCGGTGTCGGCTGGCCTGCTGACCGACACCGACTCCTACTTCGCCGCGCTGACCGCCTACCGCGAGGGCAACCCCGCCCCAATCGTCCGCCGCGTTTCGGAGGCGGCCGTCGCGGCGGTCGTCAACGGCCGCCAGCTGGTGAGTGATTTGCACGCCGTCCGCGCCGGGTGGAACGACAAGATCACCGCACGTAGCGACTCCGGTGCGTGGCAAATCGCCGATCTTCTACTGCGCCGCCCGGTCATCAATACGGCACTGCTGACCGAGGAGTTGGGCATCGAGTCGAAGCACGCACGACGATTCCTCGGACCCTTGTCGGCGGCAGGGATCATCGTCGAGACCAGCTCGGGTCCACGCAGCCGCGTCTGGCGCTCGACCGAGGTCATCGCCGCACTCGATGCCTTTGCCGAACGCGCGCGACGGGGCGCGCTGAGACGATGACGGACATAAACGTCTGCAAGTCGCGACAGTAATCAGTCGGTTCCCAGCCAATCCGAATGAGCTCGGAATATGTTGCAGCACAAGAGAAGATAGGCAATGTCAAGCGCACAAAGTATATGCCGATTGATAATCCCCAGGTCGCACGTTCGAGTCGTGCCGGGGGCACTGGATGTGGCATGGTCGGGGGCTAGAGGGGCGCGAGTGACGTACGTTGATGCCGCCTCACCCCGGCGTCGCCCCGGCGAGTGGGCGGCTCACCTGCGGCGGTTCCGAGGCCATGTCGGGGGCCCCAGTCTGGTTTGCTCGCGCCGACCGTCTCGCACGGAAACTCACCCTCTGGCTCGACAATGAACCGTAACGCGAAGGTCCAGGCGAGTTGCAAGTTCGACTGATCAACCCGCCGCGGGTGCTTGACCATAGCGGTAGCGGTGAATCACTTCTCCCCAACGCTGCGCGACAATCGCGCGTTGTTCAGCCGTCAGTTCGTAGATGTTCGTTTCGTAGTCCATATGGTCGGCAAGGTACTGCCGCAGACGCGGCAGGTACTGCTCGAAGTCGCCCAGACCCAGGTGCTCGTACAGTCGGCTTAGCTGCCCTTCGGGATCACCGATAAGGTCCTCATAGCGCAATTCGTAGAAGTGTGACGGATCAACGAGTTCTCGCCCTTCGTCTAACTTTCGATACAGGTCGACGTAGGTAGACACGACCTTTTCGTCCAACCCCTCGAACGTCGGTCGTTGCAGGCCGTGCATGCGGTACAGCGCTTTATGGAGATTAATGGTCGATGGATAAACGACATAAGGATCTCTGACGATGTGTATGAACTTCGCTTGCGGAAATATGTCCAACAGCACCTTGATTCGGAAACTATGCGTCGGATTTTTGAGGATCACTGCCTTGCGACGGCGGAAGTACACCTGCTGAACGAACCGGTAGAGGGTCCGTTTCCATGCTGCTAGTTCTCGTGATGTCAACTGCTCCAAATCCAGATACCGGTCATGTTGAGGCGGCCTGTTCGGGAACGCGATGGTGAAGTACGGCGACGGCTGCCCCTGCATGCAGAACACGAACTCGTCTTCCTGCGGATGATGCAAGCTCAAATCCATGTTGTCCATGGCACGGTGCTTCGACACCAGAAATTCCGCATACGGCGCAAACCACTCGCTCAGTAGAAAATGCTGCGGCGCAAGGCATTCGTAACCCGTGGGACCGGTGTGTCGATCGTCGAGGACCAACAGTTCGTGCAGCAAGGTGGTGCCGGTACGCCAGTGCCCGATGATGAAGATTGGCGGATCGTTGATCACCGTTTTGGCCACTCGCCTGCCGAACAAGATCTTCTGCCACAACCCCAGATAGGAATTGACGAGACTGAGAAACGTGTAGAGGACGGCGAAGTGCCAGCGACTCCAATGCACGGCGAAACGGTTCCGGATCAGCAGGCGCGTCCAGGCCGAGAAACTGCAACCGATCCACAGCGGCGCCGCCCACTCATGCCACCAGGAAAATCGAGACGCGGCATGGGGGGCCTTCATCGGACGCAGGACAGGCTCTATGCGTTTGCGCGGGGCGTAACGGCGACCCCTAGCCGGGTCAAGCCGCGAAGGTTGGCGTTTGTCGACCACTCCGGCGACTCAACCACCTCTATCCGGTCGATGTTATCGACGATCTCGCGCAGGACCGCCTGGCCCTCCATCCGAGCCAACTGTGTCCCGGGGCATAAGTGGATGCCGGAGCCGAACGCAAGATGCCCGGTCGGGTTGCGGTCGGCGCGAAAGACATCCGGGTCTTCGTAGTGACGCGGGTCGCGGTTCGCGGCACCCCACGCCAGCAGCACCAGGGAGCCCGCCGGGATGACTGCCTCGCCGACGTGGTAGTCGACTCGCGTTGTGCGGCAGATGTTTTGGATCGGCGACACAAAGCGAAGTTGCTCTTCTACCGCCGCCGGGATCAGCTCCGCTCGTTGCGCAAGGAGCCTGAGCTGATCCGGATATTCGGCCAGGGTGAGGAACAAGGTGCTGATCATGTTGGCAGTACTCTCGTAGCCCGCAACCAGCAGCAACACCGCGAAGAAGAACAGTTCGTCATCGCTGAGCCGACCGTGGTCGGCGTGCATGCCGAGCTTCCCGAGAACGGTGCTCTCCCCCAGCAGTCCGTCGTTGCGCCTGTCGGTGAAGAGCGCATGTAAGCGGCGAAAGCCGGCGAAACCCTGCGCAAGCGAAACCGCCCCGGACGCTGACAGGGTGACCTCGGTGATCCGAATCGCCTGGTTCGACAAGCGGCAGAACACGGCCTGGTCCGGTCCCGCGACACCGAGGACGTTGGTGATGGTACGCATCGCCATTGGTGCGGCCACCGTGGAGACGACGTCCGCGGGCGTCTTAGTCAGCAGCCCGCCGACCAACTCCCGGGCAAGTTCGTCGACCATCGGACGCCAGTGCACCAGGGCGCCCCGCGCAAAGCCTGGCGCCAGTTGCTTGCGCATCTGGGTGTGAACCGGCGGATCAGACGTGGGGAGGAAAGGTAGCTTCAACTGGGAAAAGGTGACTCCTCGCGCGCTGGACAACACGTCATGGTTGCGAGCAGCCTCGCGGACGTCGCCGTATCGACTCAAGATGTAGACATCGCGCTTTGGGTTGTACTGCACCCGCTCGCCGGCCAGCAGCTCCCGATAATGCGGGTAAGGATCAGCGGCTGTCGCAGCATCAAACGGGTCAAAGTCAGTGAGCTGCACATGCTTTCGGTATCGTTTGCCGACCAGCCTCGACCGGACCTTCCCGGCGGCTCTGAGTGCGAGCCCGTTCGCAAGCTCGGGCCCATAGATTCGCACAAGCCGCGCCTCGCGCCACAACCTTGGAGCGAACGGAAAACCGGCCGGAGAAGGCAAGTTCCCACGCACAGCTTGGTCAGTCGGCGCTGGCACACCTTGCCCGGTCCGCAGAATATTGCCGCCGCCGAGCGGGCACGCACCCTGTGGCACCCCGTCCGGTTCTGTTACGGAAGTTAACCGTGTTTCCATCATGAGACTCCCGACATGAGAGAGCACTTAAGGTTCCGGAATGCCCCCCAGCGTCCCGCACCAAGCTGATTGGGTGCTGCCCATGTTCTGGTAAACCGATGTGGACCGTCTTGGTCCGCTGGTCGGTTGCGAATCCGATCTGCGTGTCCCTACCGGACCACGGTGGGGCGGCCGAGGCGAGCTCGCACCCCGGGTGAAAACAGTGCGCGCAGGTGCGCGCCGGCGGGTCGCACACCGCTGGCGTCCAGCAGCTCGTCGTCGAGCTCGATGATCTCCGCGGCGCGCAACGGCCACGGCTCGTGCTCGTCGGGTATCCACCATGTCCGGCGGGGGGCGCGGATGTGCGCGCCCCATCGAGCGGTGAGCCAGACCTCCAGAGGCGTCGGTTCGACCACTTCACCCACGCTGATCGTGAGTCGGCAACGCAGGCGACGCCGCGGCCAGCGCCGCACGCTGTGGTAAGTGATTCGGTCGCCGGACCGGGTCATCCGCATCCTCGCCCACGTAAAAGGGAAGCCGACGATTCGCGTGAACGGAACAACCGCTAAGCGAGCCGTCTCTATGGAACGCATGAGCACGCCATGGCGGCCGGCGTCATCGATCGAGCACAGCCAGATGTCCGTTTCCAGGAAGGCGCCGAAGTACGGGATTGGGGGTGCGATCCCCAGCCCGAGACCGCTCATGGCAAACGGCACCAAAGCGACGTAGGTCATCCCGTCGGCGAATACGTCGGGGCGGGTGCCAGGTGGGTACATATCCGCAACGCTCTCGGGGTGCACCGGCCAATGGACAAAGGTGAGATCACCCCAAGATTGGCCGGAGAGGAGAGGACGGGGCAGGGGTGGCGGTGTGACCGGGTGGCCGGCGAGCATTGAGATGGCCCTGACGTCAGTGGCGGACGGATCTGGTGTCGCGGTCACCCCGCCATCGTCACACGGGCGGAGCCGAATGCGTGGTGGCTACTCGGCAACGCCGCATCGACGTCTCATCGACCCGACGAGGTGCCAAGCGGTCCAGGTCACCTCGGCGACCGCGGTGATCGGCAGGCGTCCGCGTGACACTACAGTTGAACGGGCCGGCCGTGGAACGAAGACGGCCATTACTACTAAGCAGTCGGCAAACATCTCGCAGCGTAGGAGTGTCGGATGAGCGCGCTCGGTGACCGAGCCGTTGTCCTTGGTGCAGGCATGGCAGGATTGCTTGCCGCTCGGGTGGTTTCGGAGTTCTACGAGACCGTCACGCTCGTCGAGCGGGATGTGCTGCCATACACTTCCGCTCACCGGCGGGGGGTGCCGCATGGGCGGCACCTCCACGCACTCTTGAGTAGCGGCTCACACGCGTTGGATCGGTTATTCCCCGGGTTGCTCGACGATCTCGTCGCCGCCGGTGCGAACGTGTGCGATGAAGGCAACCTCTCGAGGGTGTCGATGCGAGTGGGCGGCCATGAGCTCAACAGGTCGGGTGCATTCGCCGAGCCCTCAGCGCTGGTCCTCTACATTGCCAGTCGGCCGTTGTTGGAATCCCATGTGCGGCAGCGTGTTCGTGCCATCGACAACGTCAGCGTCCTGGACGGCCATGATGTGGTCGAGCCGATCGCTGATCAGCCGCACCGAGTGACCGGCGCTCGGGTGGCCGACCGCGAGACAGGCGCCGAATGTGTGCTGGAGGCAGATCTGGTGATCGACGCGACGGGCCGCGGTGCACGCACACCTGCATTTCTCGAAACGCTTGGCTACGGTCGACCGAAAAAGCAACGCTCCGCGATGATGCCGCTGAGCTACTCCAGCCAGCTGCTGCGCATCCCGCCGGGAACGATTAAGGAGAAGGTCACCTTCTTCTTTCCGGTGCGCACACGGTCGACCTACGGGGCCCTTTTGGCCTACGAGCACGGGACTTGGATCATGGCCGTTGGCTGCCTCGCCGGGCAGCAACCACCCGCCGACCGAGCAGAGATGCTCGTGTCCGCCGAGCAATTCGCGCCACCTCCGCTGCTGGCGGCGTTGCGGGCTGCCGAGCCACTCAGCGACGTGTCCATCTACCGTTATCCCGCAAGTGTGTGGCAACGGTACGACAAGATGCGACGATTCCCGGCTGGACTACTAGTGCTCGGCGATGCGATCTGCAGCTTGAATCCGATCTATGGCCAAGGAATGTCGGTGGCCGCGCTCGAGGCGGTTGCGCTTCGCGACTGTCTGACCCGCGGAGATGGCGATTTGAGTCGGCGATTCTTCCGAGCCGCTGCCAAGCAAGTCGGCTGGGCCTGGGCCGCGAACCGGCGGCGCGGCTGGATGTTGACTCAGAGCGCCAGATCCTCGTCTGTGCTCATCGAAGGTCGGCATTCCATGTCGATGCGATTCGCGAGCTGGTGCACCGACAAATTGCTCACCGCTGCCGAAGAAGACATCGTCATCACCGAGGCTTTCTTTCGGGTACTGAACCTCGTCGACCCGCCAAACCGGATGCTGCACCCAGCAGTAATGGTCCGGTTGCTCACGGCCGACCGGCGGCGCGGTGAACCCATTGCGGGCGTGGCGCCGGGCCGGTAGTCCTGACACGGCGCTCACGCGAGCAGACCGGGGTACCTACCGCTGGGATTTCCCGTGGGTGTCAGTTCGTCAGGTACTCAATTAGCGCGCGACGGATCGTCTCCCCCCTGGTCACACCGTCAATCTCGGAACGCTCGTCTGCGAGCGTGACCAGGTCATCGGGGAGCCGGACCGAATAGGTGCCTGCTGCGTCAACGCCGATCGCGGGACGCCCACGACGACGCAGTTTCTCGGGCATGCCGGCAACCTCTGTCGCCGCTGGACATGTAGCCGTCGAATGGCGACCCGTCAGGCCACCACGCCCGACCCGAGAAAGATCCGGGCTAAACGTCTCGCGGATAGGGGATTAACCTTTCAGCAGGTAGCTCTCGACATGCCTACCATTACCTTTCAAAAAGGAGGCAAGCACGGTGGCCATCCCCTTCATAACTGCATCGACTTTGGTGGCTGCAGCGTGTGCGCTGCCGTTCGCGTCGACGGCCCATAGCGAAGTCGGTACCGTCCCCCCACCCAGGTCGGTCTGCAATCTGCCAGCTACGAGAAGCCTAATCATCTGGCATCACGCACCGGGAGTGCAGGACAGTGCCGTTGGCCTTAATGAGGCTGACCTTTCCAACTGCAGACCCGCACTCGAAACGTGGCGCGCCCTCGGGCCGAACGGCCCCGGTTACTGTTCCAAGATCGCGTGGGCTAGCGACAATCCTGGCTACGTCGCCAATGTTTCGCCCGCTGCTCCATTGAAGAAAGTCATCGACCAAGTAGGCGACTGCTGACTTGACATGCCGACAGCATGAGGCCCCCGAGGAGAGCAGAGGCGGCCCGATAATTAGTTGAGAGGGTGTGTCGCCACATTCTCGTCGCACACCTCTACCTACGGTGCCGTAAGTTACGGTAGCGTAGGGAGTGTGACAGCTATGCAGACCAGCCTGCTGACCGAACTCGAGCCCGTCGTGGCAGCTAACCTCGACCGCCACCTCAGCCTGGCGCAGGACTGGCAGCCGCAAGACTACGTGCCCTGGTCACGCGGGCGTGACTTCGCTTTCCTCGGCGGCACCGACTGGCAGCCTGAGGACTCACCGCTCGACCCGGTCGCGCAGACGGCGATGATCGTCAACCTGCTCACCGAGGACAACCTGCCCTCGTACCACCGCGAGATCGCCACCCGCTTCGGCCGCGACGGCGCCTGGGGCCAGTGGGTTGGTCGCTGGACGGCCGAGGAGGGCCGGCACGCGATCGCGATACGCGACTACCTCGTCGTCACGCGCGGCGTGGACCCGGTCAGGTTGGAGGCGCTGCGCATGGAGCACATGACGGCGGGCTACGACAGCGGCGACAAGACCATGCTGCAGGCGCTGGCCTACGTCTCGTTCCAGGAGCTGGCCACCCGGATCGCGCACCGCAATACCGGACGTGCGACTGGCTGCCCCCTTGCCGAGCAGTTGCTCGCTCGTATATCCACCGACGAGAACCTGCACATGGTCTTTTACCGCAACCTGATGGGCGCCGCGCTCGACCTCGCGCCCGACCAGGCGATGCAGGCGATCCGCGACGAGGTGGTCGGCTTCCAGATGCCGGGCCAGGGTATGACGGACTACACCAAGAACGCCATCACCATCGCCAAGGCCGGCATCTACGACCTGCGCCTGCACCACGACGCGGTGATCCAGCCCGTGCTGCGGTTCTGGCGGATCTTCGAGCGCACCGACTTTGGCCCGGCCGGCGAGCACGCTCGCGAGGAGCTGTCCTTCTTCCTCGCGATGCTCGATGCCAAGGCGAAGCACTACGAAGAGAAGCGCGCCGCCCGCCAGGAAGTACGAAGGACGGCATAACGACGCAACGCGTGCCCAAGTGGGTCGAGCTGCTCTGTGACAAGGCTACCGAATTGCGGATTACCGACCCATCATGACCGCCAGCCCTGAAAAAGTCGTGGACGCACAGCCTCTGTGGGTTGAGGCCCAACCCCAGTTCGAGACGTTCACGATCTGCTCAAGCAAGTCGCGCCTCGGCGGCACGCTTCCGTGGCGATATGTGAGCATTGGGACGTGAACGCACGCCAATTCGCTCCGTTGCTGGGTGTCGCGGTGGTGACAACCTGGACGACGCTGCTGAGCGCACCGATCCTCATCGCCTCCGCGTCCGCTGCTTCCTGCCCCGACGTCGAGGTGACGTTCGCCCGCGGCACCAACGAGCCGCCTGGTGTTGGTGGGGTAGGACAGGCATTCATCGATTCACTGCGCTCACAGGTTGGGGGTCGGTCCATCGGGGTGTATCCGGTCAACTACCCCGCCTCCGACGACTTCGCACCCTCCGCATCCGCCGGCGCCACCGATGCGAACGCTCACGTTCAGTCCATGGCTGCGAATTGTCCCAACACCAGGCTGGTGCTCGGTGGATATTCCCAAGGCGCGATGGTGATAGATCTGATCACCATCGCGCGAGCACCCGTTGCGGGCTTGATCCCCGACACGCTATCGGCGGATGTGGCTGATCACGTTGCCGCGGTCGCCACCTTCGGCAATCCGTCGGACAGGTATCTGGGGGCGCCCATAAGCGTGGTCAGCCCGTGGTACGGAGCGAAGGCCATTGACTTGTGTGCGCCCGGCGATCCGGTTTGCACTCCGGGCGGAGCCCTGGCGCTGCCTTCGCATGACGAGATGTTCTCCGCGCCGCACCTGTCGTATATGCAGTCTGGAATGCCCAGTCAGGCCGCGACATTCGTGGCGGGCCATCTCTGACGGACGTGTCGGCGAACGATTTGTCGTGGACACCCGGACCGCCGTCGGTGACCAGCAGAGGAAGCGTCCTGGTGCCGGGACCAGTGGTGGACGAAAGCGATGTCGAGCCGTAGCGACACGCGGTGGCCGGGTGGCGTGGCCATCGTCATTTGCGATGATGTTCGGGTGGTCAATCGAGAGATAATGGCCCCGGCCGAGAACGCGGCTGAGGGCCCAGTCGAGCCGGAACCGCCTGCATCGCCGCAAACCCCGGCCGAGAACGCGGCTGCGCCGGCCAAAAACAGCCCAGATGCGGGATGGGCGCAATGGCTGCGGGTGGCGCCGCCAAGGGGACGTGCCGCTTCCATTTGGGATGATGTTCTCGTGGTCGATCGAGAGCCCGAAACCCCGGCCGACAACGCGGCTGCAGTCACACTCCCGCCAGAGCCCGAGACCCCGGCCGAGGGCACACTCCCGCCAGAGCCCGAAACCCCGGCCGACAACGCGGCTGCGCCGGTCAAAAACGGCCCAGATGCCGGATGGGCGCAATGGCTTGGGCAGTTCGGCGAACTAATTAGGCGAGCATTCCAGCCTTCAGCCCTTCTCTTTTTAGTCATGCTCTTCATCGTCGCCATTTTGAGTATTATTGGTGCACTTGCGTTGGGTGACACTCCCCTTGGGAAAACCTGTGTCATTGGTTTTGTCCCGGCATCCTCGATCGGCGTCGGTATCGTTGGAAATCATTGGTACAGCAAAAGAAAGCTCGATGCGGAGCTCGCAAAGACCGTCCAGAAGGCGATGCACACAACTTTAAGCCTCAAAAAATCCGTTCGCTATATCGATGAACGACTCGAATTCGCATTCAAAGCTCTTACGAATGGCTCAATCAATTGGGGAATTCTTGAAGTAGTCAGCGCAAAAACTGCAAGCGAATTGTTCTTCGCCAATGCTCAACAATCCGCTCAACAATTGGAATTAATTTCCGAATCCGAAGTCCAACAAGCCCGTGTGGTTTTTGGTGAGGACGAAGACGAGTCGCGACCACGTATCGCATTAGGCGACGGTCCGAAGGGCGCGCATGCGGGTGGAAGCAACGACGAAAATAGCGACAACTGAACAGATCGTGGGAAGTGTTGCTCGCGTAGCGGACGAGTGCACGCTGATCATTGACCGCGGATCAGACCATCGCGTCGAACCTCCGCTCGATGTGGCGTTGTGTCCAACGTGACGGGAACCGGGATCATGACGCGTGTTGCCATTCTGACCTGAGACCGGAAGCATCACGGTCTCCACCCCGTGCACGACGAACCGAAACCGCGGAGGCGCCCATGGCCCAGTCCGACCTCGTCTTGTTCCGCGCCGACAATCACGTCGCGCTCATCACCGTTAATGACCCCGATCGGCGCAACGCCCTCACCGACGAGATATCAGCGCTGCTGCGCGCCGTGGTGGAGCAAGCCGAGGCCGATCCCGACGTGCACGCCGTGGTGATCACCGGTGCCGGCAAAGCCTTTTGCGCCGGCGCCGACCTCAGCGCCCTGGGCGCTGCCGGCGGTGGCGAACCGGCAGACGGTCTGCAGCGGATCTACGACGGCTTCATGGCCGTTGGTAATTGCACGCTGCCCACCATCGCCGCGGTCAACGGCGCCGCGGTCGGCGCGGGCTTGAACTTGGCGCTGGCCGCCGACGTGCGCATCGCCGGGCCCGGCGCACTGTTCGACGCCCGCTTCCAGAAATTGGGGCTACATCCAGGTGGCGGTGCGACCTGGATGCTGCAGCGGGCGGTGGGTCCAGCGGTCGCTCGCGCGGCGTTGTTGTTCGGCATGCGCTTCGACGCCGAATCGGCCGTGCGGCACGGGTTGGCGCTCGCTGTCGCCGACGATCCCGTGGCCGCGGCGCTGGACCTGGCCGCCGGGCCCGCGGCGGCGCCGCGCGAGGTGGTATTGGCGACAAAGGCAACGATGCGCGCCACCGCAAGCCCAGGGTCGCTGGACAACGAGCAACACGCGCTCGCTATGCGCACAGAGCTTGGGCCGCAGGTGTACTCGATCCAGTCACCGCAGTTCGCCCAGCGATTGGCCGCAGCCCAACGTAAGTAGCACCGGCTCGTTCAGCTGCTTGAAATCACTTGCGCCACTGTTGTTTCACCAGTCTCAGCGCGGACATTCTTGTCGGTGGCGGCGGTTTAGTCTGGGATCATGAGTTCGGACCACGTGTCGTGTGACGCGTTGACTACGCCGGAGCGGTTGGCGTTGTCGGAGCGACTCCATCAGGGTTCCAGAAACCGACGATTGTTACTAGGCTTAGCTCTTATTCGTAACTGGCGATAACGGTGACGCGCGCGGATACCGCCCTTTACCGCGCGGTGATGGTGTGTGCGTGGCTGATTCTGTAGATGCGGAAATGGCAAAGCCGGCAAAACGCTGGCGGCTGCATCGCGCCCGCCATACCCGGAAAGCCCCCATCAAGGCCGTCACCGCCGCGCACGCAGTGAGCGTTTGCGACCACTTCATAATCATCGTCGCCGGTGGCACCAATAGGGGCATGGGGCCATGCTGAACTACCCACTATGTAGCTGCTGTGAGCGCGCCACGAATTCAAAGCTGGTGCCGCCGAAGGGAACAGCAGCGTTTCAGCAACAGACGCCAGCAAACCTGACCAGACAGCCACACGTACGGCGTAGATCACAATCCAAAGCCGGTTAGGTGACGGCTCTAGCAGAACGGAAACCCCTCCCATGTTCACCGGCATCACTAGCCGCGCCGGCGCCCTGGTTACCGCGATCGTGGTGCTAACCGGCGGCGCAGTTCTGCGCGGTGGCGCAGCAGCGGCCGACCCAAACCAGGACGAGCAGTTTCTGGCGCTGCTCGATGAAGAAGAAATCCCTGCCCTCCAGAACGTGCCAAGCCTCATCGCCACCGCCCATAAGATTTGTCGCGAACTCGATGGCGGCATGACGGTGGACGCCGTGGTGGACGACATGAAACACAATTCGTTCGCAGACCCGGGCGAGAGCCAATCGCCAGCGCGCCGAATCACGTCCACCATTACCCGATTCATCACCGCGGCAGTGGAAGCCTACTGCCCGAACGATCAAAGCAAGATAGTTTCCATCATGACTAATCCCGCGCCGGAATCGGATGAGCCGATGCACCACTTGATGGGCGGCGGCGTTTTCATGGCGGGCCGCTACGGGGACTACCGGTCGGACCGTGACGCGAACGGGGTAGTGCTCGCCTCGCTGATCGGAGCGGTTCCCTCGGACGAGATCACCCCGAACCCGCCGCAGATTCCGGCACCACCGCCGCCGACGGCGCAGACCCGGACACCGCCCAGGCCGATCGCGGCACCCCCTCCACCGCAACGGGCGGAGCCTCCTGCTGTTGCTCCTCAGCCGGGCCAGGCCAGCGGCAGTGGCGGCGGTGGTAGCACCGGCGGTGGCGGCACCGGCGGTGGCCTTCCGGCGGAGCCGTCCCCGACGGTACCGGGCCTTGTCGGGCTCGCACCGTGAGACAGGAACCGTTCACCATGGCAGCACGCCAGGGCACAGCTGGATAACCGCTGCTCAGAGACGTGACAGTGATTGACCAGTTAACATTCTGGCGATAAGTGGGCTGCTGACCAGGGAAAACGCTCGCGCTCGCCAGCAAATAACCGGCCAACGCCAGCAGATATCCGGTTGGCCGCCGCCGGTCGAATGCCGGCAAACCCCTTGTGGCAGAGCCACAACCCGGTCAAGGTGATCACGTTTGATCATGGTTTCAACGGTAGATTCGTCCGGCCATGACACCAGCCGACACGCCGACGAGCCGCTGCCGTTAAGCGACCAGGGGCGGACGGCGGCCAATCGCGGCCAGCCGAGCGTCACCCGGCGGCGGACTCCCCCGCCCGCCGCAGCATCATTTCCGCGTGCTTGAGCACCGGAGAGTCGACCATCTGCCCCTCGAAGGCGAACACGCCGCGCTCGGTCTGCGACGCCGTCAACACCCGTCGGGCCCAGTCCAGCTTCTCCTCGCTGGGACGATAGGCGGTGCGTACCACCGGGATCTGGCTCGGGTGGATGCACACTGTCCCCGCGAAGCCCACCGCCACGGCATCGTCGGCTTCCGCCCGCAAGCCATCGAGGTCGCGGATGTCCAAATGCACCGCGTCCAGGGCGATCCGCCCGAAGGCTGATGCCGCAAGCAGCGCCGTCGACCGCACGTGGCGGGCAACATCCCGATAGGTGCCGTCGCCCGTCCGGCTGGAGCTCCCGCCGAGGGTCGCGACCAGGTCCTCGGCGCCCCACATGACTGCCACGGTGCCCTCGGCAGCCGCGATTTCGGCGGCAAACAGCGCTCCGCGTGGTGTCTCCAACAGCGCGATCACGTCGCGCGGCGCCAATGCAGCCACCTGCGCGGCCGATTCGGTCTTGGACAGCATCACCGTCGTGTACGCCGTACCCGCCAGAGCGTCCAGGTCGCGGGACTGCTCATCGGTTCCGGCCGCATTGATCCGCACCACGGTGCGCTCCGGGTCCAGCGGGGTGTCCTGCAAGGCCTTGCGGGCAGCGGGCTTATCCGCTTCGGCTACGCCGTCCTCGAGATCGAGAATCACCACGTCGGCGGCAACGGCGGCCTTGGCGAAACGCTCAGGACGGTCGGCCGGGCAGAACAGCCAGCCCGGACCGGCAGCACCCAGGTCCATCAGGTCTCCTCTTCGTCGGCTTGCGGGATGTCAGGGGCCGGGCGCTTCTGTACCAGCGTGGTGCGCACCGCCCGCGCAACTATGTCACCGTTTTGGTTGCGCCCGGTGTGCTCGAGGGTCACGATGCCTTCGCCGGGCCGGCTCTTCGACTCGCGTTTGCCGGTGCATACCGTCTCCGCGTACAGGGTGTCGCCGTGGAAGACCGGCTTGGGGAACGAGACCTCGGAAAAGCCGAGGTTGGCCACGATGGTGCCCAGTGTCAGCTGCGTAACCGACAGCCCCACCAACGTCGAAAGGGTGAACATCGAGTTCACCAGTCGCTCGCCCCGAAAGCCCGGTTGCTCGGCTGCCCACGCCGCGTCGAGATGCAGCGACTGGGTGTTCATCGTCAGCGTGGTGAACAACACGTTGTCGGCCTCGGTGACGGTACGCCCCGGCCGGTGCAGGTACGTGGTGCCGATCTCGAACTCCTCAAACCACAAGCCCCGCTGGACAACCGACTTGGCGCTCTGCTCTGCTGATATCACGACAGCCCTAGCGACCGCGCGATGAGCATCAGTTGCACCTCGGTGGTTCCTTCGCCGATTTCGAGGATCTTGCTGTCGCGGTAGTGACGTGCCACCGGATACTCGTTCATGAAGCCGTATCCGCCGTGGATCTGGGTGGCGTCACGGGCGTTGTCCATCGCCGCCTCTGAGGCGATCATTTTCGCGATTGCCGCCTCCTTCTTGAATGGCTTGCCCGCCAACATCTTTGCAGCTGCTTCGTAGTAAGCTGTGCGGGCGACATGGGCGCGTGCCTCCATTCGCGCGATCTTGAAACTGATCGCCTGATAGGAGCCGATCGGCCGCCCGAAGGACTGGCGCTCCTTGGCGTACTTGACGCTCTCGTCGACGCATCCCTGCGCCGCCCCGGTCGCCAGCGCGGCGATGGCGATGCGGCCCTCGTCCAGGATGGACAGGAAGTTCGCGTAGCCGGTGCCGCGCGCGCCCAGCAGGTTCTCCTCCGGGACGCGGGCGTCGGCGAAGGTCAGCGGGTGGGTGTCGGACGCATTCCAGCCGACCTTGTTGTAGACCGGCTCGACGGTGAATCCCGTTGTGCCGCTGGGCACGATGATCGTCGAGATCTCTTTCTTGCCGTCGGCTGCGGTTCCGGTGGTTCCGGTGACGGCGGTGACGGTGACCAGCGAGGTGATGTCGGTGCCCGAGTTGGTGATGAATTGCTTGGTGCCATTGATCACCCACTCGCCGTTGTCGAGCCGGGCGGAGGTGCGGGTGCCGCCCGCATCCGAGCCGGCGCCCGGCTCGGTGAGTCCGAAACCGGCCAGCGCCCGCCCCGCCGTCAGGTCCGGCAGCCACTTTTGCTTCTGCTCTTCGGTGCCAAACCGGTAGATCGGCATCGCACCCAGGCCCGCACCGGCCTCCAGCGTGATCGCCACCGATTGGTCGACCTTGCCGAGCTCCTCGAGCGCCAACGACAGCGCGAAATAATCGCCGCCCATCCCGCCGTATTCCTCCGGGAACGGCAGGCCGAACAGCCCCATTTCACCCATCTTGGCGACGACTTCGTATGGGAAGCTGTGCTCCTCATCGTGTTTGGCCGACACCGGCGCGACCACGGTGCGCGCGAAATCGGCTACCGTCTGGCGGAGGTCTTCGTATTCCTTGGGTAACGTCCCCGAGGTCATGGTTGTCGTCATCATTCAGTCCTTACTCGAATCCGGTGCTGGGTCAGGCTCCGCGGGGACCAGTCGGGCCAGCACCTGGTCGACGGTCACTTGATCGCCGACCGACACCAGCACCTCTACTCGTCCCGAAACCGGCGCGGTCAGCGAATGTTCCATCTTCATCGCCTCGACGACGACCACCACGTCGCCCTCGGCGACTTCGGTGCCAGAGCTGACTTGCACGGCGATCACACCGCCGGGCATGGGGCTGACGACCTCCGCCTGCCGCTCGCCGGCCGCGCGCTGAATCTTGCGTTCCTCGGCTTCCCGTAACTGCCAGGTTCCCCGTTCGTCGGCGATCCACAGATGGCGATCGGCCTCGGCCCACCGGTAATCGCGGCGCAAACCGTCCAGCGTCACGCTCATCTGCTGTTCCTCGAGCTGAGCACTCGCAGAACCAATCTCGCCGTCACCGACTTGCACTCTGGCCGCCTCGGGCGGCCCCCACACCGACACCGTCTCGGTGCGCAGCGGGGTGAGCATTGTGGTGCGGACCGGCGCCGCAGCACCGCCGACGCGCCATCCGGTCGGCGAGGCCCACAGGTTGCCCTTGGCGCGGCGGGCCAAAGCCCACTGACGGTAGAGGCCGCCCGCGGCAAGCACGTCGTCGGGTGCCGGGAACGGCGCGAAGTCGGCCAGCCGCTCGTCCAGCAGCGCGGTGTCCAGGTCGCCGGCCCGCACCCGCTCGTCGGCGAGCAGAAACCGGAGGAACTCGACATTGGTCTGCACGCCCAGGACCGCAGTCTGCGCCAGCGCCCGGTCCAGTAGCGAAAGCGCCTGTTCACGGTCGTCCGCGTGGGCGATCACCTTGCTCAACATCGGGTCGTAGTCGCTGCCGACCACGGTGCCTGCCAGCAGAGACGAGTCAACCCGCACGCCGGGTCCGGACGGTTCGAACACCTGCAGCACCCGCCCGCCGGTGGGCAGAAATCCGCGCGCGGGGTCCTCGGCGTAAACCCGGGCCTCGATCGCATGCCCGGTGAGCTCGATGTCGTCCTGCGCGAAGGTCAGCTTCTCGCCGGCGGCCACCCGCAGCTGCCACTCGACGAGGTCGAGCCCGGTGACCGCCTCGGTGACCGGATGTTCCACCTGAAGACGGGTATTCATCTCCATGAAAAAGAACTCGTCGGGGCGATCAGCCGAGACGATGAACTCCACCGTGCCTGCCCCGACATAGTCGACGCTGCGGGCGGTGTCGCAGGCCGCCGCTCCGATTCGCGCGCGCGTCGCGACGTCGAGCAGCGCCGACGGCGCCTCCTCGATGACCTTCTGGTGCCGCCGCTGCAGGCTGCACTCACGCTCCCCGAGATGCACCACGTTGCCATGGGTGTCGCCGAGCACCTGCACCTCAATATGCCTGGGCCTCAACACGAATCGCTCCAGAAACAGCGTTTCGTCGCCAAACGAGGAGGCGGCCTCCCGCCGGGCGCTCACCAGCGCCTCGCGCAGCAGGGCCGGGTCGTCCACCAGTCGCATACCTTTGCCGCCGCCACCCGCGGACGGCTTGATCAAGACCGGGTAGCCGACCTCACCGGCCGCCGCCACCAACTCGTCGTCGGTCAGCCCCGGCTTCGCCACTCCGGGCACCACTGGCACGTCGAAGGCGGCGACCGCATTCTTGGCGGTGATCTTGTCACCCATCACTTCGATTGCATGTGCCGGCGGCCCAAGGAAAACCACCCCGGCGCGTTCGCAGGCCGCGGCGAAATGAGCGTTCTCGGAAAGAAACCCGTAACCGGGATGGATCGCCTCCGATCCGGTGCGCACCGCCGCGTCGAGCACCTTGTCGATGTCCAGGTAGCTCTCGCGCGCCGCAGCCGGTCCCAGCCGCACCGCGGTGTCGGCCTCGAGCACATGGCGTGCACCGGCGTCGGGGTCGCTGTAGACAGCTACCGACCGGATGCCCAGCCGGCGCAGAGTCCGGATCACCCGGACCGCGATCTCGCCGCGGTTGGCCACCAATACGGTTTCGAACAACGCGCTCACATCCGGAAGACGCCGTAAGAGACCGGCTCCAGCGGCGCGTGGGCACACACCGAAAGCGCAAGCCCGACGACCATTCTGGTGTCGGCCGGGTCGATGATGCCGTCATCCCACAGGCGGGCAGTCGAGTAATACGGGTTGCCCTGGTCCTCGTACTGCTCGCGGATGGGCGCCTTGAACGCCTCTTCCTCATCGGCAGACCAGGGTGTGTCCGCCGCGGTGAGCTGCTCGCCGCGCACAGTCGCCAGCACGGAGGCGGCCTGCTCACCGCCCATCACAGAGATCCGCGCATTGGGCCACATCCACAGAAAGCGTGGCGAGTAGGCCCGCCCACACATCGAATAGTTGCCCGCGCCATAGGATCCACCGATCACGACGGTCAGCTTGGGCACCCGGGCACAAGCCACGGCGGTGACCATCTTGGCACCGTGCTTGGCGATACCGCCGGCCTCGTAGTCGCGGCCGACCATGAAACCGGCGATGTTCTGCAGGAACAACAGCGGGATCTTGCGCTTATCGCACAGCTCGATGAAATGCGCGCCTTTCAAAGCAGATTCGCTGAACAGCACCCCGTTGTTGGCGACGATCCCAACGGGGTGGCCGTGAATGCGCGCGAAGGCGGTCACCAGCGTCTTGCCGTATTTGGCCTTGAACTCGCTGAATTCGCCACCGTCGACCAGCCGCACGATGACCTCGTGCACGTCGTACGGCACCCGCGGATCCGGGGGCACGACGTCGTAGAGCTCGGCCTGTGCGTGCTTGGGTTCGACCGGGACTCGCACGTCCCATTGACCAGGGGCACGCGGACCGAACGTGGCCGCGATCGAGCGGACGATCTGCAGCGCGTGCTCGTCGTCATCAGCGAGATGGTCAGTGACACCGGAGACCCGAGAATGCAAGTCGCCGCCGCCGAGCTCTTCGGCCGAGACGATCTCTCCGGTGGCGGCCTTGACCAGTGGCGGGCCGCCGAGAAAGATCGTGCCCTGCTCGCGCACGATGACGGCCTCGTCACTCATCGCCGGCACGTAAGCGCCGCCCGCCGTGCACGAACCGAGCACCGCCGCCACCTGCGGAATGCCCTTGGCGCTCATGGTGGCCTGGTTGTAGAAGATCCGCCCGAAATGCTCGCGGTCCGGAAACACCTCGTCTTGGCGCGGCAGGAAGGCGCCGCCGGAATCGACGAGGTAGATGCACGGCAGCAGGTTCTGCAGCGCGACTTCCTGCGCGCGCAGGTGCTTTTTGACGGTCATCGGGTAGTAGGTGCCGCCCTTGACCGTCGCGTCATTGGCGACGATCACGCACTCGCGCCCGGATACCCGGCCGATCCCGGTGATGATCCCGGCACCCGGGGACTCGTCGCCGTACATGCCCCCGGCGGCCAGCGGGGCCAGCTCGAGGAACGGGCTGCCCGGATCGAGCAGGCGATCCACCCGTTCCCGGGGTAGCAGCTTGCCGCGGCTGACGTGGCGTTGCCGCGCACGTTCATTGCCGCCCTGGGCAGCTACCGCAAGCTTGGCGTTCAACTCACCGACGAGGCCGCGGTGCTCATCGGCGAACGATGGCGCGGCGGCCACTGACGTGCTCACGAGTGTCTCCCGGCCGCAGCGGCCATAGCCACCACCTTGTCCATGGCCGCAGCAGCCTCCTCGCCGTCGGGGCGGTCTACGTTAGGCCCGGCAACCCGGGCAAAAGACTTTCAGTTAATGTTGATTAACTGGCGTCAGGATACCATCGCCCACACTGTTGCGTCCAGGGTCGAACCAGACCGCGCCAGGCAGAGCCGAAGCGCCACCTGCGCAAATTCGGCTTGGGACAAGTGGGTTAATGGCGAATAACTCGTGCTACGTTAGTGACGATTAACCGAAGCGTCAGGACGAGTTGCGGACGGAGGCCGTCATGACTGCGTCCGCCCCGGACGGCCAGCCGGTCCGGCCCGAGCCCCCAAATCGCCGCAGCCAGTTGAAGTCCGACCGGCGCTTGCAACTTCTGTCAGCCGCCGAGCGCCTGTTCGCCGAACGCGGCTTCCTTGCGGTGCGGTTAGAAGACATCGGTGCCGCCGCGGGCGTCAGCGGTCCGGCGATCTACCGGCATTTCCCCAACAAGGAATCGATGCTGGTGGAGTTGCTCGTCGGGATCAGCGCCCGGCTTCTCGCGGGTGCTCGCGATGTGACGGCCCACAACTCCGACGCGGCCGTGGCGCTGGACGGCCTGATCGATTTCCACCTCGATTTTGCGCTGGGCGAACCGGATCTGATCCGTATCCAGGACCGCGACCTCGCGCATCTGCCCGCCACCGCCGAGCGGCAGGTTCGGCGAGCGCAGCGCCAGTACGTGGAGGTTTGGGTCGGCGTGCTGCGCGAGTTGAACCCCGACCTGGCCGAAGCCGACGCCCGGCTGACGGCGCACGCGGTATTCGGCCTGCTGAATTCGACACCCCACAGCATGAAGTCCCGGGATAATTCCCGTATCAAGCCCGCCCGGGCGGCGCAGTCACGCGCCCTCATGCGGGCGATGACCGTCGCCGCGCTGAGAGCCGGGGATCAGGTCCGCTGAGCTTCGGGTCGGCAGGCAAATCACCGCCCAGGCGCCAAGCCCAGGTACCCTGCAAACCATGAGGTGGACATGAACGATCCACGTCGACCCGACCGATTCAGTCCCCCTCTACCGGGGTCTGGACCGACCGAGCCGCGGGGGCAACGATATCAGCCGCCCATCGATCCGGCCTATGCCGATCAGGCGGCCTATGCGCCCAGATACGGCGGGTATGCGCCGCAGTGGACGCCGAGCCTGAACGAAACCAGTCCAACCACACCCTTGCCGCCGTACTGGCAGCAAGACCAACCGCCGGCGGGCGGACCACCCCCGGGGGGGCTGACTCCCCCGCCTCCCGAAGGCCCCAAATCACCGCGCTGGTTGTGGATCGCCGCGGGCACAGCGGTTCTGCTGGCCGTCGGGCTGGCCATCGCCCTGGTGCTCGCGAACGGTGCGATCAAAACCCAAACGGCAGTCCCGCCGTTACCTGCCATGACCGGCCCAAGTTCGGCAACCCCGACCCCATCGCACCGGGCGCCATCCTCCCCCACTGCCGCACCGGCGCCACCGACCACCGGTGCACCCACCGAAACGAGCAGCCCAGGTGCGATGCAGACCGTGGTTTACAACGTCACCGGCGAAGGTCGCGCGATCAGCATCATGTACATCGACAGCGACGACGTCATACAGACCGAGTTCAACGTCGAGCTGCCGTGGAGCAAAGAGGTCAGCCTGTCCCAGTCGGCCCTGCATCCGGCAAGCGTCACGATCGTCAACATCGGCCATAACGTCACCTGCTCGGTCACGGTCGGCGGTGTTCAAATGCGCCAACGCGTCGGCGTGGGCCTGACTATCTGCGACGCCAAAAACTAAGCCGGTACTAGACCGGTTCGGGCGCCACAGCGGCGTGACGCGGTGGAACCCGGACCAACAGCATCCCCAGCAGTCCGGCGACCAGCACCAGCGCGATCCCGCCCAAGCCGGCGCGGACGGCGCCGAATCCGTCGACGAAAACCGAGAACAGCCACGGCGCTACAAACGCGACCGCCCGGCCGGTCATGGTGTACAGGCCGAAAGCGACCCCTTCTCTGCCATGCTTTGCCATCTGGAGCAACAGAGCGCGCGCCGACGACTGCGAAGGTCCGACGAACAAAGACAGCAGCAGTCCGCAGATCCAGAAGGCCAACGGGCCCGATAGCGTCATCAAGGTCAGCGCCGCGGTGATGATGGCGATCAGTGACCCGACGATGACTGGTTTGGATCCGATCCGGTGGTCGACGAACCCACCCAGCACGGCGCCCGCTGCCGCCAAAACGCTGGCCACCACGCCGAATATCAGCACGTTGGCCTGCGAGATGCCGTAGACGTTGACACCCAGCACGGCGCCGAGGGCGAAGACCGTCGCCAGCCCGTCCCGGAAGAGCGCACTGGCTCCCAGGAAGTAGACCAGGTTGCGGTCGCGCCGCCATTCCGCGGAGACCTCCGTCCACAGCTTGCGGTAGCCACCCAGCAGGCGGGTCGGCTGGTACAGGTCTGTCGACTCGGGTAGCCGGTGTGCGACCAACAGCAACGGCAGAGCCAATACCGCCAGCCACGCCGCGGCAAGCAGCATCGCCTCGCGGACATAGAGCCCGTCCTGAACAGGAACCCGCAGCAGCCCACGCACTGCATCCGCTCCGGAGCCGGATCCGGAAATGAATCCGGTATAAATCAGCAGCAGGAGCAGCACGCTGCCGAAGTAACCCGACGCCCAACCCAATCCGGAGATCCGGCCGGCTGTCTGCGGCGTCGAGAGCTGGCGCAGCATCGCGTTGTACGGGACGCTGGCCAGGTCGCTGCATGCCGCCGTCGCCGCCAGCAGCACCAGCCCGGCCCAGAAGTAGTTGGGGCGATCGCGGATGAAGAACATCGCGCAGGTCAACGCCACCGCAAGGCCGGTCGACACGCTCAGGGCCACCCGCCTGCGATGCGGGGACGCCACCCACACGCCGACGAGCGGTGCCAGCACCGCGACGGTCAAGCCGGCGAGTGCCCCCGTTCGACCCAACCAACTGGCCGGCGAGGTGCCGCCGGATATACCCACCCCCACGCTGCTGGTCAGATACACCGAGAAGACGAAGGTCGCCACGATCGCGTTCAGGCCGGTAGACCCGCAGTCCCACAGCGCCCACGCGACCACCTGAGATCGCGCAGCCGTGCGCGAGGCCGGCTCGGGCTGACTCATGCCCGGCACTCTATTGGTTTTTGCTGTCTACGATTGGCACATGCCGATACCAGCTCCCAGCCCCGACGCGCGCGCTGTTGTCACCGGAGCGTCGCAAAACATCGGCGAAGCGCTGGCCACCGAACTTGCCGCGCGCGGGCACAGCCTGATCGTCACCGCGCGACGCGAAGATGTGCTCACCGACCTGGCCGCCCGTCTGGCCGACAAGTATCGCGTCGCCGTGGAAGTACGGCCGGCCGATCTCGCCGACCCATCCGAACGTGCGAAACTGTGCGACGAACTGGCCAGCCGCCCCATCTCGATCCTGTGTGCCAACGCGGGCACCGCGACGTTTGGTCCGGTCTCGGGCCTCGACCCGGCGGGCGAAAAGGCTCAGGTGCAGCTGAATGCCATAGCGGTACATGACCTTACGTTGGCGGTGCTGCCGGGCATGATCGAGCGCAAGGCCGGCGGCATCTTGATTTCTGGTTCGGCGGCCGGCAATTCGCCGGTTCCCTACAACGCAACCTACGCGGCCACCAAGGCGTTCGCGAACACGTTCAGTGAGTCGTTGCGCGGCGAGGTGCGCGGTTCCGGGGTGCACGTCACGCTGCTGGCACCGGGCCCGGTGCGTACCGACCTCCCCGATGACGCCGAAGCCTCGCTGGTCGAGAAACTGGTGCCGGACTTCCTGTGGATTTCCACGGAGCACACCGCCAAGGTTTCGCTGGACGCATTGGAGCGCAACAAGATGCGCGTTGTACCGGGCTTGACGTCGAAAGCCATGTCGGTGGCGAGCGGGTACGTTCCGCGTGCGATCGTCGCGCCGATCGTAGGTGCCTTCTACAAAAAGCTCGGCGGCGGTTAGGCGTTACTTACGGCGGCGCCCGCTACCGAAGAGATTCTTCATCGCTTCACGTACCCCCGTGTTGATGGCGCTTCTCACGGTCGGATTCTTGAGCACTTCCTGCCACATCGCCGGACCCTTCGGCTCGACGGGCTCTGGCATCGGCGGGATCTCGAAGTCGGTTGGCAACGGCGGATAGTCTGGCACGGGCTGCACTTCTGCGCCCTTCGGGCTCGCTTCCGGCTGCGGTTCTTGTTCGATCGTCTGGCCGTATTTGGCTTGCAGCGGACTGGATTTGGCCGCATCCTTGATTGCCTCGGTGCCGATCGAGGCCATCAGCGAGCGGGGCACCCGCATGCGCGTCCACGCGACGGGCGTGGGTGCGCCCTTCTCGGACAGCACGGTGACGACGGCCTCACCGATACCCAGCGACGTCAACGCGGATTCCAGGTCGTAGACATCGGTTTTCGGGTAGGTGCGGACGGTCTGCCTGAGCGCCTTCTGGTCATCGGGGGTGAATGCCCTCAAGGCGTGCTGCACTCGGGCGCCCAGCTGGGACAGCACGTCGTTCGGCAGATCCGTCGGCAGCTGGGTGCAGAAGAACACACCGACGCCCTTGGACCGGATCAGCTTCACAGTCTGTTCGACCTGCTCGAGGAAGGCCTTGGAGGCGTCGGCGAACAACAGATGCGCTTCGTCGAAGAAGAACACCAGCTTAGGTTTATCGATGTCACCGACCTCGTCCAGTTGGGTGTACAGGTCGGCGAGCAGCCACATCAGAAAGGTGGAGAAGATGACTGGGCGCAACGACTGACCGCTGAACTCGAGCAGCGAGATGATGCCGTGGCCCTGGTCGTCGAAGCGCTGCAGATCCTTCGGGTCGAGTTTGGGCTCGCCGAAGAATGTGTCGCCGCCTTCGCCGGCGAGATTCACCAGCGCTCGCAGGATGACGCCTGCCGTCGTCGCCGAGACTCCGCCCAGGTCTTTCAAATCCGCCTTGCCCTCGTCGCTGGTCAAGTGGCTGATGGCACCGCGCAGATCGTTCAGGGTGATTAGCTGACGTTTAGCTTCCTTGGCCCAATGGAAGATCAGGCCCAGCGTCGATTCTTGAGTAGCATTGAGCCCCAATACTTTTGACAGTAGAACCGGACCGAAGCTGGCGACGGTCGCCCGTACCGGCACGCCGATCCCCTCGGTGCCCAGCGACAAGAACTCCACCGGGTATCCCGTCGCCACCCAGTCGTCGTCGGTGTCTTTCGCGCGCGCGGCGGTCTTGTCGTTGGCCTCGCCGGGTTTGGACAGCCCGGACAGGTCGCCTTTGACGTCGGCCATCAGGACGGGGACTCCCGCAGCGCTGAGCTGTTCGGCGATCAGCTGCAGCGTCTTGGTCTTGCCGGTCCCTGTCGCTCCGGCCACCAGACCGTGCCGGTTGACGGTGGCCAGCGGAATGCGAATCTCTGCGGTCGGGTCGGCTTGGCCGTCGACGACGACCGTGCCTAGTTCAAGCGCTTTTCCATCGACGGCATAGCCGTCGGCGATCCGCTTCGCGGGCCCGCTGGCCTGATCAGCCGCTGATTCGGTGCTCATGGTGCCGCGCCCCTCTTCCCGTTCGTTCCCATGCAGTACGGCAAAGCCTCACACTACTTGCCAGGGGGAGACGGAGGCAGGGCAAACGCGGGCGGCTTACTCTAGGCGCTGTGCGAGACGAATTGGTGTGGATCGACTGCGAGATGACCGGGCTGAACCTGAGCTCGGACAAGTTGATCGAGATCGCGGCCCTGGTCACCGACGCTGAGCTGAACATCCTCGGCGACGGGGTCGACGTGGTGATCCACGCCGACGACGCCGCGCTGTCATCGATGGTCGACGTGGTCACCGAAATGCATTCGCGCTCAGGGTTGATCCATGAGGTCAAGGCATCCACCGTCGACTTGGCGACTGCTGAGGCGATGGTGCTGGACTACATCGGCAACCACGTCAAGCAACCCAAGACGGCCCCGCTGGCGGGCAACTCAATCGCCACCGATCGTTCGTTCATCGCGCGCGACATGCCCACGTTGGACTCGTTTCTGCACTACCGGATGATCGACGTCAGCTCGATCAAAGAGCTCTGCCGGCGCTGGTACCCGCGCATTTACTTCGGGCAGCCGGCCAAGGGGCTCGCCCACCGGGCGCTGGCCGACATTCGCGAGTCCATCCTGGAACTGCAGTTCTACCGACGCACCGCATTCGTGGCCTCGCCAGGCCCTTCGACCAGCGAAATCGCTGCGGTCGCCGCCGATCTTGCGGGCAAGGAAGGCGCATCGGGGGCACACGATTCGGACGGGACGCCACCGACCGACTAGTATCGACGTCGCCGCTCGTTGGCCCCGCGGATTTATGGGCCGGCCCGCGGCCATGGTGGGTGTAGTTCAGTTGGTAGAGCGTCAGGTTGTGATCCTGAATGTCGCGGGTTCGAGTCCCGTCACTCACCCCAACCGGAAACACCGCCCCACCTGCATTAACTCGGGTGGGGCGGTGTTTAGTTTCCGGTCCATGCAACGAGATATGCAATAAGGTGCCTATCCGGTACCGTTCACCGCCGCGGCGAAACGGTCGACGGCGCCGCGTTGCATGGTCGGCGTGACATGCGAATAGATGTCCATGGTTGTCGTGAACGTGGTGTGCCCCAGGCGTTCCTGAACCACCTTCGGGTTCTCCCCCGCTTCCTGCAGCATCGTCGCGTGGGTAGGCCGCAGACCGTGCAGGGTGATGACCGGCAACGCATCTGCGCCCAGTGCCTTGCGCGCCTTGGCCACACGCCGGCCGAACATCTGCGACACCGAGATCGGATTGCGCGGTGACCCGTCGAGTGCGCCGAACACCACCGCGTCGGCCCGGGTGAAGTCCAGGGCGATCGATCCGCGTTCGGCGCGCCACCCCTTCAATACCTTCACCGTCTCGGCGTCGATGTCGACCACGCGGGCACGACCGGACTTGGTGCCCTTGACCTCCCCCCCGCCGCGCGGCCGGGACGCCGGTGTCCAGGCCCCAGAGGGTCTGCTGGCCGGGTGACCTGCTACCTGCACTACTTCGGCGCGGTTTGCCCGAATCGCTGAAACGCGGCCTGGCGGGTGATGCCGAGGGCGACACCGATCGCCGCCCAGGTGTCCCCGGCGGCGCGGGCGGCGTCCACCGCGGCCCGCAACTGCGATTCGGCCGACGCCACGGCGTCCTTTGCGGCGATGATGGCGCGCAGGTGCGTGGCGTCACGCGCGTCGGCCGGGTTGGGCTCGATGGTGTCAAGCCACTCGTCGATATCGGTCTTGTGCTTCACACTCATGGCCATCACCTCATCAGGTAGTCGTAGAACTTCGAGCGCAGCACGTCGGCATGAACGATCCGCGGCGGCTCATCTGCCGGGATAATCAGTTCCAGCAGGCGGCCGGTCCGGTCGGGGCCGATCACCCCTCCACGCGTAAACAGTACCTTTACGGGTGCGGGTTGTAAAGAAAGGCTTTACAACCCGGTCACGGCTGGCGCGTCACCTCGCCGGCCATGCAACGGTCCATGCAACGAGCCATGCAATACCGCCGTTGCATGGCGGTGTATCCAGATGCTCTTAGTTGTTGGTCCACTCCAGCTGCGCCGCTGCTCAAAGGCGTATTTCGGCTTCTCGATCACCACGAGTAACAATCGGCCTCGGACTGTTGACCCGCGCTGGACTTTGCATCCTTAACCGTCCCATTGACCCTGATCTGACAAGATACCTGCTGGCCGGTCGTAACTCCGCTGACTGCCAATGTCTGAGAGGCCTCCTTGATCTTGAACGTGAAGGTCCACGGGGCGGCCTGATGAGTCAGTGTGTGGAAGGGGCCCATATCGTCGTAATAGGCCAGCGACACGAGCGGGCCGTCCGAGTTCACTGTGTAGGTAACCGTATCGCCAACGGCGGCCCCGCCGCTGGGGGCGGTTATCAGCGAAACTCCCCCCAACAGCGCACCGGCCACAGCAAATCGCGCTCTCATCGGCCGATCATAGGATGAGGAGGCTGCCGCCGCGAAGGCACCAATTTAGTTACATTTGCGACGAGGGTCGATGCCGGTTCCGGGCGGGTCGGTCACTGTCCCGGTCAGTCCGCCGTCCGTGAGGAGTGTCAGGCCATGACGCGAGTGCTGGAGACCCAGGTCTGTGTTGCCGGTGGCGGACCCGCCGGCCTGGTTCACGCCCTACTGCTCGCCCGCGCCGGGATCCGGGTTGTCGTCTTGGAAAAGCACAATGACTTCCTGCGCGACTTCCGCGGCGATACCGTGCATCCGACCACCCTGCGGATCATCGATGAACTGGGGTTTATCGACGAGTTCCTGCATCTACCGCACACCAAGATCAACCGGGTCGCCTTCGACACCGACGGTTCGATTCGCACCTTCGGCGACTTCCGTGTGCTCAAATGGCTCGGCTTCAAACAGCCCTACATCGCTTTGATGCCGCAGTGGGACTTCCTCGACTTCCTCGCTGAAAAGGCCTCTGCCTACCCGGAATTCACCTTGGTCCGCAACGCCGAGGTCACCGACCTGATCTTCGATGGCGATCGGGTGGTCGGAGCGCGCACGCCGGACCTGGAGGTGCGGGCTGAGCTGGTGGTAGCCGCGGACGGGCGTAAGTCCGCAGTACGCACTGCGGCGGGGCTGCAGACCGCGCAGGCTCACTCCCCGATGGACGTGCTGTGGTTCCGGCTGAAATGGCGCCCCGGCGACCCCCGGGAACTATACGGGGTATTCCGTAAAGGCCTGATCATGGCCATGATCTACCGGGGTGACTACTGGCAGGTCGCGAGTCTGGTGCCCAAGGGGTCGAGCCCCCGGGCTGGATCGCTGGAGGCATTCAAGGAGCGGTTGGTTGCCGTGGCGCCGCGGCTGCGTGAACACGTCGACGACGTGAGCTCGTGGGACGACACCAGCGAGCTCGACGTGCGGGTGGACCGGCTCAAGACGTGGTGGCGTACGGGCCTGCTGTGCATTGGCGATGCCGCGCACGCCATGTCGCCGGCTGGTGGGGTCGGGATCAACCTGGCTGTTGCCGATGCGGTGGCCGCAGCCAACATCCTGTGCAACCCGCTGCGTGCAGGTCGAGTGACCAACGCAGACCTCGCGAAGGTGCAGCGGCGGCGGGAGCTGCCTACTCGGATTGTCCAGGCTTTTCAGGTGTTTGCGCAGGACAAGGTGATCGCGCCCAATTTGAGCGGTGACCTGTCCCCGATCCGCATCCCGAAGATCGTGGGCCTGGGCCCGCTGCAGTGGATTCCGCCGATTTTCGTCGGACGGGGCTTCCGCCCCGAGCATGTACGCACTCCGGACGTACACGCTGCCTAGCAGACGAGCCACCGCCCAATCTCGGCTGCATCCCCGGCCTCTGCCTACCTGGGCCCTAGACGCGCACGCGATCAGGTGTTGGCGTTGCCCGCTTTCCACTGCGCCCAGGGGATGTTCCAGTCGCCCAACCCCTCGGTGCCCGAAAGCGTCGGCCCCACAGTGTTGATGACCTCGACGATGTCGCCGCGCTTGATGTGGTCGTAGAACCACACGGCGTTGCTGGGGCTGACGTTCAGACACCCGTGGCTGGTGTTGGTGTGGCCTTGCGCGCCGACCGACCAGGGCGCGGAGTGCACGAAGACGCCGCTGTAGGACATCTGGGTGGCCCAGTCGACATCGGTGCGATATCCATTGGGCGAGTTGACAGGTACTCCATAAGTCGAAGAGTCCATGATGATGTGCTTGAACCGCGCACCGATGATGTAGAAGCCGTTGGCCGTCGGGGTGCTGTCCTTGCCCATCGACGTGGGCATGGTCTTGACGACCTCTCCGTTGACCCGCACGGTCACCATCTTGGTGTTGTCGTCAGCGGTCGCGATGACCTCGTCGCCGATGGTGAAGTGCGTCGTGACGTTGTCTTCGCCGAACATCCCGTCGCCCAAGTCGACACCATAAGTGTTGACCGCCACATCAATAGCTGTGCCCGGCTTCCAGAAATGCTCCGGACGCCACCGCACTTCGCGGTTGTTCAGCCAATAGAAGGCACCCTCGACGGGCGGGTTGGCGGTGATGGCAATGGCCTTCTCGGCCGCGGCGCGGTTCGCGATGTTCTCGTCGAACCGGATCGCCACTGGCTCGCCGATGCCTACCACCTCGCCGTCGCCCGGATTGACGTAGGGCATCGTCAGGTGCTCGGGGGAACTGGTCTCGAAGACCATCTGGCGGTTCGCCGCACCACCTAGGCCGAGCGCCTTCGCGTTGAGCGTGTAGCGCCTGTTGTAGCCGAGTGGCTCGGTGGTTGACCAGCGCAGTCCGTCGGGGGTGAGTTGACCGCTCACCGGCCTGCCGTGGTCGTTGACCATGGTGACCGACGCAAGCACACCGTCGGCGACGCTCACCGTCACCGGTGCATCCACGGTGACACCGACGGCACCGTCGGTCACGGAGGAGGTCAGCTTGGGAACCAGCAGATCGGCAAATGGCGTGCCCTTGTCCTCGATGACCTTCGCGGGCGCGGCGACGTTGCTGCTGCTGCACGCAACGCCGAACACAGCAACCGAGATCATCGCCACAGCCAGCGATAATCTGCGTCTGCGCAAAGGCGTCATCAAGCAAACCTTCCACATGAATTTGGCTACGTTGGTCAGCACTGACCTCAAATAGTTGCAAACATTCTAAGGGTCGGTTGCCGCTCGCCGAGGCAACACGGCTGATTGCGCGCGGTCATGTAGGGCAATCGAGACGAACTCCACACCAAAGCTTGAGCCTGCCGACTTTTGACACCGGTCCGTGACCCTAGGCCAGCATCCGGGAGTCCGCAAACGCGAGGACATTGTCCTGAGTTTCAGGCACTATCCTGGACAGGTCCGGGATTTCGCTCAGTAACAGGAAGCCTGTTATTGTCGCAACGCGGTCTCGGCCGACCAGCGCCGTTAGCTCAGTTGGTAGAGCAGCTGACTCTTAATCAGCGGGTCCGGGGTTCGAAACCCTGACGGCGCACAGGTCAGAGCCCTTTTCGTGGCTCTTCTGTACACATCACTAGATACATTCATTGCGAATCGGGCCACGCGCCCGTATCAAGTTGTGTCCTCAACGCTTCCGGCTTCTTCGGCTCGCAGTGGTCTGGGTTGGTGATATGAACCCACACTTTGCGGTAGGCATAGCGACCACAGCCCTGGCCGACCTTTACCCACCCTTTAGTCATCGGTGCCTCCTAGTGCAGTGCGCCCAGAATGTAGCTGAGCACCGCCGAGGCCAGCACCACGGCGACCACGGACAAGACGATCACTAGCCTGGCTGGCATCGGCTTGCGCACCCGGGGAGACGGATAAAGCGGGGTGGTCCATCCATTGCTCCCCGTCGTAATAGCGCTGTCCCGGTGCACCGGACGGGTCTGGGTACCAGCCCACCGTGGATCTCGTAGTGCTGGCCGACTACCTGGTCGCTGACCCGCGCATGGTGCGCGATCTGCATAGCCGGGGCGTCCCGCACCTTGCGGTTCGGGTAC
>Ga0209693_10000109_pt1 | contig 31419 bp, 25 predicted proteins | sample HubBroMetageWRM3_FD_188345 | JGI IMG/M metagenome (GOLD analysis project Ga0209693, IMG submission 188345) | Warmed soil microbial communities from the Hubbard Brook experimental Forest, New Hampshire - Hubbard Brook CCASE Soil Metagenome WRM 3... | ecosystem: Environmental > Terrestrial > Soil... | reverse complement strand
CTCTGGCCATGACCCCAACGCGGCTCACCGGGTATGCGCACGGCGGCGGCTGTGCCTGCAAGATCCCGCCCGGTGAGCTCGAGGAGGCGGTCCGCGGTCTCGTCGGACAATCGGGCAAGGACGTGCTCGTCGGGCTCGACGACGGCGACGACGCGGCCGCGGTGTTGGTCGGTGATCTCGCGGTGCTGTCTACGGCGGACTTCTTTACCCCGGTCGTCGACGACGCCTATGACTGGGGCCGGATCGCCGCGGCCAACGCGCTTTCGGACATCTACGCGATGGGCGGGCGCCCGGTCGTCGCGATCAACCTGGTCGGCTGGCCGCGCGACGTGCTGCCCCTGGAGCTGATGACCGAGGTGCTGCGGGGCGGGCTTGCGGTGGCGTCAGAGGCGGGCTGCCCGGTCATCGGTGGTCATTCCATCGACGACCCGGAACCGAAGTACGGGATGGCCGTGACCGGCGTGGCCGACCCCGATCGGCTGCTACGCAACGACGCCGCCGAACCGGGCCTGCCGCTGACCCTCACCAAGCCGCTCGGCGTTGGACTGCTCAACAACCGGCACAAACAGACCGGTGAGGTGTTCGCGGAAGCGATTTCGATCATGACCCGGCTCAACCGCGACGCCGCGGCGGCCGCGGTGGCGACCGGCGTGCGCGCGGCCACCGATGTGACCGGCTTCGGGTTGCTCGGACATCTCTACAAGATGTGCCGAGCGTCGCGCGTGGGCGCGGTCATCGACCGCGCCGCGGTGCCGGTGATCGAGAGCGCACGCGAGGCGCTGCGCGATGGGTTCGTCTCCGGCGGGACCCGGCGCAACCTCGACTGGGTCCGACCGCATCTGCACATCGGATCCGGTGTCACCGAGGACGATCTGCTGTTGCTCGCCGATGCACAAACCTCAGGCGGCCTGCTCGTGGTCGGCGAACTACCCGGTCACCCCGTGATCGGGCACACCGTCCCGGGCGAGGGCATCGCTGTGATTTGAACCTGCGCGCATCAGCCGGCGGTGGTGATCGAGTCGTCCGTGATACCCGCCGCGCGGCGCGCGGCCAGCCTGCGCTTCTGCGGCTCGATCGTGTAGCGGGGGTGGCGGGCTGATTCCTTCCCCGCCTCGAAGACACCGAACCGGGTAAGTGCCGATGCCGCCATCAGCGCCACGCCGGAGATCGCTGCGACGCCGCGGTGTCGTCCGCCGAGCAGCGCACCCAGGCCGCCGGCGATGGCGAGCCGTTCGCTCCACCGCAGCATCCGGCCGGGGTCGCCGTGGTGTAGCGGCTCGGCGGCCACCGGGTCCATCCGGCGTTCCATGACCTTCATCGCGATCAGGTCACCGAGCACGCCGAGCACCGCCAGCTTCCGGGCCGGGCCGGCCTCGGCGACAGGGGTGGTGATCATCGCCAGGCCGGACGCGGCGAGGCTCGCTGAGCTGACGAAGACGAACGGCAGGTTTTCGTGGGCGGCGTTCCACGTCGGGGTCGCGGTGTCGGCGAGGAGCACCGCGGTATAGACGGCGAGCGGCGGCCCGAATAGCGCGGCTTCCAAACCGGCGGGTCCTTCCACCGCCCGCAATACCGGACGGAGCGGTCCCAACGGGAGTCGGTCGCCCGTCATCCGGTCGATCTCGGCGGCCGCGGCGATGCCGGCTCCGGCGCTGAAAGCGCTGAGAATCCACGAGCCCAGACTCATCGGTGAGGTCAGCTTGATGGTCCGCAACATGTTCACGAACCGCTCGGGCCGGCCCAGGTCCATCACCAGGGCGACCGCGCCGAGTCCCACGGCGCCCAGGGCGGACAGCCGCGCATTGCGGCGCAACTTCGTGCGTCCGGTGAGCTGAGCGCCTGCTGCCAGCAGGCCCGACCCGCCCGCAACGCCCCCCAGGAAGAGGTACGCCGCGACCTCATGACCCCACGGCGCCGGCTTGACCACCGGACGCCCGTAGTACGAGCTGAACTCGGCTTCGGGGACCATCGGCATCTCGCGCGAGCCGTCCCCGCCACCCCGACGACCTGTGCCTTTGCCTTTCCGGCGCCGCTTGCCGCCCGCAGGCTCCGGCGGTCGCAGGCTGTCGTACTCCGAGGTGCTCACCGGTCTTTCACCGGCCCCGCACAAATGCCAGCGCGGCAGCGGCGAACATTCCCGCCGCGGCCAGGCCGGCCCGTTTGAACATCTGCATCAGATCGGCCGTCGGCACCCGCGGGTCGGGCGGCAGGCCGTAGACCTCCGGTTCGTCGAGCAACAAGAAGATCGACCCGGTGCCGCCGACACCGTCGTGCTCGTTGGCGCCGTAGAGCCGTGCTTCGATGCGTCCCTGGGCATGCAGTTCGACAACCCGTTCACGGGCTCGCTCCACCAACTCGTCGTGATTGCCGAACTTGATCGACGTGGTTGGACAGGTCTGGGCACACGCCGGGGTCTGATCCTCGAGTAAACGGTCGTAGCACAGGGTGCATTTCTGGGCGACACCGGTGACCGGCTTTTCCACCGGGCGGCCGGGTCGCTGCGCCGGTGTGGTGTAGGTCCCGTCGCTACGACGCTCGACCACACCGAACGGGCATCCGGCTACGCAGGTGCCGCAGCCGTTGCAGACGTCGGCTTGCACGACCACGGTGCCGAACTCGGTGCGGAACAGCGCTCCCGTCGGGCAGACATCGAGGCAACCGGCGTGTGTGCAGTGCTTGCATACATCCGAAGACATCAGCCAACGGAACTCCGGGGTGTCAGGTGGCCTGACGTCTGTATCCGAAGCGGCGGGAACGCCGGGCATACCCAAATCGATCAGGGCGCGCCCGGATTCGCGTGCCTCCGCGATGCGGTCTCGGCCCTGCTCGATGAAAGCCACGTGGCGCCAGGTGCTCGCCCCCAGCGCACCGGTGTTGTCGTAGGACGAACCCAGTAGTTCGAGGTCGCCGTCGCGCGGGTTGCGGTTCCACTCCTTACACGCCACTTCGCAGGCCTTGCACCCGATGCAGATCGAGGTGTCGGTGAAGAAGCCCTTACGCGGCTTCGGATTGTCCCAACCAGCATCGGTGGTCGGGTCAGTCGGTCCGGTCAGCTGACCCATCGGCTCCCCTAGTGTCCTGCGCGCGCCGCGGGTTGATCTCCCACACCGCATCGGTGACTCGTACATTGTCCGTCTCGACCGTGGCGCCCGAGCGAGACACGTACTCGGCGACCAGGCGGAGCAGTTCCTCGCCCTGCGGCCGACGGCCCGGGCGGATGTCGCAGGACCCGGCCTTCGACTCCTGGATCTGCACGTTCGGATCAAGCGTGATGCCGAGCAGATCGTTGGCCGCGTCCCCGCTGACCACCGCGTCGCTGCCGACACCCCAGTGATACGGCAACCCGATCTGGTGCACCGTGTGGCCGCCGATGATCAGCGGTGTCATGCGCTTGGTGACCAACACCCGCGCCTCGATCGCGGCGCGGGGCGAGATGATGGTGGCCCACCCGTAGGGTTCGAGGCCGCGTTCTGCGGCCAGCTCCGGGGAGACCTCACAGAACATTTCCGGTTGCAGTTCCGACAGGTAGGGCAGCCACCGGCTCATGCCGCCGGCGGTGTGATGCTCGGTGAGCCGGTATGTCGTGAACACGTACGGGTACACGTCGGCGCCGGGATCTCCGGCGCTGGGCGCACTCAGATTGTCCTTGCGCGGGAAGATCATTCGCGCAGGGTTTCGCTGTTGGGGATACAGCGCGTTGGCGACCGGCGACTCCTGAGGTTCGTAGTGCGTGGGCAGCGGCCCGTCCACCACGCCCTTAGGGGCAAACAGCCAGCCCTTGCCGTCGGCTTGCATGATGAACGGGTCGTCGCCGGCCAGTGCGGCCGGGCCACCCAGCTCGGGGTCGGGGCGGCTGCCGGGTGCCCGGTCGGCCACGAAGTCCGGCACGTCGTCCCCGGCCCACCGCTGCTTCTCTCGGTCCCACCAGATCAACTTCTTGCGCTCACTCCACGGCTTGCCGTCCGGGTCGGCCGATGCGCGGTTGTAGAGAATCCGCCGGTCAGCCGGCCACGCCCAGCCCCACTGCGACTGGCTTCGCCCTGAACCGCCGTGCGGTACGCGGCGGGCGGCCTGGTTGGTGCCGTTCGCGTACACCCCGGCGTAGATCCAGCAGCCGGCGGTAGTCGACCCGTCGGCGCGCAGCTCGGTGAACGACGACACGGGTTCACCGGCGTCAGGCCCGGTGAGGTGATAGCCGTTGATCTCGGCCAACACTGCCTCGCCATCGGGGTCGCCGTGCTCGTCGGTCGGGTAGTCCCAGGTCAGATCCAACAGCGGCCGGTCACGCTCGTCGGTCGAACCGGCCAACCGCGCCCTGATCCGCTTGCCCAGCTCGTAGAAGAAGTGCAATTCGCTCTGGCAGTCACCCGGCGGCTCGACCGCCTTGTGACGCCATTGCAGCAGCCGCTGCGTCTGGGTGAACGATCCCGCCTTCTCCACATGCGTCGCCGCGGGCAAGAAGAACACCTCGGTTTCGATTTCCTCGGTGCACAGTTCGCCGGTCGCGATCTCAGGACCGTCTTTCCACCACGTCGCCGACTCGATGAGGTTGAGGTCGCGGACCACGAGCCACTTCAGGTGGGCCATGCCGAGACGCTGCATCCGGCCGTGCGCCGACCCGACAGCGGGGTTCTGGCCCAGCACGAAGTAGCCCTCTACCTCGTCATCCAGCATCCCCATGACGGTCTGGTAAGTCCCGTGCGGGCCGCTCAGCCGCGGCAGATAGTCGTAGGCCCAATCGTTGTCCTGACGGGACGCGTCACCCCACCACGCCTTGAGCAGGCTCACGGTGTAGGTGTCGGCATTGGCCCAAAAGCCTTTCTGCTTCTTCGATCCCACCGCTTGGAGGTAGTCGGCGAGGGTGTCGTGGATACCCGCCTTGGGCATCGGCAGGTATCCGGGGAGCAGATTGAACAACGTCGGAATGTCAGTGGAACCCTGGATGCTGGCATGGCCGCGCAACGCCATGATGCCGCTGCCCGGGCGACCCACGTTACCCATGAGGAGCTGCAAAATCGTTGCGGTCCGGATGAATTGGGCACCAAGGGTGTGCTGAGTCCACCCGACTGCGTACGCGAAGCAGGTGGTGCGCTCACGCCCGGAGTTCTCGACGATGGAACGCGCGAGATAGTCGAAATCCTCAATACTGATGCCGCAGACGTCCTTCACCATCTCCGGGGTGTAGCGGGCGTAATGCCGCTTGAGGATCTGGAATACCGTCCTCGGGTGCTGAAGAGTTTCGTCACGCAGCTGCTCACCGTCGGATTCGGCGTAAGCCCACGTCGACGGGTCGTACTGCCCGGTGTCGGGATCGTAGCCGGAGAACAGACCGCCGAGTTCCTCAGTGTCCCTGAAGTTCTCGTTGATCAGGGTGGCCGCGTTCGTGTAGGCGACCACATACTCCTTGAACCAGAGGTCGTTGGTGAGGATGTGGGTGATAAGCGCACCGAGCAAGACCACATCCGAACCGGCCCTGATCGGGATGTGCTTGTCCGACACCGCAGAGGTGCGGGTGAAGCGTGGGTCGACGTGGATCACCCGCGCACCACGGGCCCTGGCCTCCTCCACCCACTGGAACCCGACCGGGTGGCACTCGGCCATGTTGGAACCCTGGATGACGATGCAGTCCGCGTTCGCCATGTCTTGCAGTGATTGGGTGGCGCCGCCGCGCCCGAAGGAGGCTCCCAGACCGGGAACCGTGGCGGAGTGTCAAATACGGGCTTGGTTCTCGATCTGGATCGCGCCCGCGGCGGTGAAGAGTTTCTTGATGAGGTAGTTCTCTTCGTTGTCCAGAGTCGCCCCGCCCAACGCCGCGATACCCATGGTGCGGCGCAGCAACTGCCCCGTCTTGTCGATGTCCTGCCAAGTGTGCCGGCGGGACTCCAGGAAGCGGTCGGCGATCATGTCGATGGCGCTGTCCAGGTCGAGGCGCTGCCATTCGGTCGCGCGTGGGGCGCGGTATAGCACGTCGATTTGGCGACCCGGAGAATTGACCAGTTGCTCGCTGGCAGAACCCTTGGGGCACAGCCGGCCTCGCGAGATCGGCGAGTCAGGATCGCCCTCGATCTGCACGACCTTCTCGTCCTTGACGAACACCCGCTGACCGCAGCCGACCGCGCAGTAAGGGCAGACGCTTTGCACGACCCGGTCGGCCGTCGACGTGCGCGCGGTCATCTCGCGAGTGCGCTTGGAGGTCACTGCCGGCCCGCGGCCGAACAGGTCGCCCGAACGCAATTGACGGACGACGGGCCATTCCAGGAAAAGCTTCGGCATAGCCTTGTTCCGAGCCATGCTCTGACACTAATACGTCACGTATAGAGGCGCGCGGTAGGCCGTGGCCACCTTGCAGAAGTGGCGGGTGTCACAAAGCCCGAAGGCAATCCCGAACCCGACGACCTGTGGCTCGACCCACTACCGATGCAACACCCGCACAGCGGCTGATCAGTGAGATTTCCGGTGGCCGAACCGGCGCAAGAGCGCACCCAGGGCGCACTGGCGACGCGGATCGCCGGGTGTGGGGGTCGCGGATCAACCGGGTCCGCATGCGCGGCCCCACCCCCACACCCGACGACGCTTATCAGAGGATGTAGAGCATCTCCTGGTAGGTGGGCAGCGGCCACAAGTCGTCCGCGACAACGCTTTCCAGTGTGTCCGCGGCGGTGCGGACGGCCGCCATCGCCGGCAGCAGCTCATCCCGGGCCTGCTTGGCCTCATCGAGCGCCGACTCTGCCGAGTGATCGGACAGCGCCGTCCTCAGCGTCGTCAGCGCCGCGGAGAGATCGGCGAGCGGGGCCGAAACCGTCTCCAGCGCAGTCGTGTCCGGCTCCAGACCGGCCTTCTTCAAGGCCGCGACGTTCTGCGCCAGCTCGGTCTGGTAGCGGATCGCGGCCGGCACGATGACCGTCGTCCCGATCTCCAGCGTCAGCTTCGCCTCTACCGCGACGGTCAGCGCGTACTGCTCCAAGCGGACCTCGTAGCGGCTGTGCAGCTCGCGCTCATTGAACACGCCGTATTTCTCAAAGATTTCGATCGCTTCCGGCTTGATCAGCTCCGGAATCGCGTCCAGCGTGGTCTTGAGGTTCGGCAGGCCTCGGTTAGCCGCCTCGATCTGCCACTTCTCTGAGTACCCGTCCCCGTTGTACACCACGTCACCGTGTTCGGTGATGATCTCGGTGAGCAGCTTCTGCACCGCCACGTCAAAGTCCTCGTCGTCTTCGACGGCCTTCTCCAGCGTTGTGGCCATGTAGTCCAACGAGTCCGCCATGATCGTATTGAGGACGATCAACGGTACGGCAACCGTCTGCCCGGAGCCGGGCGCCCGGAACTCGAACCGGTTGCCGGTGAACGCGAACGGGCTGGTGCGGTTGCGGTCACCCGGATCGGTCGGCAGTGCCGGCAGCGTGTCGACACCGATGATCATGGTGCCCTTACCTTTTGACGACGTGGCTGCACCTTTGGCGATCTGCTCGAACACGTCGGCGAGCTGTTCCCCGAGGAAGATCGAGATGATCGCCGGCGGTGCCTCGTTGGCGCCCAGGCGGTGGTCATTGGTGGCCGACGCGACCGAAACACGAAGCAGCCCGGAGAACTTGTGCACAGCGCGGATCACCGCGGCGCAGAACACCAGGAACTGGGCGTTCTCGTGCGGGGTATCGCCCGGAACCAGCAACGAGCCCAGCTCGGAATTGCCCATCGAGAAATTGACGTGCTTACCGGATCCGTTGACGCCGGCGAAGGGCTTCTCGTGGAACAGGCATTCCATGCCGTGCTTTTTGGCCACGGTCTTGAATACCGTCATCAGCAGCTGCTGGTGGTCAGAGGCGATGTTGGCCCGCTCGAACATCGGCGCAATCTCGAACTGGCCGGGAGCCACCTCGTTGTGTCGGGTCTTGGCGGGAATACCGAGTTTGAATAGCTCCCGCTCGGTGTCCATCATGAAGCCGAGGACGCGCTCAGGAACCGCACCGAAGTAGTGGTCGTCGAACTCCTGGCCTTTGGGCGGCTTGGTGCCGAAAAGTGTGCGACCGGCGTTGACCAGGTCCGGTCGCGCCAGGAAGAAGTGCCGATCGATCAGGAAGTACTCCTGCTCCGGGCCGCAGAACGACACGACCTTATTCAAGTCCTTGTGACCGAACAGCTTCAGGATGCGCTCGGCATGTACACCCATTGCCTGCTGGCTGCGCAACAGCGGCGTCTTGAAGTCCAGTGCCTCACCGGTCATCGACACGAACACCGTCGGGATGCACAGCGTGTTGCCGTTCGGGTTCTCCAGGACGTAAGCCGGGCTGGTGACATCCCAGCCGGTGTAGCCGCGCGCTTCGAAGGTGCTGCGCAGCCCGCCTGACGGGAAGCTGGAGGCATCGGGCTCGCCCTGGATCAGCGTCTTGCCGGCAAACTCGGCGAGCGCCTGCCCGTCGGAGACGGGTTCTAAGAAGCTGTCGTGCTTCTCGGCGGTCAGGCCGGTCATCGGGTAGAAGACATGGGCGTAGTGGGTGGCGCCTTTCTCCAAGGCCCAGTCTTTCATGGCCGCCGCGACCGAGTCGGCGACGGCGGGGTCCAGCTTGGCGCCCTTGTCGATGGTCGCCACGACGGACTTGTACGCCGCCTTGGGCAGTCGTGCCTGCATCTCAGCCTTGGTGAAGACGTTGGCGCCGAAGATCGCGCCGGGTGCTTCACCGGCGACGAAGCTGATGGCTGGTGGGACATATGCCTCGACGTTGTTGATCGCCTGGAGGCGGACTGAGTTTCCGCTCAATTTGATTCCTAACAGTTAGGGGATCCGCGTTTCCCCCATGGAAGATTGACTGCCCCACACTAGGAACGTCCGATGGCAATCTTGTTACGCTGGCGTCAACGGCGGGATCGCAACGGTTTCAAACGTGAGACGCCGACGGCTTAGCCGGCGCAGCAGGCACCGCCAGGAAGATCTCGCCCCAGACCGCTATCCGGCCGCACCCGCAGAGCGAATCTGAAGGCACCTGGCCTCGTCCGACAATCCACCCCCGACCAGCGAAAACAGCTCTCAACACCTTCCAGATGTCCGGCCAAGCACAGCATGGAACTACTCCCGGTACCGCACTGATGATATTTCGCCATCAGCACGGATTGCCTTTATCAGGTTCTTTGCCTCGGACTGACGGTGTTGCTGACCGTCGGCCACCCCGCCTGCTGACCCCGTCCTCGCGGAATTGTCGGGCCTCAGCACGCCAAAGGCCCAATTCCGCCTCAATGCGCCTCCCTTGCGGCCACACCCTGAACATTATTTCCGCGGCCACGGAAACCAATAGGGAACGACCCGTGTGTAGGCGTCAAACGCTGATCCGTAAATGCGCCGGAACCGCACTTCTTTGAGGAGCGGCCCGATAAGACAGACTGCGAGTTGCGGGTGCCGTTGGCGATTCCCAACATGGTCCGTGCGGAAGAAGGCCGCACGCCGTCCATGGCGGCGGATAGACAGCTGCTCGACGAGCGCGCCAAGCTGTAGCCGGCGAACGGCCAGCCCCGAAGCTGGATGCCTTGCGAGGGGAGTTGACGATGGACTGCAGGATCTTCACCGACCCCAGCAACGGGGCGACCTACGATGAGCTGCTCGAATCCGCGAAATTGGCCGAGCAGTTCGGGTACGGCGGCTTCTTTCTGTCGGACCACTACATGCCCTTCGCAGGTGGCGGCCGGCCCGGCCCGACAGACGTGTGGACGACATTGGCTGGGCTGGCCCGCGAAACCTCGCGTATTCGACTCGGATCGTTGGTGACTTCGGCTACATTCCGCCACCCGGGGGCGCTCGCGATCGTAGTGGCGCAGGTGGATGCAATGAGCCACGGCCGCATCGAGTTCGGCATCGGCGCTGGCTATTTCGAGCCAGAACACCTCGCCTATGGGATTCCCTTCCCGTCCGTTGCAGAACGGTTCGACCGGCTGGCTGAGGCGTTAGAGCTCATCACCGGATTATGGAGATCGCCCAGCGGACAGCGATATACCTTCACTGGTAAGTGCTTTCAACTGATGAACTCGCCAGCGCTACCCAAGCCCTGGCAAAGTCCAGGCCCGCCAATCATCATCGGCGGGACCGGTAAGAAGCGCACGCCGGCGTTGGCGGCCCGCTTCGCTGACGAATTCAATCTGCAGACCAGCCGCCGTCGCGCACCCCAAGAACATGTCCGGAGCGAGCTCAAAAGCGAAGACGTTGCAAACCAGATCCAGCTGGTGCGGGCGGCAGCTGCGGCGATCGGCCGGGACCCCGCCGAGATTGCCTTCTCCATGAGTGCGCTCGTCGGGGTCGGGCGCACCTCCGGTCAGGCCGCAGCTGCGCTCGATCCGGAGTACTTCAGCTCGCAAACATTCGATGGAACAACTTTGTCTGGCTCTCCAGCGCAGATCGTCGACCAGCTGGGCCCTTACCTGGAACTGGGCATCACGCGGGTGTATATCCGCGCGCCCGCGAGTATCGAACCGCTGGCGGGTAATTTCGAGCTTTTCGCCTCCGACGTACTACCGGAGCTCGCGGCCATCTGAATGTCCGGCCGTCGATGGAGTCTCGGATCGCGCTACCTCATACTCATGTCGTGTTCCACAGGGAGAGCAGATGCTGGGATGTGTCGTGGCCCTAGTTGATCGCCAGTCGGCGCCGGCATGAACGATACGAGCCGTTACGCCCTGATCATTTTGTTCGTTAGTGCCGTCGGTATGGTCGCGGTACTGGCGAACCGTCTCACCGAGCGCGTGAAGGTTCCTGTCCCCTTGCTCGTGTTGATCGGCGCTGCGGTAGCGCAGAACGCGGTATCGGCCTTGCACCCACCGCCGGAGCAGACGGTGGAGCGGGTGATCACGGTGGCGTTGGTGCTGGTGTTGTTTGACGGCGGCATGCATATCGGGTGGTCGCGTTTCCGGGCGGCGGCTCTTCCGATCGTGTCGGTCGGCGTGGTGGGGACCTTTCTGACTGCTGCCGGCGGCGCGCTGTTATTGCACGTCGTTTGGGGGATCGAGTGGTATCTCGCGGTGCTGGTGGCCACCGCGGTGGCTCCCACCGATCCCGCCGTGGTCTTCTCTGTCCTGGGCAAACGCGAAATCACGGGCCGCAGCGGCACCATTTTGGAAGGCGAGTCCGGGGCCAACGATCCCGTCGGCATCGCCCTGATGGCCAGCCTGATCGCCGCCGGCGGCCTGAGTGCGGCCGGGTTCGCCAGTGTTGGAACCCAATTCGTACTGCAGATGGTGATCGGCGCGACGGTGGGCGCCGCCGGTGGCGGCGCGTTGCTGGTGTTCATCCGCCGCGTGCCGCTGCCCAGCGAAGGCTTGTACCCGCTGCGTACCTTGGCCGCCAGCCTGATGCTGTACGGCATGGCCACATTGGCGCATGGCTCCGGATTTCTGGCTGTTTTCGTTGCGGGCATCGTCATTGGTGATGCCCGAGCCCCCTACAAGCCTGAGGTGAAGCGGTTCCATGCCGCGCTGGCCGGGCTGGCCGAAATCGTCGCATTCGCGTTCTTGGGCCTGACCGTGGATCTGCATGTACTCACCCATCCTGACGTGTGGGTGCCCGGTTTAGCACTCGCCGCTGCCCTGACGCTGCTGGTACGTCCGTTGGCGGTGGGCGCCTGTTTGATCCCAGTGCGGCTGGCGCGCAACGAACGCGTGTTCATCATCGTTGCCGGTCTCAAGGGTGCGGTGCCGATCCTGCTCGGGGTGTTCCTGCGGGAGGCAAACGTCCCGCAGGCTGAACGGCTCTACGGCATTGTGGTGGTCGTCGTCATATTCTCGGTTCTCGTCCAGGGCAGCTCGGTCCCAGTCGTCGCGCGCTTGCTACAGCTGCCGATGCGCACCATCGAGCCCGAGCCCTGGGCAGTCGCTGTCCGGCTGCGCGACGAACCACACGGTGCTCACCGGCTCACAGTCGCCCCCGGCTCGGCCGCGGAAGGATCGACCCCTGAGGTCCTCGCCGAACACGCCGGCGACATTTGGGTCAGCATGGTGGTCCGTTCCAGCGGACTGGTGCCGGTGCGGGCCGACACCGAACTCAAGGCTGCCGACGAGGTCGTCATCCTGGCCGATCCCGAACTCAGTGACACACTTGGCGCACTATTTCGCCCGGGGCCGACGTCGCCCTAGTTATAGGGCGTCGGTGCCGCGTTCGCCGGTTCGCACCCGGATCAACGACTCGACAGACGTCACCCAGACCTTGCCGTCGCCGATCTTGCCGGTGTGCGCGGCGCCGAGGATCGCAGCGACTACGGCATCGACGTGGTCATCTTCGACCACGACATCGATGCGCGCCTTGGGAATGAAGTCGACCTGATATTCGGCACCCCGGTAGACCTCGGTATGCCCCTTCTGCCGTCCGTAGCCTTTGACCTCGGAGAAGGTCAGGCCGTGCACGCCGGCCTGGTCCACGGCGGTGTGGACGTTTGCGACCGTATGCGGTTGGACGATGGCGGTGATCAGCTTCATGAGTTGTCAGCCCTCCACCGGCTCGGCCGGCTTGTCAGCGAAGGTGGCACCGACTCGCCCGGAGACGATGGCGTCGTCAGGGTAGGCCTCCTCGTCGTGCACGCCGATGTCGCCCACTTCCAGGACTTCGTCTGGTAGGCGCAGTTTCATGAACAAACCGATGATTTTCAGAAGGGCGAAGGTGATGAAGGCGTCCCAGACGATGATGTTGAGCGCGGCGCCCAACTGGATCAGGATCTGAAAGGGGTGATGACCCCAGAGCCATCCCGCGCTCGTCACGTCAGACACATCTGCGCCGTTTCCGAGGTATTCGACGACGTGCGGGTCCGCCAGCACGCCGACCAGCAGCCCGCCGGCAAGACCGGCTACGCCGTGGGTGTGAATTACCCCGAGGGCGTCATCGACTTTGTTGAAAAGCCGGGTGCGGCCCAGCCAGTTCCACGACATCCACACCAGAGAGGACGCCACCACACCGATGATCAGGGCGCCGAAAGTGTTGACGAACCCGGCGGCGGGCGTGATGGCGACCAGCCCGGTGATCATGCCGTTGATGCCACCCAGGAAGGTGGGCTTGCGCTGGCGGCTGGCGAAGATGTCCCAGAGCACCCAGGTCAGCAGCGCCACCCCGGTGGCCAGGTTGGTGTTGAGCACCGCCAGCGACGCATTGGCACCCGCGAAGTAGGGGTCGCCACCGTTGAAACCGTTCCAACCGAGCCACAGAATGCCTGCGCCGACCGCTGCCAACGGCAGGTTGTTGGGCACCGCGCGGTCGCGGTCGCGGGCCAGCCGCGGCCCGATTACCGCGGCGGCGACAAAGCCGCTGGTACCCGCGGCCAAATGGATCACATATCCACCGGAGTAGTCCAGCGCCCCGGTGGTCCATGCGCTGCTGATGCTGGGGTGCGCCTGCGCCCACCAGCCCCCGCCCCACACCAGGAACGCGTTCACCGAATAGGCCAAAGTCGACCACAGCGGCACGAAAATCAGCCACACCTTGAAGTTGATCCGCCCTATCACACTGCCCAAAAACAGCAGCGGCGTAATGGCCGCGAAAACGAACTGGAAGTAGGCCAGCGTCGACTCGGAGAACCGGAACTTCGGCATCGCCCCGTCCAGCAGCGGGATGACCGCCTGATGCGTGTTGTCGGTACCCAGGATCGAGCGGGGCTTACCGATCGCGGACGACAAAATGCCCGGGCCCAGCTTCATCGGCTCCCCGAAGCTCAACTTGAAGCCCCACAACACCCACACGACCAGCACCAGCGAAAAACCGGTGAAGGCCATGAGCATCGTGTTCACGGCCCACTTCTTCTGAACAATGCCGCCATAAAGCACGGCAATGCCCGGAATGCTCATGAGGCCTACCAGAGTCGCGGCAATCAACTGCCAAGCGTTGTCTCCGGGATTGAGCCAATCAGGATAAGGGTTCATGCGTAGCCCTTCGGTCGTTGTCACTCCGGCCCATCTGAGTGGGGAAAATTTAACCGACGACACGTTTCTTACAGATGACAGTTTGTTAAGGCTAGGTGTCTGATCGAATCTGGATACCTATTCACGGCCTATCCCGAGTGGTCAAAGCCGGGTCAGCAGGCTTTCATCCAGGATTCACACAGCAGAACATACAGGAAATACACAGCATACCGTCCAGGCAATACACAGCAGAATCAGCGCTCTCCGGGCAGCCCCCGAGGCGGACCGGAACCGGTTCAACTCGCTAGACCCGTTGTCCCCCAAGAGCTTTCTCCTGCGGACGCAGACCATCACGTCCGGCGCGCCCAAAAGTCATCGTCACCGGGCGACGCGCCGCACTGAATCGCCCTACGGCAGAATCCCCGCGACGCGACATTGAGCCTGAACGGCTTCAGCGTGAGCGTCATGCTTGTCGTAGGCAGCGCGGCACCAGTCGCGCGCTGCCGTGCCACATGCGTGCTCGAGTCCGCCCCCCATCGTGCTCGCGCTCGTGACGTTCACGCAGCCGTCACCGGATTGGTCGTAGGTCGACGACTGGCCTGTCATTACCCATGCCGCCGCGCCCGCTGCAATGACACCAGCCACAACGCCAATTCCTATGAGCATGGCCCGACGTTCGCCAGGCGTGAGCGGGTCGGTCGGTGGGGTCTTGCCTGTATTGACCGTCGGCGACTCCTTTGTCCGGCGAACGCGATCGATCCACAATAAACGCATATCCTCGAGTGCAGCCAGCAACACCGCAAGCGCTTCGGGAGATCGAGAAGTAGGCGACCTCACTCGAGCAGAGGCCGCACCGGGACCAACGCTGCCGGGTTCCGCGACACAGTCGCCGACAGATGTTCAAGGCAGGCGGACGCATCGATGTGTTCAAAGTTGATTTCGGCGAACGCGTCTGCGGTGACCCGCACGGTAATCAAGCATGGCCGAGTCGGTTCACCGCTGCGCGGATCCAGCGTATCGACAACACCGTTGAAAACCACAGCATCGACGTGGCGCTCGCTGTCGAATTCCAAGACGGCCGCGAGCGATAGCAGCGTGATCTGCGCAATAGCACTGGCATATAACGCTTTTCGCTGCGACGCCGGTCGCGGCACCTCGACAACCGTCTCCGCGCTCTTGACGTAACGGTATGACTTGGCCTTGGGGACGACATCGACCGTAGGCAGTTCGTACTCGACGACCAATTGGCGCGAATCCGCAGAATACTCGACCTGGGCCTTTGGATTGATAACGCGCGGCAACGGGAGTGCCGTCAGGACCGATTCGATCTGGGCCGCAACCCCGGCCGGATCGCCGGCGCGACAGCTCACCGTCGGTTCCGACTCCGACACGTCCGCCAGGTTGTGTAGCCCATCTTGGAGAAGACCGGTAAGCGCATTGACTTGCGATTCGATTTTCGCGTTCTGCAGGTCTACCTGCGCCGCCAGGCCGTCAAGGTTGTAGATTTCGCTTTCTAGGACAAGGTCTTCGGGCCATCTGCTTTGCTGCCATTCGCGCTGTCGCGCTATCTCGGCAGCCCTGGCTTTCGCTTCAGCGGCCTGCACCGTTTGGTATAGCGCCTTGGTTGTTTCGAGTTCTTTCACGCGCATCCGTTCGCGGCCGGGGTGCCGTTGCCACGCTAACCGATACTCGTATCGAGCCTGCGTCAGCTGCCGCGGGGCATCAGGTACTCGGTAATACGGTGGTGCGTAGACGAAGTCCGCAAGCTGGGGCGCAGGCTCAGAGATCTCAAGATATCGAATCCGCATCGCGCAAACTTCGGAGTCGCGGCGGGCTTTGTCAACGGTGTAGTGGGTCTGCAGCATCCTGCGAGCCGACTCCCAGTTGTTGACATCCATCACCGCCCGCCGCGAAGTGCGCCAAAGGTGCCACAGCGCTTGGTACGCCTCGAGTTCTGCTGCCCGTCGGTCGTTCTCAAATCGCCCCATGCTCTCCCCTGACCGCGAGTCGATCCCGTCAAACTTAACGCGCCACCCGCGGAATGCGCTTCTGGCGTGCCGGTGCGACCTCGATGCCGCCGCCCCGAATGCGAACATGCCCAGGCTGCCCGCGGCCGTCGGGCTGGATAACGCCGACGACCTGACCACCTCGGGAGCCGAGGTGCTTCGCGAAATGCCGCGGGACGTCTCGACTACATCGCGGCCCGCCCGATAGAGCATCAGTATCAGCTCGCCGTCGGGGGGCCATCGCGGCGCCGCGAAACGGCCTCGGCGCCATGTCGGCCGGCGGAGAATGCAGAATAGCTGCCATGAGTGACGAAATTGACGTATCGCTTTTTTGCCCCGCACAACATCACGTCGGTAATCTCGTCAAGTTTTCGACCCAGATCGCCTATCACCCGATAGATGGAAAGCTAGCGGCGTGGCCGCCACACCAGGCGGACATGTGGTGGGAAGTTTCGTGCCCCGAAGGCTGCCCTGGCGCGTTCGGCGGTGCTGTCGATCCGATCCGCCAAGAAGTAGATCGGCTCGCGGCTGACCCCAACCGGACGAACGCCCACTACACCTTGAAGCGTGTGGGCTAATTGATCGAGCTGGCAGTGTCATCGCGGGGACAGCTGTCAACGATGCACCGGGACATGCGATTCGGACCCACAGCCAAGCAAGGTGACGAGCCGGCAGGACGCTAACCAGAAAAGTTGACGCGGCGGCTGCTTGATCCGTGCGGCGGTGTCAATTCCGTACATCCACCCGTGTCTGCATGTCGTGTCCGATCGCCATCGCACAGAAGCTCGCCCCGCCAGTTCCGTGGTCAGGCGGCAAACCGTAACACCACAAGTCGGGCGCCTGCCCGCCTGGCTCAGGCGTCAACCTCGTATCGTCGCTGGGCCGAACGCCGTTGCAGCTCAGAATCTGTCGAAGATGCTGTTGACGATGTCGTCACCGATGCCGATGCCCGCCCCGGCGACGATCGCCTGGCCGAACCGTCCGCCAAGGAACCGCTGCAACGTCCCACCGCCGGACGGCGCAGGCTGCTGGTACTGCGGTTGATACGGGGCTTGGTACTGGGGTGGCTGCGGGGCCTGGTATTGCGGCGGTTGCGCGTACTGGGCAGTTGGCGGGTAGTACGCCGGCGCGGACGGCTCGGTGGCCGAGACATGGTTGTCGACCAGGGCGTGAATCGCCTGCAGGAGCTCCGTGGTGGTGCTTTGCTCGTCGCGGATCGCTAACGCGATCTCCTTGAGGTCCAGCGCCCATTCGCGGGCATTGGGGTCGCCTGCGGTGGCTGCGGCGGCCAATTTGTCGGCCAGCGTTTGGATCAGCGTTGCGGTTTGTTGCGCCTGGTGCTGCAACGCACTGAATTGGCGGTCCACGGTCTCGGTGTCCACTGCCGCGCTCCCTTCGCTAGGTGTCGTCCACCATCACAGCAGGCGATGCTGAGACCTGGCTGAATGATTGCGATGATTCGGTCATCGAGGGCCCGGGCGACAACCGGGTGGCATAAGGTGATCGTCGGACTCAACGACAAACCATCTGGAACGAACCCGGCAACCACACCGAGGAAAACCCACTTCGTGGTGGTCATCGGCATCGATACCAAAGCCCGTGTGGTGCACCTCAACGACAGCGGCATCAAGCACGGTCGCGACGAACAAGTTGCCCTCGCCGCCTTCGAAACGCATGGGCCATCAGCGACAACTTTGCCGTCGTCACCAAGTGATAGCGCACAACAGGAGCGGCGGGAAAAGGAATTCAGTGATGCACACATACGCGCAGCGCGGATTGAAGCTGCCGCCGATGGTTGCTGCCCTGCCGGCGAGGGGGCTCGTTATGTTCGGCGGCTCGGCACTGGCTCATGCTGATCCGGTGTCGTTTTTCGACAACTGGACGGGCCATGACCGCAGCATGCTGCCGTCTCAGGACGGCACCGGAACCCTGACGCTGGGCGACGGGGCGCTCAACACCGATCAATGGGCGATGACCCGGACGAAAAACCCCAGCGACAGCATCACTATCGCGCTGGCGTCGCTGAAGGCGCGCAGCGGACCCGGGAGTGGATGCGAGACGGTCGGCATTTCATCGCCTATCCCCCGTCCAAGCCGAAGCTCAGGCCGGTAGACAAGCCTGGCGTCTCCGCGCAACTATCCGACCGAAAGGACGACAAAGATCATGAGTGGAGCGTCTGGAAACGAGCCCGCCGTGCTGCGGATCGGCGTGCTGGGTGCAGCCAGTATCGCGCCATCGGCGCTCATCAAGCCGGCTGAGAATAACGCCGAGGTCGTGGTGGCCGCAGTTGCGGCGCGCGACGCTGCGCGTGCGCAGGAATTTGCTGCAAAACACGGCATCGCCCGGGTGCACGAAAGCTACGAGGCGCTGATCGCCGACCCTGACCTCGACGCCGTCTACAACCCGCTGCCGAACGGCTTGCACGGCAGGTGGACCCGGGCCGCACTGGCCGCCGGTAAGCACGTGCTGTGCGAAAAGCCGTTCACCGCCAACGCCGCCGAAGCCCGTGAGATCGCCGACCTGGCGGCGAAGTCCGACCGGGTCGTGATGGAGGCGTTCCATTACCGCTACCACCCACTGGCTTTACGCGTTGAGCAGATCGTTGCCTCAGGTGAGCTGGGCAAGCTCGAGCGAGTAGAGGCCGCCCTGTGTTTCCCGCTGCCGAAGTTCTCCGACATCCGCTACAACTACTCGCTCGCCGGTGGCGCGACGATGGACGCCGGCTGCTATGCGGTTCACATGGCCCGCACGTTCGGCGGCTCAACTCCGGAAGTCGTTTCGGCACACGCGAAACTGCGTGATCCGCAGATCGATCGGGCCATGAGTGCCGAGCTGCTGTTTTTCGCCGGGCATACTGGCCGGGTCCGCTGCTCGATGTGGTCGTCGCATCTGCTGCAGATCAGCGCCAGTGTGGTCGGCGACCGCGGCGAGCTGCATGTGCTCAATCCGATCCTGCCCCAGGCTTTCCATCGGCTCGCGGTCCGATCGGCGGACGGCAAACGGGTGGAGCGCTTCTCTCGCCGTGCCTCCTACGCCTACCAGCTCGACGCTTTCGCTAACGGCGTGCTGCGCGGCGAAACGGTGAAGACGACACCGGAAGACGCGGTCGAAAACATGACCGTCATCGACGCGATCTATCGCACCGCTGGCCTCCCGCTGCGCGAGCCGAGCTGAACGACAAACCCGCGGACTCGCACGAGACGAACGCGAAGAACTAGCCGAGTTCCCTGGTTGGTGTAGCCGAATTGGGTACTCACCACCGGCCATCACTGACACAGCCGAGGCCATCCGCCCGAAAGACTCGCGGCGGCATTACACAGCCAGCTCATAGAAAGGCTAACTAGCCTCCGTATGTGTCGGGGGCGAGTGTTCGAGGAATTCACTAGCAGACAGGTGAACGACCATGAAACTGAAGCAATTGATCGGGGGGGTAACCATCGCCGGCGCGCTTGGCGCATCGGCGTTGGGTGTGGGTGCCGGTTTGGCGAACGCCGCTCCGTTATCACCGCCCCTTGCTCCGGGCGCCCCACATGGCCCGGGCGATCCGGGCGGACCCGGCCCAGGCGGACCCGATGACCACGGGGGTGGCCCGGGCGGACCCGGTGACCACGGCCCGGGCGGACCTCCCCCGGCCGGACCCGGTGACCACGGCCCGGGTGGCCCGGGCGGACCCGGTGACCACGGCCCGGGCGGACCTCCTCCGGCCGGACCCGGCGACCACGGCCCCGGCGGACCCGGCGACCACGGCCCCGGCGGACCCGGTGGTCCGGGCGGGCCTGGCGGGCCCGGTGGCCCCGGTGGCCCGTGGCATGGAGATGGACAGCGTGGCTACTTCCACGGCGCCCCGTGGGGCGATGGACCCGCACCGTGGGGACCGGGTGAGCCGCCGCCGTCAGGGTGGGGCGGGCCTATCCCACCGCCGGGGGGCCAGTGGAACAATGGCCCAATCAACTACTGGGGCTACCAGGAAACACCCTCTTGGAACCAAGGGTTCAATCAGTGGGGCTTCGATTTCTTCGGGGTCTGGATCCCGCTGTAAAGAGCGATCTCACGCGGCGCCCGCTCGGCCGAAGGGCTGAGCGGGCGTCGTGTTGCAACGAAGGGACGACCGGGCGTCACTGGCCCGCAAATGATGTGACGTCCGTTGGGTGCGCTGGATCGGCACCCACGGCTGAAGCTTCTCAGTGGCCATTCGGGCGAGTTCGTCGCTGGCTGGCTCGACCGACTCGATGAGGTCGTCAGCACGTGGGACCCGCAAACTACGCACTCAGGCGGTACCGGTTGGGCCACTGACCGGTTGGCCCCCAACGTAATCCATCGGCGGGCCGTGCCCGTGTCCCATGTCGCGGTCAGCCACGGCGGTTGCCAGCGCCGTACCACCCTGAATCGTCCCGACAATCTCTACTTCGTCGTTCACCGTGAAATGTGAAGTAGCAGTGGCGGGTTGGCTGACACCATCGGCCATGACGGCGGTGTTCGAGTTGACGAGGTAGGTCTGGGTGTAGCCGTTGGCGCTGCGAGCGGTCACCGAGTTCGCCGACACAGCGATCAGCATCCCCTGCTGGCTCACCTGCTGCGGGACCGGCGGCGAACTCTGGCTCGTCACAGCCCTGGTATCCGCTGACCTGTCGGGCTCGAACGCGTTGATAACCAGCGCTGCCAACGCACACACCATCGAAGCTGAGGCGACGCCAAAGATGGAGCGGGGCCGCGCAAGGGTCGGCGGTCGTCCCCGCTCCGGTATATCGGTCATGCGGTGCTTGGCGCCCATGCTCGGTCCTTCTCCCTGCGGTTTTGCGCCGACGAACCACGACGTGCACCGAGTCAGGTTGTTGCCAGAGGTGTACCCGAAGCGGTCGCGGGTAAACCGCGGAGGCGCCAAGCCACAACGTGGTGCGAGGGATCTCTTCGAAGAACGCCATGGCGACCGTCATTTCTGATGATCCCGCCTGACCGGGTCGTAATCAGTTCTGCCGAGCGACCAGCTCGGCGACGAACCGATCGATGAAGCCGTCCAGCGGCGCCTTACCGACCGGCCGTATGACGAATTTCGTCAATCCCGCCTCCAGGTAGCCGTCGAGTCGACGGTGCAGCTGATCCCAACCGGCGGCAATCAGCTCGCCGGGGTCCAGGTCTGGACGACGCTGACGGACCGCTGCAGCCAACTCCGCCGGTAATTCACCGTCAGCGACGGCCAACGAAATGCCGAAGTGATCGGGCTCGATATCGCGGCCAGCCTGGGCTGCGGCCCGTTCGATCGCTTCGCGCCCTGCCTGGGCCTCGCGCGGGGTAAGGAAACTACCCAACCAGCCGTCCCCCAGCATGCCGATGCGCCGAAACGCCGCCGGCGCCGAGCCGCCCAGCCAAATGTCAAGCGGCGGCACCGGCCTCGGCGCGACGGCCGCGGCGCTCACCGTGAAATACTGGCCTTTAAAGGGCTTGTAGTTGGCCGAATCGTCAACCAGCGCCAGGCGCAGCACCCGCAGCGACTCGTCGAATACCGCTGCCCGCTCTCCGTCAGGGACGACGAAGACCTCGCGTTCGGCCGGAATCGCCGAACGCAAACCGAAGACGGGAAGAACCCGCTTAGGCGCAACGGCAGCCAGCGACGCCAACTGTTTGGCCACCAGCACCGGATGCCGTCCTGGCAGCACCGCCACTGAAGTGCCCACCTTTAACCGGATCGTTCGGGCCAGTGCATAAGCCATACCGATCATGGGATCCACCGCCGGGGAGTACACCAGCTCGGAGAACCACAACGAGTCCACCCCGCTGCTCTCCAGGTGATCGACAATCCCAGCAAGCTGATCAGGAGCGGTGTCTGCACCCAGCCCGACCCCGAAGCGAACCTTCACCGCGTCTCCCTCCGTGTTTGTCGCGCACGTGCGTATCGCAACACGGCGGAGCCGCCATTTGTGCCCGCGGCATGGCCTAAGAGCGAGTCAACCGAGCGAGCACCACGGCAAACTATCCGGCGCGATCACCCTGGCTGGCCGCGCGCAGAAGATCGTCGCGGGCCCGTGCCACCCGCGAGCGGATGGTGCCGATAGGACATCCACAGACCCCGGCTGCTTCGGCGTAGGAAAGGCCCAGGATCTGGGTGAGGACCAAGGCTTCGCGGCGTTCCGGATCCAGTCCGTCAAGCAGGATACGGATTTCGACTATGTTCTCGATCCGGCTGCCGCGACGGTCCTGTCCAAGCGCGTCGTCGAGGTCGGTCACGTATGCGGTGCGAGGCCTCCTCGCGTTGTAGCGGATCTGGTCGACCACCACGCGACGAGCGATCGACAACAGCCAAGTCCGAGCGGTGGATCTGCCGGTGAAGCGCGGCAGGGAACCGATCGCCCGCACGAACGTTTCCTGGGTCAGGTCGTCGGCGCTGGCCGGATCGGCGAGGTAGGCGACCGTCCGCCAAACATCGCGCTGTGTGGCCTTGATGAATTGCGAGAGCGCGGCGCGGTCACCCAGACCGGCGGATTTGGCGAGGTGAGTAATTTGGTCGTCGTCGTCGCCTGTCGCCACAGATAATGAGCGTAGGCGATGACGCCGGAACTCGTCGCCTGGCTGTGACGACTTTATCTGTGTGGCCACAGGTTCGCAGGAGGTGAAGAGCGACGATGTCGGCGACGACCGCGGCAACTGACGAGCACCCTGTCCGCCTGCAGCGGGTACAGCTCGACGTCACCGGGATGTCCTGCGCCGCGTGCGCCAACCGAGTGGAATCGGCGCTCAACAAGCTGCCGCGGGTGCGGGCGTCTGTCAATTTCGCCACCCGAGTGGCGACTATCGACGCCAGCGCGGACACCGAGGCTGCTGCGCTGTGCGACGCGGTTCACCGGGCGGGCTATCGGGCCGAGCTGCACACAGCCGACGGTGCGGGCTATGCCGATCCCGACGCCGATCACGCACGATATCTGCTGATCCGGTTGGCGGTCGCCGCCGTGCTCTTCGTGCCCTTGGCCGACCTGTCGGTGATGTTCGCTGTCGTGCCCAGCACCCGCTTCACCGGCTGGGGGTGGCTGCTGACTGCGCTGGCCATCCCGGTCGTGTGCTGGGCGGCGTGGCCGTTCCACCGAGTCGCGATACGCAACGCTCGCCACCACGGCGCCTCCATGGAGACGCTGATCTCGGTCGGTATCACCGCCGCCACGATCTGGTCGCTCTACACCGTGTTCGGACATCACCACTCCATCGAGCCCAGAGGCATATGGCAGGCGGTGCTGGGAAGCGATGCCATCTACTTCGAGGTCGCCGCAGGTGTCACGGTGTTCGTGCTGGCGGGTCGGTATTTCGAGGCCCGCGCCAAATCGAAGGCAGGCGGCGCGTTGCGGGCCCTGGCAGCGCTGAGCGCCAAAGACGTCGCCGTGCTGCAGCCCGACGGGTCGGAGATGGTCATCCCGGCCGACGAACTCAAAGAGCAGCACCGCTTTGTGGTGCGCCCCGGGCAGACGATCGCCGCCGACGGCCTCGTCGTCGAAGGGTCGGCGGCGGTGGACATGAGCGCGATGACCGGCGAGGCCAAGCCGGCCCGGGTGGATCCCGGCGCAAAGGTCATCGGTGGTACGGCGGTGCTCGACGGCAGGCTGATGGTGGAGGCCGCCGCCGTAGGTGCCGACACCCAGTTCGCCGGCATGGTCCGTCTGGTCGAGCAGGCGCAGGCGCAGAAGGCCGACGCACAACAACTGGCTGACCGCATCGCCTCGGTGTTCGTTCCCTGCGTGTTCGCTGTCGCAGCGCTAACCGCCGTCGGATGGCTGATCGCCGGGGGTCAACCCGATCGAGCGTTCTCGGCCGCACTTGCCGTACTGGTCATCGCCTGCCCATGCGCACTGGGACTGGCGACCCCGACTGCCATGATGGTGGCGTCTGGTCGCGGCGCCCAACTCGGAATTTTCCTCAAGGGCTATAAATCGTTGGAGGCCACCCGCGCCGTGGACACCGTCGTGTTCGACAAGACCGGCACACTCACGACGGGCCGGTTGACGGTTAGCGCAGTGGTGGCCGCGCCGGGCTGGCACGCCGACGACGTACTCAAACTGGCTGCGAGGGTGGAAGCGGCCTCCGAGCACGCTGTCGCGCTCGCGATCGCGGCATCAGCGACTCAGCGAGAACCAGTCGCCGACTTCCGCGCAGTACCCGGCCGCGGCGTCAGCGGCACGGTGGCCGGGCGGGCGGTTCGGGTCGGCAAACCATCATGGATCGCTTCCCCCGGTAGCCCGGCGACGATGGTCACGGCCCGGCGCAACGCCGAATCGCGCGGTGAGACAGCGGTGTTCGTCGAGGTCGACGGCGAACCGTGCGGGGTCATCGCGGTGGCCGACGCACTGAAGGACTCAGCGGCCGATGCCGTGGCGGCACTTCACAATCGCGGCTTTCGAACCGTGCTGTTGACCGGTGACAACCCGGCATCAGCGGCCGCGGTGGCCGCCCGCGTCGGTATCGACGAGGTGATCGCCGACATCCTGCCCGAAGGCAAGGTCGACGTCATCGAGCAGCTGCGCGACCGCGGGCTGGTGGTCGCCATGGTCGGTGACGGCATCAACGACGGGCCCGCACTCGCATGCGCCGATCTGGGTATGGCCATCGGGCGTGGCACCGACGTCGCGATCGGCGCCGCCGACATCATCCTGGTCCGCGACAACCTCGACGTGGTGCCCCTGGCGCTTGACCTGGCCGCCGCAACGATGCGCACGATCAAGATCAACATGGTCTGGGCATTCGGCTACAACATCGCCGCCATCCCCATCGCCGCCGCCGGGCTGCTCAACCCACTGGTAGCCGGGGGGGCTATGGCGTTCTCGTCGTTGTTTGTAGTCTCAAACAGCCTGCGGTTGCGGAACTTCGGGCCCTGCGATGAGTTAGCCCGCCGAACTTCGTGAGCCATACCCTGCTGCGACGGTATCTCTCGCCAGGGCGTCCACGATGATCCAGGACGTCTTCGGGCGATGGATCGTCACTGCGCTGTTCGCTGCGAGCGCCGCCGAGTGTTTGTTCGCAATCGCCAGGGGTCGTCGGACGTGGACGCATGACGTCGGCCACCTGCTGCACTTCATCATGTCAGTCGCCATGGGGGTCATGGCGTGGCCCTGGGGCGCGACGTTACCCACCACCGGTCCGATGGTGTTCTTTCTGCTTGCCGCGGTGTGGTTTGTGGCCCTCGGCTTCACTGGGGTCGGCCACCGCATCGTCAACGGCTACCACGCGCTGATGATGCTGGCGATGGCATGGATGTACGCGGTGATGAACGGCAACCTGCTCCCTGGTCAAGGCGGCGCTGCCCACGGCGCACGCGACATGCCGCCGCCACACTCGAGCATGCCGGACATGGACATGTCCGGTATGGACGCTTCGTCGTCGGACGGCGGTTACCCGGCGTGGATCGACCCAGTCGACTGGTTCTGCACAATAGGCTTCGCGATCGCCGCCCTCTGGTGGCTCTATCGATACTTTGCTCTGCGGAAAGCAGCAGCGACACAGCCGTGGCACCGCTTCCATGGCGCCGCGCGCCAGGCGATGATGGCGGCAGGCATGGCTATCATGTTCGGAGCGGCTGCCATAGCCTCTTAGGCCGCCGACCCATCGGTGGGCCACAAATGACCGCGTCGTCGCCCGCGGGATGCGTTCTGGGGCAGCACGATATCGGGCTCGACCGCGACCCCATCCGGTGTCGGCCGAGGAGCGGAACTGCTTCGCCACACCATGATCGCAAGGACCGCGCCGATCACCACCGGCAAGTGAGTCAGCATCCGCGCGGCCGTGACGGCGCCGGACACCGCATCCACGACGACATAGACCGTCAGGACGCCGGCGAACACCGTCAGAACACCCGCCAGGCCGGCGGCGGCACTCGGCCACAACGCCGCGCCCACCATGACCACACCGAGTGCGGTCGACCACGACGTGGACTCGTTGAGCAGATGGTGCCCCGAACTCATTGCGTGATCGTGTGTCAGCCCGACGCTCAGACCAAGCCCCTGAACGGTTGCCAGCACGATCTGCGCGACGCCCGCGCACAGCAGCGCCCATCGTTGCCAGGTCATCCATGAACGTCGTCGCGGCGGCACCTGCCCAACCCCGAAGGGACCAACAGGTGCGATAACTGGCCGGGACTGAACCAGCTGACGCAAGCCGCGAGCTTGGCCCGCCACCTGATCAAACCAAGCGCAGCAAGGGGCACACTCACCCAGGTGCTCATCGACTCGCGCCGAGGGCACGGGCTCTCGCTCGCCGTCGAGTCGGGCCGACAGGGCTTCGCGGGCCACCTCGCAATCCATGCTTCTATAGTCGCGCAATAGCCCCTGAATGTTCCCCGTCGGTGGCGGTGTTCTCGATTCCGCACTACCGCCGACACGACCTTCTCGAACGTGACGCTACAGTCACGCTCGGCCTCGAGCGTGACTGTGCCGTCACGTTCGAGGGCCGGGTCCGCCGACTAGGCCTAGCTAGCCGTAGTCGTCCATTGTTTGCTGGTGCCGGCGCTCTCCCACGTTGCTGTTACGGGAGCGCCTGCGGAGTTACGAGGAACTTCTCCCCGGTCGCTCGCTTGACGTAAGCATTGAACGCATCCGACCTGAGCATGCCGGCCAGTGAAACTTCCCGGGTGTAGGTACTCGCGAACGTCGTGGTCAGTTCCGCGGCCACCCGGGTTCGGAGTCGTCCAATGGTCTCGGCGCCCGCGTTTTGAAGGAAGTAGGTGAGCAGCCACCCTCCAATACCCCACGCCATGCCGAAGTTCCTGGTGAGCGTTGTCGGACCGGTGTCGAGTCCGCCGTAGATGTACACCTGCTTATGGACGGTCGACCCATAGCGTGAGTACTCCACCGCGGTCGAGTTGGCCGCTTCCTCCATGCCGTTGAGGATCTGACTTGCCAGCGTTCCGCCACCCGTGGCGTCGAACGCAAGTGTCGCGGACGTCGCTTTGAGGGCTTCCACGAGATCTGTCGTGAACGACGGCGATGCCGAGTTGCAGACGTGGACCGCGCCGAGCGACTTCAGCAGCTCCTCTTGGTCGGGCTTGCGGACGATGTTGACCAGCGGCACCCCGTCCTTTTTGCAGAGCTTGACCAGCATCTGGCCAAGATTCGATGCCGCGGCCGTGTGCACGAGGGCTGAATGACCCTCGCGGCGCATGGTTTCCAGCATTCCTAGAGCCGTCAGAGGATTGACGAAGGACGATGCACCGTCCTTGGCCGTTGTCCCCTCGGGCAAGACAAGACACGCGGAAGCATCGACCACTCGGTACTGCGTGTACATCGCGCCGCCAGCGATCCCCACCGTTTTCCCGAGAAGGGCCTGCGCCGCTGACGACGACCCCGCGGCCACGACCGTGCCTGCACCCTCATTACCCACGGGAAGCGATTGGTCGACTCGCGCCGAAAGCGCTCCCAGTGCGCCCGTTCCCAGCGATGTTGTGACGATGGGGCGCTCCGGCGTGCCCGCTACCGTCGCAGTAGTCATGTCCGCGCCGGCGATGAGCACACCCAAGTCTGACGGGTTGATCGGCGAGGCTTCCACCCGTACCAGCACCTCATTAGCGGCGGGGGTTGTAACTGGGACGTCGTGCAGTGAGAGCTCCAGCGTGCCCTGCGACGTCACCAACGAACGCAGTTCCAGTGCATTATGTGGCAGTTCTGCGGTCATGGGCGGTGCCTCGTTCCTGTTGTTGGTGTGCCTTCAAGGGTATGAACCCGCAACGCAGTCACAGATCTTCCCCGGCTGCGGCGCGGGCGCTGTTAGTTACCAACATGTGGTGGGGTCAGCTGTGTGGTCACGAACATTTGGCCGTTGGCCGATTTTAGTAGTGAGACAGGTGCTGGGCGTCTTTCCAGATTCCGTCGCCGGGCATGTCGAGGCGGTCGGTTAGTGGTTGGCGCCAGTCAGGCGTGGTGGCGGGTGCGCCCCAGTAGTCAGTGACTTGGATGGCTTGACCGTCACGGAGTTCGGCGATCGTGACGTTCCGGTACAGGCGTCCGTCGCCGTAGTTGCAGGTCCATTCGACAACGACATTGTTGTTGAGGTGCAGTCGTCGGCCGACTTCGAGGGTGAGCTCGGGGAAGTTGCCTTCGACCTCGCCGATGAGGTCGCGGCCGCGCACGACCTCGCCCATCTGGGGCCATTGCCGTTCGACGTCGGGCGCCAGCGGCACACCGAGCAGGTATGCAAGCCTGGTGCGGCCGTCCGACGGTGTCTCGGGTCCGTTCACAATCGGTCCTTAAGTTCGTAGGTGCAGTTGCGTCGTGTTGTTACGTTGTGCCCTGAACCCGGGTCGGTCAACTGTTCAACCACCGCCGCTATCCGCGATGCTGATGTGCGGTTTGATTTCCTCAATCACCCACTGCGCGTGGTCCATGTAGGCTTCCGCCCCGTTCAGCCGTGGCGCAGGTACCGAGCTGAACGTCACACCGAGTTCGGCGAATCGATTCTGCCCATGCTCATCGGATACATGACGTCGAACGGCCTGCCGTCGTACGTTGGCTGCGACTTGATGAAGTCGATCTTGGCCGGAACGTCTTCGACCTTCAACAGGAACGGCCACCAACCCGATGCGAACCGGGCTGCCCGCTTTAACGCCGCGTCCGCGTCACCGGCGATCCAGATCGGCAAATGCGGGCGCTGCACCGGCTTCGGCGCGAACGCGATAGCGTCGAACGACACATACTTGCCGGCAAAGCTAGGCGACTCGCTTGTCCACAATTCGACCATCGCCGCCAAGTACTCGTCGGCGATGCGCCCCCGCTGGTGGAATGGCACTCCCATAACGTCGAATTCCTCTGCGTCCCAGCCCACCCCGAACGTCGCGGTGATGCGCCCGCCGCTCATCCAATCCGCGGTCGACAACGCCTTGGCCAGCACAACCGGAGGGTGCAACGGCAGGATGGTTACGCTCGAGTTGACCCGGATTCGCTGTGTCGCCCCTGCGATGAACGCTTGCGCGACCGTCGAGTGCAGATAGTGCGCGCCCGACAGCTTCAGATGCGAATGTGGGACGACGAAATGCTCAGGTACCGAGACCATGTCGTAGCCCAACTCGTCGGCACGCTTGACCATCGCCGCTTGCTGCGGTCCTGTCACGCCAAACTCCCAGTCTGCCGTCATCGCCGGCAACTCCAGCGTGTGCGGCAGCGCGAACGCCAACTTCATCTCGCCATGATGTCCGGTCAACAGTCACCTTCCCGTCGCGCACACAACCGTTCGCACCTTGTGCCGCAGTGTTCCGTGGTTGCGTGACCTCGGTGACGGCTCGGTCAGGGTGTACCGCGATGATCGGGTCGAACCGGCCTGAGACACCGAACCCAGACGCAACGCACGGCCGACGTCGATTTCTACCGCTGAGAGCCGCCTGGCTGGTCGTCTACCGACCGCCGGGACCATCACCCGTCTAGGGTCAGAAAAGTAGCAACAATACGGAGATGGGAAATAAAATTAACTGTTCGACAAAACCTACTAATTGTCCAAGAATAGCTAGTGGGAGAGTTATTATCCCAAATAGCAGATTCAACAAGCCCGCTAACAAATTGACCAATTGGCTCAATACGGCGCCAACGAAGTTGACCAACTGCTCCACGAAGGTGCCGACGAGAGCACCGACAAACGAGCCCGCATTCGCCATCGAGGGCGCCAACACCGCGGCGTTGGCGGCCTCAGTGCTGGCATACGAGCCGGCACTGGCAGTCAAGTGCTGCACAAACTGCTCATGGAACGCCGCCGCCTGCGCGGCCAGCCCCTGATAGTCCTGGGCGTGCACGGAGAACACGTGCGCGATACCCGCCGACACCTCATCAGCGGCCGCGGGGATGACTGCGACGGTCCGGGCCGCCGCAGTCATGTGCGCTGCGCTCACCGTCGAACCAATAGCTGCCAAATCCGAAGCCGCCGCCCCTATCAGGTCCGGCGAAGCGATTACAGACGACATTTCGGTCCTCCCAACCGGTCATCATCGACTCATCGGCACGATAAAAGCATCGCACGAACCTGTCAACGTCCGCAGCTCACAGACCACTCGATCGAGCACGTCGAGATACCGGCGCAGTGCCCGCCATGGGTTTGGCATAAGGGAGACGCAACGCATCACAACCTACTTCGCAGGGTCGCCTCTGGTTTGGGCCGCATCGCATCGGAGATGGGTCCGGCCGTTACTCATCGGCCGCCGGGGAGGTGAGGCTGCCCGCCCGCGTACTTCGGACCGACCGCCCGGACGGTCCCGGGCGCACTCCGACCACCTGCCGGCGCCCCGGAAACGGCCACCATGCCCGGCTGAACGGAGGAACCTGCAGGCGCGCGATGCGCAAGGTGCCAACGATCAGCACCGCCGCAAGCGGCAACTCCCCCAGCGCGGCGGTCAGAACCGACAACGCGAAGTCGCCGCGCTTGGCGGTCAGCACGTCGAACCAGGCGTCGCACACGAGCAGAACTCCCGTCGCGAACGCGAACAACGTCAGCAAGTGGTGATGGATGAAGCCGAGCACCGCGGTAGCAAGCATGAACGCCAGCAACAACACATCGAAGCCGACCCAGGTCGCCTGCCAATGCTGGGCGCTGTAGCTCTGCGGCAGGGTCAACCCGAGATAGATAGTCCACGGGATCAACGCGATCCCGGCGCTGAGCGCCAGCCACTCGCGGATCCGGCGGATCTGGATCAAACGCCGTGACCGCATCACTGAGTACTACCAACCAAGTTACGACTGTGGGTGGCACGAACACGTTCACGGCCACCACCAATCCCGACACCTAAATGCCTGGCTCGCACTGAGCCCACCCGCACACCGATTGCCTGACAGACCACCGACACCACAGGGCGCAGCAGCAGTCGCACCATGGCGATGATCATAATGATGGACACGGTCGATAACCGGGAGCGGGGACCCGCTCGGTTCGCGGTGTCTGAATACCGGTGTCGTGGCGGCTCAGAATCAGTTCAGTAGCGCTGCCCAGCAGTAGATCTCACGCGGGCAGGTTGCGGACTGGTCGCCCGCCCGATGACGCCCCCAGCCATGGTTGGCTCCCACTCTGCTGCCTTGCGCTCAGGCCTGCCATGGCGAGTCGTCGGCGTCCCATTGTTGCTGAACATCCGGATACAAGGTGGACTGATCGGTGCGAACCGAGGCCTTAACGTGCCGCGTCCACTCGTCAGTGAGCACTTCCGGACGTCCATGTTCGACTGCCTCGAGGCTCTGGGCTGCCACATCCCGTGGCGAGATCTTCTCCTGGGCGACCGTTGCGGCCATATCGGTATCGATGAATCCGGCATGGACGCCGACGACAAGGGTTCCCTGCGCCCGTAACTCCACTCGCAGCGCATTGGTCAACGCCCACTCCGCCGATTTCGACGCGCAATAGGAGGCGTTGAATGGCACCGCATACCAGCTGACCACGGACAGAATGTTCACCACGGCGCCACCGTTGTGGTCGGCCAACACCGGAGCGAACGCCCGGCACATCGTCAGGGTGCCGAAGTAGTTGGTCTCCATTTCGATGCGAGCGCTGCTGGTGTCCGGTGCGGCCAAGAAAGGTGTTTGCAGCATCGCGCCCGCGTTGTTGATCACCAGCGATACGTCTG
>Ga0209693_10000108_pt1 | contig 31521 bp, 33 predicted proteins | sample HubBroMetageWRM3_FD_188345 | JGI IMG/M metagenome (GOLD analysis project Ga0209693, IMG submission 188345) | Warmed soil microbial communities from the Hubbard Brook experimental Forest, New Hampshire - Hubbard Brook CCASE Soil Metagenome WRM 3... | ecosystem: Environmental > Terrestrial > Soil... | reverse complement strand
GCTCCTTACTCGCGCCCTTCCGGCGCTCGCCGTCGCCACGCTGGGCCTGATTGCGCGGCTCCTTACTCGCGCCCTTCCGGCGCTCGCCGTCGCCACGCTAAGGTCGGCAGAGTGCCTCCGGTTCAGCCGCAACCCATTCTCACGCCGTTGACGCCTGCCGCGATATTCCTCGTGGTCACCATCGACGACGGCGGCGAAGCGACCGTGCACGACGCGCTCGGCGACATATCCGGACTGGTGCGCGCCATTGGCTTTCGCGACCCGACCAAACATTTGTCGGTGATCACCTCGATCGGTTCGGACGCCTGGGACCGGCTGTTCGGCGGGCCGCGGCCCGCCGAACTGCATCCGTTCATCGAGCTGAGCGGACCGCGGCACACCGCGCCGGCCACGCCCGGCGACCTGTTGTTCCACATTCGGGCCGAGACGATGGACGTCTGTTTCGAATTGGCCGGCCGCATCCTCAAGTCGATGGCCGGTGCGGTCACCGTTGTCGACGAGGTGCATGGGTTTCGCTACTTCGACAACCGTGACCTGCTGGGCTTTGTCGACGGCACCGAAAACCCGGACGGCCCAATCGCTATCAGCGCCACCGTGATCGGCGACGAGGATCCCGACTTTGCCGGCTCGTGCTATGTGCACGTGCAGAAGTACGTTCACGACATGCAGTCGTGGGATTCGCTGTCGGTCACCGAGCAGGAACAAGTGATTGGCCGCACCAAGCTGGACGACATCGAGATGGATGACGAAGTGAAGCCGTCCAACTCGCATATTGCGCTCAACGTCATTGAAGACGACGACGGCACCGAGCTGAAGATCGTGCGAGCCAACATGCCGTTCGGCGAACTCGGCACCAGCGAGTTCGGCACGTACTACATCGGTTATTCGCGGACACCGCAAGTCACCGAACGAATGCTGCGCAACATGTTCCTCGGCGATCCGCACGGTAACACCGACCGCATCCTGGACTTCTCCACTGCGGTGACCGGCGGCTTGTTCTTCTCCCCCGCAGTCGACTTCCTCGACGATCCACCGGCCCTGCCCGCGCCTCTGGTCACCGAGCGGCAAGCCGCACCCGCCTCTGAAGACGGCTCACTTTCGATCGGCAGCCTGAAAGGAACCTCCCAATGACGAACAACCTGTACCGCAATCTCGCGCCGGTCACCGACGTCGCCTGGACTGACATCGAATTGGAGGCGACACGGACGTTCAAACGCCATATCGCAGGGCGGCGGGTGGTCGACGTCAGCGAGCCGGGTGGGCCGGTCACCGCGGCGGTCAGCACGGGACGGCTACTCGATGTCAAGGCGCCCACCGACGGCGTAGTGGCGCACTTGCGGGCAAGTAAACCCCTTGTCCGGCTTCGGGTCCCGTTCACGCTGTCGCGCAGCGAGATCGATGACGTCGAGCGTGGTTCGCAGGATTCCGACTGGGACCCGGTCAAAGCCGCCGCCAAGAAGCTGGCGTTCGTCGAGGACCGCGCCATCTTCGAGGGCTACTCCGCCGCATCCATTGAGGGGATCCGCAACGCCAGCTCGAACCCTGCGCTGACGCTGCCTGACGATCCTCGCGCAATTCCTGATGTCATCGCGCAGGCGCTGTCCGAGCTGCGGCTGGCCGGCGTCGACGGTCCTTATTCGGTCCTGTTATCCGCCGACGTCTACACCAAGGTCAGTGAGACCACCGAACACGGATATCCGATCCTCGAACACATCAACCGGCTGGTCAACGGGGACATCATCTGGGCCCCGGCCATCGACGGTGCTTTCGTGCTGACCACCCGTGGCGGTGACTTCGATCTGCAGCTGGGCACCGACGTCGCGATCGGCTACACCAGCCACGACGCCGACACCGTACAGCTGTATCTGCAGGAGACGCTGACGTTCCTGTGCTACACCGCCGAGGCGTCGGTGGCGCTGAGCCTGTAGGCGGAATTAACAGGGAACCGCTGTTGTGCCTGAGGTGCTGCAAGCGGTAGCGGCGACCACCACGTTGCGCCGGACGGCAGAAGCGGTGTTACACGCTACGGGGGGCCAGCGCGCAATCGCTGCCTAGGACAAGGGCTCTCGGCGCAAGTCGGTTACTAAATCAGCGGTTCGCCCCCGTCGACCTTCAACGTCATACCGGTCAGGAACGTGTTGGTCATCGCGAACAGTACGGCGCTGGCGATGTCGTCCGGGATTCCGATTCGCCGCGCCGGGTTGGTGGCGGCGATGTGCTTGAAGTAATCCCGCTTGCCGTCTTCGCCGAGCGAGTCCCAGGCGCCAGTGTCGATGACTCCGGGCGAAATCGCGTTGACCCTTATCGGAGCCAGTTCGACGGCAAGCCAGCGGGCGAGGAAGTCGACGGCCCCATTGGTGATACCCACGCCGAGATAGCCGACGTTGAGCTTGAAGGCATGAACCCCAGCGAACAACACCAGTGATCCCCCCGGTTTGATCTGGGGTGCAAAGTATTTGGCCAGCATGGTGGGGCCGATGACCTTCGTGTCGAACGACTGCCGCAGATTGTGGCGCTCGAGGTCGGCCAGTTTTCCGCGGGCGCGAGCCGATGCGGTGGACACCACGTGATCGACGGCGCCCACCCGGTCGGCCAGGGCGGCGATCGAGTCGTCGTCGGTGATGTCGACCACTTCAGCGGTGACGCCGCTGTCGCTGTAGGCACCCGCGAGCTTGGCCTGGTCCCGTCCCGCCACGATCACCCGCGCGCCTTCTGATTGCGCCAGCAAGGTGATCGCACGGGCAATCCCGCTGCCGCGTCCGACCACGACGACGGTCTTGTTCAACAACGTGTTACCCATCGCGCTCACTCCTCTGGTCCGGTAGCCGGCGGCCAACGTGCCCAGCCTGGATCCGGTGCGGGCCCGCCCGCGACCCGCAACTAAAATGGGATATCCAGCCCAGAATATTCGGCGTCATCCATCCGGTCAACTTCCGCGGAGGCTATTGCGACCCGAAGGTTTTGGTGCATAATGGGATGGCCATCCCAGAAATTGCACTCTATATCGCCGCCCCAAGAATCGCATCGCGCGGGAGGAATCTCATGCCGGCTGTTCATCACCGCTACGCCACCGTCAATGGTCATCGGCTGTTCTTTCGTGAAGCGGGCGATCCCGACGCACCCGCCGTGGTGCTCCTGCATGGATTTCCGACCAGCTCGTACATGTTCCGGGATCTGGTTCCGGCACTCGCCGACCGCTACCACGTGATTGCACCGGACCATCTCGGCTTCGGGCTTTCCGACGCACCGCCCGTCGAGGAGTTCGACTACACATTCGATGCGCTGACCGAGTTGACCGAGGGCCTGGTGGGCACGCTTGGCGTCGGCCGGTACGCGATCTATGTACAGGATTACGGCGCACCCATTGGCTGGCGGCTGGCGCTTGATAACCCGTCCGCGATCACGGCGATCATCAGCCAGAGCGGCAACGGGTACGACGCCGGCTTCGTCGAAAGCTTCTGGAAAGTCGTGCGGGCCTATCAAGATGAGCAGACGCCCGACAACGAAGCCGCAATACGACAGTTCTTCACGTTGGACGCCACCCGGTGGCAATACCTCACCGGCGTACCCGACGAGACCTTGGTAGATCCCGGATCCTGGTATCACGACTACGCATTGATATCGCGGCCGGGCAACGACCACGTGCAACTGAAGCTGCTGAAGGATTACGCCACCAACGCGCCGATGTACCCGCGCGTGCAGGAATACTTTCGCACCAGCCAAGTGCCGTTGCTGGCGGTATGGGGTCGCGGTGACGAAATCTTCGGCCCGGCCGGTGCGCGAGCATTCGCCGATGACCTCCCCGACGCCGAGATTCATCTGCTCGACGGTGGGCACTTCCTACTCGAGTCCGCACTGGACGAGGTCACCGGGCTGATCCGCAACTTCCTGGCCAAGGTGGGCGTAGCCGCCTGACGACGGCGCCTCGAGCGGCCCAGGCCGCCGAGCGTACCGTCAGGGCGCAAAAAACGGCCCGGATGTCGCCGTGGTGTTTCTCCCGCAAGCGGGTGGTGCCCCCAGCTCGCGCGAAAGAAACCGCCCCCTTAGTGGGCTGGATATCCCATAATCGGACGCTTCTGCGAGTTAGCCTAACGCGATGGCCCATCCGGAAGTTCACGACGAACAACGGTTGACCCCCAAGGGGCGTGCCACCCGCGACCGAATCGTGCAAGCTGCCGCCGAGCTTATCGTCACCGAGGGCCTCTCGGCGTCGAACATGGAGAGGGTGCGCAAGGCCGCGTCGGTCAGCGGCTCTCAACTTGCCCACTATTTCGCCGACAAAGGCACACTGATTCGTGCGGTCATCAGGCGCCAGATCGGCGTGGTACTGGACTTCCATCGGCAGCCCAAGCTGCGGGATCTGGATTCGTTCGACGACTTCGAGCGGTGGATCGATCTCAACATGCGCTATCTCAGACGCATCGGAACCTCCGGCGGCACACCCACCTACCACGCCCTGACCGCCCAATTGGCGAAATCCGACGACGCGACGCGCGCCACACTGGCGGCAGGGTATTGGCAGTGGGTCGAGTTGCTTGAAGTAGCGATCCAGCGGATGAAAGATCATGGCGTTCTGACTGCGGACGCCAACCCGCGGCGGTTGGCGTTGACCATTGTCTGTGCTCACCAGGGCGGCGCCACGTTGGCATTTACCTATCGGGCCGAATGGCCGCACGCTGACGCCACTCGATTCGCGGTCAACTATCTACGAATGTTCGCCATCGACCCCGACGAACGGACCCCACGCCCGGCGCGGCGCCCCCGCGGCCCACGCGCAGCGGCAAAGGCGGCAACATGAATGACGGCACGCCGCGATTCACTCGCAAAGGACTTGCGACACGGGCGCGCATCGTTGCCGTCGCGGCCCGGCTCATCTTTGAGCGCGGCGTTGCCAACACCAGCATCGACGAGGTTCGTAACACAGCCGGGGTAGGCGGATCGCAGATCTCGCATTACTTTCGCGACAAACGCGATCTCACTCGCCAGGTCATCGCCGCACGCCGCGACGATGTCATCGCGTTTCACACACAGCCGCAGCTCGGCGCGCTCGATAGTCTCGAGGCCCTCCAAGCGTGGGCCGATGCCTGCGCAGCCGATATCGACACCGTCTACCGCCTGGGCGGATGCATCTACGGTTCCCTGGCCGGCGAGCTGATCGAGGCCGACGACGAAGTCCATGGCGATCTTGCCGACGGATACGACCAATGGCTTGGGCTATTCCAGACCGGCCTTACGGCGATGCGGCGCCGAGGTGAACTGCGCCCCGACGCCGACCCACGGCATCTGGCTGCATCACTGGTCATTGCCCACCAGGGCAGCGCGATGATCACGCATGCCACCGGTGACGCCGAACCGGTGCGGGTCGCGGTCCACGCTGCGGTCGACTACGTACGCTCGTTCGCTGCCCATCCGGGGCCCCGCAAAAGGCCGGCCAGCTCGTCTCGGCGCCGATCGAGATCCTGAATCCCGTTCCGACGGTTCGCCGTTCCCGGTCAACGGCTGCCCCGGTGAACTGTGGTCTAACTAGACAGCAGATTTTTCGAGGATGTGGACGCCGCAGGCGGAGCCTAGGCCGATCACGTGGGCAAGGCCGACCTTGGCTTTCTCGATCTGGCGATCGCCAGCCTCTCCGCGAAGGTGATGGCAGATTTCCCAGATGTTGGCGATGCCGGTGGCCGCGATGGGGTGGCCCTTGGACTGCAGCCCGCCCGACACGTTCACCGGCGTCGCGCCGTCACGCCAGGGAGCACCCGAGTTGAAAAACTCGGCGGCGCCGCCCTCTTCGCACAGCATCAGGTTGTCGTAGTGCACCAGCTCGGCGGTGGCGAAGCAGTCGTGCAGCTCGACCAGGTCGAGGTCGGTCGGGCCGACGCCGGCCAGCTCGTAGGCGGTGGCGGCGGCGTTGCGGGTCAGCGTGTTGACATTCGGCAGGACCTGGCAACCCTCCTCGTACGGGTCGGTGGTCAGCACCGAAGCCGACACCTTCACCGCGCGACGACGCTGTTCGAGCGAGAGTGACTTCAACGTCTCGCCGTTGCAGACGACCGCGGCCGCGGCACCGTCACAGTTGGCCGAACACATCGGCCGGGTGTTCGGGTAGGCGATCATGACGTCGCTCATGATCTGCTCCAGCGTGAACCTCTTCTGGTAGGCGGCCAGCGGATTCAACGTTGAGTGGGCGTGGTTCTTCTCGCTGATCTTGGCGAATAATTCGAAGCTGGTGCCGCCGTACTTGTGGCCGTACTCGGTGCCGATCTGGGCGAATACTCCAGGCATGGCCTCCGTGCCGATCCGCCCGTCGACGGGCGCGACCGCGCCGTAGCGGCCCTTCGGCGCCCAGACATCGGCGTCGGCCTTCTTCTTGCCGCCCCCGCCGAGCAGCCCGGCGCCGGACAGCTTCTCCACCCCGACCGCCATACCGTACTTCACCTCGCCGGCCTTCACGGCCATGATGGCGGTCCGCAGCGCGGTGGCCCCGGTGGCGCAGGCGTTAGCCACGTTGTACACCGGGATACCGGTCTGGCCGATCTGTTTCTGCAGCTGCTGACCGATCCCGGCATTCGCATTCATCAGGTTCCCGGCCGCCAGGACACCGATGTCGGCCATGGTCACGCCGGCGTCGGACAGTGCGCCGGTCGCGGCCTCGGCCGCCAGATCAACGGTGTCCAGATCGGCGTGCTTGCCGAACTTGGTCATCCGGATCCCCAGAATCCAAACTTCTTCGCTGGCGCTCATCGTCGCTGCTCCTTCGTCACGTGATTCGGTGATGGTCGGTCTTGGCGCGCTAGAAGACGGGCTCGAAGCCGAAGCCGATCGCCTCGGTCCCTTCCGAGTCCGTGCCGATCGGGTAGGTGGCGAGCCGCACCTTCATTCCATCGCGGACCTGCTCGGGATCCGGCTCGACGTTGATGAGGTTGGCCCGCACCTGGGTACCGGCGCAGTCGACCACGGACGCAACGAACGGGGTGGGGATCCCAGGTGCGGCGAAGGTGACGATCGTGAACGCACGCACCGTGCCCTGGGTCGCGACCGGGACGGTCGTGAACTCGGTCGCGAAGCAGCTGGCGCAAGCGTTGCGCCGGTCGAAGAACCGGGCGCCGCATTTGCTGCATTCCTGCGCGATGAGGTGCGGTTCGCCGTCGTCGAGCACCAGATAGTCGACCAAGGGGATCTGCCCAGCCATAGGAACCTCCATCGTGTCCGGCCGCCCGCACAAGTTGACTGCCGCGCCCCGCCAACGTATGTGTCAACCAGCGCGACCTTACTTGCAGCGCACGAACAGAGGAATGGGTCCCGCCGTTTCGATGAGGGACCTATAGCCGCTCGGGTGAGCCGCGGCAAGAAGACGAAACCCATCATGATCGAGGATGATGAACGTGTCGAATGGATTCGACGTACGCGGGCGGGCGCTGCAAGATGGTGAGCTCGCCGCCTGGCTAGCTGAACATAGCCTGGGGAATCGGTTCGGGCTGGCCGTTCTCGGGAAGGATCCGGCCCACGATTCCAAGGCCGTCGCTCTGGCGATCGTCGCGGCCGACGGCGATGGCCGCTACATCGACACCGCTGCGTTGACACCAGACGACGAGGCGGCATTGGCATCCTGGCTTGCCGACCCTGGCCCGCCCAAGGCGGTGCACGAGGCAAAGCTGATGATGCACGCTTTAGCGGGCTGCGGTTGGACGCTACGTGGTGTTACCTCCGATACGGCGTCGGCGGCTTACTTGTTGCGTCCCGAACAACCGAGCGTGGCCCTCAACGACTTATTGATACACCACATGCGTTGCGCGCTGCCTACGGAAACCAGTGAACGCCAAGGACCTAGTGAGCAGGCCGTGCAAGCGTTGATCCTGAGGGCCTGCGCGGTGCTCGACCTCGCTGACGTGCTGGACGAGGAGTTGGCGCGCATCGACTCCTCGTCGCTGCTGAGTCGGGTGGAGCTGCCCGTTTCGCGAACGCTGGCCGAGATGGAGACGACAGGCATCGCGGTGGACCGCGCCGCGTTGACCCGCATCCAGAATCGACTCGAGGACGAAATGAAGGTCGCCGTGGACGGCCTGCTGACGTCGATCGTCTCCGATGGGCGCATCCACACGACCTTTCAGCAGACAATCGGAGCGACCGGCAGGATTGCGTCGTCCAACCCGAACTTGCACAACATCCCGATCCACCTCGATGACGGTCGGCACATCCGCGACGCGTTTGTGGCGGGGGATGGTTACGTCGTACTGATGACGGCCGGCTACCAAGACCTCGAGGCGCGAATCGTGGCCCACCTGTGCGGCGATGCGGGGCTGATCGAAGCCTTCAACCCGGGGGATCACTACGTGGCGGGCGGGGCGGGCGATTACCTAGGCGGTGTCCTCGACGATGCGCGCAGGATCGGGTACGTCTCCACCTTGCTTGGCCGCCGACGCTACCTGCCCGAATTGGACAGCGGTGACCGTCAGGTCCGTGCGGCCGCCGAGTGGGCCGCTCTCACCTTTGTCGTTGAGGGCAGCGCCGCGGACATCATCAAGGTGGCGATGATCCACATCGGCCAGGCGATCAAAGATGCCGGACTGAAGTCGCGCATGTTGCTGCAGGTGGAAAACGAGCTGCTATTCGAGGTGGCCGGCGGGGAGCGCGACACGTTGGCGACGCATGTCCGCGAGCAGATGGGCCGCGCGTACCCGCTCCATGTGCCGCTCGAAGTTTCGGTCGGATACGGACCTAACTGGGGCGCCGCCGGGCGATAGGTGAAGGGCACCGGTGGCGCCTGGCCGAGGCGAACCCGCGAGTGGGAGGTCTGGACAATCGTGGGTGCTACCTCCCATAATATTGGGTTGTATGTCCCATTAATTAGCTAAAGCACTCAATCGACATACGCAGGCTGACTAGACACGAGGTAAGCGCATGTCCGTCATCGAGAATGACACCGGCACCAGCAGCACGCTGCCGACCGCGCCTGCAGTGGTACGTGAACAACCGGGCGGGGAAAGCATGCGGGCCATAATCCTGAAAGGGTTCGGTGGTCTCGACAGCCTGGTCTACACCGACATCCCGAAGCCGCTGCCCAGGGGCGGCGAAGTTGTGGTCCAAGTAAAAGGCTTCGGTATCAACCACGCCGAGATACACATGCGTCGAGGGGAATGGGCAGAAGCCGCCGAAGTGAGCGGTATCGAGTGTGTCGGCATCGTCGACTCGTGCCCGGGCGGGGAGTTTCCGCTCGGCGCCAAAGTGGCGGCCCTGATGGGTGGCCTTGGACGAACGATCAACGGCAGCTACGCCGAATACACTCGCGTGCGCGCGGCGAACGTCGCCCTCATCGACTCCGACCTGCCCTGGTCGCAGTTGGCGGCGCTACCCGAAACCTACGCAACTGCTTGGACATGCCTGTTTCGCAACCTCAATCTGAAGGCGGACCAGACACTGGTGATCCGCGGCGCGACATCATCCTTCGGCCAGGCCGCGCTCAAGATGGCGGTCGCCGCCGGTGCGCGCGTCGTTGCCACCACGCGCAGCCGCGAACGCGTTGGCATGCTCGAGAACTTGGGCGCTTCGCGAGTCGAATTGGAGAGGCGCGATCTAGCCGCCCACATCGCCGAAGCCAAGCAGATCGAGGCGATCCTCGACCTCGTCGGCAACAGCACCATCCTCGACTCTCTTGACATGCTGCGCCGCGGCGGAACAGCCTGCCTGGCCGGATGGCTGGGCGGACTTGACCCCATCGGCGATTTCAACCCGTTGCTGCGCATGGCCAGCGGCGTGAATCTGAACTTCTTCGGCAGCTTTGTATTTGGGACTCCCGGTTTCCCGCTCTCCGATGTGCCACTTGGCTACATCGCGCGACAGGTCGCTGACGGCAACCTCGAGGCGAAGCCGGTACGCGTCTTCTCCTTCGACCAGATTCATGAGGCTCATCGGGTCGCGGAGGCCGGAGAAGCCGGCGGAAAGCTCGTGGTCGTCATGGACTCGACATAAGCTAGGAGACTGTGTTGCCAACCCAAGACCGACCCACACCGACGGTACTCGTGTTCGACGTGAACGAGACGCTGATCGATATCGATTCCATGGCACCGCTTTTCGGAGAGTTGTTCGGCGATCGGCGGGTACTTCGGGAATGGTTCGGCCAACTCGTGATGTACTCGATGACCACCACGTTGGCGGAATGCCATGTGGACTTCTTCACGCTCGGCCAAGGCCTGCTGCGCATGCTGGCCGATATCCATCGGGTGAACATCACCGACGACGACGTCCTTCGGCTAAGAACCGGAATGCTCACCATGCCGGCCCATCCCGATGCCGCGGATGGGCTCGCACGATTGCGCGACAATGGCTTTCGTCTGGTTACGCTGACGAATTCACCACCACCGGGTTCGGGCACGCGGACGCCACTCGAGAACGCCGGGCTGTCCGACTTTTTCGAAAAGCAGTTCAGCGTCGAGTCGTGTCACGCGTTCAAGCCCGCTCCGGTGGTCTACCGGCATGTGTGCCAGACGCTCGGGGTGGCGCCCGCTGACTGCATGATGGTGGCGGCGCATGTCTGGGATACCCTCGGCGCGCAAAATGTCGGCTTCAGTTCAGCTCTGATCACGCGCCGGGGCAACCCACCGCTGCCAGTCGACGGCCTACCCCAACCGAACCTCGTTGTGGATGATCTGCGCCGGCTCGCCGAGGAACTCGTCAGCAAGCGCTGAATGTCACCCGCTGGAAAACACGAGTTGTCACCCCGTTGATGCGAATACCTTCGACCGATACGAAACGAGACAATCTCTAACTATGGCTGCGAGCAACGAATTCGACGTGGTGGTACTCGGCGCAGGGCCGATTGGACAGAACGCCGCAGAACGTGCCCGGGCTGCGGGCTTGAGTGTGGCACTGGTCGAGCGCGAACTCGTCGGGGGCGAATGTTCGTATTGGGCCTGCGTACCCAGCAAGGCGTTGTTGCGTCCGGTCATTGCCCTCTCCGATGCCCGCCGGGTTGACGGCGCACGCGAGGCGATTACCGGTTCGATCAACGCAACCGGCGTATTCGGCCGCCGCAACCGCTATGTCAGCAACTGGGATGACAGCGACCAGGCCCACTGGGTGAACGGAATCGGCGCGACCCTGGTACGCGGCCACGGTCGGTTCGTCGGCCCCCGACGCGTCGCGGTCACCACGCCAGGTGGCGATGAAGTGGCACTCACCGCCCGGCATGCCGTTGTCGTGTGTACCGGAAGCCGTCCCGCGCTCCCCGACTTACCGGGCCTTGCCGAGGCCCGGCCGTGGACCAACCGCCAGGCCACTGACAGCAGCTATGTCCCGGAAAGACTCGCCGTTGTCGGTGGCGGCGGTGTGGGCGTCGAAATGGCCACGGCTTGGCAGGGATTGGGTTCCAAGGTGACCTTGCTGGCTCGGGGATCTGGCCTGCTGCCCAGGATGGAGCCCTTTGTGGGCGAACTCATCGCGCGCGGACTGGCGGATGCCGGCGTGGATGTGCGCGTGGGTGTATCGGTGCGCGCGCTCCGCCGCCCCGAACCCGATGGGCCGGTGGTCCTCGAATTGGACGACGGCACCGAGTTGCGAGTCGACGAAGTACTTTTCGCCACTGGCAGGGCACCGCTCACCGATGACATCGGCTTACAGACACTAGGACTGACCCCGGGCAGCTGGCTGGACGTCGACGACACCTGCCGAGTGCGGGCCGTCGGCGACGGTTGGCTCTATGCGGCAGGCGACGTCAATCACCGGGCGCTGTTGACCCATCAGGGCAAATACCAGGGACGCATCGCCGGAGCGGCTATCGGGGCGCGCGTAGCCGGAACGCCATTGGACACCAAGCCGTGGGGCACTCACGTGACCACCGCCGATCATCACGCGGTGCCCCAGGCGTTCTTCACCGATCCCGAGGCCGCCGCGGTGGGACTGACGAACGAGCAGGCTGTCCAGGCCGGTCACCGGGTGTGCGCGGTGGACGTCGAAATCGGTGACGTCGTCATGGGGGCCAAGCTCTACGCCGACGGGTACTCCGGTCGGGCGCGGATGGTGGTCGATGAGGACCACGGCTACCTGCTCGGTGTGACTCTGGTCGGCCCGGGTGCCACCGAGCTGCTGCATGCGGCGACCATCGCCGTGGCCGGCCAGGTACCCATCCATCGGTTGTGGCACGCCGTCCCATGCTTCCCGACAATCAGCGAGCTATGGCTGAGACTTCTTGAGGCCTATCGGGATTCCGCGGACTGATGCTGAAGATGGCATGCTGGATGGCCGGAGAAAGGAGCGCGCATGGCAACCTCAGACGGGTTTCACCCGGACTTCGACGAAACCAAACAGGAAGCGACGCGTAACCGAGTGCACCACATCAAGGCGTCGGAGATCAGTTCCGACACCGCGCAATCGGAGGGGCTTCGGCGCTTCGCGGCGCTCAGCGGTCGATCGGTCGGCGCGGAGAAGCTGTGGATGGGTGAGACACACGTGTCACCCGAAACCGTCTCGGCCAATCACCACCACGGCGAATCAGAAACGGCAATCTATGTACGAAGCGGTAATCCGGAGTTCGTGTTCCACGACGGCATCCAAGAGATGCGCATCTCAACCGCGCCCGGCGACTACATCTTCGTCCCGCCGTACCTGCCGCACCGGGAAGAAAACCCGGACCCAAATAATCCGGCGGAAGTCGTGATTGCGCGCAGCACCCAAGAGGCCATCGTGGTCAACCTGCCCGCACTGTATCCGCTCTGAGCGGGGTGCGAAAGCGTTCAGTACACCGCGATTTCGATCAGATTCCCGTCGATGTCGCGGCAGTAGTGCGAGGTCATCGGACCCAGTGCGCCGATCTTGGTTACTGGTCCCGAGGTGATCTCGACTCCACATTCCCTCAGGTGGGCTCGTACCTCCTCCGGTGTGGAACGCGCGATGAAGCATAAGTCTTCAGAGCCCGCGGCTTCGACGGACCCGGTGACCCAGTCAGGGTCGTCGGCTCCAGCGCCGACTGGTCGCAGGTTGATTTTCTGATTTCCGAAGCAAAGGGCAGCCCTATTGGACGGTCCGAACGTCTCTCGCGTCATGCCCAGGACTCGCTCATACCACGATGCAGTGGCCTCAACATCGTTGCAGTTCACCACAATGTGGTCGAACCGTTCCACCGCGAACCCCATCTTCAGCCCTCCTGGCGGTCGTGTCGTACTTCGTGTGACGGTAAGACTTGCATAGCGGCGCGACGGCAACCTCTTCGGCGGCGCGTTCATTTGGCGAAAGTCCAGCCTATTGCCGATGGTGTCGGTGGAAATGGCGGCGCCGGCGGCGCCGCCGTGCTGGCCGGCGATGGTGGCGCCGGCGGCAACGGCGCTGTAGGCGGCACGCGGGTTGATATTCGGCATCGACGGCACGCCCGGCCGGCTGGCGCCGGCCGCCGATCACCGTATGCCCGAGCTCAGACTGCTCTGATGCAGAGGACCTCGTCGAGGCTCGCGGTGCGCAGCTTGACTGCGGCCGCACGCCGGCCGAGTTCGCTGATCGGATCGGCGTCGCTGCCGTCGATACCCCCGACCCGATCCAGACGTGCGGTATCGAACATCGCCGGCCCGCTGGCCACCACATCTGCCAGAACGTAGCGGCCGGCATCGGCGGCCCGGCGCACGGCGTCCTCGGCCGCGTTGACGCCGGTCAGCCTCACCGCATCCGCGAAGTTGATTCCGACCTGGAACACCTCTGGTTCGGCCTGGAGCACCGCACTCAGGCGGGTAATGAGACTCTCGGGCGCGAAGAACCGCCAGCCCTCGCCCAGATGCAGCCAGAACCGTCCGCCGATCTGACCGCGGGTCTGCGCCAGCCGGGCGCCGGGCCCGTCCGTGGGGTCGCACCGGCTGAACTCGAGGAACCGATAATGCTCCAGGAGCGTCGCGCGATCCTGCGCCGACAGGCCGGCATCGACCACCAGGAAGCGGCCGACCCGCGGAACGTCGACGCAGCAGCGCAAAAAGGAGTTCAGCATCTGCTCGGCGGTACCAAGATCCGGTCCGGCGACCAAGCTGACGGTGACCGCGGTGTCGCGCCGACCGGCGACCAGGCTGCGGACCAGCGTATCGGGGTACGACGACGCCGCTTCGATCATCGCCGGCGCCGACACGTCCCGGTTGGCGGCGATCCTGCGACGATCCTCGTTCGGGAGGTCGGGACGGGCCAGCAAGCGCCGCCACAGAGTGAACGCCTCGTCGTGCTTGCCGATCCAGGATGCGCAAACCGCCTGTTCGTCGGCCGCGCGCCACGCGTAGACGTCTGCGCGAACAAACAAACTGTCCTGTGCGGGCAACGGGATTTCCGCGGCGCGCTGGGCAAACAGGTACCCGAGGCGGTAGCGCTGATCGCTGCGGCAGCGGTGGGCGATGACGCACAGGGACTCTGCTCGGATCGGTCGGAACTCCCACGCCTGCAGATAGGCGTCCTGAACGTCGGGCCACGGGACACCCAGCCGCGACATCGACTCCGCGACCCGGAACATCGCGCAGTAGACCTCCTCGCCCCAGCCACCCAGATCAACCCGCCGCGCGTACCACTCCCGCGCGTTGAGGAAATCGCCCATATCGAAGTAACTCTGAGCCAGGTAGAAGACCGACCGCGCATCATCGGGGTTGCGTTCGACCTCGGCCAGCAACAGATCGCGGTCCCGCGCATACTTCAGCGGGTCCAGGCTACGAGCGCCCAGGCGACGCGATTCGATCCGGTAGTCGCCTTCGAGGCGCTCCTCGACGAACGGGTCATCACAGACGGGGTACTCGTGGACGACACCCTCGTAGCGCCAGCCCAACCCGTCGCGGAACAACTGCGGGCGCCAGTAGGTCAAGCCGTTGTCCTTTTCGTAGTGCAGCCGGTACACGTCGGCGCTCAGCCGGTCGAAGTCGGGCGTGCCCACCACCCTGTCGTCGGCGTCGATCACCCAGACGTAGTCGCCGTGTCCCTGGGCCAGGGTCAGCGCCTCGGACCGATTGTGGCCGAAGTTGCGCCACGGCCGTTGGTAAAGCTCACCCGGGATGCCCAAACCCGCCAGGTGGCGCCGGATCACGTCCTGGGTACCGTCGTCGGAACCGGTGTCCACGATCACCCACGAGGTGATGTAGGGCGCGACCATGTCGAGCACCTCGCCGACGACGTGTGCCTCGTTACGGACGATCATGTTCAGGCAGATCGCCGGGCGCGCGGTCACCGGGTCGGGCACTGCCAGATCATAACCAGCGCTCGCTGCGCCCCTCTGGTGCTTCGACCTGCGCTGCGACTATTGCGGCATCGAGCCAGGCGCCACCGCTGCACGCGACTTTCGGATGTTCCCGAACGACACCCGGTACGCTACGCACAGACCGATCCGATGTTCATGCGGCGCACAAGTTTTCATCTCCCGGGGGACCCGCCCAAAGCAACGCGCCGGTACGCGCACGTGCCACGCACGCGTCGACGGGCTACAGTCAGCGGGCAAGTTCCATGCCCCGCTATCGCCGCGCCCCGACGAAACCGCAGCCAATGCCATCACCGAAGGAACTGCGCCAGGGGGAGCTGGCCCGAAACCGGAGGGAAGTGTGCGTGTCCTAGCGTTCGCGCCGTCAGCCAGCGCAGTCATCGAAGACGGGGGCGTCACAACACGCGGCTTCCCGCTGACCAATGTCTACCTTGCACGGCTCCCCGCCCAGATCACGGTGCCGCTGGTCCTTGCCGTGTGCACCCAGGCGGGCAGCGACTACGACCCCCGGCGGTACATCGTCGCCAGGTCACCGGATGGTGAACGGCTCAGCGTCTTGGAGTGCAGCTGGCATTGGCCCGACCAGGAAGGCGAACCCTTCAAGTTCCGCGTCTTCGCGCATCAGCTACCCATCGCGGTGCAGTTCGCCGGCGTACACACGATCGGCTTGTATCACAGCCCCGACGCGACACAGCCCGCCTACGTGTTTCCCCTCCCGGTCAAGGGCCCAGGCGCAGCGCCACCTGGCTGATTCGGCGACCACGCCCTATCACTTAGCTGATTCTCAACAGATTCTTCGACACCTGATGCCTCAGCTCAAAGGATCCGCCAAGACACCTGCCTCAGCATTAACGTCATGACGAGTGAAGGGCACTGCGCAAGCCTGATCGAACGCTATCTGTACACGCGCGGGCGGCGGTTCTTTCGCGGCCGGCACGATGGCGAATATTTCTTCGTCGCCGACACTGCGCCCCGGCGGCTGTACGTCCATCTCGAAACCTCGCCCGAGCACCACGACGTGTTGACCATTCGGATCACTCCTGTGTGCTTCTTCCCTGCCGTCGACCGTCCCCGGCTGACTCACGTGGCCGACAGGTGGAACACGCAGAATCGCCAAGTCATCGCGATCGTGCACGGATCCTCTGATCCACAGCGCATTGCCGTTGCCGCGCGCAGATCCCAGTGGATACGAAATGACGTCACCCTCAACGATTTCGGTTCCTTGGTTGACCGCATCATCGCAGCGGCGATCGACCTCTTCGCAGAGCTGACACCGGTTGTCGACGCGCCTTCGACAGTGCCGCCGTTGTTGCGAGACGCCGGCTAGCGGTCTCATGACACCTCAGATGCCGGGGCGCTGGCCCACCGGCTCGGTCCGGAAGACAAGTCCGAAATAGCTTGTGGCAATGGCGTTTTCTGCTATCGCCCCCGGATGCGCGATCCACCCACAGAGGTGGACAGTGCTGCAGGGCTTTCCGTTCGGCAGTTTCAAGCCGCCAGGACAGCATCCAGCGCTGAATAGAACAGACCCAACCCGTCGTCGGAGGGACCGGTTAGCGCCTCGATGGCATGTTCGGGATGTGGCATCAGCCCTACGATGCGGCCGTTGGCTGAACTGACGCCGGCGATGTTGCGCAGCGAGCCGTTGATGTTGTCGTGGTAGCGGAACACCACCCGGCCCTGGTCCTCCAACTCGTCGAGCACTTTCTCCGGCGCCACGTAGCGCCCTTCGCCGGACTTCAGCGGCACCAGCAGATCGGCGTCGGGCTCGAAACGCGATGTCCACGCCGTCGACGGCGACGCCACCCGTAGCCACACATCGCGGCAGATGAAATGCAGGCCCGCATTGCGGGTAAGGACACCAGGCAGCAGACCGGCCTCGCACAGCACCTGAAACCCGTTGCAAATTCCTAAAACTGGCATGCCGCGGCCCGCAGCAGCAATCACCTCGCCCATCACTGGAGCGAATCTGGCGATCGCACCGGCGCGCAAGTAGTCGCCGTAGGAGAACCCGCCGGGCACCACCACGGCGTCGACACCTTTGAGGTCGGCGTCGGCATGCCACAGGCTGACGGCCTCGGCGCCGACCCGCCGCGCCGCTCTCGCGGCGTCCGCGTCATCAAGTGTCCCGGGAAAGGTGATGACGCCGATCCGCGCCGTCACTGCGCCTCCCGGGTTATGGTCCAGTCCTCGATGACGGTGTTCGCCAGCAGCGATTCCGCAATATCGGCGAGCGTGGAATCATCAACGGTGTCGTCGACTTCAAGCTCAAACCTCTTGCCCTGACGGACATCTGAGATGCCAGGATGTCCGAGCCGGCTCAGCGCACCGACAATCGCCTGCCCCTGCGGGTCGAGGATCTCCGCTTTGGGCATCACATGCACGACCACCCGGGCCATCGGCGCTCCTCCTCAGCTCAATCTCGGCGCCAACTCTACCGGCGAGACGTGCCGCCGGCTCACGGGCACGAGGCTATGTAGGCCTCGCACAACGGCGCGGTCATGGAGTCCAGCACCGGGTCGTCTGCAATCGATGGCCAGGGCGCCTGCGGAGGTCCCGACGACCACAACGTGAGCTCGCTGATCGTGCTGCTGGCGACGTGCGCGACCAGGTAGGTGTGCATGATGACCGGTCCGCTGATCACCGCGGCCATCCGGATCGGTTGGTCGGTGGTGATGGACGGCGACTGCAGCGGTGCCCCCAGCTGGCAGCCGCGCAATGCGGCGACGGCGGTGCTGAAGACCGACGCGGCGATCGCGCCTCCGCGGGCCGTGTCACCCCGCCAATGCAGCACCTGAGCCTGCAACTGCCACTGTCCATCCGGGTGAGCCACCGTCACGCGAGCCGCGACCGCCGAGTCCCGGGCGTCCCGTGGAACCGCCCGCGTGCCACACAGGTCCTCAAACCGAAACCGGGACACCGTCCCGGTCAGCGACACAGCCGAACCAGGCAGTGCGGGCCAGTTGTACACCGAATCCAGGGGCACAGCATGCCGATGAATCCACGCGGTTTCAGGGATCTGATCGCACAACGGCGGGCAATTGTCCGGTTCAGCTGACGCGGGCATCACGGCGATAACAGCCATCGCCAGGCAACCGGCGACAAGCACTGTCGCCCAAAATGCCCGCATCGACACCATCCCTTCGGGGCACAATCGTAAGCATGCAACTGACGCATTTCGGCCACTCTTGCTTACTTGCCGAGTTCGATCGGACCCGCGTGCTCTTTGATCCCGGTACCTTCGCCCACGGCTTCGAGGGAATCACCGGCTTGTCCGCGATCCTGGTCACCCACCAACACCCCGATCACGTCGACGCCGCGCGACTCCCAGCACTCATCGACGCCAACCCGGACGCCGCGCTGTACACCGACTCGCAAACCGCGGCGCAGTTAGACGCGCCCTTTCAAACGGTTCACGTCGGCGACGAGCTGACGGTCGGGCAACTTACTATCCGGGCCCTCGGCGGACGGCACGCGGTCATACACCCGGAGATCCCTGTGATCGAGAACCTTTCCTATCTGGTGGACGACGGAGAGCATCGCGCCAGGCTGATGCATCCCGGCGACGCGCTGTTCGTGCCCGACGAGCCGGTCGACGTCCTGGCCACACCGGCGTCGGCCCCCTGGATGCGGATCTCCGAGGCCATCGATTATCTGCGGGCGGTGGCACCGGCGCGCGCGGTACCCATCCATCAAGGCATCATCGCTCCCGACGCGCGGGGCATCTACTACGGCCGGCTCACCGAGATGACCAACACGGACTTCCAGGTGTTGCCCGAAGAAAGCGCGGTCACCTTCTAACGGCCGACGTCCGACGGCGAGCAGACGCAGAATCGCACGATTTCTGCTCGAATCGTGCGATTCTGCGTCTGCTCGGCCCTAGCCAATATCCGCGGCGGCGCCCCGGCCGGCGGCCCGGCCGGAGAATATGCAGCCACCGAGGAACGTGCCTTCCAAGGCCCGGTAACCGTGCACGCCTCCGCCACCGAACCCGGCCACCTCGCCGGCGGCGTACAGCCCGGTCAGTGGAGTGCCGTCTGCTTTGAGTACCCGTGCCTGCAAATCAGTCTCGATGCCGCCCAATGTCTTCCGAGTCAGGATGTGCAGCTTGACGGCGATCATCGGCCCGGCCTTCGGGTCGGCCAGCCGGTGCGGTGCCACCACCCGGCCCAGCCGGTCGCCCAGATAGCCGCGGGCGGCCCGGATCGCGGTGATCTGACCGTCCTTGCTGAACTTGTTGGCCACCTCACGATCGCGGGCGGTGACCTCGGCCTCCACCGTCGCATAGTCCAGCGGCGCCACATCGGGCACCTTGTTCATGGCGGTCACCAACTCGCGCAACGAATCAGCGCTGACAAAGTCCACACCCCGGTCGACGAATGCCTGCACCGGCCCCGGCGGGCCAGACCGCGCCCGGGAGCGCAGTAACTCCCTTACACTCTGCCCGGTCAAGTCGGGGTTCTGCTCCTGGCCGGAAAGCGCGAATTCCTTCTCAATGATCCTGGCGTTCAACACAAACCAGGTGTAGTCATACCCAGACTTAGTGATGTACTCCAAGGTGCCGAGAGTGTCGAAACCGGGATATAACGGAACCGGCAACCGCTTGCCGGCCCCATCCAACCACAGCGGTGACGGGCCAGGAATAATCCGGATGCCGTGCAACGGCCAGATCGGATCGTAGTTGGTGATGCCCTCGGTGTAATGCCACATCCGGTCGGGGTTGATCACCCGCGCGCCGGCCTGTTGGGAAATGCCGATCATCCTGCCGTCGACATGAGCCGGTACCCCGCTCAGCAATTGCCCGGGGACCCGGCCCATGCCCTTGGGCCAGTTTCTGCGGACCAGATCGTGGTTACCGCCGATGCCACCACTGGTCACCAGCACCGCGGAAGCCCGGAATTCAAATTCCCCCAATGCCTTTCGCGATGAGGACACACCGCGCGGTTCAGCCGAGGGCTCCAGCACGGTGCCCCGAACTCCGGTCACCGCGCCACCCTCGACGATCAACTCGTCGACCTGGTGGCGGTGTGCGAAACGCACTGACGAGCGGTCCCGCAACCGACGCGCAAAGATCTCGACCAGAGCGGGCCCGGTACCCCAGGTGACGTGGAAACGGGGCACCGAGTTGCCGTGCCCCAGCGCGTCGTAGCCGCCGCGCTCAGCCCAGCCCACCAGCGGGAAGATCTTCAGCCCCCGCGCACGTAGCCAGCTACGTTTCTCCCCGGCCGCGAAATCGACGTAGGCGTGTGCCCATTGCCGTGGCCAGTAGTCCTCTTCCCGGTCGAAAGCCGCGGTCCCCAGCCAGTCCTGCAACGCAAGTTCGTGGCTGTCGCGGATTCCCAGGCGGCGCTGCTCGGGGCTGTCGACGAAGAACAGACCGCCGAACGACCAGAAGGCTTGTCCGCCCACATTGGCGCTGTTCTCCTGGTCGAGGATCAGCACTCGCAACCCGCCGTCCACCAATTCGCAGGCGGCGACCAGTCCTGCCAGTCCTGCTCCGACAACAATCGCGTCGGCGGCGAACCCTGCAGCTGAAGAATCGCTCATGTGGGAACAGGGTAGTGCCGCGGGTCAGCGGGTTGATCAGACGGCTTACCGCAAGTCCGGATCAGGCTGCATCGACAGCGGACTTGTCGGAGGCCTTAGTGGGCCGCCATCGGTACACCGTCGGTGTGCAACCGTGCATCGAAGCCAAGTCGACGGCATCCAGCACCGCCTGCAGCGGGCCGGGCTTGCGCAACTGACGGGCCGCAACCGCGATCCGCACGATGCCGCCACGGCGGGCGATTCGCTCGGCGGACATGACCACTATGCGGCACCACCACGGCTCGGTCAGGAAGCCCTCCCCAATGCCCAGCACGCGGGTGCGGACGGTGGTGTGCCGGACCAAGTCGGTGACCCCGTGAAGATCAGCCAGCAGTCGGAAGCCGTTCCCCGGCAACGCATTGACGACGCCCGGCGACACCACCCAACCCGGTGCCGCGAACAGCCGGGTACGGAGCCCGAGGTGCTCGAGCACCCGGTCGGCGGCCGTGAGCCGCAGTTTGGCCTCGTGTGCACGCAGCATTGCGAACTCGCCACGCCGCTTCTTAGTGGCCGCGTCGTTGTAGCCGTGTAGCACGATGGCGTCGCCGCCGGCCCGCCGGCCGGTCAGCCATTCGATGGTGTTCGGGTCGCGGTCGAGCCGATAGTCACCCTTGAGCCGGGGAGCCACCAGCAACGACACCGGCACGTTGCGCGCATCCATCTGCGCACAGAAAGCCTCGACGTCGGACAGGGTGCGTTCGCCTATCCCCGAGACCGAGACGATCAATTCTCCAGACACCCCTTCAGTTTGCCGATTCCAAGTGTCGAGACGGTGAAGTACACGCGGACGGCAGGCGTATATCGACCCCCCGGTGGCACACCGGCGAGGCGTCCCGGGCGGCTCGATGGTGTGCCCGCGCAGGCGCGTAGAGCAACGCTTGGGACTGGCGCCCGGAGCAGGTGCCGTCACGCGAGCCCGACGGCCAGACCCACCGAAGCCAGCAAACAAAAGCCTACCAGCGTCGGCGGAGGTGATCGGTTCGATATGCTAAGCAACGCCATGGAAAAGGCCAGTTCCGCTGCGGCCGATACGCCGCTGCCCTCCGCCCCTAGCCGGCATTTGGGCGCCGGTGAACATGTCTATGCGGACAAGCTCGACGCCGGGCTCTTGCGGATCTCCGGTGTGTGCATCCTGGCCACGGTGATGGCCATCCTGGATGTCACCGTCGTCAGCGTCGCGCAACGCACCTTCATCGAGCTTTTCGGCTCCTCGCAGGCCGTCGTCGGCTGGACGATGACCGGCTACACGCTCGCATTAGCCACCGTGATTCCGATAACGGGCTGGGCCGCCGACAGGTTCGGCACCAAACGGCTGTTCATAGGCTCCGTGGTGGCATTCGTGCTGGGCTCGCTGCTGTGCGCAGTGGCGTCAACCATCCTGCAGCTCATCATCTTTCGGGTAGTACAGGGCATCGGTGGCGGCATGCTGTTGCCCCTGAGTTTTATGATCATGACCCGCGAAGCGGGCCCCGGGCGGCTCGGTCGCCTGATGTCGATCATGAGTATCCCGATGCTGCTCGCCCCGATCTGTGGGCCGATCCTGGGCGGTTGGCTCATCGCGGCCTACAGCTGGAAGTGGATCTTCCTGATCAACCTGCCGATCGGGCTCGCCACTCTCGCCCTCGCCGCAATCGTGTTCCCCAGAGACCACCCGGCGCGGTCGGAAACCTTTGACGTCATCGGCGCGCTGCTGCTCTCGCCAGGCCTGGCGACGTTCCTGTTCGCGATGTCGTCCATCCCAGGGCGCGGCACCGTGGCTGATCGCCACGTGTTATTGCCGGCGACCATCGGCCTGACATTGATCGCCGCGTTCGTCGTACACGCGTGGCACCGCGCGGATCACCCACTCATCGATCTGCGGCTGTTCCAGAACCGTGTGCTGACCCACGCCAATGTCACGATGCTGGTGTTCGCCACCGCCTTTTTCGGCGCCGGCCTGCTCCTCCCGAGCTACTTCCAGCAGGCGCTACACCAGACGCCGATGCAAGCCGGCTTGCACATGATCCCCCAGGGACTCGGTGCCATGCTGACCATGCGGCTGACCGGACCGCTCGTGGACAGACGGGGGCCGGGAAAGGTCGTGCTCGTCGGCATCGCGCTGATCACCGTCGGACTGGGCGCCTTCGCCCTCGGTGTGGCCAAGCAGGCCCCGTACCTGCCCACCCTTCTGGTCGCGCAAGCCATCATGGGCCTGGGCATGGGTTGCACCATGATGCCACTCACCGTTGCGTCAGTGCAGGCACTGGCCCCACACGAGATCGCCCGAGGTACAACACTGATGAGCGTCAGCCATCAAGTAGGCGGCTCCATGGGAACCGCGCTGATGTCGGTGATCCTGACCAACCAATTCATTCACAGCGAGAACATCATGACTGCAAACAAACTCGCGTCGCTGCGACAGAAGGCCTCCGTCAGCGGGGTGCCGGTGGATCAATCCGCAATACCCCGGCAGGCACTTGCCCCCGACTTCTCGAGCAATGTACTGCACGACCTTTCACACGCCTACACAATGGTATTCGTGATCGCAGGCGTGCTGGTGGTGTCCACTTTCATCCCTGCGGCGTTTCTGCCGAAGAAGCCGGCGACCCAAACAGCCGCAGACGACTAGCACGATCATCGAAAACCCGTGCACCAGTGATTATGCTGCCAGCTGTGCGGCCGCGGGATCGGCATGCGCATTGGGATCCCGTAGCGTCGCGACCCCGCGTGACAGTTCGGCACCGGAAGCGGCCTCGGCGGCGGCGAGTTCGGCGTCCGAGATGTCCAGCAGCGACTTGTCGAACATCACCTGGTAATGGCCGGGGTATTCGATGGCAAAGCGCACATAGGCCAGGGCTGCGTCGGCGACGTGGCCCCGGGCATCGATGAGCGCCTCGGCCAGCAGCTGAAAGCCCTGCGTGGCCAGTGCAGTGAACAGCCCGCGCCGATCGGTGAAGTGGTGCGCCGGCGCGGCATGTGACACACCTGCGCTCCGGGCCAACTCCCGTAGCGAGATTTGGTCGGCGCCGCGCTCGGCCACCAGGCGCGCGGCTTCGGTCAGGATCACCGCACGCAGGTCGCCGTGATGGTGGCTCCGCTGATCACGCTGCTGTTAGGCAGCATCGTGGCCCGGATCGTCGGCCGGCTTGGCGTCGACTATGTCAACAGCTGGACCGCGGCGGTCGCCGTCGGGCTGGCGGCGATGTTCGTCGTGACCGGGGTTGCGCACTTTGCGCCGCCAATGCGCCGCGACCTCATCGCGATCGCCCGCCCCGGTTGCCTGCGCCCGGTCTGCTCGTGACCATCACCGGCGTGCTCGAGCTTCTGGGCGCCGCCGGCCTGTTGCTTCCCGCCACCCGGATCGCGGCGGCCGTATGCCTGCTGGTGCTGATGCTGGCGATGTTCCCGGCTAACGCCTACGCCGCACGGATGCCCAATCCGCCCAAGTCGATGACGACGCAGCTACCGCAACGCACCGCCACCGAGATCGTCTTCCTGGCCGCCGCCATAGCGGTCGCCGTCGGCGGCTGCTAGCAGCCACGCGTATTGGAATGCGGTTTCTTCCCATGCCCGGTAGCGACCACTGACGCCACCATGGCCGGCTGTCATCTGAGTCTTGAGCAGCACCGGATTGCCGTCAGCGTTCGCGTGCCGCAACGCCGCGACCCACTTGGCCGGCTCCACGTAATAGACCCTGGTGTCGTTGAGCGATGTCATCGCCAGGATGGCAGGATACCGTTTGCCTTCGACGTTCTCGTATGGCGAATACGACTTCATATATGAATAGACATCGCTGTCGCTCAACGGGTTTCCCCATTCGTCCCACTCGGTGACAGTCAGCGGCAACGAAGGATCCAGGATGGTGGTCAGTGGATCGACGAACGGGACCTGGGCCAGGATTCCGGCGAAGAGGTCCGGTGCCAAGTTGGCGACCACGCCCATCAGCAGACCGCCCGCACTGCCACCCAATGCCACCAATTCTTGCGGTCGAGTCAGTCCCGCGTCCACCAGATGCTCGGCCACAGCGACGAAGTCGGTAAAGGTGTTCTTCTTCTCCAGTAGCTTGCCGTGCTCGTACCACAGCCGGCCCATCTCACCGCCGCCCCGGACGTGGGCGATGACGAACGCCATGCCCCGGTCCAGCAGCGACAATCGCGCCACGGAAAAGCTCGGATCTGTGCAAATTTCGTAGGCGCCGTAGCCATAAAGCAGTGTCGGCGCAGGGAATTCGATAGCGGCGCGGTGCACGATCGACACCGGGATCCGGGCACCGTCGTCGGCCTGCGCCCACTCGCGCCGCTCAACATAGTCTGTGGGCCGATAGCCGCCGAGCACGGGTTGCTCACGCAGCAAGATGCGCTCTCCGGTAGCCAAGTCGATGTCGTAGATCCGCAGCGGGACCACCAGAGATCCAGCTCTGATCCGCAACTTCGGCGACTCCCAGTTGGGATTGCCACCCAGCCCGGACGACATCAGCTCGGAATCGAAGGAGATCTCGTCAGGCACACCGTAGCCGCCGTCGGAGTCGATGGGCCACAATTGGATCCGGGGTAACGCCGCACGCCGATAGCTGACCACCAGATGACCGGCAAAGGCATCCATACCTTCGAGCCGGACGTCATCGCGGTGCGGGACCAGGGTGCGTTGCTGCGTTGGATCGCTGATCGGGGCTTCGGTGAGCGTGAAGTTCACCGCGCCGTCGTTGTGCAGGATCAAGAATCGGTCCTGTCCGCCGACCCGCGCGTGCTCCACCGAGTACTCGACGCCTTCGCGCCGTGGCAGCACGACGGTGAACTGCGCGTGCGAATCAGCGGAGTCCGCATAGCGGAACTCTGAGGTGATGGACGACCCCGAGGCTATGAAGACGTAGGCCTCACTTCGGGTGAGCCCGACCCCCAGCCAGAACCGTTCGTCGGCCTCGTGATACACCAGCTCCGACGGCTCGCCGGAGCCCAGCCGATACCGCCACACCTTGTCGGGACGGTGGGCCGCGTCCAGGGTCAGGTAATATACGGTGCGGTTGTCGGCGGCCCAGGTCGCGCCGGCCGCGATGTCGGCGATCTCGTCAGGGAACTTCTCGCCAGTGCGTAAGTCCTTGAACCGCAGCGTGTACCGTTCGTCACCGACGGTGTCGACAGAGTATGCGAGCAGATTGGCATCCAGGCTGACCATGGCGGCGCCCAGCGCGAAGAAGTCGTGTCCCTCCGCTTCGGCATTGGAGTCGAGCAAAATCTGCTCACCCGCCACCTCGGTGCTCTCGTCCAGGGACGGCGGATCCCAATCATCGGAATCGGTTATCGGGCAACGGCACTGGACACGGTACTGCTTGCCCTCGAAGGTACGGGCGTAATACCACCAGTCGCCTTGTCGAGTCGGCACCGACAGGTCGGTTTCCTTGGTGCGGGCCTTGATCTCGCCGAAAATCTGCTGCCGCAACGGTTCAAGATGCGAAGTCGTCTGATCGACATAGTCGTTTTCAGCCTCGAGGTAGGCGATCACGTCGGGGTTCACCTTGTCGCGCAGCCATTCGTAGGGGTCGATGAAGACATCCCCGTGGTGTTCCCGTCGGGTCTCCTCCCGCTTGGCGACAGGCGGTATAGGTGTGCCCGTCATGCGCCCCGACCGATCCAGTCACTGAAACTCAGACCGGACATTCGTTCGTAGGCATTGATGTAACGGTCGCGAGTGGCCTCGATGATGTCATTCGGCAGCGGTGGTGGGGGTTGCGGCCCGTAGCGGTCCCAGCCGGACTCGGGGCTAGTAAGCCAGTTGCGGACGAACTGCTTGTCGAAGCTGGTTTGGGCCACACCGGCCCGGTAATCCTCGGCCGGCCAGTACCGCGACGAGTCCGGTGTGAAGATTTCGTCGGCCAGAATCAGATTGCCGTCGCGGTCACTACCGAACTCGAACTTGGTGTCGGCGATGATGATTCCCTTCCTCAAAGCGTGATCGGCGGCCTGCACGTAAATCTGCAGCGTCCGGTCACGCAGCTGATTGGCGTGCACCGTGCCCACCATCTCGATCACCCGGGCAAACGAAATGTTCTCATCGTGCTCTCCCAGAGCGGCTTTCGTGGCAGGGGTAAACAGTGGTGTCTCGAACCTGCTTGCCTCGACCAGCCCGGGGGGCAACGTGATACCGCAGACCTTCCCGGTCGCCTGATAGTCCAATAATCCCGAGCCGGTCAGGTAGCCGCGAGCCACACATTCCACCGCAAGCATCTCGAGCTGTCGCACCACCAGCGCACGGCCGAGCACCTCGTCGGGGATACGCGGGTCATCCGGCGGCCCGGCCAAGTGGTTGGCCGCCTCGACGAGGCCGAAGAAGAACACGCTCATCGCGGTCAGGATGCGACCTTTGTCCGGAATCGTGCTGTCCAGGACGTAGTCGTATGCCGAGATGCGGTCGGACGCGACCAGTAGCAGATGTTCGTCATCGACGCGGTACAGCTCACGGACCTTGCCGCTGGCCAGATGCTGGTAGTCGGTCAATGCGGGGCGCATCGGGTCAGCCTATCGGCCACCCCGGAAAGCGGCGCTAAGACCAGCGCCGGGCCGGGAGCTGTGCTGGTATCTGTGCTATGACATCGCGCTTTTTGCCCTACTCCACCAGGCCTGGCCGGCTGCTGGCCCAACTGTTCAGCGATTTCGCGGTCGTCGTATGGACGACGATCTGGCTACTCGTCGGTCTTGCGGTTTACGACGCCATCTCGACCATCGCCGAAGCCGGGCGCCAAGTCGAAACCGGCGCGCAGGGTATCGCCGGCAATCTGGCGTCAGCCGGCCATGGCGCCCAGCGCATTCCGCTGGTCGGCGACACGGTCAGCGAGCCGCTTACCTCTGCCAGCCAGGCTGCCCTCGACATCGCGGGCGCCGGGCACAACCTGGACACCACAGCGAGCTGGCTCGCGGTGTTGCTTGCCATGGCGGTTGCCGCGCTCCCGATCCTCGTAGCGGTGATGCCATGGCTGTTCCTGCGGCTCCGGTTCTTCAGGCGCAAATGGGTGGTGACCGGGCTGGCCGCCACCCCGGCCGGCCAACAGCTGCTGGCGCTGCGGGCGTTGACCAACCGGTCCCCGCATAAACTGGCAGCTCTGAGCGCGGATCCGGTTGGCGGGTGGCGCCGCGAGGATCCCATCACCATCCGGGATCTGGCCGCCCTCGAACTGCGCTCGGCCGGGATCACACTTCCCGCGCGCTGACTACCCACGAGGGCGGGGATGTCCTTAGGCTCCCAACATCTCAACGACCAAATGCCGTATGCCGGTATGCCGGTTGCTGCGAGTCCATTCGACGGGCTCGACGACCCGCGCGGCGACGAAGCGCGACAGCAATTCCTCGAACAGCACCCGTAATTCCAGCCGGGCCAGATTGGCGCCCAGGCAGTAGTGCACACCTTGGCCAAAGCCTAGATGCGGGTTTGGTTTTCGGGCGATGTCGAACTTGTCGGCACGGTCGAAGACGCAGGAATCGCGATTGGCCGAGCCCTCCCATATCTGTACTTTCTGTCCCGCATCGATCGACTGCCCGCCGAGCGTGACGTCGCGGGTAGCGGTGCGCCGCTTGGATGGCGACGGCGACGCCCACCGAACCATCTCCTCGACCGCAGTCGGGAGCATGTCGAGATCCGCACGCAGCGCTTGGAACTGGTCCGGATGGTCGGCCAGCGCCAGCAGCCCACCCGCGACCGCGTTGCGCGTCGTCTCCGCACCCGCACTGAACAGCAGACTGAAGAACAAATACAGCTCGAGGTCAGACAGGGCCGGCGCGTCGGCATCATCGAGAGTCGCGTTGGCGACCACAGACAACATGTCATCGGTCGGCTCAGCACGCTTCGATTCGATCAACTCCTGCCCGTAGGCGTACATCCGCGACCCGGCCTCTTGAGCATTTTCTGAGACCGACAGCGGCGAAAGAGACGCCTTGCGTGAGCCGCCAAAGTCGAACTGCGGTTCGATGGCCTCGAATAGCCAATGCCGTTCGGCTTCTGGCACTCCCAGCAGGATGCAGATCATCTGCATCGGCAGTTCGGCGGCGACGTCAACCACGAAATCGAACGGTTCGCCCGGCACCACCGCGTCCAGCAGCCGGCGCGTCCGGGCCCGCAGATCGTCCGCCACGAGTCGGATCATCCGCGGCGTCAGCCCGGAACTCACGAGTCGCCGAATCTGCGAATGTCGCGGGTCGTCCATCATGTTGAGCACCTGGCCGGCGATGGCCAGGTCCTGCAGCAGCGTGCCTCCGAACGGTCGCTTGCCGCCGGTCACCGATGAATAGGTCACCGGATCACGCAGTACCTCAAGGGTTTCGGCATGCGTGGCCACCGACCAGAAGCCCTCTCCGTCGGGGGTGTTGTCAGTTGGCTCGTGCCAATACACCGGCGCCTCTCGCCGATGGACGGCGAACAACTCATGCGGGAAGCCGTTGGCGAAGTTGTCCAGATCGGTGAAGTCGATCCCCGAGAGCGTCCCGGCGAGAGTCACAGGATGGCACCCGGGGTGTATTTGGCCGCGTCCGGGTAGCGGCCTACCAGCGACTCAACCCTGGCGACCACCTCGTCGACCTGGTCGGGGGCGGCACCGATGAACGCCTTCTTGTCGGCCAGCGCGGCGTCCAGCGCGGCTCGGTCCAGCGGCAGTCGCGGGTCGGCGGCCAACCGGTCCAGCAGGTCTGGCTCGGCGCCGTGTTCCCGCATGGCCAGCGCCGTGGCCACCGCGTGTTCCCGGATCACGTGGTGCGCGGCCTCGCGCCCCATACCGGCGCGCACCGCGGCGATCAACACCTTGGTGGTGGCCAGGAACGGCAAATAGCGGTCCAGCTCGCGCCCGATCACCGCCGGGTAGGCGCCGAACTCATCAAGCACTGTCAGAAACGTCTCGATCTGCCCGTCGATAGCAAAAAAGCTGTCTGGCAACGCGACCCGGCGAACCACCGAACAGAAGACGTCGCCCTCGTTCCACTGAGCGCCGGCCAGTTCGGCCGCCATCGAGGCATAGCCGCGCAGCACTACTTGCAGCCCGTTGACTCGCTCGCAACTGCGGGTGTTCATCTTGTGCGGCATCGCCGACGAGCCGACCTGTCCCGGCGCGAAACCCTCGGTGACGAGTTCGTGCCCGGCCATCAGCCGGATGGTGTGCGCCATCGACGACGGTCCGGCGCCGAGCTGCACCAGTGCGGAGACCACATCATGGTCCAGCGAACGGGGATACACCTGCCCGACGCTGGTCAAAACGGTTGAGAAGTCTAGAAATTCAGCGATGCGGCGTTCCAATTCGGCCAGCGCGACGGCGTTGCCACCGAGCAGGTCGAGCATGTCCTGCGCAGTGCCCATCGGGCCCTTGATACCGCGCAGCGGGTAGCGGTCGATCAATTCCCGCAGCCTGGACAACGCGATCAGTGTCTCCTGGGCCGCGGAGGCGAATCGCTTGCCCAACGTGGTGGCCTGTGCGGCCACGTTGTGGCTGCGTCCGGCCATCACCAGATCGCGATAGGCCGCGGCTCGCTCGGCCAGCCGCGCCACCACCGCTACCCCGTGGGAGAAGACCAATTCCAGCGACCGCCGCACCTGCAGCTGCTCGACGTTCTCGGTCAGGTCGCGGCTGGTCATCCCTTTGTGTACCTGCTCGTGACCGGCCAGCGCGTTGAATTCCTCGATGCGGGCCTTGACGTCGTGGCGCAGTACCCGTTCGCGGGCCGCGATCGAGGCCAAGTCCACATCGTCGAGCACCCGCTCGTAGTCCACGATCGCTCCCTGCGGCACCGGGATGCCCAGTTCCACCTGCGCGCGCAGCACGGCCAGCCACAGGCGCCGCTCAGCGACGACTTTGGCCTCCGGAGACCAGATCGCGACCATCTCGGCGCTGGCGTACCGGGCGGCCAACACATTCGGAATGCTCACAAACACACAGCTTACGGTCGAGCCGCTCCGCAATACCCTATGCAGATGTACTTCGCGGGCGTCGACCTCGCTTGGGCCGGCCGCAATCCGACCGGCGTCGCAGTGGTCGACGAGGCCGGCCGTCTCGTGTACGTCGGCGCCGCCCGCGACGACACCGACATCCTGGCCGCGTTGCGGCCCTACACCCAAGGCGATTGTGTGGTCGCTTTCGACGCGCCGCTGGTGGTGACCAACCCGACCGGTCAGCGGCCGGCCGAGACGGCGCTCAACCGTGACTTCCGCAGGTTCGAAGCCGGCGCGCACCCGGCGAACACCGGTAAACCCGAGTTCGCCGACGTTCCCCGCGGCGCACGGTTGGCTCAAGCGCTGGGCCTCGACATGGACCCCGGGTCGCCGGCCACCCGCCGAGCCATCGAGGTGTACCCCCACCCGGCGACGGTGGTGCTGTTCCGGCTACCACGCACCCTGAAATACAAGGCGAAACCCGGCCGCGGCCTCGACCGGCTCAAGTCGGAGTTGCTCCTGCTGATGGACGGTCTGGAGAAGCTGGCGCAGGCCACCGACGGAGGGGTGCCGCTGCGGGTCGACGGTCCCGAGTGGGTCGAGCTGCGCCGGCAGGTGGTGACCGCGCAGCGCAAGTGCGAGCTACGCCGCGCGGAGGATCCGATCGACGCCGTCGTCTGCGCCTACGTGGCCTTGTACGCCGAGCGCAATCCGGCCGGCATCACCATCTACGGCGACTCCTGCACCGGGTACATCGTTACGCCGTCGCTGCCGTTGCGAGTGAGTGATCTTTAGTGGTCACGCGACTCGCACCCCATCTCGGGGTTGTTCGGCAGCCTTGCGGCTGCGTCCCTTCCGCGCTTCAC
>Ga0209693_10000107_pt1 | contig 31829 bp, 31 predicted proteins | sample HubBroMetageWRM3_FD_188345 | JGI IMG/M metagenome (GOLD analysis project Ga0209693, IMG submission 188345) | Warmed soil microbial communities from the Hubbard Brook experimental Forest, New Hampshire - Hubbard Brook CCASE Soil Metagenome WRM 3... | ecosystem: Environmental > Terrestrial > Soil... | reverse complement strand
GTCCTGTTCTTCGCCTCTGACGAATCTCGTTATGTCACGGGCGTTTCGCTTCCCGTAGATGCGGGCAGCTTGCTCAAGCAAGTGCTAACTGAATTAACCACAAGAAGTTGGAGACAAGTCATGCCTGAATACGACTACGAAGAGATGAAAAAGGAAGCCGAGCAGTACATCAAGTTCGAGAAGGACGTCAAGAACAGAATCGCTTACATCACCTTCGACCGCCCGGAAGAGCTCAACTCCACGACCTTGGGCATGCGGCAGAACTATGCCGATCTGATCCACAAGTGCAACGTGGACGACGACGTCAAGGTCGTGGTAATCCGCGGCGAGGGCCAGGACTTCGGTAGCGGCGGGGACTTGCCCGAACAGCGCGGGATGCTGGAGAACCCGGGCATGCCGCTGCTGCACGAACTCGCGATCAACGACGACGATGTCAAGTACCCGCCGGGCGGGTCGTACCGCTACCTGTCCACCGTCACCGACTTCTACGCCAAGGCAAAAGCGGGAAACCGGCCGCTGCAAGAGCTGCGCAAGATCAGCATCGTCGAGGCCAAGGGCTACTGCTACGGCTGGCACTTCTATCAAGCCGGCGACGCCGATCTGGTGATCTCCTCTGATGACGCGCTCTTCGGTCATCCGGCCTTCCGCTACGTGGGCTGGGGCCCACGCCTGTGGTGGTGGGCCGAGACGATGGGCTTGCGCAAGTTCTCCGAAATGCTGTTCACCGGGCGGCCATTCAGCGCCAAGGAAATGTACGACTGCGGCTTTGTCAACAGCGTGGTGCCCCGCGAGAAGCTCGAGGAAGAGACGCTCAAGTATGCGACGGCGTGCTCGCGCTCCCGCCCAACGGACACGGTAGCGGTGCAGAAGACCTTCCTGGAGTTGTACAAGCAGCACAAAGGTGAATACTTCGGCAGCCTGCTGACCGGCATGGTCGAGGGAATGCTGCCGCTGATCGCGAACGACCAGGAGAACGAAGTCGACCTCACCGAAGGGACCTTCAAGAAGGGGCTCAACAATGTGGTGAAGGACAACGATTTGAACTTCCCGCCGGAGTGGCGCCTGAGCCGCTCGGGTCGCGCGAAGCCCTGAGCGCTTTGGGAAGGCTCCCATGTCGGCGCTGACGGGTTTCAGTGATCAAAGTCGAGTCGCCGGGGTGCGGGAGCCGCGCGCGGGCGATGGCGCACCGCAGCCCTGGTGACAGGTGCCAGCAGCGGTATCGGCGCGGCAACGGCGCTGGCCGCACAGGGCGCCGTGGTTGCTCTCCTCGCGCGCCGAGCGGACCGGCTGCAAGAACTGAAAACCGAGATCGAATCCGCAGGCGGTTCTGCCCTCGTCGCGCCAGTCGACGTCACTGACGCCGAGGAGGTATCGGCAGCCGTAGCACGCAGCGTCGCAGAGTTCGGCCGGCTCGACACCGTGGTGAACAACGCCGGCCTGATCCGGATGGGGTCCGCGGCCGACGCGCCCCTGCCGGACTGGGACGACCTGGTGACCATCAGTTCCACAGCCGGCTGGGTGGCCCGACCCGGCACCGCGGTCTATCCGTTGCCAAATTCGGTGTCAACGCCTTCAGCGAGGGCGTTCGCCAAGAGGTACCCGGGAAGCGGGTCCGGGTGGGCGTGGTCGGTCCCGGAACCGTCGATACCGAGATCGTCACCCATCTGGCCGCACCGTCTCGGGCGGCGTTCGAGCAACAGACCGCCGACATGGTGAAGTTGCAGTCCGAAGACATCGCCGACGCGGTGATCTACATGGTGACCCGCGACCGCCGGGTGGCGGTCAACCACATGCTGGTGCGCGCGGCCGAACAGACCTGGTGATTCTGGATGGATGCCGAGGCTCAGCGTTGGGTCACCGGCGACCAGTTCGGCATGGCGATTCCGATGGACCCGGTCAGCCGCCGAGCCCCTTCTTGACCGCGTCGTCTTGCTTTTGGCCGATGTCGGTGACAAATTCCGGCGGCGGAAGCGAGTCGGCTGGGCCGTCGAATTCCAGGGTGACGAACGCCTTGCCCTCGGTGAACAGCAATATCGCCACACCGTGGGAGCCGTCGGGCGCGTTCCCGGTCAGTGTCGTTCCGTCAGCGCCGACCTTGGCCGCTTCCGTTGCCGGGTCTTTGATAACGCCGGCCTGCGCGCCCTTCGCCGCGTTCAAGGCGTTCGTCGCAGCGCCGGGATCGCTCAGGACCTGGATAGAGTCTTTGATGGCGTGGCTGTTGTCTGGAGTGTTGAACGTCGTCGCGACACCAGGCTGGCCATTCGGGTCGTTTGTCGGAGGACTGGCAGTGAAGGTTATCGGCGGGGGTGCGTCGATGTCGGTCGCCTGGATCAACAGCCCGGTGTACTCAGTCGGGTGTGCCGTCGCCGACATAGCCGGCGCCGAGCTGGGAGCGCTCGTGGTCGACGTGGTTGACCCCGACGGCGATGACGACTTATTGCCGCCGCAGCCGGCCACCCACACGGCCAGTGCCGTCGCGGCCGCCAGCCCGGCGGCGACCCTCTGAGAAGTCCTCATCGCATGGTGTCCTTTCCAGGATGCGTTCGGCGACACAGTCGTTGCCGCCGAATGGCACAGTACATCGCTGCGCGGATCACACGTGTCGCCGAAGGGCCTTGATGCGGTGAACGGCGCTACTCCAGCTCGTCGCGCAGGCACTGCAGCGTGCCGGCCAGGATGCGCGAGACCTGCATCTGTGACACGCCGATTCGGTCGGCGATCTGGCTTTGGGTCATCGATTCGAAGAACCGCATATGCAGAACTTCACGTTCGCGCTCGGGCAGCGCGGTCACAAGGGCGCGCACCGCTTCCCGGTTGGTGATGTGCTCGATCTGTGGATCGACGCTACCGATCGAATCAGCCAATCGAGCCGTGCCTGAATTTTCGGCACCGACGGGCGCGTCAATGGACTCGAGACGGTAGGCATCGCCGGCAATGAGACATTCGACGACCTCCTCGCGGGGGACTTCCAGCTGCTGGGAAAGCTCGGTGGCCGTGGGCGCTCGCCCCAGCTTTTGAGCTAGCTCTGCTGTAGTCCTGCCAATTTGGACATGTAGCTCCCGCAACCGTCGCGGTACCCTCATGCCCCAGCTGAAGTCGCGGAAGTAACGCCTGACCTCGCCCATCATGGTGGGAACCGCGAACCCTATGAAGCTGGGGCCCTTCGACGGGTCGAACCGATTGACAGCGTTCATCAATCCGAGGCGCGCGACCTGGGTCAAGTCTTCGAGACTTTCGCCGCGGCGTCCGAAGTGGCTGGCCACGTGGTCAGCCAGCGGCAGGCACCGGGCGATGATGCGTTCGCGTTGCCGCCCGTACTCGTGCGATTCGGCCGGCATCTGGCGCAGGGCCACGAACATGTCGACGACGTCGTCATACGAATCGTCGGATTTCGCGCCCGCTGACCGAGCCGGGCGGGACAGAGCGACCATGTCGGTCATCGCGGGTAACGCCCTGCGGGCACGCGCGAGGGCATTCCGGGCCTTTCAAGGGCCGACTGTGATGTGTAAACGGTGGCGCACGAAACGATTTGCATTTATGGCCCACTTCCTCAGCATCGCGCACGGCGAGGCTCAGCAGGTGTGTGAACGAACCCTCTCAGTGCTCTTGGATCCGGCGGGGCGGATCCGGCATCGGCAACACACGCGATGACTAAACCGAGGATGACCGGAGTTCGTCGCCAGAGCCGGCCCGGCAGCCGTGCGGCTGATCGGCCGCTTCGAGCTAAACGGCGATAGTCCAGAACGGACTCGCATCCAAGCCTACGCCTCGCGGCACGCGCTCGCGACAGCATGGTTTGCCGGTGGAAAGCACGCGGATCTGGTGGCTGAGATGGTTGAATTAGCTTAGCGAAACAACTCGGCGACTAGCGATGGCAGATCAGGCGAAGGTGGTGCACCAGTTGAACAGTATGAGCCAGCGGCGTGATATCTGACGCCCGGCGCTGCTGAGGCTGGCGCAGTGTCCGCTATTGCACGATTCACCCATCGTTACGCACTGTGGGTGATCGGCGCCTGGATTCTTGTTGCCATCCTGGCCAATCAGGTTGCCCCGCAACTCGAGCAGGTGGCCGCCGCCAACGATCAACGGTCTCTGCCGTCCAGCACGGAAAGTTCGGTCGCCGTGCAGAAGTCGGCAGCAGCCTTCTCTCAAACGCCCACCGACAATGTCGGATACGTGGTGCTAGAACGAAACGGGCCGCTCAATGATCGCGACCGCGTGCTGTACAACCAGTTGCTCGCGGCGCTGCGCAGCGATTCCCGCCATGTCATCGAGGTAGTGGACTGGTGGGGTTCCCCGGCGACCGCGGACGCGGCCCTGAGCAGCGACCATCACGTGGCGACGGCCATCGTGCGCCTATCAGGGATGCTCGGAACGGTAGAAGCCAGTGATTCGATCACCGCCGCGCGCAGCATCGTGGCAGGACTGCCCGCCCCCGCCGGGCTGCACATATTCATCACGGGTACCGGCGCCTCGATCGTGGACTCGTCCGCGGCGATCGACAGGCAGCGGCTGGCCATCGCGGCAACGGCGATCGCGGCGCTCTTGGTTCTCTTGCTGATCGTTTATCGGTCTCTGGTCACGGCGCTGGTGCCGCTGGTGTCGGTCGGCCTGGCCTTGGCTGTGGCCAGGCCGACCGTTGCTGCACTCGCACACGACAACCTCATCGGAGTTTCCCTGTTTTCCGTCGCGTTCGGAGGTGTGGTGGTTCTCGGGGCCGGTAGTGGCTTCGCGATCATCCTGATCGGGTGTTACCAGGAAAAGCGACGGAAAAATACCACCTCAGCCGCGGCTTTGGCAGACGCATATCGCGCGGCGATGCCGGTCATCATGGGCGCGGCACTGATCTTGGCCGTAGTATTCGGGAGTCTGGGCTTCGCTAAACTCAGCATGTTCAGCAACACCGGAAGCCCTTGCGCTATTGGGGTTCTCACAGCTGCTTTGGCGGCATCGACGTTGACTCCGGCCCTTATCGCATTCGCGGACCGCTCCAGTTTGTTGAAACCGCGACGACCGGGGATGGCACGCCGATGGTGGCGGATCGGCGTGTATGTGCTGCGTTCGCCAGGCCCGGTTGTGGGAAGCAGCGCGGTATTGATGTTTGCCCTGGCGCTGCCGGTGGTCGGAATACGGATCGGCTGGGACGATGGACAGGCGGCCCCGGTCCAAGCTGAATCCAGCCGTGGCTACCAGGCGGTGGACGACCACTTCGCGCCTACCCAGCTGCAGCCAGACGCCGTCACGATCGAAGCCGACCACGACATCCGCAATCCCGGGGGTCTGATGGCTGTCGAAGACATCAGCGCCGCGATCATGACGATTCCCGGTATCCGCATGGTGCAGTCAGCGAGTCGGCTCAACGGAGTGGCTCCCCAGCAACTCACCGTGACGGTGCCGGTGGGTCCCGTCGGTGATGTCGCCGACCGGCTCGACGAAGCTTCCGCGAAATTCACGGCCCGGGAGTCGGCGTTAGTCGATCTCGACAGTGCAACAAATGAGATGGTGAGCGCCCTCGACGAGGCACAGAAAGGCATGCAGCGCGGCACCGCCGGTCTTGGTCAGCTGAGTGCGAGCGCCAGGCAGATGCAGGGCGCGTTAGCCAAACTCCGGGCCAGTATCGCTGTCTTCTCCGGAATCATGGCGCCCGTGTCCGCTGCCGTGGCGTCGGCACCGGATTGCGCCACAAACCGGGTGTGTCACCTTGTTCAAGAAGTCACCCACTGGGCCGATCTCGTCGTTGACACCGCTGACAAACTGGCCGAGGGCTTCGGACGGGTAGCCGACGGGCTTGCGCAAACAGGGGGCGCATTGTCCGGTCTGCCGATACCGGGTGGGTTCAGTGTTGGTGGCTTGGCCGGATTCGCCCCAGTGGTGCAGGACGCGCGACAGGCGGCGGAAGGCTTCAGACAGCTGATCAACCCTCTTGGCACACCAATACGCCAACTACCTGGCTTTTTACATGATCTGGCCGTCATGTTCCATGGCGAACCCGGTGCCGGATTGAATGTCGCACTGAAGGCCCTGACCGACTCGTCGATGCGCCGCGTCCTGGACGGTTTTTTATCACCGGACGGACATGCCACCCTCCTGCTCGTCTACGGCGACGGCCGCAACTGGGACGCTGGGGGCGCCCAACGTGCCCGCGCCATCCTGGCTGCCGTGGACGGAGCGACCAAAGAGGGCACGCTTGCGCCCACCGCCGTCCAACTCACGGGCAGCGGACCGGCCACCCGGGACCTTCGGGTTCTGTTGCGCAATGAGCTGATCGTTCTTGTGGTGCTCACTCTTACGGTGATCTTCGCGATCGTTTCCCTTGTGCTCAGAAGCCCAGTCGCCGCGCTCGTCATCGTCGGCACGGCCGCTACCTCCTACGCCTCCGCGATCGGTGTCAGCGTGGTGATTTGGCAGCACGTACTCGGCCACGACTTGCACTGGTCGGTGTTGTCGGTCTCGTTATTTGCGCTATTAGCCGTTTGCAGCGGCCAGAACATGCAGTTAGCGCTACGCGCCCGCGAAGAGCTCGCTGCCGGGCCGCAGTTGAGCATTGTCCGAGCGCTCGCCGCGACCGGCGGGCTGGGGATCACCACCGGAATCGTTTTTGGGACAACGATGTTCGCGTTAGCCGCGTGTAGCGTGCTGAATGTGGCGGAAATCGGCGTCACCGTCGGGGTCGGTGCAATTTTGGACACCCTGGTGATGCGCAGTTTTGGGTTGCCGGCCACGATGGCTTTGCTGGGCCGCTGGTTCTGGTGGCAGCCACGGGTCCTCGTCGGAGACAGTTCCACCGCAGCTCTCGGAACTCTTCAACCCCGGTAACAGTCGATCCGGGGGAGTGAACGCGCCGATTCGGTATCGCGCCGGCTATGGGACTGCGCTGCCGGCTCGACATGGCGACAGGATCACGGACCAACTGGCGGCTGGGTAATGTTGCTGCGCATGTCGGTGTGCAGCGGCGACGAGGCGCTACTGGCTGGGCGCGGCGCCGTGGTGTCCGGCGGCAGCCGGGGCATCGGTCGCTCGGTCGCTGAACTGCTCGGCAACCTTGGCGCCGGCGTGGTGGTCAATGGGCGTGATGCTGTTGCCGTGGAAGAGACCGTCGCGGCAATCACCGCGTCGGGAGGGCGAGCTACCGCGGTCATCGGAGCCGCCGACGATGAGCGGATTGCCACCGCGCTCATCGAAGAATGCACGAGCACGTTTGGTCGGCTGGACGTCCTGATCAACTGCGCGGGGATCGCGGAACCGCCCGGCTCTTCGATCCTGGAGATCTCGCCGGCAGAGTTCGCTCGCCTGATGAGCGCTCACGCCGGCACGGCGTTTCACACTTGCCGGGTCGCATCGCGTGTCATGGCCGCCCAGGGGTGCGGAGCGATCATCAATACCAGCTCCGTGGCCTTCCTGGGTGACTACGGAGGTACCGGCTACCCGGCGGGCAAGGGCGCCGTCAACGGGCTGACCATGGCCATCGCCGCGGAATTGAAGCCGTGCGGGGTGCGGGCCAACGTGGTGTGCCCTGGCGCGAAGACACGGCTGTCCACGGGCGTCGAGTACGAAGAGCACATCGAAGACCTCTACCGCCGCGGAATACTCGATGAGATGACCAGGCGGGTCTCGTTGGACGCTCCGCCCGTCGGTTTTGTGGCTCCGGTCTACGCCTATCTCGCCAGCGACTTGGCGCGTGACGTGACCGGTCAGATCTTCGTTGCCGCAGGCGGATTCGTCGGCCGCTTCGACCGGCCAACGCCGCGCGTGCTGGGGTATCGCGATCACCACGAGGCCGGACCCTGGTCGGTTGCAGAGCTGCACGCGATGATCAATCCCTAATTGTCCGACGCTCCGCTTTGCGTCCCGGACTGTCGAGCCATCGATTCAACGAGTCCTCACTGTCGAAGGAAACTCCGACAGCCCGATCGAGCTCCCGACTTCCGTGAACGGATTCGCGTGTGTTTACGTATCCAGGAGAGAGACCAGCTGAAGCGAACTACCCGGCCACCTACCGGCCGAATCGCTCAGGATCGGAGGCCGGATGGAAGATCGTGATCGCGCTTGCGCCGACACTCATGCCGTTTGTCCATCACCCCTGCTCCGTCGCCTTGCTGTCGTCACAAATTGAAGCGTGGGGGACGAACCAACCCGGAAGCCGATCTCGAGATATGCCCGGATATGAAGATTCGGAACAGCGAGTGCCAATAGCGGACCCGCCGTCGATTCGGCCGCTTCGGGTCCTTGTTGTCGGCGCCGGTGCGAGCGGCATTTCGGTTGCCCGGGGATTGCTGCGGGACGGCCACGATGTCACCGTCTTCGACCAGCGCACGGATACCCAGGCAGGTGGCGGCGCTGTGACCATCTGGCCCAATGGCGAGACAGTCCTGCGGCAGCTGGGCGTCGACATGGATGGGGCCGGTCAACTCCTGTCCAGCGTGCGGGTGTTGACGTCTGCGGGGCATCGGCTCGCCACCTTGGATGTGACCGCGATGGTGAAGCGGCTGGGCGCACCTGTTCGGATGGTCCCACGTCGGGTTTTGCTGGAGAGGCTGCTGGCGGGTTTTCCGGCCGATCGCATCCGGTGCAACTCCCGCGCGGTCAAGGTCGTCGATGCACCCAATGGGGTGCAGGTCGAGTTCGAAGACGGAAGCTTGGCCGAAGGTGATCTATTGATCGGTGCGGATGGCTTGCATTCGATAGTTCGTGAGGTCGTCGGTGCGCAGGCCGCGGAGCCGACCGGCTGGTGCAGTTGGCAGGGACTGGTCACCCTTCCGGAAGTCACCGACAAGCATGTCGCATTGATCGTGGTTGGTGAGCACGGAAACACCGGCCTCTGGCCGGCGGGAGGCTCTGAGGTGCAGTGGTGGTTCGACTTGCCATGGTCCTACGACTTCGTCAGGCCACAGCGTCCGCTCGACGTAATCCGGTCCAATTTCAGTGGCTGGTCCGACTCGGTCGACCTGGTACTCGCGAAATTGACCGACGAAGATCTGGCCCGCTCGCCATACCCCCATTTTCGGCATCCGATTCCCCGCGCGTTGGGCACCGGCGCGCTGACCTTGCTCGGCGATGCCGCACACACCATGCCGCCCACTCTCGCGCAAGGAACCAATCAGGCTCTGCTCGACTCAATGGTCTTGTGCAAGGCGCTTTCGGATTTCCGCACACGGACGACCGGCAGCAACGCTGACCTTTCGAAGGCGCTGCGCTGGTACGAGAAGACCAGACGGCGCCAGGTGAGCGCCGTGTCCCGGGTCGCGTCGTTGCAGGTAGCCCAACGTGAATCGGTACTACGACCGGCGGCGCTGCTCTCCGACCGATTCCATACGTGGTATTTGACGACATTTCTGCGTTGGACAAGCCATGGGCGGATGTCCGCGCAGATCGGTCGAGACCTCGAGGCGGCAACGACCATCGCGTGCGGTCAGTGAACGAGACCAGAACCGCCGGACTGCAACCGGCGCGCACCCCGCTCGATGCGGTACGAGTGAGAGGTGATGTCGACGCGCCGTCGCGCTGGCTCTGGCTGGTCAAGTGGTGCGTGCTGGCCGTCCCGCACTACCCCATCTTGATACTTCTCTACCTGGTGTATCCGCTGCTGACGGTTGTTGCCGGTGTCGCGATCTTGTTCACCGGACGGTATCCGCGCCCCATCTTCGACTTCAACGTCGGAGTGCTGCGCTGGTCGTGGCGAGTCATGAACTATCGATTCCCGATGAACAGCACCGACAAATACCCGCCGTTCACGCTGGCATCTCGCCCCGACTACCCAGGCGATCTCGAAGTCGTTTATCCCGAACACCTCACAAGGTGGGCTGTGCTGGTGAAGTGGTGGCTGTTGGCGCTCCCGCAGATACTGCTGTGCTGGGCGTTGGAGCCGTTGCTGCAGGTGCTTACCGTTATCGCGGCGGTGGCCTTGTTGTGCACCGGAACAATCCCGCAGGGGATGTTCGATCTGCTCATCGGCATTGTTCGATGGCGTTACCGGGTGGCCGCGTATGTTTCGTTGATGTGCGATGAATATCCGCCGTTCCGACTGGATCTAGGTAACAGTTGACGCGTTGTAATCCGTTGTTCCCGTATGTGTATAGATCCGGGATGCCGGTTTTCGACCGGCTGTTCTATCGCCGGTACCGCCGAGAGGCGATACGCAATGCCGTCGGCCGGCTGCTGATGGTCGGTCTCGGCCCGGGAACCGATTTGTTGTTTCTCCCGCCTGCGGTGACGTCGGTCGCCGCAGTGGAGCCCGACGCGCCGTTCCGGCGGATGGCGTCCCGCCTTGCTCGCCGCCACGGCATTGCCGTCGACATCGTCGATGGGGTGGGCGAATCTATTCCGTTCCCGGACAATAGTTTCGACTCGGTGCACGTCGGCCTGGTGTTGTGCTCGGTCAACGATGTTGCTGCGACGCTGGGCGAGATCCGCCGTGTTCTCGCACCTGGCGGCAGGTTGGTCGTCCTCGAGCACGTTCGCGGGGAGGGGCTGATGGGTCGGTTCCAGGACCTGATCGCCCGGCCGTGGGCTTGGTTGTCCGGCGGTTGCGAGCCGAACCGCCGAACAGTCGACGCCATCGCCGCGGCCGGCTTCGACACCAGCGGATTACGCAGAATCCGACGAACCCCGGTGCCGCCACCGTGCACCCCTCATCTGCAAGGGGTCGCCACTGTGATCGAGAGCGATGCTTGAAATCCGTGGATCGGTTCGCGAAAGGGCGTATCTTCTCGTTCCATGAGGCCTGTGCGCTAGATCACACTGAACGCATCGGGTGTGCATGCCGTTAGTCACATGTCGGACCGTTAACGAAGGGACTGTGACGATGAATTTTTCGGTGTTGGCGCCCGAGATCAATTCGGCGCGGATGTTCGCTGGTGCGGGTTCGGCTCCGATATTGACTGCGGCGACGGCGTGGGATGGGTTGGCCTCCGAGTTGGGGTCTGCGGCGTCGTCGTTTTCGTCGGTGACGTCGGGGTTGGCGAGTCAGGCGTGGCAGGGTGCGGCGTCGGCGGCGATGACGGCTGCGGCGGCTCCCTATGCGGGGTGGTTGAGTGCGGCGGCAGCTCGGGCGACGGACTCGGCCGGGCAGGCCCGGGCGGTGGCCGGCGCGTTTGAGGCGGCGCAGGCGGCGACCGTGCATCCGTCGCTGGTGGCAGCCAACCGGAATGGGTTGGTGCAGTTAGTGATGTCGAATCTCTTCGGGCAAAATGCGCCGGCGATTGCGGCCGTTGAAGCCGAGTATGAGCAGATGTGGGCCCAGGACGTGGCCGCGATGACTGGTTACCACGCAGGGGCCTCGGCGGCCGCCGCGCAGCTGGCACCGGCGCTACAGTCCCTGAATGGTCTGGCGAGCCGGCTCGCCGGAGTTCTGGGTCTCAATCCGGTCATCAACCCCGTGCCCGGCAATCCGAACCTGATGAGCCAAACCCTCAATATCGGAAACCTGCTATCGATCCAGTCTTTCGCCGACACCGGCAACAACTTCGATGCCGCCATTTTCTCGAGCCCGGTCCTGAACGCCACCTTTACTTCCGGGGCCGAACCCGCATTGGGTTTGGGAGTGACCGGACAGACACTGATCAATTTTCAAAGTCCAGCCTTCCCGGCCGTGGGCAATGGGATCGCCCTGCCCTTCACCGACCCCCTGTCCCCGCTGTTTGCCGCGCTTCTCCCACTGAACTTCTGAGGCCGGCGAGCGCGTCCTATGCCCGCCTAGTCCAAGCTCACCGCCTCGATGATGTTCAGTCGCGCTGCGCGGCGCGCGGGTGGCACCGAGCCGAGCAGGCTGATCGCCAGCGCTCCAAGGGTGAAGACCAGCGCCATCCAGCTTGGCCGGAAGGTGACTTGGAAATTCATCATGTCCCCGCTGACCAGACTGAACAGCCATTGGTCCGCACACCCGAACACCAGCCCCAAGACGCCGCCGACCGCACCGATGCCGGCGGCCTCGGCCAACACCATCTGCAACGTGAACCGACGACTGGATCCCATCGCCCGCAGCACACCGATTTCGCGGCGCCGCTCAAGTACGGACAGCGTCAAGGTATTCAGAAGTGCGACCGCGGCCACGAATACGACGATGATCCACACGGCATTCGCGATGAACATGCTCTGATGCATCGGGGCCTCCAAGCCTGCCAGCTCGGCGCGACCGTCGTATACATGGTCCGGTGTGGGCACGACGCGGCGAACGTCGGCCACCAAGCGGTGTGGATCCACGCCAGGGGCCGCAGCGATCTGGAGCGTGGTCGCTACCGGACGGTCGAACCACGCACGCATCTGGTCAAGGCTCATCCCAACGGTGCCGATGACCGTCGAGAAATACGGCACCAGCGCCAGAACAGCTGTCTGCTGCACGCCGTGGGGCGTTTGAATCCGCAATCGGTCGCCGACCCGGACGTGCAGCGTCTTACCCAGATTCTGCGAAAGCGCCACGCCCCGGCCGGCGAGCACTTCGCTGCGCACCTGGTCGCCGAGAGCGTGGTAGAGCGGATCGGCGGTTCCTGGAGCGAACCCGTCGAGCATCACGCGCGTGCCGCCGATCACCGCGAACCCGAATGCACCCTCGGTCACGCGTGCTACCCCGGGCACTGCGGCCACCTTTTCGGAGAGACCGTGCGGCAGGGCGTCGGTGGGATAGTTGTCGGGAGGGTTTGCGCTCACCCACACGGGGACATCGATGACCGACGAGAAGGTGGCCCGGGCCGACCGAAGCATGTCGTTATTGGTGCCGGTAATCGCGACGGTCGTGACAACCGCGATGAGCACCGTCATCACCGTCGCCCACACTCGCCGCGGCGCACGCTCGATCGTCGCTGCTGCGAGGGCCCCTACGGACCCGAAAATCCGCGAGGTCGCGGCGGTGGCTTTGACAATGTGCACGGTCAGTGCGAAGCAGAGCGCGATCTCGGCAGAGAACACCGCAGACATCGCGACGAAGGCCAAGACGCCGCGCTGGCTGACCACGACCACCAGCGACACCGCGAACACCAGGACGGCGCCGACTCCGCTTGCGATTCGCAGCCATCGCGGTACGCGGTCCGCCGCTGAAACCCCCACCGGGGCCAATGCCTCGATCGGGGAGACCTTGTACACCTGCCGCGCCGCCATCGCCGACGCAACCACACTGGTCAGCACGGTGGCCGCGACCGCGACCGGCATCGCGTAGCCCGGTAGCCAGTACTCGACGCGAGCTTCGAGCCCCTGGGAGATGGCCGGAGGCAGTCGACCGATCGCGATGCGGCCCAACAGTATTCCGATCGCCGACCCGATGGCTCCGCCGATCACACCGAGAATCGCCGCCTCGACGAGCATGTCGCGAACGATTGTCGCCCGGCGGCCGCCAATGGCGCGCAGCATCGAGATGACCGGGCGCCGCTGGGTAATCGCCATGGTCATCGTGGTGTAGATCAGGAACGCGCCGACCACCAAGGCCACCACCGCGCCCATCAGGGCCATGTAGTTCATCAACTTGACACCGTCGCCGGCCCGCGTGGCCCGCATACTGGGGTCGGCGACGATGGCCCGCCCGTTCACCGCGGCGGTGACCGCGGTGCGGACTTGGGCAAGGTCAGCGCCAGGTTTGGTGGTGATCAGTATCGAGTCGAGCTGCCCTTGACGCCCAGTAATGTTCTGCGCCAAAGCAAGTGGTGCCAGGACATAGTGTCCACCGTTGAGATCGGCAAGCTGCTTGCCCCCGAGTACCTCGATGACGGTCACCGACTGCGAATCAAGCTGGAAAGTCGCACCTTTCGCGTGACCAAGACCTGGCCCGACACGGACGCCGTTCGGCGGGCCGGAAGGATTTGTCGGCTGCTGGCCTGCTTTCCCATCTTTCGGGCCATCTTGCGGTGCCCCTTTTAAAGCATCCTTCAACGCCCCGCCCAGCTCGCTGATACTCGCGTCCGCGCCGAACAGCAGAACCGGACCCGACGCCGTGGACACCGACGTTCGTATCATCGGCGCCGCGACTGCGACGCCGGGAACTGCGGCTACGTCTGCCGTTATCTCGTCCGGAAAACCCGCGTCGGTGATACCCGACACCTCGAGTGCCGCGACCCCGGCGATCCCATCGGCGAGTCGATTGACCGACCCGCTGATCGACCCGAAGATGCCGAACACCGCGACGAGATACATTGCCGACACCGCCATTACGGCAACCGATGCGATGGTGCGGCGGCGATGCACAGCGAGCTCGCGCAGGCTGAACACACGTAGCCGGCTCGCCGCAGCAGTTATCGCCGAGCCCCGTTTCACGTCGGAACGACCGACAGCTGGTCCGAGCCGACCCGACCGTCCTGCAGTGTGATCACCCGGTCGGTCGCTGTCGCGGCATCCGCGTTGTGGGTCACCATCACCACCAGCCGACCGCGGCCGTCCTCGTGCGCCACTTCGGTAAGGAGCGTCAAGATCGAGGCGCCCGTGGTGGAATCAAGGTTGCCGGTTGGTTCGTCGGCAAGGATCAGCGGCGGGTCCATCATCAATGCCCGCGCGACTGCGACCCGTTGCATTTGGCCGCCGGAGAGTTCCGCTGGTCTGTGCTCGGTCCGGTCACCGAGTCCGACCCGTTCGAGGCGTCGAATTGCATCCGGTTTGGCCTTGCCCAGTCGGACACCGTCGAGCAGCTTGGGGACCGCGACGTTCTCCCACGCGGACAGCGTCGGCAGCAGGTTGAAGAACTGGAAGATGAACCCCACCCGATGATGGCGAAACTCCGACTGTTGCTCGTCGCGAAGGCGGCCGATTTCGTCGCCGTCGAAGGTAATCGACCCAGAATCGGGGGCGTCCAACGCGCCGAGCAGATGCAGCAAAGTGCTTTTGCCCGCGCCCGAGGGCCCCACGATCGAGACGAACTGACCGCCGTCGAGCCGCAGGCTGATCTCGTCGAGTGCACGAACGGTTTGACCACCGACCCGATACTCGCGGACTACATCGTGGAGTTCGATGGTCAGCGCATGGTCGGGCGTATCGGAAGCATCGAACCCGCTGGTCAGGGTCCTCTTGGAAGCCGAAGTGCCCAGCGCGTGACGGCTATGAGCCATAAAAGGTATAACGAGCCTGAGCCCCAAACGGTTCGACAGCGAACTCCGCTACGCGGTCCCGATACAAGAAACGGCCGCGACTGGGGGCTCCGAGCCGTGACCGTTTGTGTCGCTGATCGTGTTTCTGGTTGGCGCTCGCGACGGAATTCGCCTTGCTGTCGGGGCGCCGGCAAACTTAGTTTGAACTACTAATAACCGTTGTATTCGACCCATCCGCAGGGTCTGGATGGCAAAGTTCTGTTTCTCGCTCATCTTCTCGGGGGTCGGCTTTGCGCCGGGTCACCTGATCTTGCCCATCTCGCTGGGCGTTGGCCGGCCGGCTCCGGTGCCATCGAAAAATTACTTCGCTCTGGTAATCGTCTGCCAGTCGTAGTCCGCTTTTGAACACGGCCGGATCGGGAGGACTACTTCCACGATCAAGCAGGCGACCCGCCCCAAAGTGACTCAAAGCGAGCCTGAGTCGTGGATCACAGTAGTAAGCCGGCGGACGACTCAGGGTTGGGCGCCGAGCCCCAGCGACACGGTTGGCTGGATGTGAATGGTCCCAGGCCCACGAGGCCAACTACCTCGACACTCGGCCATGCGCGCGACAACCGCTGGGGTAGTGGGGGGTTGAATACCGTTCTTCTGGCCCGTGCCCAGCTGCGGGATGCGACACCTGTTTCGTTGGTTGGATCGAATACCCCGCCCGTTTGAGGCATATAACGAATGGGCATCATTGAGACGTGAACGCATCACTTCTTGTTCGATTGGCTGCGGCAGCGGTCGCAGCCATGTCGACACTGTTATTCGCAGCTGCCCCATCCGCATCTGCCGCCCCATCGGTAACTGCTGCTGCGTGCCCGGACGTAGAAGTGGTGTTTGCCCGAGGTACCGGCGAGGAGCCTGGCGTTGGTTACTTCGGAGATGCCTTCGTCGACTCGCTGCGCGCGAAGATCGGCCCGAAGTCTATGGGCGTGTACGGGGTCAACTACCCGGCTACGACCGATTTCCCCACCGCTTTGGCGGGCATCGAAGACGCGGCCAATCACATTGAGCACACAGCGTCGACCTGCCCCAACACCAAGATGGTGCTGGGTGGATTTTCCCAAGGCGCGGCGGTGATGGGCTTTGTCACCGCGGCTGCCGTACCGCAAGGAGCACCTGCGGACACACCCCAACCAATGCCACCGGACGTCGCTAATCACGTCGCCGCGGTGGTCCTCTTCGGAAAGCCGTCGAATCAGTTCATGAACCAGTTCGGTCAACCGACGATTGTGATCGGCCCGCTGTATGTGCCGAAAACCACCGAATTGTGCGCGGCGGCAGACCCGGTCTGCTCGGACGGGGGAGACTTTGGCGCACACAACGCGTACGTGGACAACGGGATGGTTGACCAGGCCGCAGCTTTCGCAGCGAGTCACGTCTAAGCAATCGAAGACCTTCGTCCCGACCCGAGCCGCGGCTGTGATGGCTAATAGTCGCTAAGACACCCAGGCTGGGCGCAAAGCGCCTGGCGCCCGGGCTTGCGGACCCGTCAGAGGTGGCGGTGAGCCAACACTCGTTGAAGATCTTGCACGTTATGCGTGTGCGAGGCGGTACAGCAGCCTACGCTGGCTACGCTGTCGGGACCGCTAGGAGGCCGTATGACGATGGAACCTCACCAGCTCGACCCAGTCGCCAGCGAACGGCTGTCGCATGCTGGAAAGGTCTTCACATCCGACCTGTCGATCAATGAATTTGCGCTGCTGCATGGGGCCGGGTTTGAACCGATCGAACTCGTGATGGGCGTCTCGGTGTATCACGTGGGCTATCAGTTCGCCGGCATCAGGCAGCAGTCGGAGCTGCCCGTGTTAACCGACGCCACCTACCGCGCGCGCTGGAATGCGATGTCGCGGATGCAGGCCGAGGCCGACTCGCTGGGGGCGGACGGAGTGGTCGGCGTCCGGCTTGACTGGCGTCATCAGGGCGAGGGCGAGCACCTCGAGTTCATTGCAGTCGGCACCGCGGTGAAATACACCGCCAAGCCGGGGGCTTTTCGACGGCCCAATGGACAGGCTTTCAGCAGCCATCTGTCGGGGCAGGATCTATGCACGTTGTTACGGTCCGGGTACACGCCGGTCGCTTTCGTGATGGGCAACTGTGTGTTCCACGTTGCCGTACAAGGGTTTTTGAAAACGCTCGGCCAGGTGGGTCGCAACGCGGAGATGCCACAGTGGACGCAGGGCAATTATGAGGCCCGGGAGCTGGCGATGTCACGGATGCAGAGCGAGGCCGAGCGTGACGGCGGAAACGGTGTCGTGGGTGTGCATTTCGCCATCTCGAGCTATGCATGGGGACTTCACACGGTGGAGTTCTATGTGGCCGGGACAGCAGTGCGTCGTACCGGCGAGGCTCAAACCATCGCGCCGTCATTTGTGCTGCCGATGAATGATTGAGAGTGATCGATGGCCGAGTTGGATCACGAGCGGGTCAGCCGCGCCGTCGGGTCGGCGCTGGCCGGCCCCGGCGGAGTTGGGCTGGTGCTCAAGGTCTTTTGCGCAGTCCCCGGCGTAATTCTCACTCCGGCACGACGAGGGCTTTTCCGATCACAGCCCGAGCGAATCCAAATCGGGGACTGGCGTTATGAGGTCACGCCTGACGGCCGCCTGAGCGCAGCACACCTGGTGAACGGCATCATCCTCGCCGAGGAAGTCCTCGCGGCCGGCGTTGTCGGCCCTCACATCGCCCGCGCGCTCGGGCAGGTGGTGCGTAGCTACGGTCCAACGACCATACCCAACATCGATGCGGCCCTTGATGTCCTCGAGACCAGCGCCGGGCCTGGCTTCTGACCGCTGCTGTGGGTTCTCACTGCGCGCCGCGCGGTTGTCTTTGGTCGATTGCCACGACCCAGCGGCTGAATCTCCACACGCCGTGCTGCTTGACTGCGGTGAACTCGTAGCGGCCGGTTGTCGTCGTAGGCGTAGGCGCCCAACAAATTGATGACCGCCAACCGGCCAGCGACGTCGAAGAACACGCCGCCGACATCCCCGACCGGCGCAGGTTGTCCATCCACCACCAGTCGGCCTCCTCAATCCCGATAGCGGGGCTGGGCGATCTCTGAATACTTCCACTCCCGACAACATGCAACCTAAAGCTCGTTATCATTGCTGTAATAGCAAGGTTCGTGCCCGCAACGACGCCGGGCCGGCGAGGAGGCTGCCATGTCCTACGACCTGATCATTCGGGGCGGGACCGTCGTGGACGGCACTGGCGCGCCGGCGCGAACCGCCGATGTCGCGGTCACCGATGGCCTCATTGCCGCTGTCGGCCCTGACGCGGGTCGCATCGATGGCGCCGCGAAGCGCATCGTCGACGCCGACGGGTTAACGGTGACACCAGGATTCATCGATGTCCACACCCATTTCGACGGACAGGCCACCTGGGACCCGCACCTGACCCCGTCGTGCTGGCATGGCGTCACCACGGCGATCATGGGCAACTGCGGCATCGGGTTCGCGCCCGTCCGGCCCGATCGCCACGACTGGTTAGTCGACCTGATGGAGGGCGTTGAAGACATTCCGGGCTCTGCCCTGTCTGAGGGCATCACGTGGGAGTGGGAGTCCTTCGGCGAGTACCTTGACGCCCTCGAGCGGATGCCGCGCGCGGTGGACGTCGGTGCGCAGATCCCGCATGCCGCTGTCCGCGGATTCGTCATGGGTGACCGCGCACAGGACACCGCGACCGGCGCAGACATCGACGCGATGAGCCGGATCGTCGCCGAAGGTCTGCGGGCCGGGGCGCTGGGCATGTCATTCGGGCGCACCGCGGGACATCGCAGCGCGTCGGGTGAACCCGTGCCGGGCACCTATTCCGAGGAAGACGAGCTTGCGGCGCTGATGGCCGCGATGGCGAAGGTGGGTTCGGGTGTGCTGCAGGTGGTTCCGGCCGGTGTCGGTGGGGCCATGGGCGGTGACCAACGCCACTCGATCGACGCCGAAATCGAGTGGATCACCCGGCTCGGCCGGCAGCACCGCATCCCGCTCACCTTCCTGGCCATGGTCAATGAACAGGATCCACACGACTGGCGGCAGTGGTTCGCGGCGGTGCACAAAGCTAACGCTGCCGGCGCAAGGATCCGGCCGCAGGTGGCCAGTCGGGCATTCGGGATGCTGATGGGCCACCAATCGCGGATGAATCCGTTCCGGCACCGGCCGACCTACCGGCAACTGATAGACCTGCCGCTGGAGCAGCGCGTCCAACGGCTTCGCGATCCGCAGATCCGGGCCCAGATCCTGGCTGAGCCACCCGACCCGTCACCACAACCCACTGCCGACCAACTCAACAAACACATCTTCAAACGCCTGTATCCACTTGGCGAAGCGCTCGACTACGAACCGGCACCCGAGGACAGCATCGCCGCCATCGCCGAACGCGAGGGCCGCGATCCATGGGAGGTCACCTACGACGTGCTGCTCGGCGCGGGCGGGCGTGAATTCCTGCTGCTGCCGCTACTCAACTACGCCGGCAACAATTACGACCACCTCTACCACATGATGTCGGATTCGGTGAGCTTGCAGGGGCTGGGCGACGGCGGAGCGCACTGCGGCATCATCTGCGACGCGAGCATGACGACATATCTGCTTTCGCACTGGGTGGGTAATCGAACCAGAGGGCCCGGGCTGCCCTTGGAGACCGCGGTGCACCGCCTGACCGGTGACCCCGCGGGCTTCTACGGGCTCGGTGATCGTGGCGTGCTTGCCCCGGGCCGGCGCGCCGACGTCAACCTGATCGACCTGGACCGCCTCGGGCTGCACTACCCCGAACGGGTCGAGGACCTACCAGGCGGCGCCGGACGGTTGGTCCAGCGCTCGGACGGATACGTCCAGACCATGGTGTTGGGACAGACTGTCGTCGCCGACGGCGAACTGACTGACGCCAGACCCGGCGGTTTGGTCCGTGGGGGGCGCCCCACGCCCGTCGGTTAACCGGTTTACGGTACCGGCGCCGGTCCTGGTGCCGGTCCAGGTCCATGTGCCAGTGCCGGTCCCGGCGCCCGTGCAGGTGACGGCGTGGGCGACGTCGACGGCGCGTCGGCAGGAGGCGAGGCGAGGCGACTCGCGGCGAAGTCTGCTGCCTGATCAACCATCCCCGTATCCACGTACAGCCTGTGTGCGGCGAAGTCTCCCGCACCAGAACAGACCGGGTCGCCGGGAACACACAACTCGATGGTCTTAGCCGCGTACAGCGGGCCGATGGTGACCGGCGGCTGATTTATCGCGGTCATGAACTGGGTCGACGGCTTTCCGAAGAGAGCGACTGCGGCCACGTGATCGGCCACCGCGGGCGGCATCGGCTGGAGTGCCTGCGCCAGGTTCGCCCCATCTGGCACCGCGTTATCCGTGACGAAACCGATCACGGCCGCGCCCTGCGAATACCCACCCAGCACCATCCTGGTTTTGGGGCAGCTCGCCGCCGTGTTCTCGATGTGCTTGCCCGCATCAGCAATCCCATCGACAGCTGTCGGGAAATTGGCGGTGGCCGGGTAGTCAACCGGGTATACACCGACCGACTTTGCGCCGACGCGCGAGCGTAACGTGTCGACGAAATTCTCACCGAAAAAACCAACCCCGGGTGGCTCAGTGGTGCCGCGGGCAAACACCACCTCGACGTCGGGACACGGGTCGGCGGAGGCAGCCGGGACGGGTGCGACGAGCAGCGCCCAAACCGGCGCCATAGCAGCGCAAAAAAGAAGAACGAGGGGCCGTGCCGTCATGTGGCAATATTGTCACAGTTCGATAACGACCGCCCAGTGATTATGCGGTGCCTATTTCCCCGCAGCAATACGCTGGCTGGTGGGGCGAACCGGGGTGGCCACGGAAATGCCACTTCAGGGGATACAGGAACGCAGAATCGGGCACGTCGACATCGCCGGTTGTGACGAAGTCGTCCGAGCTACGTTGGTGCATCCTCGCCAGTAGCACGCTCCTGCGGATCGCCGCCGGGTTGTCGACGTACGAACGAACTGGCTGAGCGCAGTATGCCGCGAAGTGCGTAGGCGGCGGTCACTATCGACAGCAGGATCAGCAGGATGAACGTCACTAGCCAATTGCTGCCGCGGTGGTCGTCGACACCCCACCAGATGAATGTGAAAAGCAATACGCACAGTACCAGCACCACGTCACGCCAATTGCCCTGGTAAGACGCTGCGGCCTTACGCAACGCGCGGTTGCGGTCGGAGCCGTCGATCAGGTCATCGATGCGCGCATCGATGGTCCGCTGGAGGTCAGCGCGTCTGCTGATGGCCTCCGGCGGGAGGCGATCCAGTAGGTCCATGTCCTGTTTGATCAGCCCCCGATAGTCGGGGCTGCGGAACTGCCCGGCCGCGACGCCGAGCAGTGCGCCACCAAAAACAGGTGCGCTGCTCAGCGCGATTTGTCCCAGACCCGCCACGTCCACTCCTTTGTCGATGCAGCTCAATGTCAGCTCGTTGAGGATCGCCGAACTTGCGGAATGGATCAACCACGGGGAGCCCTGGGAAGCGATCTTCAGGTTCTTCGTCGTACCTTTTGAAACGCGAGTTCGGGCAGCTCCTCGTATTTCGGGTCTGGTTGGGCCTTCGCGCCGGCAGTTTCGTCCTGGCTGCCGTGTCGGGCCAACCCTTCTGGCTATACATATCGTGAACTATGTATGCCGATGTCCGCAACGATCTGCGCTACTTCGAACTCGCTTCCGCAACAGTACGTTTCGTCACGCATCGAGGCGGCATGCCGCAGCGGAGCACCCGGCCCGCAAAGCGGCCGCTGGGTGCAGAGGAGCGTCTGGAGTGGATATCGCGCGGTGCGCGCTTGCACATAGTGACAGCTACTACCATCCGGAGAATGGTTGAAGCGGGTGTACACGGGCGGCGCACTAACCGCCGCGGCCTCGCCACCCGCGAAAGCATGCTGGAGGCCGCGCTGCGGTCGCTGGCCTCTGGCGATCCAGGGGCGGCGTCCGCCAACCGAATCGCGAAGGAAAGTGGAGCCACGTGGGGCGCGGTGAAGTACCAGTTCGGCGACATCGACGGATTCTGGGCCGCCGTGCTGCACCGTACCGCGCAACGCCGGGGCGAGTTGCCGTCAAATGTCGCCTCCGGTGCCTCGCTACGCGAGCGAGTCGCCGCCATCATCGACACCTTGTACGAGGGGCTGACCTCGACCGATTCTCGGGCGATCGAGACGCTGCGGCGGGCGCTGCCGCACCAGCGCGCGGAGCTCGAGCGACTCTACCCCCGTACGGCCGCCGAATTGGCCTCGTGGCAGCAGGACTGGGCGCTGGCCTGCCAGAAAGCATTCGCCGGTCTTCACGTCGACCCCAACCGGGTGCGCGAGGTCGCCGCGTTCATTCCCGGAGCGATGCGGGGGATCACCTCGGAAAAGCAGCTGGGCACCTACTCCGACCTTGATGAGGCTCGCCGGGGCCTCACTAACGCGATCGTTGCCTACCTCGAACACTCTGCCTCCGAATGACTCTCATCGAGTCGACGTCGGAGCATGGCTCAGGATGCTGCTGATGGCCGCCGCCGGGCTCGCGTCGGCTCAGAGCTACGAAGCGCGTCCACGGCGCGCGAGATCTGTGGATAGGCGACCGCGGGTCCAATCCAGCGGGTCAGATAGCGGCGGAGATCGGCGCCGCTGCGAGGTGGCCGGCCTGCGTCGGCGAGGAAAGAGTGCAGTACCCGAAGGGTGAACTCGTTGAGTTCATCCAGGCCGGCTTCGTCGAAACCGTGTGCGTCCCAATCGATATCGAGGCGATGCAGCATCGACCTTCCGAAGGCCATGGCAGTATCCGACATGATGGAAATCGTCTGGCCGCCGCGGTAGCGCTGGTTGAGCACGAATTCGACCTGGTTGTCGGCAGCCAGCCGTTCGATAGCGAACGCGATTCCCTCAGTGACGGCCGCGACCGGGTCGGTTATCCCCCGGAGGTTGGTCGCCAAATGATCCAAAAAGCCGTCTGCCGACCGCATCGCCGTTGCCACCAGCAATGCCTCGGTGCCGGGAAAGTACCGGTAGACGGTCTGTCGTGTCACGCCCAGGGCGCGCGCCACATCGGCGATTCGCATGGCTGAGCCGCGTTCGTCAATGATCGTGTCCGCGGCGTCCAGGATGCGCTCGATCGCCTCCTCGTCGGAGGCCGGCGTATTTCCCGCCCACCCGTGGCTGCGCATGCTCAGCGGGCGGCAAACTCGTAGTCGGTGATCAGCACAGCCGGATCATAGCTCTCCGGAGCCGGTGCGCCCATCCAAGGCGAGACACTGTGCGCACTGTGTATGATCACTGCGGATCTGGAGGCAGACGGTTGCGGGCCGCTCGACAGCTCTCCCCGGCAGTCGGTTCGCAGCCGTGAGGCATGGATGGAGCCCAGGCAATCGCCGCACGTCGCACCCCAGGAAGGTCGAAGATGCCCTACGACACAGTGATCACGAATGGGCGCTGGTTCGATGGAACAGGCGCGCCGTCGGCGCTGAGGAACATCGGTGTTCATGACGGCCGTGTCGCCACCGTCGCCGCCGGACCACTGGACACCACCGGCGCCGACGTCATCGATGCGACGGGGCAGTGGGTGATCCCTGGCATCATCGATATCCACACCCACTACGACATCGAAACACTCTGTGAGCCAGAGCTTTCCGAATCGCTGCGACACGGTGTGACGACCGTGATGCTGGGATCGTGTTCGCTGTCTACGGTCTATCTGGACAGCGTCGACGCCGGCGATATCTTCGGACGCGTCGAGGCAATCCCGAGGCACTATGTCATCGAGCAACTCGACGGGGCGCGCTCATGGAGCAATCCCAGCGAATACGTGGCCGCACTCGAGCAGCGAAACCTGGGGCCCAACCTTGCGGCATTCATCGGCCACTCCGACATGCGGGCCGCAACGATGGGCCTGGACCGGGCAACCCGCAAGGATGTTCGCCCGTCCCCGGCAGAGCTCGCGCGGATGGAGGCGATGCTGGAGGAGGCCCTCGACGAAGGGTTCGTCGGGATGTCCTCGCAGCAACTGCTGTTCGACAAACTCGACGGTGCGGTCTGCAGGTCACGCACCCTGCCTTCAACGTTCGCCACATCGCGCGAACTGCGCCGCCTGAACGCTATTCTGCGGCGCCGCAACAGCATTCTGCAGTCGGGCCCCGACATCAAGAACCCGTTTTCGGTGTTATCACAATTAGTGACGTCGATCGGGTTGGGTCGTCGCCGATTGAAGACCAGCCTGCTGTCGGCCGCCGACGTCAAGGCCCTACCGCCGGTCATTCATGCGATGGAACCGCTCGCGCGGATCGTCAATGCCCTCGGCGGCGACTTCCGCTGGCAGCATCTGCCGGTGCCGTTCCAGGTCTATGCCGACGGGATTTCGCTGGTGATCTTCGAGGAATTCGGCTCCGGAGCAGCGGCGCTGCATTTGCAGGATGAGATTGCCCGCAACGAACTGATGCGCGACGAAGAATATCGACGCCAGTTCCGCAAGGACTACGACCAGAAGTTCGGACCGCGGGTATGGCACCGCGACTTCTTCGACGCCGAGATCGTGGCGTGCCCCGACGAATCGGTAGTCGGCAAGTCGTTCGGGCAAGTGGGTCTGGACCGCGGTGGCCTGCATCCGGTCGACGCGTTCCTCGATTTGGTGCTGGAGCACGGCGACAGGTTGCGCTGGCGCACCACGATCTCCAACCACCGCCCCGAAGTGCTCAAAAAGCTGGCGCAGAGCCCCAACGTCCAGATGGGGTTCTCCGACGCGGGCGCACACCTGCGCAATATGGCGTTCTACAACTCTGGACTGCGCCTGCTGCGGCACGTCCACAACGCCGAGAAGCAGGGCACCCCGTTCTTGTCGATCGAGCGTGCAGTCCACCGGCTCACCGGCGAACTCGGATCCTGGTACGGAATCGATGCAGGCACGCTGCGCGAAGGCGACCGCGCCGACATCGTCGTCATAAACCCCGACAAGCTCGACGAGTCACTCGATGCCTACGCCGAGCACCCTGTCGAGTCTTACGGCGGGCTATCGCGGATGGTCAACCGCAACGACGACACCGTGAGTGCGGTGCTGGTGTCGGGACAGCTTGCGTTCAGCGCCGGCAAGGCTGCGCCTGCGCTGGGCAAGCAACGATTCGGCCAGTTCCTGCGGGCGGGTCGTCCGTCAAGGAAGCTCACGCCGGCGGCGTAGCGTTGTGCGCAGTCCAGCTATTGGTGGGCCACCGGCGCAACAGATGCTCCCAGAATCAGGTTGACAGCCTCGTCGAGTTGTCCTGCTATCTCTTCGTAGCTGACGAACCTGGCCGTCATCAGGGCACCGGCGAACGTCATCTGCAAGGTGGACTTCACCCCGCGAGGCCAGCCCGGACCCAGCGCAGCCCCGATCCGCCTGGACACCTCTTCGCCGATCTGTTCGCGCAGTGGCCTGACCGCCGGATCGTCGGCCATCAGGGCTGCGCCACAGGCGGTGGTCAGTTCGGGCTCGTCTGCGACCGCCACTGCCATATCCCGCATGGTCGCGCTGACTCGGGTTTCCGTGCTGTCGTTGACGTCGGTATGAAGCGGAAGGGCACGCAGCAAGCGCAGGTACACCGCGGCCACCAACGCGCTTTTCGACGGAAAGTAGGTGTAGGCGCTGGCCGGGGATACTCCGGCGCGGCTTGCAACCGCGCGCATCGTCAGGTTGGCGTACGACGATTCGCGCAGTTCCGCCAAACCAGCATCGAGGACTTTGCGGATCGTCTGCCCCGGTCGACGATCCGATCGGCGCGCGGCGGTAACTGGACTAGCCACCTCTTCAGACACGGGTCCAGCGTAGGAAATCGGACGCTTGGCCGCGATGTGAATTTCAAAACATTCCCTGAACTGCCCCTTACTGAGATTTATCGGTCCCACCTGAACTCGCGCGCTGGTCGCCGGCGTCGCGGGCCGCTGTACTCGGACGGCAAATACAGACATGCGTCCAGAAAGTCTCGAGCTGACTGGATTGCCTGGCGCACTAACCCGGCGACTCGTCCGGACCGTCCCATGCGTCCAGGGCTGCCGCAATCATCGGTGGAAGTTCGTATGGTGGCGCCTGTGGCCAAAGAGGATCGCCTCCGCTGGGACGAGCGGTACACGAGTCGGGGACCGGCAGCGGCTGCTGAGGTGCAGGCGCCTGGATTTCTCGGCCCGTACGCGGACGTATTCCCAACTGTGGGAAAGGCTCTCGATGTCGCCTGCGGCCAGGGAGTCGGTAGCGTCTGGTTGGCCCACCGAGGTCTGGAGGTTTGGGGATTCGACATCTCTGAAGTGGCCATCGGCCAGGCACGGGATCTGGCCCAGCGCAATGGGGTTGGCGATCGTTGCCACTTTGACGTCGTCGACCTCGACGACGGGCTACCGGCCGGGCCGCCAGTCGACGTCATCCTCAGCCACAAATTCCGGGATCGCCACCTCGATCACGCGATCATCGCGCGCTTGGCCGCGGGCGGGCTGCTGGCGATCGCGGTACTCAGCGAAGTCGGGGCCGCTCCAGGGCCGTTTCGCGCAGCGCCCGGTGAGCTGGCCGCCGCATTCGCCGAACTCGAGCTAGTTGCCGCCGGCGAAGGTCAGGGCTACGCCTGGTTGCTGGCGCGAGCCTGACCACCCGGCGCCGCCCTACCGGTGTTTCCTTGCGGGCGGTTCGAGCGGCGCGGATGTTCGACTGGCCGGGTACCCGTAGCGCCGCGGTGCGACGTGCCCGATTCGGTGCGAGTGTGAGCGGTTGCCGAACGGTTGCTGCTCCGACGCCGCTGTTGCCCTGCTGCGCTGGATCGACGCGGCTGTTGAGGGGATGGCGAGGCGGCGGGCGCGGGGGCCTGGTAGGGGGCGGCCTCACCCACGAGCTCTTGCACCGCGGCCGAGGTGGCGGTCACCTGTTGTGGCGTGACCTTGATGCCGGCCCTTCGCATCATCTGCTGGGTCTGCTCGCGCTGCTCGGGTAGCACCACTGTGACGACGTCGCCCGCGCTTCCTGCCCGCGCAGTGCGCCCCGAACGATGCAGATAAGACTTGTGCTCAGTGGGCGGGTCGATGTGCACGACAAGTTCGACGTCGTCGACGTGCACGCCGCGCGCGGCAATGTCGGTTGCCACCAACACCCGGGCTTTACCTGCCGCGAACGTGGCAAGGTTGCGGTCGCGCGCGGGCTGAGACAGGTTCCCGTGCAGGTCAACTGACGGAACTCCAGATTCGGTGAGTTGTTTGGCGAGCTTGCGTGCATGATGTTTGGTGCGCAGGAACAGAATCCGACGCCCGGTGCCGCCAGCCAGCCGGTGTACCAATTCCTTCTTGGCCTCCGCACTGGCGACGTGGAACACATGATGCGTCATCTCGGGCACGGTTGAGTTGACCTCGTCTACGGAGTGCAGCACCTCGTTCCTGAGGAACCGCTTGACGAGCTTGTCGACGCCGTTGTCGAGGGTCGCCGAAAACAGCAACCGCTGGCCACCGGCCGGAGTGGCCGCCAGTATCCGGGTGACGCCGGGCAGAAAGCCGAGATCGGCCATGTGATCTGCTTCGTCGATCACGGTGATCTCGACGGCGTCGAGGCTGATCAACCGCTGTCTCATCAGGTCCTCAAGCCGACCCGGGCAGGCAACCACGATGTCGACGCCGGATTTGAGAGCCGCCACCTGGCGGGTTTGCGATACACCGCCGAAGATTGTGCTGACCCGCAGGCCGTAGGCGACTGCCAACGGCTCGAGCGTCGCGGTGATCTGAGTGGCCAACTCACGGGTAGGCGCCAGCACCAACCCCGATGGTCGCGATGGGCGCCGATTTCGTTCGGAGAGCCGGCTGACCAGCGGAATCGAGAAGGCCAGCGTTTTCCCGCTGCCGGTCTTCGCGCGTCCGAGTACGTCACGGCCGGCGAGCGCATCGGGGAGCGTCGCGACCTGAATCGGAAAGGGATGTGTAGTGCCGCGCGCTGCGAGCGCACTCACGATTGGTGCGCGCACGCCGAGATCGGCAAAGGTTTTGTCGGTAGTCACTTTTCGGTGCCTTTCAGGCATCGGTGGTGCCGGAGTCGGCGACGAGATCGTCGCATCCATCAGCACGAGATGGCGAGATTGCCGGAGGGCAAAATCGATCGCCGCGAGACAAGCTAGTGCGGGATGCACGGATCATCTGAACTCGGTGGCCAGGCGCGAACTTCGAGGCTGGCACCAGTCGGATGACGAAGCGTTCCACGACGATGTTGGCACCTGAATTCGATGCCAACGTTGTTGTCAGCATAGCGCACCTGGATCGAACGACTAAACAGCCCACTTGCGAACCAGAGACCGCGACCGTCTGTCTGGGCTGCGGCGGTTAGGGTCCGATTGCCGGTGGGTAGGGCAGATCGGTGCTGGCGTAGGGGTCGACGTGCACTGGGCGGCCGAGGTAGGGGAATGCGCGTTGTGGGCACGCGGGTCGGTCGCAGATCTTGCAACCTGCACCGATCGGCACTATCGCCTCGGAGTCCGTTAGGTCGATGCCGACGGAGTAGATCAGCTTCTCGGCGTGGGCCACGTCGCAGCCGAGCCCGATCGCAAAGCTCTTATCCGGGCCGAGGTAGCGACTGGGCTTTGTCGTGGTAGTCCTCGCGATCCAGAAATAGGTGCGCTCGTCGGGCATCTCAGCTACTTGCGTCAGGAACTGATCAGGACGCGAAAAGGCGTGGTGCACCACCCACAGCGGGCAGTTCCCCCCGACCCGGGAGAAGTGAAATGCCGTGGCAGACTGGCGTTTAGAGATGTTTCCCGCACTGTCGGTGCGGACGAAGATAAAGGGGACTCCGCGCGCGCCCGGGCGTTGCAGGGTGGACAGCCGGTGGCAGATGGTTTCGAAACCCACCTCGAACCAGCGCGCTAATTGGTCGATGTCGTAGCGGACGCTCTCGGCGGCATCGCGGAATCTCTGATAGGGCAGGAGCAGGGCACCGGCAAAGTAGTTTGCCAGGCCGATGCGAGCCACCCCCCGCGCGTCGTCGCTGAGCTGGTCGTCAGTGGCGATAAGGGCACTGATCAGGTCTTCCTGGCTGAGCAGAGCGAGCTGAGTCGCGAGCTGGAAGGCACGTTGGCCCGGATGGAGCCACCGAGCCAAGTGCAACGTCTTCGAGTCAGGTTGAAACAGGCGTTTGGAGTTGGGATTCAATGCCTGGCCGTCGTCGATGACTACGGTGACGCCGAGTTGGCGACCAAGGAGGTCAGCCAACTGAGCGTCGAGTCCGCCAATGCGCAGGCGGTTCCGGTCGAACAACTCTTCGGCAGCGACGTCGAGTTCGGCGATGTAGTTCTTGCGGTCATAGAAAAAGTCCCGGACCTCTTCGAACGGCATCGGCTGCAGCGATGCAGTCGACATCTCGACGTTCGCCCGGCTGTGCAGCGCTTCGAGGTCGGCGGTGGCGTCGTGTAACCGCCTGTTCAGGTTGACCAGGGTCTGGCCCACCGCGGGCATCCGGGCGACGAGCTCTTCAATTTGCCCTGCCGTCGCGGGCCCCTCGGCGAGCACCTCCCGCAGGTCTGAGATCAAGCGGGCATCTGTATCAGGCGCGAAATACTGGTTCGGCAGGTCGAAACGTTCGGTGAGGGTCAGTAGCACCGAGACCGTGATCGGGCGCTGGTCGTTTTCGAGCTGGTTGACGTAACTGGTCGACAACCCCAGGACGCGCGCCAGCGCCACCTGAGTCAACCCGTGGTCCTCGCGCAACCGCCGTAGCCGAGCACCGGCGAACGTTTTCGCCACCTGTGACAGAGTACGCCCGTCTCCTTTCACAAAATCCGCAAAATCGTTCGGATAAGGACACAAAATTACGCATTTATAGGGGATTTACCCCTTAGTGTTGGCTGCGTACTGTGCGGCTTATGCGGATCCACGATGTACGAACCCGGCGCAGCGCCGACGATTTCCCGCGCAGCGAGCATCTGGCGTGGAAGATCGCCGAGGTGGCTGCCGACCCGGTGGCCGTGCCCGCGGAGACCGCGGAGATGGTGATCAACCGGATCATCGACAACGCCGCCGTCAGCGCCGCGTCGGTGCTGCGCCGACCGGTCACTGTCGCCCGTCAGCAGGCCCTGGCGCATCCTGCGAAGCAGGGTGCCAAGGTGTTCGGTGTCGCCGGAAGTTATTCGGCGGAATGGGCAGCCTGGGCCAATGGTGTCGCGGTGCGCGAATTGGATTTCCACGACACGTTTCTGGCTGCCGAGTACTCACACCCGGGGGACAACATCGCGCCGCTTGTTGCCGTGGCCCAGCAACTCGGCGTGGCCGGCGCCGATCTGATCCGCGGTTTGGCGACCGCCTACGAAATCCAGATCGACCTGGTCAAGGGCATCTCGTTGCACGAGTTCAAGATTGACCATGTTGCCCACCTTGGGCCGTCGGCGGCCGCCGGAATCGGGGCCATGTTGGGGCTGGACGCCCAGACCATCTACCAGGCGGTCGGACAGGCCCTGCACCTGACCACCGCCACTCGCCAATCCCGCAAAGGCCTGATCTCGAGCTGGAAGGCCTATGCGCCCGCGTTCGCCGGCAAGATCGCCATCGAAGCCGTCGACCGGGCGATGCGCGGTGAGGGAGCCCCGGCACCGATCTGGGAGGGTGAGGACGGCGTCATCGCCTGGCTGCTCGGCGGACCCGAGCGCACCTATCATGTCCCGTTACCCGGGCCCGGCGAACCCAAGCGCGCCATCCTGGACAGCTACACCAAGGAGCACTCCGCGGAGTACCAGAGCCAGGCGCCGATCGACCTGGCCCGGCGGCTGCGCGAGCGCTTTGGCGATCTAGAAGGCGACCTCGACCAGATCGCGACGATCGTGCTGCACACCAGCCACCACACCCACTTCGTGATCGGGACCGGCTCTGGGGACCCGCAGAAGTTCGACCCGGACGCGTCGCGGGAAACCCTGGACCACTCGCTGCCCTACATCTTCGCGGTCGCGCTGCAAGACGGCAGCTGGCACCACGAACGCTCCTATGCACCCGAGCGGGCCCACCGCCGCGACACCGTCGAACTCTGGCACAAGATCTCCACCGTCGAAGACCCCGAGTGGACCCGCCGCTACCACTCCAACGATCCGGCCGACAAGGCGTTCGGGGCACGGGCGGAGGTGACGCTCAAAAGTGGCGAGGTGATCTCTGATGAGCTCGCCGTCGCCGACGCTCACCCACTGGGTGCCCGACCCTTCGAACGCAAGCAGTACGTCGCGAAGTTCACCGAGCTGGCCGAGGATGTCGTGGAGCCCGCTGAGCGGCAGCGGTTCCTGTCCGCAGTGGGCTCTCTGGCCGATCTCAAGACCGGCGATCTGGGTGCGCTGAATGTGTTGGTCGATCCCCGGGTGCTGGACAAGGCCCCGGTTACTCCGCCGGGGATTTTCTGATGAGCGGGCTGATCGGCGGTACCCTGCCTGCTGCCGACAAGCGGTCCCGGTTCCGTGCCGCGCTGGAAAGCGGTCAACTGCAACGGTTTCCAGGCGCTTTTTCGCCGCTGGTAGCCAAGCTGGTCGCCGAGATCGGATTCGACGGCGTGTATGTGTCCGGTGCGGTGCTCTCCGCCGACCTCGGCCTGCCAGACATCGGGCTGACCACCCTGACCGAAGTCAGCGCCCGGGGTGCCCAGATCGCGGCAGTAACCGACCTGCCCACCTTGATCGACGCCGACACCGGATTCGGTGAACCACTGAACACCGCACGTACCGTGACCGTTCTGGAGGACGCCGGACTGGCCGGTTGCCATCTGGAAGACCAAGTCAACCCGAAGCGGTGCGGGCACCTGGACGGGAAGGACGTCGTCTCGACCGATGACATGGTAAAGCGTTTGCGCGCGGCG
>Ga0209693_10000106_pt1 | contig 31920 bp, 22 predicted proteins | sample HubBroMetageWRM3_FD_188345 | JGI IMG/M metagenome (GOLD analysis project Ga0209693, IMG submission 188345) | Warmed soil microbial communities from the Hubbard Brook experimental Forest, New Hampshire - Hubbard Brook CCASE Soil Metagenome WRM 3... | ecosystem: Environmental > Terrestrial > Soil... | reverse complement strand
GCCCCGCTCGACTGCGATGAATTCCTCGGGCTCGCGTACCCTCCGTCGATTGACCTTACGGGGGCCGGCTCGAGCCCGAACTTGGCAAGTTGGAACACCACAGCTTTCAACGTGGACTTGACCAAGCCAACCGTCGGCCCGATCACGCTAAGCCCGGCGACACCGGGCAGCTACTATGCTATCGGCGCTGCCGTAAAAGCCTCGATGACTTGCTCCGATCCTCTCAGCAACGGTGTGGCGTCAGGCATCGCATCGTGCGGCGGGACCTCAGTAACGCCCTCGAATGGGACTGGGCCTGGGTCGTTCACGACCAGCGCCTCGATTCCGACCGGGACGACTGGCCCGCAAACATTCACTTTTGCAGGCGCAACCGACGTGGCCGGAAACTCCTCTGGCGCTCCGACGCCCGTGCAATACACGGTTGTCGGCAATGCCGATCTTGCGATCGGGATGCTCGGAGGCTTACTTGCCAAGACCGGGCAGACTGTAACCTACGACATTGGAGTGGCGGATGCAGGACCAAGCGCGGCTGAAGAGGTAACAGTGGTCGATACTGTCCCGTCATACGCGACTCCAGTGAGTGCAACGTATGCGACGGGTTCGTGCACCATCGGCAATGGAACGCCTAGTTGCTCGGTGACGCCGAAAGCCTCCTGCGCAATCAGCGGGAACACGATCACGTGCAACGTCGGCGCCCTCAACGCCTGGACCAAGGGGAATCCGACCGGGGTAGGCATCCAGGTTACGGTCAAGGTAAATGCGATAGTTAAGGCCGATACTGTAATGATGAACTCGGTCTCGGTGAGCGGCGTGGCCAACGCCGATCCTAACTCGAAGAACAACACTGCGGTCTGGCCAACGCTAATCACTAACTAGAAGGCGTTAGGGTTCCGCTACAGATGCCGGGCCGAAAAGGCCCGGCTTTTTTTGTCAATGGGGATGGAGGCGCGCTGCACCGCGCAATCGGGGCGTCACTTTTGGGCAGGTGCGAATTGCGAAGCTTGCATATACAAGGCGTTCAGATCGGCGCGGTCCAGCAGCTTTTCAGCGCCGGGATCTTTGCGCATATCATCGATGAGGCTAACGGCTTGCCGATATTGTGTGGATGCGTCGGCGGTATTGCCGCTCAGGCGGAGCGCGTTGCCCAGCAGATAATGAACCCGGGCACTTTGATATCGCGAACCCAGCTTCTCGCTGGCGCTCAAATCAGTCTGCAGCTCTTGCTGAGCGTGGGTGTAGTCTTTGCTGCTGATCATGGCTTCCGCCAGGTCCAGCGAACTCTGAAGCGAGAGATACCTCAAGCCACGGCTGTCGGCCTGCTGAGCCAAGTTGCGAAAATCGTGAACGGCAGACTGCCCGTGCCCTTGACCCAGCGCAGCTTCGGATAGATGCAATTTCGAAACCAGAACCTCGTCCGGATCCGTGCCGTGAGAGGCAGCACGCAAAGCCTGGTCATAGAAACCCTTGGCCGCTTTCCAGTCCCCGCGATAACGCTCAACGTCTCCCTCCGTGTTGAGGATTTCCGCCTGAGCGATGTCGTTCTTCAGCGTGGTTGCCATCTTTTGAGCTTCTAGCAGCAGGGGTCCGGACTCGGCCCCGCGCCCAGCCTGGGCTAGAGCTTCCGCAAGGTCGTTAAGCAAGTCAACCATGTAGCTGCTATGGTCACCAACCGACTCATAGCCTTTCACGGCATCCTGCAGGCCGCTTACTGCGGCTCCCAAGCGACCCTGATACTCGAACACCATTCCGACGTCGTGTGATTCTTCAGCTACGCCTCGAGTATTTCCATCTTTGCGCCGGAGGTCCAGGGAGCGCATGAAGGCTGGCAGCGCCTCGTCGTACCGCCCAGTATTGGTATAAACCTGGCCAATACTCGCCAGGGTTTCGGCGATCCCGTCCGACGACTTTAGTTTTTCACGCAATTGCAGCGCCTGCTGAAGATAAATTAAGGCGTTGTCGTTGTCGCCCTTGCCTAAATAGACGTTCCCAATGTTGTTCAGGCACAAAGCCTGAATACTTTCGCCGCCGGCCTCCCGATGAATCTGCAGCGCCTCCTTGAAGTTCTGCAGCGCCTTGTCGTAATCGCCCTTTGACTGGTAAACCGCGCCGATGAAGATCAGCGTATCGCCTACTTCCCTCTTCATGCCGATCTCGCGTTGAAGCTGAAGAGCTTGGTTGTAGCCGGCGAGAGCGGCATCGGGCTTCCCTTGCGAATCCTCGACGCTGGCTATTTCCAAAAGGTTGGTGGCCAACCCGCGCTTGAGACCGAGCCGGCGGTTGATGGCCATCGCATCCTGAAAATTACGCATGGCGTCGTCAGGCTTATTCATTGAGCTATACGACAGGCCAATGGCGTGCAGGATCAGCGCTTTCATTTCCTGGTTATCCATCTCGACTGTGAGCGAAAGGCCCTTGTTCAAAGGTTCGAGAGCAGCTTGTGGCTTACCGTCGGTGATTTCGACAATCCCCATCTGGCGCAAGGCTTTGATGTTCTTTGGGTCCGACTTCAGAAGGTTTGTGAGTTGGGCACGAGCCTTGTCGTATTCGCCGGCTTCCGTGTAAAGCGCGCTCAGAGCAAACTCCACGTCGGCATTATTGGGCATGCTCCTGGCCAGGTCCTCGTAGGCTTCGATCGCCTTCTTGTTGTCCTTCGTAACCCGCGCATGGGTCGCCTGAATAAGGTATTTTTCGGCAATGGGCAACGGTTGGCTAAGGTCGACTGCCTTGCGGGAAGCCTGCTCAGCATCGCCGTCGTACCCGAGCGCGGAGTCCGCGTCGGCGAGGCGGGAGTAAGCCAGGGCAAATTCTGCATCCTCTTTGATGGCAGACTGGAAAGCTTTAATAGCGTCCAGGTTCCGGCCGTCTCGCAGCAGCTGAACCCCCTGGTTGTAATCTCGCAGCGCTGGCGCCGAGCGAGAACTTGGCTGGAAAGAACTGGCCTTGAGTTCCTTGATTACGTCGGTCGAAAACGCCAGATTGTTCCGGATCGACGCGGCCAAACGGTCCACTGCGCCGGGGATATCCTTTTCATCGACCGCGTCGATTTTGATGGGGACGCTGCGATCATGCTTGAGATCCTGCAAGGTAGCGTCGATGCGTATCTGTCCGCCAAATCTCGCATACTGTCCAAAGACCATGGTATCGGCGTTGCTGAATTCTGCAATGCGCCCAACCATTGTCGGATCAATGGAAGTTCCAGGGCTGATACGCAAATCGGAAAGGACCTGATGGAGGCGGTCCGGCGCAATAGTGTGCAAATGCGCGGACTGGCCCACGTCGGTGCTCAACATCTCGGCGAGACTCGGCCCCAGCCAATCGACGCTGGGATCGCCGGAGGCATTGCGGAAAGGTAGAATGGCCAGCGAAACCGCCGGCCCGGTCGCAGTCGCCGGCGCCTTCTTGCCCGGAGCAAACAATTCCGCGCGCAGCAGGAAGCCGATGATCGCCAGTGCCAAGACCGCCACCGTGCCGCCGATCCAGTGCCAAGGGATGGTCTGTCCCCAGGGCTTTTCGCTGGTGGGGAAACGTAATGTTGCCGCCGCGCTCTTGCCCTGCCAGACTTCCAGATCCTGCAAGAACTCATTGGCAGTCTGGTAGCGCATGGCAGGATCGCGCTCCAGGCACTTGGCGACGATGTTGCTGAGTGCGCGTGGAATCGTCTGGTCGTGATCGGAGACCGGAGTGGCCTGCTCCTGGTTGCGCTTAATCAGGCTGGCTACGGCACTCTCGGCCTTGAACGGCATTTTGCCTGTTAAGAGCTCGTACAGGATCAATCCCATGCTGTACAGGTCGGAGCGTTGATCCAGATCCTTGCCCAGCGCCTGCTCCGGTGACATATATTCCATGGTGCCGACCAGCGCTCCGGTCTGGGTCATGCCGTCGCCTTCGACCATGCGTGCCAGGCCAAAATCCATCACCAGAATCCGGCCAGTTTGATCGCGCATGATGTTCTGCGGCTTCAGGTCGCGGTGGATGATGCCAAGGGTGTGCGCGGCTTCCAGAGCGCGGCAGACCTGCTGCATCAGCGCGACCGCCTCTTCTGGCGGGAACTTTTTCTTTTCCTGAATCAGCGAGCGCAGGTCCTGGCCCTCAACGAATTCCATGGTGATGAACTTCACACCATCGGCATCGCCCAGATCGTAGATTCGGATGACGTTTCTGTGAGTTACCTCGCGCGAGAGCAGAAGCTCCTGCTTGAACCGCGCCAGGATCGAAGGATTGGCAGCGAGTTCCGGACGGATCAGCTTTAAGGCCACGAAACGGTCGAGTTCGCGGTCCCGGGCTTTGTAGACGGCACCCATTCCACCCTCGCCCAGCATCTGGAGGATCTCGTAGCGGCCGCCAAGAATATCGCCGCTTTGCAGCATGGGAGCAGCAACCTGGAACCGGGCGCTTCTGGGGCCGGAAGACGGAGGGGGTGAAACGCGAACGGAGCCGACATCCACGAGAGTAGCGTCGACATCCACCATGGTGGCATCGGAGTCAACGAACGTCGCCTCGGGATCGGAAGTGGCTTGGGGGAAGTCGACTAAAGTAGCGTCGGGATCAACCGGAAAGTGCGAACCGGAGCTGTCGCCCTTTGCAGGAACGCTTACACCGGGCTGGTTTGTGGAGTTCGGTCGATCCGGAGGATCAGACCGCAGATTCCGGTTCTGCATGAGTTGCCCCGCCCTGAGGCCAGAATCAGGTGCCCCAATACTCGCACAAGAAACTGAACCGAAGTATATACCGGCAGAAGCCCTGGTGTCCCTAAAAACCGGGGGGTTTAGCCACAATTTTGTTTGCGTTCGTGGTGCCGGGAGGCCCTGATTTTACTAGGGTTTTCGAGTGGTAGATCCAGTCGCGATCGAACCGGCGGCAGCGTCGTAGCGAGCGAGAGAGACGGCCTGAAAAGCTTTGCCCGCAGGTTTACAAACTTGAAATCTGCAACATGAGCCGGGCTTTCTGATATCCGTGCCCTGCCGCTTCGTTTAACCACTTCCTGGCTTCATCAAGATTGGTCGGGGTACCATCTCCCGAGACATAGCGAAGAGCGAGGTTGTACTGAGCAGCCGAATTACCCTCCTCCGCGGCAACGGCAACCCAGTGGGCTGCTTGGGTGCAACTTTGCGGGACGTGGTGCCCAATCTCATAGGCCATCGCCAAGGTCAGAGCCGCGACGTCGTCTCCGTACCGCGCTTGGCGGCTCACTGTTTGCAGCTCAAACCGGCTCAAGCCTTGCACCAGTGACGTGGCTGCATCGTCCGTTACTCGCAGGTGGCTTGGTTCAACCCCGGTTCCTGCAGGCGGCTCGAGTGCAGGTGGTTTAAACATAGGAAAGGCTGCAGGGTCGTCCCCGCTCCCCGAAGCTACAGCGGATTGGGCCCGCGTAACATAATCAGGCGCTGGCGAGTCGGCAGCATTCACCGCGGTGAGGGAAGGTCCATGAATTCCCAGCAGCGAAAATACGAACGCGAGCATGATCGCCAGCACAACCATGGGCCCGGCGTACGCTGTCGAAACTCTTGACACGCGTTTCAAAGCGGATGCGGTCCGCCTGGCTAGCGCGTGTTCCCCGTCTTCATAGTTTCCTCTGACCGGCACGAGACGGAGAGTTACTCGATATTTATCTCTGGACCGCACCAGATGGAAAGTGACTCGCCGATTGATGTGGGCGAGGGCAATCCTCCCTCGTGCAGGCTTTTCGAAGACATCCGGCGCGCGAAACAGGACTGGATCACCGATCGTTGAGCAATAGCGGTCCGCCGCCAGAGCCAGCGCTCCGGCAACTTCAGCTTGCTGCGAAACTGGCGCGACCGTCAACCGACCAACAGGGACACTAGGATTCAGAATCTGGTAAATCTTTGGCGTGTGCGCCTCGGCAACCACTCTCGCTGGTTCGAAAACATTGGCCGGCGAAGGCAACGCAAGAGCGGTCTTCCGTTCGTCTTCGTCGGAGGGAACCGCAAGGACAATCGCTTCAACGGGTGATTCAATCGGGGGTGATTCAATCGGGGGTGATTCAATCAGGGGTGAATCAATCAGGTGCGAGTGAATCATCCGCGATTCACTCAATTCATGATCGCGCTCACACTGGAGAACCCAGGCTGCTTCCAACAGCTTTTGGAAGGAGGAAACATCGAAGGTAAATTGCTGATTCATGCCACCACTCTTCACATCCGGCCTAGCCCATCTGGGTCATATTGTATCCGCCCGCTTGGCAACTGTCGAGAACAAGCGTTGGACGGGTGTTTCCGGGCGGTTAGCATTCTGATGCCGGGGAGGTTGAAAGAGTTGGTGGAGCTAGTCGGGATCGAACCGACGGCCTCGTCGTTGCGAACGACGCGCTCTCCCAGCTGAGCTATAGCCCCACGTGCCGGATGGACTTCTGGTTTCCGGACTCATTTTAGCAGCGTTCTCACCTCTGTACCAAAGGCCGGCAGCAATTCCGGGCCGCTTGGAATCGTGACAGTTACTGGGGTTGGGGAAAACTGAACAAAGCATCTTGACGAACTCCCCCTCCCGGCGTCTAACCTTAGGTCAGCGGCTCACGTGAGCTGGGGTTTACGAAGATGTTTGCGCAACTGAATCACGCAGGGTCAAAAATTCAACGCGGAATCCTGATGGGTTCACTTGCATTTCACGGCCTGCTATTTGCCTGGCTGCTGCATAGTCCGGAGCCGCAATTACTGACTGCATCTTCCGTGGCTGTGGGGCACAACGGTAAGGTGCTCACGCAGATCTATTTTCCCACCCAGTCGCCGGACGACAGCGCTACCAGTTCACCAGCCCGCGCAACTGAGATCTATCGCCATCAGCGCCTTGGTCACCAGAAACTGGCATGGACGCCAACCTCCACGCAGCCTAAGCTTCCTCTGCCTGCCCCGCTCATTCCATCCGAAGCTGAAGACAATTCGAAGACAGCGACACTTTCGAAACTGGGCCAAGGAGCGCCCGCGGGACTTCCCTACGGAAGTGTCCCCGGTGGTCCGGTATATGGTGATGAGATTCGTCCGGCTTTGCCCATCACGACTTCCGATCCCGTGGTCTACCCGTGGCAACGGCCAGACTCCGAGGGCAAAGAGGTCATCGAAATTACGATCGACGAAAGAGGGGAGATCGTGCGCAAGAAGGTGCTGCAGAGCCTCGGCCCGGAGATCGACGAAAGGTGCCTGGCGGCGCTCGACAATTGGCATTTTCAGCCAGCGACGCACAACGGAGTTCCTATTCCCTCGAAGCAGGACGCTATCTTCCCCTTCAAAGCTCGCGGTTAATTTGGCACCCCGAGCGAGCACTCTTTGGCTAGGCGCGAGCTCTCGCCAACTCGCAGCCGCTATAATCAATTTGTGACAGCCAAAACAATTCAACCAGTGGCCTCCGCGGATTTTCCCACGCGCTGGGGCGCATTCCGCATCTATGGATTTCGCGGAGAATCCCGCGCAGACCACCCGGTTGAAGAAGCGGTCGCCTTAGTAATGGGCGACGTTTACTCGGTTCCTCCACTGGTGCGGATTCATTCGCAGTGCCTGACCGGCGACGTTTTTCACTCCCTGCGGTGCGACTGCCGGCAGCAGCTCGAGATGGCGCTGTCGATGATTCGCGACGAGGGCGCAGGTATCCTAATCTATGAACAGCAAGAGGGACGCGGCATCGGCCTGATGGCCAAGCTGCAGGCCTATGAGTTGCAGGATTCCGGTCTCGATACAGTCGAGGCCAACGAGCGCCTCGGCTTCAAGGCCGATCAACGCGACTTTGCCCTGCCCGGACAGATTCTGAAAGCGCTCGGCGTGAGCAAAGTGCGCCTGATCTCGAATAATCCGGAGAAGGTTGAGGCTCTCGAACGTGCCGGCGTCAAAGTCGTGGAACGCGTGCCCTGCGAAGTCGAGCCCAGCGCGCACGCCGAAGAGTACCTGAAAACCAAGAAGGAAAAGCTCGGACACTTATTCAGCTCGTGATAAGAGTCGCCTCAAAGCGCTGCGATTCTTTGCCGGCAAATCGCCCACCGCAGCCCGAGCCAGAGCCACGTAGATTTCCCGAAGTTCCGGGACTTCAAGTAACACTTTAAGATGTTTTCCGACCGTCGCCGCATCTCCGCGAGCGATAGGGCCACTGAATGACGCCGCCGCGCCCAGCCTCGCGTAGTTAGACAAAGTTTGCCCCAGAATCGGCAGCATCTTCTCGCGTGCCGACTTTCGATTGATCCCTGCGGCACCAGCCACGCGCTCGCCGGCCGCCAACAAGGCAGTCAACAGCGGCGAGGCAAACATCCCCCAAGCGTGATAAGCCTCTTTCTGCCGCTTGCCAATGGCGAACGGCTGCCCGCCCAATCGCAGGACGATGGCTCGGGCCGTCCGCACCGCCTTCGGATCTCCCTCGATTGCGAACGACACTCCTACAAGGGATGGCCGCGAACCCCGCACAAATGTCATCAGCGGATGCACCGAAGCAACCGCTGCCCCCCGTTTCCGCAGCGCGGCAAGCTCATCGCTGGTCAGTGCGCCACTGGAATGCAACGCGATTTTGCCCTGCCAGTCAGCCACACCGGTCAGCGACGCTGCCGCGTGGGCAATCGCTCCGTCGGGAACGCAAAACCAGACAATCTCAGCTCGAATCCGCGCGCGAGCAGCTACCACAGCCGCGGCCCCTACTTCGCCGGCCAACCGCCGCGATCGCCGCAAAGATACTGCGGATTCTCGCGATACGATCTGGTCGATCCGATATCCGGCCCCACGCAGCGCTGCGGCCAGCGCGCTCGCCAGATTCCCCGCCCCGACAATTGTAATAAGTGGCTTTGTCGACTGCTTCGCAGACATGCCCGGGCAGAATAGCAGAATGCCGAAAGCCGAATCCCGTGCTTTATATTGTTGTCATGCCCAAGCGACCGCGCTCCAAGATAAAAAAGGCTAATCCCACCAAGGCTGCACGCGACAAGGCAAGATTGATTTCTTCCCGCACGGTGTATCGTGGACCGGTTTTCTGGGTGACCACGGACGACGTTCGGGAACCGGGAGGCGTCCGCGCTCGTCGCGATGTCATTCATCACAGCGGTTCGGTAGTCGTGCTGGCTGTCGACGAATTACGTTCCACGCCGCGCGTCCTACTGGAGCGACAGTATCGCCACGCGGCGAACGGATACCTGTGGGAGCTCCCGGCAGGCCGCATCGATCCCGGCGAAAAGGCTCTGGACGCGGCAAAGCGCGAACTTCTGGAAGAAACCGGATACAGCGCTAAGAATTGGCGTCGCATTCTCCACTTTTATGCCAGCCCAGGATTCGTTGCCGAAACTATGTCAGTCTTTCTAGCCACGGGCCTGAAAGCCGGCCCGGCTCACCCCGAGGCCGATGAAGTGATCCACAAGCGCCTGGTCCCGCTCTCCGCCGCACTCCGCATGGTATTAAGGGGCACAATCCGCGACGCCAAAACCATAGCGTCAGTCCTTTGGCTGGATCATCAGGCTCGTGAAAAGTAAGATGCCGTGGGAAACACCTGCGGGAAGAGCCTCGTTCGCGAGCCTGCCCTGAGTGAAGACGAAGGGTTCTCCCCACCGCAGTGGAGGCGTCTGCAGCGCTCCGCTCCCGGCCCTGCCGTTTCGTCTTGACACCCCAAACCCAATCGCTCCAAAATGCATCCTATGCGGGCACGTCTGGGGCCCCCCAATGCAGGACGTGCGGAAAGAGGGGGTGTGCGTGGAACGTCTGAAAGGCACCGTCAAGTGGTTCAATAACGCAAAGGGCTACGGGTTCATCGGACGCGCAGATGGTCCCGACGTTTTTGTTCATTACAGCGCCATTACTTCCGAGGGCTACAAAAGCCTGCAGGAAGGCGATACGGTGGAGTTCGAAATCACAGAAGGACAGAAGGGGCCGCAGGCGGCAAACGTAAGCAAGAGCGCCTGACCTTGCAGTTGATCTGCCTTCTACAGCGCCGCGCGGCCGTTCAGCAGCTTAACGGCCAGCCGCGTAATTGTATTCTGCATCGCCTCCCTCTATTCTCTATTCTCTGTGCCGCTGGCACTCCATTCCAATCTTGTTTAATCTTTAGTCCGTGGACAACAAATCCATCGCCAACATCTTGTACGAAACCGCGGACCTGCTCGAGATCGACGGCCAGGATTCTTTCCGCATCCGCTCCTACCGCAACGCGGCGCAAGCCATCGAAAACAACACCGAGCAGATCAAAGACATCATCGGCGAACCCAAGAAAGTGCTTGCGATTTCCGGCATCGGCAAGGGCATGCTGATCAACCTGCAAGAACTCTTTAAAGACGGCAGCCTCAGCGTGCAGGCCGACTTACTGAAGAAATATCACCCGTCAATGCTGCAGTTGCTGAAGATTCAGGGCCTCGGTCCAAAGACGATTGCGCTGATCTGGAGCGCCCACAAGGTTTGTGACGTCGACGGCGTGGAGAAGCTCGCGCGTGAAGGCAAGATTCGCGAACTGCCCCGGATGGGCGAAAAGCACGAGCAAAAACTGCTAAAGGCTATCGAAGACTACCGTCGCATCTCCGGCCGATTTTTAATCGACACTGCCGAGGCCGAGGCCGACAAGCTGACTGAATATCTAGCGAAGTTTTCCGGCATCGACCGCATCACTCCCGCGGGTTCCCTGCGCCGGGGCCGCGAAACCGTGGGCGATCTGGATATTCTGGTAACGGGCACCGCTTGCTGCGACGATCAGCAACGTGCAGCCGCCATCGAATACGCCGCCAAATATCCACCTCTTATGGATGTGATCGCAAAGGGCGACAACAAGATCAGCTTCCGCCTGCGCAGCGATATGCAAGTTGATGTTCGCCTGCTGCCTCCGGAGTCATTCGGCGCAGCGATGCAGTACTTCACCGGATCAAAAGCTCACAACGTCGCCCTGCGCCAGCGTGCCCTCAAGATGGGTTACACGCTAAACGAATACAGTCTTGCCGACCTGAAGACCGAAAAACCGGTCGCCGGCAAAACCGAAGAAGAAATCTACAGTAGCCTCAAGCTCGATTACATTCCACCGGAGTTGCGCGAAAATCTGGGCGAGATCGACGCCTCCGCAAATCACACGTTGCCGATTCTCATAACGCTGGATGACCTTCAAGGCGACGTGCACATGCACACCGTCGAAACCGACGGCAAGAACACTATCGAAGAAATGGCCGAAGCCGCCAAGGCGCGCGGGTACAAATATATGGCCATCACCGATCACTCGAAGAATCTGGCTTTCGCCAACGGCTTGGACGACAAGCGCGCCATCGCCCACATTCAGCGGATTCGCGCCGCCAATGCCAAGATCGACGGCATCACCATCTTCGCCGGAATCGAAGTCGATATCCTCGCCGACGGCGATCTCGATCTTTCCGACGACGTTCTCGCCCAGATGGATCTGGTGATCGCCAGCGTGCATTCTGTCTTCAATCAGGAACCGGCCAAGATGACCGATCGCCTGCTCAAGGCGATTGCGAATCCGAACACTTCCATCATCGGTCATCCCACAGGCCGCCTGCAGTTGCGCCGCGACGCCTATCATTTCGACATGGATGTAGTGCTGACTTCCGCTGCAAAACACAAAGTTGCGATGGAGTTAAATTCCTACCCCGACCGCCTCGATCTCAACGACGTACACCTGCGTCAGGCTAAGCAGAAAGGTGTAAAGATCGTGATCAATACTGACTCCCATCACACCTCGCACCTCGACAAAATCCGCTACGGCATCCTGCAGGCGCGGCGCGCCTGGCTCACCAAGGACGACGTACTGAACACTCTGCCCATGCAGAAATTCGGCAGGGCGATGAAGCATGAGTGGAATTGAGCTGCCGGGCCAGGAGTACAATCCGAAAGCGCGAACGCTTCTATGCCTGATCAAACACCTAATCCTGCTCCCACTCCTCCGGCACCGCCAAGCGCACCGGCAGACGCCGCAGTCACCAGCCCGCATCGCGGGCCAACGATCAACATCGCTGATGAGTTCGGCACGGCCAAGCGCAACCTGCCCCCTCTCAAACCGCTCTTGCTGACCACGGCAGGGATACTCGTCATCGTCGCCATCGTATCGTTTTTCCAGCGCGCCAAGCCGCAAGGCGCCGGATCGCTCGATGCCGTGACCGCGGTGGAACTCCCGGGGCAGAACGCATCGCTCGTCGCTCTCACCTTCACCTTGCGCAACTCCGGCAAGAAGTCACTCTGGGTGCATGACATTCAAGGAAAGCTTATAACACCAAGCGGAGAAGCAAGCAGCGATGCAGTTTCCGCCGTCGACTTTGATCGCTACTATCAGGCTTTTCCCGCACTGAAAGCAAACACGCAGCCGGCTCTCTCTCCCGAAGCCAAGCTGCAACCCGGCGAGGAGGTCAAGCGAACCGTGATTGTCGGCTTCCCGGTGAGCCTGGAAAACTTCAACCAGCGCCGCTCCGTAAGCGTAGTCATCCAGCCTTACGATCAACCCGTACCGGTGACTCTAACCAAGTGACAGCTAGGAACGGAAGAAGTGTGCGTACTTGCGCGAAAGGTTCGGATGCGATTCTATAGAACGATGAGAACAACTCGCCAAAATTCCCGCGGCATCGCAGCTTTCCTCATTTTCGCTTTATCAGTTCTGTGCGCGGAAGCTGCACCTGCTTCGCACAAGAAGTATTTCGTATACGTTGGCACGTATACCGCCGAGGCGGGCAGCACAAGCAAGGGCATCTACGCCTATCGTTTCGATTCGGACACGGGCGAGCTTGCCTCCATCGGCGTAGCCGCCGAGACCGCCAATCCGTCGTTTCTGGCGGTGCATCCTAACCAGCGGTTCCTTTATGCGGTCAATGAAACTGGAAACTATCAAGGCCAGAAAAGCGGAGCGGTCAGCGCCTTTTCAATCGATCACACAACCGGCAAATTAACGCTGTTGAATGAAGTCGCCTCCAAAGGCGCAGACCCTTGCTACATCACGGTAGATAAAACCGGCAAATACGTTCTGGTGGCCAACTACACCGGAGGCAGCGTCGCCGTATTCCCAGTGCTCGAAGATGGACGACTGGGCGAGGCTACAGCCTTCATCCAGCACACCGGCCACGGCGCCGACCCTGAACGTCAGGAAGGACCGCACGCTCACTCGATCGATCTGTCGCCCGACGAGCGCTTCGCCATCGTGGACGATCTTGGCCTCGACGAAACGCTGGTGTACAGATTCGACCGAGCCAAAGGCTCGCTCACTCTGAATGATCCGCAGATTTATACGACACTCGCCAAGGCTGACCCCGGAGCTGGTCCTCGGCATTTTGCTTTTAATCCCAATGGCAAGTTCGCCTATGTCGTCAACGAAATCCAGTCCACGGTTTCGGTCTTCAGCTACGACGGCTCCGCCGGAGTCTTGCGCCGGTTGCAAACTATTTCGACGTATCCGAAAGACTTCTCCGCGCACAACGATGACGCTGAGATTCAGGTCCATCCCTCCGGCAAGTTCCTCTATGCCTCGAACCGCGGCCATGACAGCATCGCCGTATTCGCCATCGACCCAGACAAAGGGACGCTGACCCTGGTCGAGTACGCTTCGACGAAAGGCAGAACTCCGCGCAGTTTTGAGATAGCCCCGGGAGGTTCGTTGCTGTTCGCGGCCAACGAAAAGTCAAACAACATTGTCGTCTTCAGCATCGACGCCAAAACTGGCCGCCTTAAGCCCACCGGCAAAGTTCTGGATGTATCGGAACCGGTGTGCGTGAAATTCGTGCCGATCGACTAAGCTGCCCTCTTAATTAGCCGTCACCGGTACGGGCGCGGCCTTCGGAGTGCTCAAATAGCCCGTCGCTTTCTTCTTGTCCACCGTCCACACCACCAGCTCGAACAGCAAGTGATCGCGTCCCGAATAGAACTGGATGGGCTCGGAGGTATTGCGATCCTGCTTCTCGATGGTTCTGTCGTCAGAAGTCACATTCACCGTGAACTTGCCGCGTTTGGGATCGGTTTTCTTAAGCTGAAGGCTCACCGTCGCCACCGGCTGCGGCTTAGCCCCCTTGAGCAACGTGAATTCGTAATAATTACGGTCGCCCTTATGCTTGAGAATTTCCAAATCGCTGCGGGTATTGGCGATCAAGCCGCTCTGCACTCCCAGGTCGCCCACTGCACTCTGCAGCTTCGCTTTCGTAGCTTCCAGATCGGCCTTGGTGGAAGCCACGTCGGTCTTCACCCCGCCTACGTCGGTCTTCACCCCAGCCACTTCCCCGGTCACCTGCCCGAATTGCTCCTTCGATTCCTTCTCTTGCTGCGCCAGGCGGGACTCATCAGCCTTCTGTTGGGCTTGCAGCGCGGCAGCACGCTCCATCAGTTCTTTTTTGGTCATGCCCAGCTTTTGTGCGATCGTCTCTTCCTGGGCTTCTGAGGATTGCACCCTCTTTTGCAATTCCGCAACCTGCGCCTGACTGGTGCTCAGGTCCGTGGTCAGCTTCTGCACGTGCTGTTGTGTGGTCACATATCCATACACCGAACCCGCGACAAAAAGAATTGCCAGGATCACCAGAATCCACTTCCCTGCAGTCGACTGCTGTTCAACCTGTATCTGTTCGCCTTCGTCCGGCATGTAGTTCCTCCGAGGATTTAACCGCCTTGACAGCGTGGTCCATTCAATTGTTTAGCACAAGCGCCGCAGTGTCAAACGGGGCTCGCGGAATTTCCAGCAGGTGCAAAACACGCTGATGAATTTTAGAAGGAGCAGCGCGAGGGAGCCAGGTTAGCGGCGAAGCGCCAGCGCTTCCTGCAGAACGGGGTCGGGATCGCGACGGATAGCAACTGCTTCGGACCCAATCCGGCCTTCGGCGCGCTTGCTGGCATCGGCCAGGAACCGCTTTTGCGATGCGTCTGGGAGAGCGTTCTCGAGCCCGGACTTCACAAAGCAAGCATAGGCCAGTCGAGCCGGAAACCCAGAGTTATCAAGAAAGCGTCCATAAGCCAGCCAGTCTTCCGCGCTTGACTCCTTGTCGGCAATCGAATCATCCAATTGCAGGGCGTGCTGGTAAAGCTGAAGTGCCTGGCCCAGTTTGCCGGCATCCGCCTGCAGCGCCGCTTCGTTCACGTCGGCGACGCTCTCAAGCTTCGGCTGCTTGGTCTGATCCGCGATGGTTGCCGCCAATTCATAAGACTGAATCGCCAGTGGTTTCTCGGACGCTCGCCGCTGGCAGTCTGCCATGCGAAGCGCAATCGCAATGACCTTCTCCGGCGCCGGACGCTGTCCCAACGGTTGCCGAGCAACGGCGTTCAGAAACACTTCGTAATGCCCGGCTGCAGCGTGAGCCTTGCCTTCGTGATCGAGTTCATTCGCCAGGTAAAGATGCGCAGCCATCTGGCCCGGATCGACAGAAATCGCCCGCTGCCAGCTCTCCACGGCCTGATCGGGCTGACCTAAGCGCTGCGCCAGCAGACCGCGATCCACCAAAAGATTCGCGTCTCTTGGAGAGTACTTCAGCGAAGCATCCGTCAAACTCAAAGCTTCATCGGTGCGGCCCTGCCCAATGAGGAATCGCAGCAAGGCCTGCCGCGGAGCGGGATCGGCTGGGTTGACTTGCATGGCTTTTCGCCACGCCGCTTCCGCAAGCCGCGCATGGCCTTCATCCAGCTCTCGCCGGGCCAGACGCATCTGCACTGAGGTATCGAAAGAATCCATCGCGGCCGCACGCTGCAAGTCCTGCAGATTATCGGCGCGCAGCGACAGATAGTACCGTGCTTGATCCACCGTTCCCCAAAACAACAGCACGAGAGCAGCGCCGATCCGCAACTGGCGGGCGCCCGCAGTCGCACCGGTAAGCCAGCTCCACGCCTGGGATAGCCGGCTTCCGGCCCCCGAAGCGGCGTCGGAGATACGATCGCGCGAACTCAACAGGAGTTCTGCAATCTTTCCGTCGCGCAGCTTCCAGATGGCCCCGTCCAGAAGAAAGTGGTGAATGTTCACCAGCGCGGTGAAGATCAGAAAACTATTCGTGAAGTCGTGGTGGAATACCCGGCTGGCGAGCCACGGGCCTGGGACAAACAGTGCGATGCCCCCGGCAATCAAAACAGCAAAGTATCCCCACGCCCGCCAAGGCCGCTCGCCCTCACCGGCAGCCTCGCGCCGGGCGTAGTAACTGGTAATCCATAAGTATTGCGCGGAGTGCATCACTGCCAACACGCCAGTGCTGTAACGACTTTGCGGAATTTCCCAACCCTTGATCAGCGAAATACCAGCGGGCAACACGAACCACAGGAACTGCGAAGAGAATAAAGTCAGCGAAGGCAACAGCTTTCGCCAGCCCGTCTCCCGTGCCAGGCGCGACAGACCGAACCCTGCGAGCGCAACGAAGGCCACGGCGAGCAAAATCCGCTCCCAACGGCTAATGGCGGCAGGAATTCCGAGAGAAATGAAAAGCGGATCGGCCGAAGCCCCGGTATGGAAGCCGAGAAACAGAATCAGATACGAAGTGATGAATGCGCCGTAGAGCGCGCGCCGTACCGCCTCACTCGGCTTCGCACCCGCGCGGCGCGCGAACATCATAAACAAGCCATAGTTCTGGCCGCTGTAATGCCAGGGGCTCCAGGTCAAATAGATGGTGAAGATCCACGGCAAAATTCGAACCCAGGAGTGCGCCAGCAAAAGCGTCAGTACGATCAGCGCCGTAATGTGCACTGTGAAGATTCGGTATTTGTGAAAGTCTTCTTCGCGGTGGTAGGCGCGATAGATGGTCGCCATGTAATGCGGGTAATTGAAAAACAACGCCAGGGCGTAGAAGGCGACCGACCACGCACGGGCGCTCGAAGCAATCGAGAAGTAAGAGATCAGCAACAGCGGAGCCGACCATGCCCCGCATCCAACGATAAGATCAAGCCAAGGACTATAAATCCAAGGCGATGCCGATGCAGTTCCCCGGCTCCGATTGGGCGGCTGTGTGGCCATCATTATCTAGTAGGTTTGATCGGATTATAGGGGGCAGAAGGGTAACCACACGGGTAACGAAAGTAACAGACTCTTTTACAATGCGGAGGTGAAGAATTGGGATGTAATCGTAATCGGCGGCGGTATCATCGGTCTCTCGCTGTCGATTGAGCTCCGGCGCAGAGGTGCGAGTGTCCTGATAGTCGAGCGCGGCGAACCAGGACGCGAAGCGTCCCACGCCGCTGGCGGCATGCTGGTCGATTGTCCGCTTGAAACGCCTACCGCTCTGCAGCCGCTAGCCACAGCTAGCGCGCGCATGTATCCCGAATTCGCCTACGAATTGGAAGCGGAATCCGGCATGAAAGTTGATTTGAGAGACCAGGGCACGATTCTCTTTCCTCCGATCGATCACCTTTCTTCTCCGTGCCTAGAACAAGCAACGCTTCCCGCGCCTCTGGACGAACTCGAACCAGTTCTCGCGGTTATCAACCAACCTGCCTTCTATCTGCGCGAGCGCAGCGTCGACCCGCGCGCCGTTACGATTGCAGCCCTGCAATCGGCGAAGCGGCGCGCGGTAGATATTTCGTCCGGTGAAGAGGTCACAGCCGTCAATCTTTCCGACGGACACGTCACCGGCGTCATCACGACAAAGACCTCATTCCACGCGCAAAAGGTCGTCAACTGCGCAGGCGCATGGTCGGGCCAGATCGCCCCCTACGCTTTTCCCACGCGGCCGGTTAAGGGACAAATGCTCTGCCTGCTCTCACCCTCCCGCAACCTGCTCAAGCATGTGATCCGTGCGCCCGAAGTTTATCTGATCCCGCGCAGCGACGGAAGAATTCTGGTTGGAGCCACCGTGGAAGAAGCCGGATTCGACAAGCGCACAGACGTCGAGACGATTCAGCGCCTGCACCACGCAGCGATCGCCATCGTTCCCGAACTGCGCAATGCGAAAATCCTCGAAGACTGGGCCGGCCTACGCCCGGGGACTCCTGACGCATTGCCCATTCTCGGCCCCACCGCGACTCCCGGCTACTATGTAGCCACCGGCCATTTCCGAGACGGGATTCTCTTGGCGCCAATCACGGCGCGCGTGATAGCGGACGTAGTTACAGCCAAAGAGCCTGCATTTAATCTCGACGCGTTCTCTCCTGCCCGGTTTTCGGAAGGTCTTTCAGACACTCCCAAATGGCCCTGCTAAACTCATGCGCATGCGGCAAAAGGCGGTCGCAGCAATCTTTACCTTAGCGCTCGTGGCGCTTTTTTCCCCGGCTGGTGTGCCTTCGGGTTCAGCGCAGGATCGGCCGGTTTCAACCAGCAACCAGGCTTCTGGAACATCGACCTCAGCGCCAGCCGCCCCAGGCTCAAGTTCGCACGAGCCCAGTGAAGGGTGCAAGCTCGCTCCCTACACCGGCGCAATTCCGCTTAGCCAGGTGCAGAATTATTTTGCTGGCGAGGAAGATCTCCGTGGTGGGATGACCTGCACCTTTCGCATCAATTCGAAGCTGCCATTGTTCACCTTTCATTTTCTTGGCCAGCCGGATAACACGTTTGGCGATCTTGACATCGCTGAGGGAACCCGCACCGAAGTGATTCAGACCATGGAGGATACTACCGATCCCGGTTTGATAACGCCGACTCCTATCCAGAGTGTGCTTACTACGGTTGATGCAAATTTCGATGGCTATCAGGATCTGCAGCTACTGATCCAGTGTGGAGGGACAGGAAATTGTTCGTACGACTTTTATCTATATGACCCGAAGGCGAACGAATTTGTTCATGACGATTTTCTGAGCGGCCTCTCGACCCCTTCGTTTGATCAGGCAAAGAAGCAGGTGACTACCAGCTCAAACGGAAGCGCGTCCGATTGGCAAAACGAAACCTATCGATACGAAAATGATGGCCGTTATACCCTGATCCACAGAGAGGTATCGACCTGGGATAGGGATAAAGGCACTGTCACAGTGAGCTCCTACGAACTCCGAAATGGAAAAATGGAATTGATCGATTCCACAACCAATCCCCAATAGCCATTGAGTCGGGCCCCCAGCCGCGCGATGAGATCGCTTCCCTTCGCCGCCCAGCGGTATACTGTTGGGCTTTCCGCCCTAGACCTGCAAGCGAAGCTCTCATGAGAAAGGATTATCCCATGGCGTCCGCCGCAGTAGATTTCGCCCGCAATAATCAGCAGCGCTTTCTGAGCGAACTCAAAGACCTCCTCCGCATCCCGAGCGTCAGCACGCTGGAAGAACACAAGCCCGACGTACAAAAAGCCGCCGACTTTGTAGCCAACGAACTCCGCCGCATCGGCATGGAAAACGTCGAAGTCATCGCAACTAAAGGCCATCCCCTCATCTATGCCGACTGGCTGCACGCTCCCGGCAAGCCCACGGCGCTGTGCTATGCCCACTACGACGTGCAGCCGCCAGATCCGCTCGACGAGTGGGTGACACCGCCATTCGATCCCACCGAGCGCAACAACAACATCTATGCCCGGGGCGCAGTCGATGACAAAGGCCAGCTCTGGATGGAAGTGAAAGCCCTCGAATCGCTAATGAAATCCGGCGGCGGCAAACTACCCATCAACGTCAAAGTAATTTTTGAAGGCGAGGAAGAAGTAGGCGGCGAATCCATCGCCGAGTATGTCCACAAGCAGAAGTCCAAGCTGAAAGCGGATTTCGCCCTGGTTTGCGACACCGAACTTTTCGCGCCGAACCTTCCCACACTGTGCGTCGGTCTACGCGGGCTGGTTTACACCGAAATCGAGGCAGTGGGAGCCAAAATCGATCTGCATTCTGGCATGTACGGCGGCGCCGCACCGAACCCCTTCTTCGCGCTGATCGAAATCATCGGTAAGCTGAAAGATGCCAAGGGAAAAATCCTGATCCCCGGGTTCTACAAGAACGTGAAAGCGCCAAGCAAAGACGAACTCAAGGCCTGGAAGCGCCTGCCCTTCAACGAGGAGCACTACAGAAAAACTGAAGTCGGTTCCAAGGTTCTAACCGGCGAGCCCGGCTATTCAGTTCTTTACCGCACGTGGGCGCGCCCTACGCTCGAAGTGCACGGCATGCCTGGAGGATTCATTGCCGCCGGCGCCAAAACCGTGATCCCCGCCAAAGCCGCGGCCAAAGTCTCCATGCGGCTTGTGCCCAACCAGGATCCCGACGACATCCTCAAGCGCTACACGGCCTTCGTGAAGAAGCTGACGCCCAAAGGCATCGAAACCAAAATTAAAGTGTGGAGCAAGGGCCCAGCCAGCGTTGTCGGTACCGACAATCCCTACATCAAGGCGGCAACGGAAGCGCTGCACGATACGTTCAAGAAAGAAACCGTATTCATTCGTAGCGGTGGATCGATCCCCATCGTCAACGATATCTATCAAGCTTTGAAAATCCCCAGCGTGATGATGGGCTTCGGCCTGCCCGACGACAACCTTCACGCCCCCAACGAAAAATTCCACATCCCGAACTTCCATCACGGCATAGAAACCATTTGCCTGTTCTTCGAAAAGCTAGGAGGAAAGTAAATGGGACACTGCCTGTGTGGGGACAGCCTCGGCTATTCCGCCAAGCTCAGCGAGGCGCATATCTCGCAGTGATAAGCCCGGAATCGTTGTCTTAGATCGCCAGTTGCGCTACCATAATCCTGCTCTCGCGGTTCTCCCACCTCGTCGTTCCATCACCCGTAAACCAGGCAATTGCTGCAATGCATGTGCAACCCAACGCGCTCGCTCTTAAGGCCATACAATATATAGTGTTATATTGCTTGACCCCGCCCCAATTTCACCGTTACAGTAGCTCTAATTTGTGCTCGCCCGATCCAGCCCGGGACAGTCGAAGTCTGGGAAAGCGCAGTTTCAGCGCTGGAGGTATCAGTCTGGTAAACAGATCGGCACGCGGCAGTACGCCCGGCAACAGAACTAGCAACTGGCCACTGACTACTGCCAACTGTTTTTCCCAAGGAGTTCACGTTGCTTAAACTGAAGCGGCTTCAGATTCTCGGCTTCAAATCGTTTTGCGACCGCACCGATCTCAAGTTTCACGGGGACGGAATCGCCGCCATCATCGGCCCCAACGGCTGCGGCAAGTCGAATATTGCGGATGCCATCTCCTGGGTGCTCGGCGAGCAGTCGGCGAAGACGCTGCGCGGATCGCGCATGGAAGACGTGATCTTCGCCGGCACCCGCGACCGCAAGCCCACCGGCATGGCCGAGGTCTCGCTCACCCTGATCGATCCCGAAGAGTATCCCGGTCCTGACGCGGGGGCGCCCACGGAAATCGACATTCAGGATGACCTTCCCGTCAGTGCGGAAGCTTCGCGACGTCCCGCCCAGGACTGGGACGAAGCCGCTGTCCGAGCCCGCGCCGCTGAAGAAACCGACCGCGCCGTGGAAGAAGCTCAGCCCGGGAAAACAGAGGAAGTAGAAGTTCCACGGTCGAACGTAGACATGCTAGCGGTCGCCTTCCCTGACGATGAACCGGTGTTCGCATTGCCCGTTCACGCAATCGTGCCGCTTGCGACTTCCGCTGCTGTGAGCGGCGCAACCCAAGTGGTGCTGAAGATTCGCCGCAGGAAATTCAATCAGCAACAATTCCGGGCCGGAGAAATCGTAGTCACGCGCCGCCTGTTCCGTTCCGGCGACAGTGAATACCTGCTGAATGGCAAGCTCTGCCGTCTGCGGGACATTCAAGAGCTCTTCATGGGCACTGGCCTCGGACCAGAGACCTACGCCCTGATCGAGCAGGGACGCATCGGCCAGATTCTTAGCAGCCGGCCCACTGACCGCCGAGCAATTCTCGAAGAGGCTGCCGGAATCACGAAGTTCAAAACCAAGAAACGCCTCGCCGAAGCTCGCCTCGAAGACGCCAAGCTGAACCTGGCCCGCGTGAACGACATTTTCGACGAAGTCACGCGACAGATGAATTCTCTGAAGCGCCAGGCCTCGAAGGCCGAGCGCTACGCCAAGCTGCGTGACGAGATGCGGGCCCAGTTGCGTGTGGTGCTGGCAAGTAAGTTCGCCGCCATTGAGCAGGAGAGCGTTGAACTCGACACTCAGCTCAATGCCCTGGCGGAAGACATGCAGCACCGCGCCGGATCAGTCCGGCAACTCGAATCCGAGCATGGAGAAGGAACCGAGCGCGGCTATGCCATCGAGACCGAGTTGCGCGAGAATCGCGAGCGCCTGAGCCAGATCGATTTGGAAATCGATCGCGCGAGTGCCCGCCGCCGGCACAACCAAGAACGCTGCGCCGAACTCGTGGTTCGTTCCGCCTCGGCGGAGGCCGAATTGGCCCAGGCCCGTCATCGGCTGACCGCTCTTGAAGCCGAGCGTGATTCTAACCGGCAAGTGCTCGAATCAGCCGCCGCTGATCTGGCTGCAGCTCAGCACGAACTCGCGCTTTCGCAGCAGGAAGCCGCGGCAGCCGCAACTGCGCTGGCCGAACTTGAACATCAGCAGGAAGAATCACGCGTAGCCATTTTCGACACCGTGTCAGCGGCCTCGCGGTTGCGGAACCAGCTGGCGCAGGCCGAAGAGCGTCTCGCCGGAGCCGATCGCGAAGCCCGGCGTCTGCAAACTGAAATTTCAAGCGCTAACCTTCAGGTCGAAGCCTTCGGCGGCCAGCGCGGGCAACTTGCCCTCGAATTCGAGACCATCACGCAACGCGTGGCCGGAATTACCGAAGAGATCAGCCAGCTCAGACGCCTACTCGAAACCAAGCGCCTAGAAGAGACGAAGGCCAAGACTCATCTTGACCTGCTCCGCGCAGAATTTGCCACAGCTCTTGGTAAGAAGGGATCGCTCGAAGCAGTGATCGCGGAACACGGATATTCGACCGAATCTGTTCGCCGCCTTTTCCAGTCGGGAGTAATGCAAAGCGGTCTGGCGCCAGTCGGCGTTCTCGCCGATTTCCTCGAGGTCGAACCGCGGTTTGAGCGCGTGGTTGAAGACTTCCTGCGGGACGAGTTGAACTACATCGTAGTCAAGTCCTGGGACGCCGCCGACGAAGGCCTTCGCCTGCTACGCAGCGATGTCGATGGCCGCGCTACCTTTCTGGTGCATCCCGAAGACGCACAGGCCAAGTTCTCATTCATCCTCGACGAAGCCGCCCACTGCGCACCACCCACGGCTTCCATCGTGCCGCTGAAGTCCACCATCCGCGTGCTGGACGGATTCGGGAAGTCGCTGGAGGTAATTCTTCCCAAGCTGCGCGATGGTTACATTGTCCCCGGCTCTGACACCGCGCGCGGGCTTGCCCTCGAGAATCCCGACGCGTTCTTTCTTTCGCAAACCGGAGAATGCTTTCACAACGTCACGGTCACAGGCGGCAAACAGCGTGCCGAAGGCCCGCTCTCGATGAAGCGCGAACTCCGCGAAGTTCTGCGCCAACTGGAGGATCTCGAACGTGCGCTGCGGGAAGAAGAGATGCGGGTGCTTACGCTAGGGCGAGAAATTAAAGACTTCACTTCCCTGCTGGAGCGTCTCGACGCTGAAAAGCGCGAAGCTGAGCACCAGTCGATGACTTCCGGCCATATGCTGCAGCAACTCGATTCGGAGATGGCCCGCGTCAGCGAGCGCGTGAGCGTTTCGCAAGCGGAGTTGCAACGTCTATCTGCGGAGCGCTCTGAGCAGGAGTCGATTGTCGCTGCGCGTCACTTAGAGATCGCCGCCCTCGAACAGACTCGCGCCGAACTCGAGCAGCAGATTGCGACCGCTCAGGAATCGCTCGGCGCGCTGCGTCAGCGTCGGGAAGACGCCGCCCAGGCCAGTTCGCAACGCGTGGCTCGGGTCGCGGCGCTCGAAGAGCGTCATCGCTCGGCAACTGCAGTCCTGGGACGCATCGATTCCCTTTTTGCTGAAATGAGCGAGCGCCTTCACACTCTGGTCTCGCAGATTGAAGCCGCTGCTGCCGAGAAGCTGCAGCGCGAAACCGAGAACCTGCAACTCGAGGAGCAAGCCGCCGACTTCGTAGCCGAGCGCAACGTAGGCCAGGCTCGTGAGGGTCTGCTGCAATTCGAAAAAGATCAGCTCCGAGCCCGCCTCTCCGAAATCGATGAACTACTCCGCCACGCCCGCCAGCTTCTTGACCAGGCGCGCGACCGGCGCGGCGAACTGCAGGCAGCGGCCGCCAAGCTGCGAGCCGATGCCATGTATATGGCAGATACCTGCCTGAACGAACTGGGAGTTGAGCACGCCGCTTTGCTAGCGGACACTACAATCGGAATTGTCGCCGGTGAAGAACTCGTGGCCTGTGACCAAGCTCATCGCGAAATGCGCGCCAAACTCGAAGCCATGGGCCCGGTAAACATGATGGCGCTCGAAGAATACCGCGAGACGGCTGAGCGGCACGGCTTCCTTGACGGACAGCGCAAAGACCTGATCTCCTCCATCGAGAATACGACCGCGACCATCCGCGAGATCGACGAAGTCTCGCGCCAGAAGTTCAAGGAAGCCTTCACCAAGATTAACGAGAACTTCGGGGTCACCTTCAAGAAGCTCTTCGGCGGCGGGCACGCGTTCATGAAGCTCACCGACGAGGAAAATTCCGCAGAGAGCGGCATCGACGTGGTCGCATCGCCTCCTGGCAAGCGCCTGCAGAGCGTCTTGTTGCTTTCCGGAGGCGAGAAGGCGCTCACCGCGCTCGCCCTGCTCGTCGGCATTTTCCAGTACACGCCCAGCCCCTTCTGCATCCTCGACGAAGTGGACGCGCCGCTGGATGAGGCCAACATCGGGCGTTTCACCGAACTAGTAAAAGAAATGAGTATCAAGACCCAGTTCGTCCTCATCACTCACAGCAAAAAGACCATGAGCATCGCGCCCGTGCTTTACGGCGTGACCATGCAAGAGCCCGGCGTATCGAAACTGGTTTCAGTGCGCTTCGGAGCGGCGTAGCTCAATTCGCATCTGGAACGACGGAAGGTTGCGTTCTGTTTTGGCACCTTTCGACAAGGAGAGTGAATTCCTTGGTATCCAGGCCATGGAATCTGGCATCTAATAGCCAGAAGGGAGTTGCATGTCGGTTTTCGACGAGAAATATCGAGTCGTGGGCGTCGAGCGCGACCGACTGCTCCTGCGTGGAGTTCACAGCGGTGATGTGCTCACGATTGTCAACTCCGAACCTGCGATTCCCCTCACCCAGGAAGAGTATCCGGTAGGCAAACTGATTGCTCTATCGGACCCATCCAGCACGCCTCTTAATTAAAGCCATCCACAAGATCCCAGCTGACGAATAATAAAGCGCGACGGCGCCTTTTTGTGACCTTCGAAACTTCGTGAATCAGCATCGTACTCGCGAAACCAGGGGCAGTAGAGTTAATCTAAATGACAGAATAGTTGAGGAGGGTGTGTGCGCTGCGGACGATGCGGCAACGAGAACGACGTCGCCAACCGCTTTTGCGGAATGTGCGGAGCGTCTCTGGTGGCGACAACTGCGCCTGCTGGGCGAGTACAGGCCGCTGTGGCGCCGCCGGAAAGCGTTGCGCCACCGAAGGTAGCCCCGGTTCCGCCACCGGTTCCGGCGCCATCCGCGCCCCCGCAAAGCGACAAGTCGACCATCCCCGAGCCTGCCCAATTCCGCCGAGCTAACCTAGACTCGCATTCGCCACGGCCTCGCACCGAGACTCGCACAAACGAAATCCTGACAGACGACGTTCGGCCGAGCGCGGGACCGGTGATCACGGGGCACTCATTTCTTGGCTTAAACACTCCCGGCCCCGCTGTCAATCGTGGTGCTGAGCCTGACGCTCTACGGCCGTCTTCGAATGTGGACTATCTCCTCGATGATGAGGAAGAACCGAAGCGGAGCGGGGGCAAGCTGGTTTTTATCGTCGTGGCGCTGGCGCTGGCGGTGGGAATGGGCTACCTACACTTCAAGGAAGCGGGCTTCGATGGCCTGATCCCGGACAAGAAGCCAGTGGCGACGAAGCCATCGTCGGACACCGCGCAGAGCCCGGATTCCGGCGCGGCGGCGGCGGGGGCAACGCCGAACAGCGCTTCTCCCTCAGTTGGGGTTAGCAATAACGGGACGCCTCCGGCCGCCGGTGACGCAGCGACTCCGGCGCTACCAGTTCCGCAGTCGCCGGCACAGTCCGCTCCGCCTCAGACCGCTCCCGCGACTTCTCCGGCCGCAGCTGCTTCGCAAACCCCTCCCACTACTGCGCAGACGGCTCCTGCTACTAGCGCCCCTGCTCAGGCGGCTCCGTCGCAAGCTCAGCCTGTCGATCCCAACTTGCCTGCTGGGGCAGCGGCGCCAGCGGCTTCTGGTCCCGACCAGCAACCGACTGCGATGGCGGGGGCACCGCCTGCGGCGAAAGCGACAGTCCCCGCGCCTGTATTGGCGAAGCCTCCGGCGGCGAAGCCAATCGATCCCGTGATCAACGCGGAACGCTACATTTATGGACGCGGGGTGCGCCAGGACTGCGATCACGGCCTGCGGCTCCTGAAGCAGGCCGCGGATGAGTCCAATGCGAAGGCGATGATTTCGATGGGCGCGCTCTATTCGACGGGAACCTGCACACCGCGGGACTTACCCACGGCCTACCGATGGTTTGCACTGGCTCTGCACAAGGAACCAGACAACCAGGCGCTGCAGGATGACCTGCAAAAATTGTGGAGTCAGATGACGCAGCCGGAGCGCCAGCTAGCCATCAAGCTGAGCCAGTGAGCGGAGATCTCCCGTGTCGGCTCTTTTATAGCGGTCGCCACATGACCCTGATCTTGGCAAGATGAACTTATCTTTACTGCTCTTTCTCCGCTTGAACCGCTCCAGGTAAACACAGCACCTATTTGTCCAGGACTACCGTGGCTTTCGGGGCCTCGGCGTGCATTTTTCTGTAAGTGCGGGCTACGTCGCCTAGAGGCGTCTCGTACGGGAGTGATCCTAATTCGGCCAGCGGAACTTCACCCTTAGCATAAGTGTAGGGTGACATGCCACCGAACAGGCTGGTTTCCGCCGCCAGGGAGTGCTCAGAGGCGTGCAGCGGGTGGTCCGCCATTACGACTGGTGCCGGAGTGTTGCTCAGCAGTGGGGCGCTTTGGGCGAAGGCGGCAGTTGCGCAGAGAACGCAGAAAACAATGATTGTGGTCTTCATAAGATGATCCTGTCTGGGGGAAACTGCATCTTGATGCCAAAGAACTCGTGGAATGCGCGATTGGCGCGGCTTCCGGAGGTATTATGGCAATCGGCATACCAAACCGGGGCGCCTGGGATTCGAGTTAAAGCCAGGAATACAGGCCTAGACGCAAGAAATTGCACATCTGTGGAAGATGGGTGGGCTTCGCGCGCGAGGGTCAGCAAGGGCTCAGTTTCCCACGGGCGTTCGGTCAATTTCATATCGCTTGAAGACCGAGTCGCGGGTGACTATACCTTCCAACTCCCGGGAATTGGCTCGGTTCGCCACCGGCACGAGCGGGTAATCGTTCACGTAGCGGAGTGCGGAGTCGAGCGGAAGATCAGGATACAAACTGGGAAGCGACTGCTGCGGGAGTACTGAGCCCAACGTGTGTTCCCCTTTGCCTTCGCGGAAAAGGCGTTGAAGCTGGTCACGGCTGATGGTGCTCCAGCCACTGGGATGCATGCGCACCAGGAAGATGGCATCGGTGGAATCCTGCACGCGCCGCTCGTTGGCATCGACGTAATCCTCGGCACTGAGGATTGTTGCAGGCACGGGAAGCATGGCGTCTTCGACTCGGAGGATAGTTTCTTCGCGGTCTTCTTCGAGCGACGGAAGGACGAGGCCGTCCTGGCGGGTAAGCATGTCGAAGATGGGAACATCCAGCAGGCCGCGCGAGATGAGATAAGAAAACGTATTGGCGACAATGACAGGAACGATGATCTCGTAGTTGCCGCTGACCTCGAGAACCATGAACACCGAAGTCATGGGGACACGCAGGAATCCCGCGAAGAGGACGCCCATGCCAACCAGGACGTAGGTGCCGGTGGATCCGGTGAGTTGAGGAAAAAAGATGCGTTCGATGTCCCCGACGGCGCCGCCGAGCATAGCTCCGATGAAGAGGGTGGGGGCGAACATGCCGCCCGGAGCGCCGCTGACGAACGAGAGCGTAGTGGCAACGATTTTGAGAACGGCCAGGATGGCGAGGATTTTCCAGGCGTACTGGCCGTGCATGGCCTGGTCCATGGAATCGTAGCCGGCGCCCATGACCTGGGGCGCGCCGAGGAACGCGATGAGTCCGATGAGGAGTCCGGCGACGGCGGGCTGAAAGTATTGCGTCCAGCGCGGCAGAGCTTTCAGGCGGGGGCGCAGATAGCCGATCGACTGGGCGAAGGCGACGGAAGCTAGGCCTCCGACGATGCCGAGCACGGCGTAGGCGAGAAGTTCGCTGGGCCGTTTGAAGGCGGTGACCGGAATGCGGAACAGGGGCTCGCTGCCGAGAAACCAGCGCACGATCACGACGCTGGAGACAGCGGAAAGCACGACGGAGCCGAGGATGCCGGCGCTCCAGCGGCCGATAACCTCTTCGATGACGAAGAGGACGGCGGAGATGGGAGCGTTGAAAGCGGCGGCAAGGCCGGCGGCCGCGCCGACTGGAGCCATGAGCCGGAGTTTGTCGCGCGAGATCTCGAGCTGGCGACCGAGGGCCGAGGCAATGCTGGCCCCGATCTGCAAAGAAGGATCTTCGGGACCGAGGGATTGGCCTGAACCGATGGCGAGGCCGGAGCAGATGAACTTTCCCACTGCAGTGCGGAACGGAATAAATCCGTTGAAGATGTAGAGCGCGGCCTTGGTCTGATTCACTCCACTGCCGCGGATCGTTGGGAACACATGAATCACCAGAGCGGCTACGACCAGGCCGGCGAGCGCCGGGACTGCGAACAGGCGCCAGCTATGAGTTTGGGGGAGCGGGCCGAGCAGAGCCAAGTGGATCCAGTCGATGGCGAGGCGGAAGCAGACCACTGCGAGGCCGGAAAAGATTCCGATGAAGACGCACAGAATCAGGAAGAACACCTCTTCGTTGAAGACTCCCTCAAGAGACGAAAACAAACGGCGGGGCCCCTGGAAACGGGCAACGACAGCAGAGGGAGCAGGAGCGCCGTTACTCATTGGTTGGCTGCCTCGTGCTTTTGAGAGATCAGAAGCAGTGCGCGGTCGAGGCCTTGCGGCTGGCCACAAGTCGCGGCGGTCTGCTGTTCGATTTGGAAGACCACATCCATGATCGCATCAGGGAGATCGGTTTCTGCGGGTAAGCGGAGACGCGCGAGATCTGGTTTGGCCTCGGTCCACAGAGACTGGAGCGCAAGCAGCGGCGACGGAGCGGAACCAGTCGCCAAAGCAGGGCCGGAAGCCTCGGCTGGAGTTACCGTCGCTTTCAGGTCGATGTTCTTCTCCTGAGCACATGCGTCGAGACGTTTTTCAGCCTGGGTAAAGGCGACGGCGATGCGGCGGTTGCGTTCGGCGTCGGAGATATGACCCGCGAAGGGATCGTTGCGAAGAATGAGTTCCGTGGTTGCCAGGAACTGGCGAGATTCTTCATCCTGCGGATTCGCGTTCACCGCATCCTGCAGATAACGGCGGGCAGAGGTGTAGTTGCTGGCACGGTAAGTGGCCTGACCTGCTCCGGCCAGCGCAGCAGCGTTGGCAGGGTCGAAACGGAGAACTTCTTCGTACTGAGCCAACTCCCTGGCGTAATCCCGCGCCTGAGCAAAAAGCTGGGCGGCCTGGAGATGCGCGTCGGGTGTAGGCGGCAGTGCAGTAGCGAGTGCCATGAGTTCTGATTCAGCCTTGTCCGGAGCGCCTTTCTTGAGCAGAAACTGGATCAGTTCGATGCGAGCCTTGCTTCGGTTCGCATCGGGATCGGAGTTCCACACTCCGTACATCGCATTGTGATAGTACCGAATGGCATCATCGATAGAACCGCGATGAGCGGCAACACGGGCCAGAGCGAGACTCACGGCGGCGTCCTGCGGGGCGCGCTGCCAGAGAGCGATCAGGTAGGATTCGGCTTCGTCGAGACGGCGAGGATCGTTGCTGTCGCGCAAGGCCCGCGCCAAGCTGAGTTGGTATTGCGAGTTGGTGGGATCGCAGGTGAGCGCGGCGCGGAAAACGTTGATGGCGTCGTCGTAGCGGTTGGCAGAGGCATCGGCGAGACCTTGCTGGTACAGTTTGCGGCCGCGGGACTGCTGATTGGCGTTGTAACGGGCGACGAGATGGCTGACAGCGGCGAATCCGGTAGCGGCCGCAAGAGTGAGAAGTAAAAGGATGACAGGCGCGGAGCGCGGGATCAGTTTTGGAAACCGCCACGACATATCTCGTATCACGATATCATTTGCGGGCTTGGTTGCGGGCTCGGACCGGCGGAATTGAAGACAAAATTGGCCTTGTGCGGTTCCCCTTCAGGTAAGATACTTCGTCTGCCGCGACTGCCAAAGAATGAACCGCGAATATCACAAAGGATACAGCCAGGAACTGCACCGGGATATGGAAGCTCTCGTCTTCGGGCATGCAGGGACGCCTTTGCTCGTGTTCCCGACTTCCATGGGGAAGTTTTTCGAGTACGAAGATCGCGGGATGATTGGGGTGCTGGCGCCGAAGATTGAGCGTGGTGAGCTGCAAGTGTTTTGCCCCGACGCCGTCGATACCGAGAGCTGGTACAACAAGAGCGTGCATCCCAAGGTGCGCGTGCTGCGACATTTGCAGTATGAGCGCTACATTCTGCATGAGTTTTTGCCGTTTGTGCGGTGGAAGAATCAGACGCCGCGGCTGGCGATGACCGGCTGCAGCTTCGGGGCTTATCACGCGGTGAATTTTGCCTTCAAGCATCCCGATGTGGTGACGCATTGTGTAAGCATGAGCGGGTCGTTCGATATTCATCAATTTCTGGATGGGTATTACGACGATGACTGCTACTTCAATTGCCCGCCAGATTATTTGCCGAATCAGAATGATGACTGGTTCTTGAGTCGCTACCGGCAGATGAAGATTGTGCTGGGATCGGCGGATTGGGATATATGTCTGGACGCCAATGTGAAGATGTCTGCGATTTTGAATGCAAAAGCGGTGCCACACTGGCTGGATGTTTACAATGACAATTCGAAGCATGACTGGCCGCTTTGGCAGAGGATGGCGGGGAAGTATTTTTAACAGTGGTCCTCAGAGTGTTCGGTGATTAGTAGTGGGATGGAGAGCTCAGGAATGGAGAAGGCTGTGAAGAAGATTGGGATTTTGTTTGGGATGGAGAATACGTTTCCGCCGGCGGTAGTGGCGAAGATTAACTCGCTAGGCGTTGAGGGAGTTTCGGCGGAGTTTGTGAAGATTGGCGGGATTCGGATGGATGAGCCGAAGAAATATGACGTCATCATCGACCGCATCTCGCAGGATATTCCGTTCTACCGAGCTTATTTGAAAAATGCAGTTCTCCACGGGACGATCGTCGTCAACAATCCCTTCTGGTGGACGGCCGATGACAAGTTTTTTAACTATGCGCTGGCGCACAAGCTGGGCGTGGCGATTCCGCCGACTGTGATTCTGCCGCACAACAAGCATCCCGAGGGAACTACCGACAAGTCGATGCGAAATTTAATATATCCCTTGAACTGGCAGGAGTTGTTCGATTACGTCGGCTTCCCTGCTTTCTTGAAGCCTTATTCCGGAGGCGGATGGAAGCATGTTTATCACGTGCATTCCCCGGAGGAATTCTTCCAGCATTACAACCAGACTGGCGATCTGTGCATGACGCTGCAGCATGGTGTGGTGTTTGAAGAGTATTACCGGTGCTATGTGGTGGGGCAGGAGAAAGTGCAGATCATGAAGTACGATCCGCGGGCGCCGCATCATGAGAGGTATGTGAAGGGGAATCCCCCGCCGTCATCAGAGGCTTTGAGGGCCAGAATCGAAAAAGACGCGCTGACTTTGTGCCGCGTGCTGGGGTATGACTTGAATACGGTGGAGTTTGCGGTGGAGGGTGGAGTGCCTTATGCGATTGATTTTCTGAATCCGGCGCCGGATGCGGAGATTACTTCGGTGGGGCAGGAGAATTTTGACTGGATTGTGAATGCCGTTGCGGAGATGGCGGTGAAGATGGCTTTGAGCGGGGAGAATCCGGTGAAGGAGTTGCGGTGGGCTGAGTTT
>Ga0209693_10000104_pt1 | contig 32011 bp, 23 predicted proteins | sample HubBroMetageWRM3_FD_188345 | JGI IMG/M metagenome (GOLD analysis project Ga0209693, IMG submission 188345) | Warmed soil microbial communities from the Hubbard Brook experimental Forest, New Hampshire - Hubbard Brook CCASE Soil Metagenome WRM 3... | ecosystem: Environmental > Terrestrial > Soil... | reverse complement strand
CGCGGATTACCTCATCTTCGGTAACGTCAGTCCTTGTATTGCGTGAACTGATCGCGCCGCCATTTGAGGGCGGCGCGCAGACCTTCCTTCTGTCGGATCTCGTTGAATTTGACGCCGACGTCCGTTTTTGCCGCATAGAGCGGAGCCACCACGTCGAGCCCGGCATGCATGGCATCGGTGAAGCCCATAGCGTCGGCGCCGCGGTTTATGGCCAGCTTGGTCTGCGTGAGCGCTTCCGGTGAAATCAGCGCCATGCGCTTGGCGAACCGGAGTGTCTTATCCTGGAGCTCGGCGAGTGGCACGATCCGATTGATCATGCCGAGCTGCAGCGCCGTTTCCGCGTCGATCATGTCTCCGAAGTAGAGAAGCTCGCGGGCCTTCTTGAAACCAATCATCCAGGGCATGACAATAGCCGGCCCGACATTGGAGAAATGGATCTCCGGTTCGCCGAAGATCGCATTGTCCGCCGCGATGGTGATGTCGCAAAACATAGCAAGCTCGCAGCCGCCGCCGAGCGCGTGACCCTGCACCGAGGCGATCACGGGCTTGCGCATGTACCACGGGGTCATCTCGAAGCGCAGATCCTCGGTCAGGGACTCGCGCCATTTGAGCGCGTCGAAACGGCGTGCGGCACGCTCAGGCGTGTCGTTGTCGATATCGTAGCCGACGCAGAAAGCCCGCCCGTTAGATCGCAGGATGACAACGTGGATCGACTTGTCGTCATCTGCCCGGATCAGCGCTTCGGAGACGCCGGACCGCAGCTCGTGATTGACGGCATTGAGCTTCTCGGGCCGGTTCATAGTGATGATGGCGATACTGCCGTCCGTCTCGTACTGCACGAGATTGTCGGTCATTCTTCATCTCCTGGTTGTCCATCGGCGACAACAGTGCGTCTATGATTGTGCAACCGCCGCCTGCCGGCATCAATTTGATAGACAAAGGCAGGCGGCGAGGCTCTTGGTGGCAGGGGACCGTGAGCCTCTGAGACTTCGTCGCGAATCCAAAGGGGGCGTGGCACATAAGCACATCAGGTCGCCGCAGGTTCAGCCTTCCCGATGTGCCACGCTCGCTCGTCTGGAGAGATCAAATGCAACGGTTTTTCCCCCGTCAAAGCACGCACGCAATTGAGAGCGGCACGCTTGATCCCATTCACCCGCCCGTTGCCGCCCGCAGCTGAATTGTGGGGTGACGCAATGACGTTCGGAAGATCGAGGAAGGGGAACTTCATTTCGAAACGTCCATGCCGCACCGGCTCGACCCACCAGGCATCGATGCACGCAACGAAGCTGCTATGGTCGCGCAGATGAAAATACAACGCTTCCTCATTGACTAGCTCGCCGCGTGCCAGGTTGACGAGGATCGCATCCTCCTTCATCAGCTTGAGTTCCCGCCCACCGACTATTCCGAATGTTTCACGAGTCAGGGGTGCTGTCAGGAAAACCATATCGGACGCAGCCAGCATCGTATCCAAAGCGTCAGGCTTTCCGACCCAGTCGACCGGAACTGACGACTCACCTCGCCGATTAATTCCGTGAACGCGTGCCCCAACGCATTTCAGAAGTCGAGCGAGCGCAAGGCCGGTTCCACCAAGTCCAAAGATACCGCACGTGCTCTCAGCCATCATTCGCGTGGCACCAGACTGATTGAACTCGTTGCGCATCATCTTGGCCTGTTCCATCGGAAGATGCTTCGAGGCCGCAAGTGCCATGGCCAATCCGTGTTCCGCCATTGACTCCGCCTGAGCGCCCGCATTGCCCGCGACGGGCACTTGCGGCGGTAGCTGATCGAGCGGAATGAAGTCGAGACCAGCTGCAAGGAACTGCACAAGACGCGCCTCTCCGATCAAATTTATCTCATATGCGTGAAGTTCTTTGGCTGTGTTATGGGCGAGCAGCACCGTCGCCGACGACAAAGCCGCCCTCCGCTCAGCTGCCTGCTCAAGCTCATCAAGAAAGATGATCCGGGCCCGGTCCGAGATCGTTTCGACGACTACCAGCCTATAGATGGGGCTGAGCTTGCATGTAACAACAAGCGTCGGCTGTTGATTCGAAATCATTATGCATTGTCGGAGGATTTGCGGGTTCATTCCAGCCCGGAGCGAGCACATGGATCCGCACCTCGTTCCGCCCCCGTCGGCAGGTGACGCCTTATTGAGTTTCGATCCTTAGGGTAGGGAGCCCAATGACAGCCGCGTCGAGAAGGCACCTGCGAAGGCGTAGCTCGGAAGCCGCGCGGCGAGGGTCCGCAGCGGACAGATTGATCGCCGCCAGCAGCTCAAACTCGATGGGTCCCCGCCTTCGCGGGGACCTAGCCAACGTGGCTGCGAAGTCGCGCCCTCACTTCTCTTCGGGCAGGCGGGTGCCGCCGGGGCCAATCAGCCCGGGGTTGGGCGTCTTGAAGCGCCAGAACGTGCCGCTGTTGGCCGCCATCGCAAAGATCTCTTTGTTGTCCTGGCCGCCAAAAGCGAGGTTGGTCATCGCCAGATCGCCGCCCGGCGCCGGTATCGGGACAAACCCAACGATGACGCCGCGCGGGTCGACCTGCATGACGCCACCGAGCCCCCCGGCGGCGATCCAGAGATTGCCCTTGACGTCATAGTGGAGGCCGTCCGGGCATCCGGCGCCGGGAAAGTAGGTGCCAGCCCTGACGGTCTGGAAGGTCAAGTGCAGCGGGTCCGGTTTTGCCCCCGGGACACCCACAGTCGGCCCGGTCGCAAACAGGGCGTAGACCATCCGGCTCGCCGTGCAGTCGCCGATCGCCAACCGGCTGTTATCGGGCGAGACCGCGATCCCGTTCGGGAAGTGCAGGTTGTCGATCACCCTGCGCAAGATGCCATCCTTCGAGTACTGGTACACGGCGCCGGAGCCGTCGTTCATGCCCGGACCCACCCCGGTGCCCCATGGGTCGGTGAAGAACAGGTTGCCTTCGGCATCGAAATCAAGGTCGTTGGGGCCTTTGAACAGCTGGTTACGCCACGTGTAGACGAGGGTCTTCAGCTCCTTGGTCTTCGGGTCATAGGTCAGGATGCCGCGGTGGCGGGTGGTAAGGTAGAGCTTGCCATCCTTCCAGCGGGTGCCCTGCGGTTCGCAGGTCTGGCCATAGTCTTCCGGAGGGTTACAGTTGACTACCGGGACCAGCTTGCCGTCCGGCTGAAGGTAAGAGATCCACCCGCTGCCGATCCCGACGAACCACAGATTACCCTGGTCGTCAAAAGCGCCGCCCTCAAGGAACTTGCCCTGCGGGGTATTGCCGACATCGGCGAATTTCTCGACCGGTCCAATCCCCTGCGGCAGCGGCGGCAGTCCCCACGGCTGGACTGGCCCCGCATTGGTCGGCTGGGCGGGCGCTTGAGCAAAAGCCGCGCAGCCCACTCCGCCTAAGCCGGCGAGCAGCGCGCCGAGGATGAGAATGCACATGCGCATGGCGTCGATCCCTTCGTTATCGGATCTTGGTCGGCGGTGGTTGGTGCAGCCGTCCGAAGCCTATGGAGTAGGCAGCCGGCCGTCACGCGGTTTTCGATCGCTGAGGCGAACGACCGGAAAGGCGCTGGAAGACAACCCTGCCTCGACCGCCGCGTGGCTTCCGAATTCCGACCGAGGGCGTGTGACAACGCGAGAGTTCTCACACGGCCTCGACCCGAAGCGGACATGGCGGCATCGATTACTCGATTGGTCTCCGAGCGTGCGTCCAAAGAAGGCGAGAACGCGGCTTCGCGCACCAAGGCCGCGAGGCGAGTTATGTGGCTGCGAGGTACTCGCGTGCGAGTCCCGTCGCGTATGCGCTCAGAAGGCGATGCATCTCGCACATCGAGTCCTCTGCAACCCGCCGGTCGTCGGCCGTTCGGATGTACTTGAGAATGGCTCCCTCGGTCTCGCCCGCTTCCTCCTGCTCGACCTCCTCGTGCACGAGATAGTTCATGGCGCCCCAATCGGGTCGGCAGCCGTAGTGTTTCGTCAAGGCCTGGCCGACCGTCCGCGAGACCTCGACCACCTCCGCCTCGATGAAGGCCGTGGTGCACAGCGATGCGCTCCACGGAATCTCGTACGCGAGCCGTCGGAAGAAGTCGACGATCGCGTTCATCTCCGGGATCGGAGTGGCTCGTTCCCACGCGTCCCGCGGATACCCCATGTCGTCGCCGATCCGCTGATAGAGCTCCACGTGATCGGGGGTTCCGCCTATCTGGCCGCGGAAGAACCCGAGGTCCTCTACAAGCAAGTGTCTGGCACAATCCTTACGCACCTCCAGTTGGTCGCAGCGCGAGTGGATGCCGCTGAACATGCGCGGAAACCAGCAGATGAGAAAATACCACTGGGAAATGTGCCCCCATGCTTGCTCGCGAGCTAGTGCGCCGCTGGAAAACCGCCTGAAGTACTCTGATTCGCGGAAGGGGTTCTGAGCGAGCAGCTCGGTCTTTACGGCATCGAACCAGTCGGTCGTCATCGCGGCTCCTCCATCGGCTTAAGGTTCTGGAATTCCGACCATGTGCGTGAGACCTAGGCGCGAGCTATCCGCCAAAATTTTCGCAGGCCGATCGCGCGGTGCCCGTGCAAAACGCCATTCTGGTCACGAGAGCGCTCACTGATTGCTGCTGCAACAGGCTGGTCATCTTCAAGCGCGCTCAGGCTGAACCTCCCCATCAGCCGCTATGGCCCTGACTATGTGTTCTGGCTTTATGGGTGTTGCATTGAACTCAGTTTTGAATATCGCAAGCGCATCGGATATTGCGTTCGCGATCGCTGCAGGAGGAGCAATGGCACCACCCTCGCCTAGTCCCTTTACACCCAAGGGGTTCAGGGGAGATGGTGACTCTTGATGCAATAATTGCACGTTTGGACTGTCGCTTGCTCGTGGCAAGGCATAGTCCATCAGCGATCCTGTAAGCAGTTGACCCTGACGGTCGTAGACAAACTCCTCGAACAGAGCTCCACCGAGCCCCTGCACCGTACCGCCAACGATCTGACCATCGGCCAGCATCGGATTGATGACCACCCCGCAGTCGTGTGCCACCACATATTGCTCGATCTTGATCTGACCCGAGGCGATGTCCACCTCGACCAATGCCAGATGAGTAGCGTTGGACCAGGTAACGGTCGACGGCTCCCAGTAGAAGGCTTCCTCAAGGCCGGCATCGACGCCCGCCGGACGACGATGGTCCCAGCCAGGGCGGGCCGCTTGGGCCACCGATGCAAGCGTCACCTCCATTCCGGGCACCCCAACGACGCCGACCTTGCCATTACGCAGCTCAAGGTCCGCCGGCGCGCACTCCAGCATGTTGCCCGCGATGGAAAATACCTTTGCGCGTAGCCGCTCGCTGGCGTAGTGGATGGCCCCGGACAGGGTCACGGTGCTCCGGCTGGCTATCGTGCCGAAACCGATGGCGATTAGAGCGGTGTCGCCCAACGAGATGACGACGTCCCGCGGATTGACCGACCAGGTGTCAGCCACAACCTGGGCGAAGATGGTCTCCATTCCCTGCCCCTGTGAGCAGGCCCCTGATGTGACGTAGATCGACCCGGTCGGCTCAATCCGCACGATTGCACTCTCAAATGGTCCAACGCCAGTGCCCTCGACGTAGCTTGCAACGCCAAGACCGAGATAGCGGCCTAACCGTCGTGCCTCACGCTGGCGATCGCGGAAGGCAGGTAGCCCGCCAATGGCCTGCAGTACCTTGTCCATGGCACCGGGGAAGTCACCGCCGTCATACACAATCGGCTCCCCGTCACGATAAGGAAGGCCCATGGCACAGGGCATCTCTTTCGGGTGGATCATGTTGCGACGCCTGACTTCGGTGGGTTCGAGGCCAAGCGTCTGCGCGATCAGGTCCATGGTTCGCTCCATGGCGAAGGCAGCCTCTGGCCGCCCAGCGCCACGGTATGGTGCGTTCGGCACTTTATTGGTCGCCACGATTCGCGCTGTCGCCGCGAAGTTCGCAATCCTGTACGGACCAAGCAGATGAACTGCGGTGTTGTAGGCGATCGCAACCCCTACCGGATTCCACGCTCCGCAATCAACGAGGAACTCGTCCCGAAACGCGATGACATGGCCTTCGGGATCGAAACCGACCTCAACCTCGTGCAACTGGTCTCGGGAATGGCAGGAGCATATCAGATGCTCCTGCCTCTCCTCGATCCAGCGCACAGGGCGCCCAACTAATCGGGCCAGGAAGGGAATCAGCAGGTCTTCGGGGTAAACGTGTCCCTTGGTGCCGAAGCCTCCGCCCACATCAAGAGCTACGCAGCGGACGCGCGCTTCAGCCAACTGCAGGAGAGAGGCCGCCTCTCGGCGAACGGAGTGCACCACCTGTGTCGAGGACCAGATGGTAACGGAATCGGTCCTCTGGTCATAAGCGCCGACCACACCACGGCACTCCATGGGGATACCGGCATAGCGATGCGTATGGAAGCGACGTCGAAGTTTGAAGGCGGCGCTGGAGAGAGCAGCTGCTACCTGACCCTTTTCGACGGCAAACTCGCCGATCAGATTGGTCGCATACTCTTCATGTATGATCTGCGCCCCCGGTGCTAGGGCGGCCTCCGAATCGACGACCGCTGCCAAGGGATCGATATCGACAGACACCAGCTCCGCGGCATCCTGAGCCTGATAGCGGCTCTCGGCCACCACCACCGCGACCGCTTCGCCAACATGCCGGACCTTTTCCACGGCCAGCATCGGCTGCTGCGGTGCGTGGATGGTATGCTGCACCTGAGTTCGCCATTTGCTCGGCAGCGATAACTGCGCGCCGGTAACAGGCGGCACGATGGGCAGCAAATCGGCACCAGTAAGCAGGTGCACGACGCCTGGCATCGCTGCAGCCCTGGCAACATCGATCGAGCGTATGCGGCCATGGGCAATTTGGCTTCTGACAAAGACGGCATGCAGCATGCCCGGAAGTGCCAGATCAGCGATGAACTGCCCGCGTCCGGTCAAGAGTCGGCGATCCTCCCGGCGCTGCATTGACCGTCCGATAAAGCGAGATGACTCCGCGTTGACCATCTCCTGCGTCTCCCTTGGCAGTCGATCGCTGCTTGCCAAAAACTATGCAATTGCTTTCGCGCTCATTGACGTTGGGCTCTGTCGCGCTGGACCTGCATGTTGGCGAGAAAGGCGACCAAAGGATGCGTGCCCATCTCCACGATGCCAGGCACATCCAGCACGACCAGCGCATCACTCTGCTGCGAGCTTAAAGGAAAGCGGGCCGCGAAGCTCTTTGCGTCGGCAAGAAACTGAGCCCGCGCGGACGCATCGTGGGCCAAAGCGTGCAATGCGCTCGTCAGTCCGACGAGCTCCGGCTTGACTGATGGATAGTGCAGGTCGTGCTGGGTGCTGCCGCCACCGAACCAGGCGACCGAGGCGTAGTTGTGGTGCCAGCTCGGATCCATTGAGACGATGTCTGGTTTGCGCTCACCCAGCGCGCCGGCGGCACAGGCCCAGCATCGAAGCTCGATATTGCCTTTGTCGTCCAGCTCGTCTTCGTCGTAGCCGATCAGCGATTTCAGATTGCCGGCCGCGATGCGGGCCAGGGCAGCCTGGTCCCATTCAAGTTCCGGATTGGAATAGCGGTTGGTGCCAGGAAAATGCGACATCCCTCCGCTGGCCAGCACGACCGTCTTCAGGCCAAGGGTGGTCACCGCGCGTGCAATCGCCTGGCCGAAGGCATAGCAGCGCGCCATGGTCGGCTGCGGCGCGAGATAGGCGTTGATGTAAATTGGCAGGATGGGGTCGGTGTGCCCGATATGGGTAAGGGGAATTCCCATCGCGTAGTCGAATTTCGCCGTGCTGGTGAAGGCAGGATCGAAACCCTGCTTGTAAAGCTGGCGGACTAGTTCGAAGCCGATTGCGCTTGGAATGTCCCAATGAAAGTCGTGGCCGGCGAAATGCCCGTCCGCGGACCCGCCAACATGGATCGTAAAAGGCGGCGCCACGGAATGAAAGAACTGCTCGGCATGGTCGTTGGAAAAGATGATCCAAAGATCCGGCTTCAGCTCGCGCAGTTTGCTGCCGATCTTTGTCGCTACGCCGCGCACCCGATCGACATTGGCCCGGTCTTCGGTTGGCGGCATGGTGAAGAACTGAGGGGCATGCGGAAGCATCGCGCCGCCGACGACAGTTGAGACCATGGCATCTTCTCCCCCTCTCAACAGCGGTGCGAATGGCTGACGATTCCGCTGTAGCCTGATTGGCAAGTCCGCAACTGTGCGGGTTGCCAAGTCAACATCGTCGGCGGAGGTAGCCTCCGCCAACGTTACATGGAATTCGTTGGGGTTTCGACGTTCCTAAATGTGCTTGCTAGCGAACCCAGACTTTGACGGTCACATCGCGGGTGACCTGAGCCAGTCTTATTCAATCGCGAGTAGAATCCGTTGGCCATTTGGGCCGGCAAGTCCGGTGTAGCATCTCTGGGGGAGGAAACCCAATGGCGGCCGGGGCCGGAAGCAGATGGAGGCAAGCATGGGCGCGATCATACTTCTCGTGATCATAAAGCTCGTCCGACGGGCGACATAGCCCGCCTCGCGGTCGGGTCATAAGTTGCTTAGTATTGCCCGCGATGTAGGCCGTATTTTGATGTACTCGCCGCGTCAGTTGCGGCACTGGAAGGGGACGATTTCCGCTTTTGGCACAAAGCCGACGTTGCCTGAACGAGGACTGATGTCCGCTCCCAGGGATAAAGCGGACGTGACCCCGAAAGGCGCGTTATTGGGCCGATGACACAAGCTGGGCTCACCGGGCCATCGACTGAGCGGGGGCGGGGGAAGGGGCCAGCTCATTGAATTACGCACTCCGGCACGCCAAATTTCTCGCAGCGTTTGCGTCGCAACAGCTTTTGTTGTTTGCATATCTCCGCACCTTTTCCGGCAGGTTGACGCCTCCGCCGGCCTCTGAATAGCTGTTCAACAACGATTTGGTCGCTCTATCGATATCAAATCGGTCGACGATCGCGTCGTTGCACTCACAAAGAGGGAGGACGATCGTGAAAAAACTGTTGATTGCCACTGCCGCTACCGCCGCCCTGCTGAGCTTTGCCGGAGCCCCGCAATCGGCAGACAAGAAAACCCTGGCCTTCGTGGTCAACGGCGCTTCCGATTTCTGGAAGGCGGCCGAAGCCGGCGTCAAGAAGGCACAAGGCGAACTGCCGAACTACACGCTCGTCTTCAAGTATCCCGAGCAGTCGTCGGCGGCCATCCAGACGCGCATGATGGACGATCTCGTCGCGGCGGGCGTTGCCGGCATCATGGTGAGCGCGGTCGACCCCAAGACCATGGGCGACGCGCTGAACCGCGTCGGCGGCCAGGTCGCCCTGTTCACCACCGACAGCGACGCACCCAACAGCAAGCGCATCGCCTATATCGGCTCCTCGAACGTCGACGCCGGCAAGCAGGCCGGCCAGCTGATGCTGAAGGCGCTGCCCAACGGCGGCAAGTGCATGGGCTTCGTCGGCCTGCCCGGCGCCGACAATGCGCGCGAGCGCATCGAGGGCGTGAAGGAGACCATCAAGGGCTCGAAGATCGAGCTGGTCGACGTGCGCGCCGACGACATCGACCAGACGCGCGCCAAGCGCAACGTCGAGGACACGATCACCGCCCATCCGGAAATCAACTGCATGGTCGGCTTCTACTCCTACAACACGCCGCGCATCTACGAGGCGCTGAAGGAGGCCGGCAAGATCGGCAAGGTGACGATCATCGGCTTCGACGAGGACGCGATCACCCTGGGCGGCGTCAAGGAGGGCACGATCGTCGGCACCGTCGTGCAGCAGCCCTATGAATGGGGTTATCAGGGCATGAAGGACATGGCGAAGTACCTCGAGGGCGACAAGTCCTTCATCCCCGCGAACCATCTGATCATCGTGCCCACCAGGATCATCGACAAGGGCAACGTCGATGCGTTCTGGGCCGAGCTGAAGGAGCGGCAGGGCAAGAAGTAAGGCTGCGCCATCTTGCCGGACCGCGGGCCTCCAGGCCCGCTCATGCTCTTTCGGACCGCGAGCATCCAGCTCGCTCATGATCATGAGCGGGCCTGGAGGCCCGCGGTCCGGCAAGACACCTGACCGGTAGATGCTTTAGACTGAACGGCGCGTGACCCCACCGCTTCTCGAACTCATATCCGTCAGCAAGACCTATCCCGGCGTGAAGGCGCTCGATCGCGTCAGCCTGCGCGTCGACCGTGGCGAGGTGCTGGCGCTGATCGGCGAGAACGGCGCCGGCAAGTCGACCCTGATGAAGATCCTGGGCGGCGTCGTCGAGCCGAGCGAAGGCGCGATCCGCATCGACGGCGCGGAGCATGCGTCGCTCACGGTCGCCGGCGCCATGACGGCGGGCATCGCCTTCGTGCACCAGGAGCTCAACCTCTTCGACAATCTCGACGTGGCGGCCAATGTGATGATCGGGCGCGAACCGGTCTTCGGCGACCGGTTGAAGCTGATCGACCGGACGGCGCTCAGGGCCAAGGTGACGCCGCTGCTGCGGCGGCTCGGCGCCGACTTCGAGGCTAGCACGCCGGTCGCCCAGCTGTCGCTCGCCCAACGCCAGCTCGTCGAGATCATCAAGGCACTGTCGCTCGAGGCGCGCATCGTCATCATGGACGAGCCGACCTCGAGTCTCACCGCCTCGGAGACGGCGCGCCTCTTGAAGGTGATTGCCGAACTCAGGGCCGGCGGCGTGGCGGTGATCTTCATCTCGCACCGACTTAACGAGGTCGAGCACTGCGCCGACAGGGTCGTGGTGCTGCGCGACGGCGCCGTCGTGGGTGAATTGGCGCAGGGCGAGATCGCGCACGACGCCATGATCCGCATGATGATCGGCCGCGACCTGAAATCGCTCTATATTCAGCCTGAACGCGCTCCCGGTGGCGCGGTGCTCGAGATCGCGGGCCTGCGGACGCAGGCGCACGCCGAGCACGCGCTCGACCTTTCCCTGCATTCGGGAGAGATCCTCGGCATGGCGGGCCTGGTCGGCGCCGGCCGCACCGAGCTCGCCTGCGCCGTCTTCGGCGTCGACCGCCCGGCCGGCGGGGAAGTGCGCCTCGATGGCCGGACAATCTCCATCCGCGCACCGCGCGATGCGATCGACCACGGCATCTTCCTGGTGCCGGAGGACCGCAAGCGCTCGGGGCTGGTGCTCGAATCGTCGGTGAACGAGAACGTCTCGCTCGCCAACCTCGCGGCTTTCGCCTGGAACCTGCTCATCCGCACCGGCGCCGAGCGCCGCAACGCCGCCGAGCAAAGGACCGCGCTCGACATCAGGACGGCCTCCATCGACACCCTGGTCGGTACCTTGTCAGGCGGCAACCAGCAGAAGGTCGTGCTGGCCAAATGGCTGTCGATGACGCCCCGGGTCGTGATCTTCGACGAGCCGACGCGCGGCATCGATGTCGGCTCGAAGTCGGAAATCTACAAGTTGATGCGCGGGCTGGCCGATTCCGGCGTCGCCGTCCTCATGATCTCGAGCGACATGGAGGAGGTGATCGGCGTCAGCGACCGCATCGTGGTCATGCGCGAGGGCCGGATCGCAGGCTTCCTCGAGCGGCCCGAGTTCAGCGAGGAGAATGTGATGCAGCTGGCCGTCGGTCGGCGCGACATGCAGGAAGCGGAGGCCGTGACGTGCTGAAGAAGGATCTCGGCCTCTTCCTGCTGATCGTCGTGGTCGGCCTCGTCGTTTCCATCCTGAACCCGCGCTTCGTGTCGCCCATCAACCTCGGCAATACGGCGAACCTGATCGGCCTGTTCGGACTGTTCTCGATCGGCGAGGGCTTCGTCATCATCACCGGCGGCATCGACCTCGCGATCGGCTCGGTGTTCGCCCTGCTCGGCGTCATCTTCATCGACCTGCTCGTGACCTGGCAGCTGGAGTGGTGGCTCGCCGCGCTCGTGGTCGTGCTGGGCGGCGTCGGGCTGGGCGCGATCCACGGCTTTCTCGTCACCCGGCTCCGCCTGCAGCCTTTCATCGTCACCCTGTGCGGCCTGCTGATCTACCGCGGCGTCGCGCGCTACTACACCAACGACGGTACCGCGGGCTTCGAGTTCGGCCAGAGCTTCCCGACGCTCGAGTGGCTGACGACGGGCCGCACGCTGGGCGTGCCGCATTCCTTCATCATGTTCCTGGCCGTTGCTGCCGCGATGGCGGTGGTGCTGCATCGCTCGGTGTTCGGCCGCTATCTGTTCGCCGTCGGCAAGAACGAGGAGGCGGCGCGCTATTCGGGCATCCGCACCGGGCGCATCGTGGCGGCGGCCTACATCATCAGCGGTGGCCTGGCGGGCCTGTCCTCGATTTACCTCGCGATGTACACGCGCTCGATTTCGCCGGCGTCGCACGGCAATTTCTACGAGCTCTATGCCATCGCGGCCGCCGTGTTGGGCGGCTGCTCGCTGCGCGGCGGCGAGGGCTCGATCCTCGGCATCGTGCTGGGCGCCATCCTGCTGCAGATCCTGCAGAACCTGGTGAACCTGCTCGGCATCCCGAGCTCGCTCAACTTCGCCGTCATGGGCACGGTGATCCTGATCGGCGTCGTGGCCGACCAGCAGCTCACGCGCCTCAGGGATCGCCGGGCCCGACGTTAGCGCACGCCCTCAGGGTGACGTGCTGGCGGCTTCGGCGGCCGGCGCCTTGCTCTTCTTGCCGCGCTCCTCGAAGCGCTGCAGCACGGTGAAGAACGACGGCACGAACAGCACGGCCAGGCAGGTCGAGGCGATCATGCCGCTGAACACGGCGAGGCCCAGCGAAATGCGCGAGTTCGCGCCGGCGCCCGTTGCGGTCACCAACGGCACCACGCCCAGGATGAAGGCGAACGAGGTCATCAGGATCGGCCGGAAGCGCGTGCGGGCGGCTTCGACGGCGGCCTCGACGATCGGCTTGCCTTCGACCTTGCGGGCGTCGCGCGCGACCTCGACGATCAGGATGGCATTCTTGGCGCCGAGCGCGATCAGCAGCATCAGGCCGATCTGGGTGTAGAGGTTGTTGGCGAGGCCGACGCTGCCCAGCGCGATCGCCGGGCCGATCAGCGCCAGGGGCACGGCGAGGATCACGGCAAGCGGCGCGATCCAGCTTTCGTACTGGCCGGCCAGGCAGAGATAGACCAGCAGGATGGCCAGAGCGAAGACATAGAGCAGCTGGTTGCCGACGACGTTCTCCTGGTAGGACATCGCCGTCCATTCGTAGCCGGTGCCCGGCGGCAAGGTCTGGTTGGCGATCTGGTCCATCAGGTCGATCGCCTCGCCGGAGCTGAAGCCCTCGGCCGGCGATCCCACGATCGCAGCCGACGGATAGAGATTGTAGAGGCTGATCAGCGGCGGTCCCGAATCCTGCTTCAGCGTCGCCAGGGCGCCGATCGGCACCATCTGGCCGTCGGCGTTGCGCACCTGCAGTCGCAGGATGTCCTCGGGCTTGGTGCGGTACTGTGAATCGGCCTGCAGGAAGACCTGCAGCGTGAGGCCGAACTTGTTGAAGCGATTGACGTAAGCCGAGCCGAGGTACGACGAGAGCGTGGTGAAGACGTCGCCGATCGACACTTTCAGGGTCTCGGCCTTTGAGCGATCGACCTCGACCCGCACGTGCGGCGCGCCGGCGCGGAAGGAGGTGATGAGGTTGCTCAAGGCCGACTGGGTGCTCGCCTGGTCGATTACGTTTTGCGTGGCATTCTGCAGCTTGACGTAGTCGAAGCTGCCGTCGCGCTGTTCGACCTGCATCTGGAAGCCGCCCGCATTGCCGATGCCCTGGATGGCCGGCGGCACGAGCGGGAAGGCCCGGCCGTCCTGCAGGACCTGAACCGCCTGCGCAATGTGCATGACGATCGAGCGCAGGTCTTGCCCCTTCTGCCCGGCGCGAACGCCCCAGTCCTTCAGGATCACGTAGGCGACCCCGGCATTGGCCAGGGCCGAGTTGCTGTCGAGCACCGACATGCCGGCGAGCGCCACGACATTCTCCACCCCCGGCGTGGCCTGGGCGATGGCGCTCACCTGGTCGAGGGCGACGCCGGTGCGCTCCAGCGAGGCGCCGTCGGGCAACTGCACGCCGATCAGCAGGTAGCCCTGGTCCTCGTTGGGAATGAAGGCCCCGGGCAGGCGGGCGACGCCCCAGCCGCCCACGCCGGCCAGGACGAGGGCGAGCAGCACCATGAGGCCTGCGTGTCGCACCATGCTGCCGACCAGCCAGGCATAGCCGTTCTCGACGCGCTGATAGACGTTGTTGAAGCCGCGGAAGAAGAAGTTGCGCTTCTCCGGCGGCGTGGCGGCTCGCAGCCACATGGCGCACTGCGTCGGTTTCAGGGTCGCGGCGTTGATGGCGCTGATGAAGGCGGTCGCGGCGATGACCAGCGCGAATTGCGCGAACATCTTGCCGGTGAGGCCGGGCACGAAGGCCGCCGGCAGGAACACCGACATCAGCACCAGGGTGATGCCGATGACCGGCCCGAACAGCTCGCTCATCGCCTGGATGGCGGCGTCGTGGGGCGTCATACCGCGCTCGATATGACGGGCCACGCCCTCGACGATCACGATGGCGTCGTCGACGACGATGCCGATCGCCAACACGATGCCGAACATGGTCGTCGTGTTGATGGTGAAGCCGAGCGCCGCCATGGCGGCGAAGGCGCCGATGATCGTCACCGGGATCGTCGTCGCCGGCACCAGCATGGCGCGCCAGTCCTGCAGGAAGATCACGATTACGATGAGGACCAGGATGCCAGCCTCGCCCAAGGTCAGGAACACCTCGTTGATCGAGGCCGTCACGAACTTCGTCGTGTCGAACGGCACGTCGTAGGCCAGGCCCGGCGGGAACGCCTTGGCGAGCGTGGCCATCTTGGCCCTGACCGCGTTGGCGACATCCAGCGCGTTGGCCTCGGGAAGCTGGTAGATGGCGATGCTGGCGTTCTGCTTGCCGTTTATCTTCGAGGTCTGCGAGTAAGTCTGGGCGCCGAGTTCGACCCGCCCGATGTCCTTCAGCCGCAGGATGCGGCCACCGTTGCCCTGGGCCGTCTTGACGATGATGTTACCGAATTCCTCGGGCGTGCTGAGGCGGCCCTGGATGTCGACCGTGAACTGGAAGTCCTGGTCCTTCGGCGCCGGTGGCGTGCCGACCTGTCCCGCCGTCACCGGCTGGCTCTGCTCCTGGATGACCCGGCTGACCTCCGACGGCGTCAGGCCGTAGGTGTAGAGCTTCTGCGGATCGAGCCAGACGCGCATCGAATACTGGCCGACGCCCAGCACGTTGACGTTGCCGACGCCCGGCAGACGCGACAGCTCGTTGACCAGGTTGATGGTCGCGAAGTTGCTGAGATACAGGCTGTCATAGCGCCCGTCCGGCGAGCTCAGGGACACGATCTGCAGGATCGACGTCGACTTCTTCTCGACCGTGAGGCCCTGCGCCTGCACCGAGGCCGGCAGCGAGGCAAGCGCCGTGCTGACCCGGTTCTGCACCAGCACCTGCGCGAAATCGAGGTCGGTGCCGATCTGGAACGTCACGGTGAGCGTGTAGGTGCCAGCGTCGGTGCTGTACGACTGCATGTAGATCATGCCTTCGACGCCGTTCACCTGCAGCTCGATCGGCAGGGCGACATTCTCGACGACGGTCTTCGCGCTGGCGCCCGGATAGGTCGTCGTCACCTGCACCGTGGGCGGCACGATATTGGGATACTGGGCGATCGGCAGGGTGGCCAAGGCGACGCCGCCGATCAGGACGATGACGATCGCCAGCACATTGGCGAGGACCGGCCGATTGATGAAGAACGCGGAGATCATCGGAATTCGGGCCGGTTACTTGGTCGGGGCGGCAGGCGGTGCGGCGGCGGGCGGCGCGGCAGCCGGTGGCGTAGCGGCCGGTGTTGCCGCCGCCGGCGGCGCGGCGATGGTGGTTTCCTTGGGCACGACCTTTCCGCCCGGGACCGCCTTGCCGTTGGTCGTCAGCACGACGCGATCATCGGCCGTGAGGCCGGTCGCGATCACGCGCAGACCACCGACCAGCAGCTGACCGACGGTAACGCGCCGCTGCTCGACGACGTTGTCCTTGTTGACGACCAGCACGTACTTGCCGGCCTGATCCTCGCCGATGACGCGGTCGGGAATTATGAAGTCGGCCGTAGCGGTCAGTGCCGTGGGGACCCTGATGCGGGCGAAGAAGCCCGGCAGCAGGTCGCGATTGGGATTATTGAAAAGGCCGCGCACCAGGATCGTGCCGGTCATCGGATCGATTTCAGGCGAGACGTAGTTGAGGAACCCCTGGTGGGGGAAGCCCTCTTCGTCCATCAGGCCGATATCGAGCGGGACCTTGCTGAGTTCTTCGACGGTCAGGCGCTTCTTGAGATCGTCTCGGATGTTGAGGACGTCCTGCTCGCTCATGTTGAATTCGACGTAGATCGGGTTGAGCTGGACGATGGTGGCGAGCTTGGTCGCCGTGGTTGCTCCGACGAGCTCGCCCACCGAGACCAGATGCTTGGTGACGACGCCGTCGAACGGCGCCGTCACGCTGGTGTAGCCCAGGTTGGTCTGGGCGATGACCAGGTTGCCTTCCTGGTTCTCGACATTGGCCCGCGCCGAATCGCGCTTGGCCTTGGCCTGGTCATAGGTGTTCTGCGCCGTGACGTTCTGGCGCAACAGCGTCTCCTGGCGGGTGAACTCGGCTTCGGCGTTCAACAGCTGGGCCTTCGCCGAATCGAGCTCGGCCTGGGCCTCCTTGACCTTGGCCTGGTACATGGTCTGCTCGATCAGGAAGAGCAGGTCGCCCTTCTTCACGTATCCGCCGTCGATGTAGTTGATCGAGCTCAGAAAACCTTCGACACGGGCCACCAGATCGACGGTGTTGAAGGCCACCGTGTTGCCGGTCAACACCTCGTAGGGCTGGACCTGCTGCTGCAACGGCTTGGCCACGCTGATCTCCGGTGGCGGCGGCGGCTGGAACTTGTTGTCGGGCTTGCAGCCAGCCAGGGCGGCGGCCACCAAGGGCAGCAAAATCAGGCTGCGATACAGCATGGTTCGGACGACGCTCCCCGCGATACTGGTCGCAAGCGTTAGCGCATCCCATCACGGAATGCCACCGCGGACACCTCAGGCGAAAGGGTACGGCCCGTCGAAACGGCCGATATAGCTCGTGTGCGTGACCATCGCGCCGTCGCGCCACCAGTGCAGCAGGCAGGCCGGCGGCTCACGGAAGGAAGCCGGCCGAGCGTCGGGCCGAAGCTGGAGTGCAATTTGTGTCGCCGTGCTCGGGCAGGAGCACAGCAGGGTGCCCGCCCAGCGCTGCAGGATGGGCCGATGGACGTGGCCGCACAGCACGCGCTCGACATTGGCGAAGCGGCCGATCACCTCCGCGATGCGTTCGGGCTGCCGGCACATGTACTTGTCGAGATAGGGAATGCCGCAGGCGATCGGCGGATGATGCATCATCACGATGGTCGGTGCGCCTTGCGTGGCCGCGAGCGTCGTCGCGAGCCACGCCAGGCCCGCCTCATCGACCTCGCCGTGGTGATCGCCCGGCACCGTCGTGTCGAGGGCAACGACGCGCACGGGAAATTGATCGATGACGTAGTGCTTGGGGCCATTCGGCGGCAGATAGGCGTGTTCGGGGAAGCATCGTGCCAACCTCTCGCGGTCGTCGTGGTTGCCCGGCATCAGCAGGTAGGGCAGCTCGAGGCCGCCGAGCAGCGCCCGCAACGAGTCGTATTCGGCCTGCAGCCCCTCATCGACCAGATCGCCGGTGATCAGCACGAGGTCGGGTTGGGGGTCGAGCCGGTTCAGATGCTCGACGGCGTCGGCGAACATGCGGTTGGAGTCGACGGCGTCCTTGTAGCGCTCGCCCATTGGCCGCACGTGAAGATCGGAGATTTGCGCCAGCAACATGGTCAGCTCCGCCGGAAGATCAGCGAGAGATTGTTGGCCGGCATCTCGACGATTTCGGGAGCACCGAAGCCGTTCTCGTTCGCGCAGGCCGCCACCTCCTCGAGATCGCGCACGCCCCAGGCCGGGTTGCGTCGCCGAAGGTCGCGGTCGAAGGCGTCGTTGCTGGGCGCGGTGTGCCGGCCGCCGCGGCGGTAAGGCCCGTAGAGATAGAGGAGTCCGTCCGCCGACAGCAGGCGGCCGGCGCCGGCGATCAGGCCGGTCGCCGCTCGCCAGGGCGCAATGTGGATCATGTTGCTGCACAGCACCGCATCGGCCTGCTCGACGGGCCATGCCGCCTGCTGCACATCGAGCGCCACGGCGCGACGGACATTGGCGAGGCCGGTTTCGCGCGCCCAGTCGTCGATGCTGGCGCGGGCGGCGCCGTCGGGATCGCTCGGCTGGAAGACGAGGTTGGGCAAGGCGGCGGCGAAGTGCATGACATGCTCACCCGAGCCGCTGGCGACTTCCAGCACCAGGCCGGCGTCCGGCAGGTGCTGCCGCAGCACGTCGAGGATGGGCTGGCGATTGCGCGGCGCCGCCGGTGCGTGGCGCCTCATCGTGCCAACCGCATCGCCTGCCAGACATGCGCCGGCGTGGCCGGCCCCTCGAAGCCTTTTACGCCGAGCGGCGCCAGGGCATCGAGAATGGCGTTGGCGATGGCGGGAAAGGCGGCGATCGCGCCCGCCTCGCCGCAGCCCTTCACGCCCAGCGGATTGGTCGTGCAGGGCGTGCCATTGAAGCCGAGATCGAACGACGGCAGATCGTCGGCGCGCGGCATGGCATAATCCATGAACGAGGCGGCCACCATCTGCCCGGATTGCGCGTCGTAGGTCGCGTGCTCCAGCAGCGCCTGGCCGACACCCTGCGCCATCGCGCCGTGCGCCTGGCCGGACGCGATCATCGGGTTGACCAGCACGCCGTAATCGTCGACCGCGGTGTAGCGCGCCAGCGAAACGCGACCGGTGTCGCGGTCGATCTCGACCTCGACGACATGGGCGCCGTTGGGAAACGTCAGATGCTCGCGCGTCCAGGCATGATAGGTGTCGATTGGCTTGTTCTTCTCGCGCCCGAGGGCGGCGATCTCGAGCAGGCCGACGGCGCGGTCGGTGCCCGACACGACGAAGCGTCCGTCCTCGAAGCGGATGTCGGCCTCGGCAGCCTCCAGCGCATCGGCGGCAAGGGCGGTGCCCTTGGCGATGATCTCGTCGGAGGCGCGCCACATCGCCGTGCCGCCCATGTAGGTCGCGCGCGAGCTGCCGTGTCCTCCCCCCGCGACGATCAGGTCAGTGTCGCCCTGGCGCAGCCGGATGCGTTCGTTGGCCACGCCCAGCCTATGCGCGAGGATCTGCGGGAAGGTCGTCTCGTGGCCCTGGCCGATATGCTGCGTGCCGGTGATCAGCGACACCGTGCCGTCGGGCTCGAAGCGGATGTCGACATTCTCGTCCGGCGGGCCGCCGGTTCCCTTGATGTGGTAGGCGAAGCCCAGGCCGCGCAGCCTGCCCTGCGCCTCGCTCTGCCGCCGCCGTTCGGCGAAGCCATCTAAGTCGGCGCGGACCAGCGCGTGATCGAAGGTCTCGGCAAAGGTGCCGCTGTCGACCCGGAAGCCGAAGCTGTTGGTCATCGGCATGGCGTCGGCCGGCACCATGTTGAGCCGCCGCAGCTCGACGCGGTCGAAACCATGCTGCTGTGCCGCGGCGTCGATCAGGCGCTCCAGGATGTTCACCGTCTCGGCGAAGCCGGGTCCACGCGTGACGCCGATCGGTGCGGTGTTGGTGAGGACGGCCACGACATGGAGCGCGATTGCGGGGATGCGGTACACCGTGCCCTGCAGATGGACGTACTGGTAGGTCTGCACGCCGCCGCCAGCGCCCGCCATGTAGGCGCCGAGATTGGCGACGCTGGCGACCTTGAGCGCCAGGAACCGGCCGGCGGCGTCGAGCGCCAGCGAGGCTTCGGCCTGCGTGTCGCGCGCGGCGTGGTCGGCTAAAAACACTTCGCTGCGGCTGGCGATCCATTTCACCGGCCGGCCGGTGCGCCGGGCGGCCCACAGAATCAGGGCGTGCTCGGCGTAGGCGAAGTTCTTGGCGCCGAAGCCGCCGCCGACGTCGGGCGCGATGAAGCGCACGTCCTTGGGCTCGACGCCCAGCGCACGAGCCACGTGGTTGCGGTTGATGTGGATGTTCTGGCTCGAGACATGGAGCGTGTAGCGGCTGCTGGCCGGGTCGAACTGGCCGACGCAGCCGCGCGGCTCCATCGGGTTCGTGACAATGCGATGGTTGTCGAGCGTGAGGCTCACGACGTGCGCCGCCTGGGCGAAGGCCGCATCGGCGCCGGCGGCGTCGCCGGTGTGCCAGTCGATGCAGACATTGCCCGGCACTTCGTCGGAGATGAGCGGCGCGCCGCGCGCGCGCGCCGCCTCACCCGACGTGACGGCGGCCAGCGACTCGTAGTCGACCTCTATAAGTTCGGCCGCGTCGAGCGCCTGGGCATGGCTCTCGGCCACGACCAGCGCCACCGGCTCGCCGGCAAAGCGCGCCTTGCGGCCGGCCATCAGCGGCTGGACCGCGAAGGTGAAGGGCTCGCCAGTCTGCACATTGGCCTCGGCATAGGGGCGGAGCGGGCCGAGCCCGTCGGCTGCCGCATCGACCGCCGTGAGGACGGCCAGCACCCCCGGCGCGCGCCTGGCGGCGTCGACCTTGACGGCATGAAGCCACGCATGGGCATGCGGCGAGCGCAGGACGATGGCGTGCGCCATGCGGTCGAACGGCAGATCGTCGAGATAGGCGCCGCCGCCGGTGATGAAGCGCGCATCCTCCCGTCGCCTGGGTGAATCGCCGATCGTGGATTTCGTCATGTCCTGAGCGTCTCCGCGTTCTTGGCCTGCCGCTTCTCGTCCCACCAGTCGCGGGCCTGCAGTTGCCAATAGACCAGTTGCGTGGCGATGCGTCCCAGCGGGCCGCCGGCCCATCCCGTGCCGAAGGGCTGAAACAGCTTATAACGGTCGTCTTCGCCGACGATAGCGGCAGCTAAAACATCGGCGCCCGCAGCCGTCTGGGCAAGCCCGTGGCCGCCGAAGGCCGAGCACACCCAAAGCCCGGGTTCGATCTTGCCGACTTGGGGCATCAGGTGCGGCGCATAGCCCATGATGCCGGGCCAGGCATAGTCGATGGCGACCTCGCCGAGCTCGGGCCCAAGCTGCGGATAGACCGAAAGGATGTCGCCCCGCATCAGTTCGCGCAGCCGCGGCGGTTCGCGCGTGTCGGTGGTGATGCGGCCGCCCCACAGCAGCCGCTCACCGTCGACGATGCGATAATAGTCGCCGGCGCGGCGCGTGTCGGAGATGGCACCGGGCCAGCGGATAGCTTTGGCGAGCAGGGATCCGAGCTTCGCCGTCACGGCGACATAGGTCGCCACCGGCAGGATCGCGCGGGCGATGCGCGGCTGTACCCGGCCGAGATCGGCGTTGCCCGCCAGCACGACGTGCTGCGCCGCGATCTCGCCATCCGTCAGACGCAGGCGCCAGCCTGCGCCCCGCCGCTCCAGCCCGGTCGCCTCGGTGCGCTCGTGCACCGCGCCGCCCCGTCGTTCGATGTCGCCGGCGAGGGCCAGTGCAAGATTGAGCGGATGGATGTGAAACGATTGCGGATCGTGGATCGCCTGGTGATAGCGCTCGCTGTCGATCAGGGCGCGCACGCGCTTTGTGTCCCACGGTTCGAAGCTGGCGCCGAGCTTGGCCGCGAGCGCGCGCGTGCGATCGGCGAAGCCTGTACCTTGATCGGTGCGCGACACCGTGAGCTTGCCGGTACCCATGAGGATATCAGGCCGGCCCAGCCCGTCGATGGCGGCGCGCACGATCGCCACGCCGCGCTGCGACTGGGCGTAGAGCTTGCGCGCATGATCCGCTCCCAATTTGTCGATCAGCGCACCCGACCGCGCGGCGAAGCCCGCGCCGACAAAGCCGCCGTTGCGGCCGGAGGCGCCCCAGCCGACGCGCCGGCGCTCGACGAGCACGACCCTCAGCCCGCGCATCGCCAGCAGCCGCGCCGTGTGCAGGCCGGCGAAACCGCCGCCCACGACCGCGACATCCGCCTCGGTCCTGCCCGAAAGCGGCGCCCGATCGGGACTCGAATCTCGCGTGGCGGCATACCAGCTTGCCGGATAGTCGGTGTCGTCCATTCTGCGGTCTATCTCCGCGACAAGAGGTGACACGGGAAGGCTTGCGCGGTCACCTGCTCTGTCGCACTAAAGATCGGCTCATTCCGGAGGAAGTATGTCGCTCGATTTCGATGCGGTGGTCATCGGCGCCGGGTTCGGCGGCATGTACATGCTGCACCGCCTGCGCCTGAAGGGTTTCAGGGTACGGGTGTTCGAGTCCGGCAAGGGCGTCGGCGGCACCTGGTACTGGAACCGCTATCCCGGCGCGCGCTGCGACGTCGAAAGCGTCCAGTATTCCTATCAATTCTCGCCCGAGCTGCAGCAGGAATGGGAATGGACGGAGCGCTACGCCACCCAACCCGAGATCCTGCGCTATGCCAACCACGTCGCCGACCGCTTCGACCTGCGCCGCGACATCCGGTTCGAGACCAGGGTCGCCCGGGCCCGGTTCGACGAGACGGCACACGCCTGGACGGTCGAAACGGATAAAGGCGATCGCGTAACCGCCCGCTTCGTCATCACCGCGATGGGCTGCCTGTCGTCGCCCAACACGCCCAACATTCCCGGCCTGGAAGACTTCGTGGGCCCGACCTATCACACCGGCAACTGGCCGCATGAAGGCGTCGACTTCACTGGCAAAACCGTGGGCATGATCGGCACCGGCTCGTCGGCGATCCAGTCGATCCCGATCATCGCCCAGCAGGCCACGCACCTCACCGTGTTCCAGCGCACGGCCAACTACATGGTGCCGGCGCACAACAAGCCGCTCGATCCGGCCTATGTCAGCGAGGTCAAGGCGAACTACGAGGCGATGCGCCGCCGCGCCCGGAAAATGCCGGCCGGCATCGACTTCGCCTTCAATCCCGCCTCGGCGATCGAGACCGACGAGGTCGAGCGCCGCCGCCTCTTCGAGGAGCGCTGGAACTACGGCGGTCTGGGCTTCATGGGCTCGTTCTCCGACCTGCTGCTGAACGCCGAGTCGAACCGGACGGCGGCGGATTTCGTGCGCGCCAAGATCCGCGATGTGGTGAAGGATCCCGAGCTCGCCGAAAAGTTGACGCCGACCAACGTCATCGGCTGCAAGCGGCTCTGCGTCGATACCGGCTACTGGGCGACCTTCAACCAGCCGCATGTCACCCTGGTCGATGTGAGCGATGAGCCGATCGAGCGCATCACGGCCCATGGGCTGCGCGCCAAAGGCAAGGACTACACGTTCGACTGCCTGGTGCTCGCCACCGGCTTCGACGCCATGACCGGCGCGCTGCTCCGGGTCGACATTCGTGGCCGCGCCGACCATTCGCTGCAGGACAAGTGGAAGGAGGGCCCCAAGGCCTATCTCGGCCTCACCATGGCGGGCTTCCCCAACCTCTTCACCATCACCGGTCCGGGCAGCCCGTCGGTGCTGACCAACATGCTGCCGTCGATCGAGCAGCACGTCGAATGGATCGCCGAGTGCATCGACTACATGCGCTCGCGCGGCGCCACCGCGATCGAGCCCAGCCGCGAGGCCGAGGAGGCCTGGGTCGGCCATGTCGGCGAGGCGGCGGACGGCACGCTGCGCTCGACCTGCAGCTCGTGGTATGTCGGCGCCAACATCCCCGGCAAGCCGCGCGTGTTCATGCCCTATATCGGCGGCTTCCCGGCCTACATCGAACGCTGCGAGGCCGTGGTGAAGAACGGCTATGAGGGTTTCTCTCTGTCATCCTGAGCATAAGCGAAAGCAATTCCGTCATCCCGACCGGAGCCGAGCATAGCGAGGCGAAGCGGAGGGACCTGATCATGTCTTCGACAAAGAGGAGGTCCCTCCACTCCGCTTCGCCCCGGTCGGGATGACGGAGAGGTCGCTCAACACCCAACCGCCTCACCGTCGCTGCGCGGATCGGCGCCGCCGGCCAGCTGACCGGTAGCGGGATCGATGGTGATGCCGTTGGCGTGACCTGCCATTTCGTTCCAGTCACCCCAGCGATCGACCGTGTGACCGCGCCGCTCCAGCTCGGCGATCGTCTCGGCCGGGAAACGGCCTTCGATATGCAAGGTGTCGCGCGCCTCGAGCAGGCCGAAGCGACCGGACAGGAAGCGCGGCATTTCGAGCGCCTGCTGGATGTCGAGGCCGTGGTCGATCATGGCGCTGTAGGCCTGCATGTGGATCTGCGGCTGCCCGTCCGCGCCCATGCAGCCCAGCACGCCCCACAGCCTGTCGTTCCGGAAGCCGAGCGAGGCGATCAGGGTATGCAACGGCGTCTTGCCCGGCTCGACTTTGTTGGGACTTTTCGGATCGAGCGAGAAATAGGCGGCACGATTCTGCAGCACCACGCCGGTGCGGCCCGCGACCACCGCCGCGCCGAAGCCGCCATAGACCGAATGGACCAGCGACGCCGCGTTGCCCTGGCGATCGACGGCGGCGATGTAGACCGTGTCGCCCGTCAGGCTGCCGTAGGACGGGATGCGGTCCCACGGAAGGGCCCGGGCCGGATCCATCAGCGCGCGCCGTTCGTCGGCATATTTCCGGGAGATCAGCCGCTCCATCGGCACGTCTGCGAAGCGCGGATCGGCGAGATAGCGATCGCGGTCGTGATAGGCGAGCTGCTTGGCCTGCACCATCAGATGCACCGAGTCAGGCCCCAGGAACGGCTTGCGATGCAATTCGAGAGGTTCGAGCAGGTTCAGCATTTCGAGCACCGCGAAGCCCTGGGTCGGCGCCGGCGTTTCGTAGATCGTGACGTCGCGATAGGTGCCTTTTAGCGGTTCGGCCCAGCGCGCCACCTGCGCCAAAAGATCGTCCGGCGTGAAGAAGCCGTCGTTGGCGTCGGAATAGCGCACCAGCTCGCGCGCCACCTCGCCGTCATAGAAGCCATACCAGCCGTCGCTGGCGATGGCTTCCAGCGTGCGCGCGAGATCGGGGTTGGCGAGCGTGGGTCCTTCCTTGAGGAAGATCGCGGCCGCTTCGGGACTTTTCGCCAGCTCCGCGCGCGCCATTTCACGCCAATGAGCGAGCCGCGCCGTCACCGGAAAGCCGCTGCGTGCGTAGCCGATCGCGCTTTCGAGACAGCGCTTGAGCGGCAGCCGTCCATAAGCCGCATGCGCCATGCTCCAGCTCGCGACGGCGCCGGGCACCGTCAGCGTGCCGGGCAGCACGCCGCGATAGGGCACTTCGCGGAGCCCGCGTCCTGCGAAGGCTTCGACGGTGCCTCGCGAGGTCGCCCGGCCGCCGCCGTCGATGTAGCGTACGGCGCGGATGCGCGCGTCGTAGATCAGCCAGAAGGCATCGCCGCCGATCCCCGTCATGTGCGGGTAGAGGACCGAGAGGGCGGCGCTGGCGGCGACCGCGGCATCGATCGCCGAGCCGCCTTCGCGCAGTATTTCCGCGCCGGCCTGCGAGGCCAACGCATGCGGGCACGTCACCATGCCGTTCGACGCAAGAGTGGCCGGACGGCCGGCGCGGATGTCCATCATGATGCTTTCGTGACTAGCACAGATCGGACGCTGGGGGCGCGTCACTCCAGTGACGCGTCATGGTCTGGAAGACCATGAAAAGACGCCGCAGCCCGAGGCGAATTTGTGGCCGCGTTGAGTTTGTCTTTGGCAAATGCGCGGTGCGGAATAGTTGACAGGATCGGCTGTTCTTCCTAATACTTAACTCAGAGGTTAAGTAATTCATGCTGAAAATCCTCGCCATCATCGTCGTGGTCGTCCTGGTCGTGGTCGCGGGCATCCTGATCTATGCCTCGACCCGGCCGGATTCCTTCCGCGTCCAGCGCTCGGTCGGCATCAAGGCGCCGCCGCAGAAGATCTTTCCGCTGATCGACGATCTCAAGGCATGGACCGGCTGGTCGCCCTACGAAAAGAAGGACCCGGCGATGAAGCGGTCGTTCGGCCCGATCACGGCCGGCAAGGGCGCCACCTACGAATGGGAGGGCAACAAGAATGTCGGCCAGGGACGCATGGAGATCCTCGAGGCCACCCAGCCGAACAAGGTCCTGATCAAGCTCGATTTCATCAAGCCGTTCGAGGCGCACAACACCGCCGAGTTCACCCTGGAGCCCAAAGGCGACACGACGCTGACCACCTGGGCTATCTATGGTCCCAGCGCGTTCGTCACGAAGGTGATAGGCCTCTTCCTCGACATGGACACCATGATCGGCAAGGACTTCGAAGCAGGCCTCGCCGACCTCAAGGCTGTGGCGGAAAAGCAGTAACGTCGACGGAGTCAACGATGAGCGACGGGAAACGTCCCGGCGCAATGAGCGCCCTTCGCGCGTCGCTGTTGCTGTTGCTCCTGGCGGCGGCCCCTTCCGCCGGCCTGGCGCAGTCCAGCCCACCAACCGGCCTGCCGCCGGGCGTGTACATGGGCGAGCCCGACTACAAGCAGGCGACCGCCGGCACCTACGCACTCGACCCCGACCACGCCTCGGTCATCGCGCGCGTGTCGCATCTCGGCTACTCCTACAGCATCTTCCGCTTCGAGCGCCTCAGCGCGACACTTGGCTGGGATCCCGCCAACACCGCGGGCGACGCGCTTTCGGCCAAGGTCGAGACGGCGTCGATCACCTCCAACGTGAAAGGCTTTGCCGAACAGCTCGCGGGCGATGAATTCCTGAAATCGAAAGCTTTCCCCGAAGCGTCGTTCACCTCGACGGCGTTCCGTCAAACCAGCGCGCACGCCGGCAAGGTCGAGGGCCAGCTCAGCCTGATGGGCAAGACCCATCCGGCGACCTTCGATGTCGAGCTGGTGGGCGCCGGCAAGGGCTTCGCCGGGCAGCCGCGCATGGGCATGAACGCCCGCACCCGCATCAATCCCGTCGATTTCGGCCTGCCGCCGCTTCTGGGCGACGCGATCGAGATCGTGGTCGATGCCGAATTCCAGAGGAACCCATGAACGTGGTCGAAAAGCCAGTCGCGAACGAGCTCGTCATGACCCGCGACATCGCCGCACCACGCGAGCGCGTCTTCGCCGCCTGGACCGACGCCCGGGCAGCATCCCGCTGGTGGGCGCCGCTGGATTGTACGCCGCTGTCCTGCGAGATGGATGTTCGTCCGGGCGGCGCCTGGCGTCGCCGCATGCGGGCGCCCGACGGGACCGTCGTCACCAAGTGGGGCGTCTATCGCGAGGTCGTGGCGCCCGAACGGCTCGTCTTCACCTATCGGACCGAGAGCGCCGGTGTCATCGATTCCGAAACCCTGGTGACGGTGACCTTCGCCGACTTAGGGACCCGCACGCGGCTCACGCTGCGCCATACCGCATTCGAAACCGACGCGGCGCGGCTCGACCACCAGGGCGGCTGGACCGGCGCGCTGGAGCGCCTGGGGACTTTCATCGCGACGGATGGCGCAGCCCCATGAGCACGACGCGGTCGGCGCGCCTGCACGATGCCCTCGCCGCCCATGTATCGCGCGGCGCCATGCCTGGCCTGGTGGCGCTGGTGAGCCGGCGCGGCGAGACCCATGTCGAGGCGATCGGCCGGCAATCGTTCGAGAGCGACACCCCGATGCGCCGCGACACGATCTTCCGTATCGCGTCCATGACCAAGCCGATCACGGCGGCGGCGACCCTGATCCTGGTCGAGCAGTGCAAGCTCCGGCTCGACGATCCGGTCGACGATCTTTTACCCGAGCTCGCCGGCCGCCGCGTGCTCAAAGGCCTCGAACGGCCGATCGACGACACGGTGCCGGCGAGGCGTCCGATCAGCGTGCGCGATCTTTTGACCTTCACCTTTGGGTTGGGCGCGGTGATGGTCTGGCCGGCCAGGCATCCGATCCAGAAGGCGATGGCGGATGCCGGTCTCGCGCTCGGTCCGGTTCAACCCGATTTCTCGGCCGACGACTTCATGAAGCGGCTGGGCAGCCTGCCGCTGATCTATCAGCCCGGCGAACGCTGGCTCTATCACACGGGCGCCGACGTGCTGGGCGTGCTGATTGCGCGCGCGTCGGGCCAGTCCTTCGGCGATTTCCTGCGCGACCATCTGTTCGAGCCGCTCGGCATGCGCGACACCGCCTTCCAGGTGCCGGCGGACAAGATCGGCCGGTTGGCCAGCCTACATGATGGATCCGCAAAAGAAGCAGCTCACCTTCTTCGACGACGCTCGCAACAGCCGCTGGAGCAAGCCGCCATCCTTCGCGGCCGGCGGCTCGGGGCTGGTCTCGACCGTCGACGACTATCTTGCCTTCTGCCGCATGATGCTGAACAAGGGCCGGCAGGGCAGCGACCGCATCCTGTCGCGGCCTGCCGTCGAGCTCATGATGTCGGACCAACTCAGCGCGGAACAAAAGCAAGGCACCGAGTTGTTCTTCGGCCACGGCGCGAGCTGGGGCATGGGCGGCGCCGTTGTCACGCGCCGCACCGACCTGTCGACCACGCCGGGACGCTATGGCTGGGACGGCGGCTACGGCACGTCAGGCCATCTCGATCCGGCCGAGGACATGGTCGGCATCCTGCTGACCCAGCGCATGATGGACTCGGCGCAGCCGCCGCCCGTGTTCAGCGACTTCTGGACGACGGCCTACCAATCGATTGACGACTGAAAGGAGAGAGCGATGAACGTGCAACCCTACGTGTTCTTCGACGGCAAATGCGAGGAAGCGCTGGAATTCTACAAGGGCGCCATCGGCGCCAAGGTCGACATGATGATGCGCTTCAGCGAAAGCCCCGAAAAACCCCAGCCCGGCATGGTGCCGCCGGGGTCGGAGAACAAGGTGATGCATGCCGCGTTCAAGGTCGGCGACACCCAGATCCTGGCTTCCGACGGCCATTGTGCCGGCAAGCCGTCCTTCCAGGGCTTTGGCCTTACGATCAACGCGGCCAACGACGCCGAAGCCGACAAGCTGTTCAATGCCGTGGGCAAGGGTGGGCAAGTCCAGATGCCGCTCGGCAAAACCTTCTTCGCCTCGCGCTTCGGCATGGTGATCGACAAGTTCGGCGTGTTGTGGATGGTGATCGCGGGGTCTTGACCGCTTGCATCGCGTCGCACAACGCCCGCTCAGAAAACGCTGTCATCCCGAGCGCAGCGAGGGACCTTTGCTGAGACCCTAAAGGTCCCTCGGGCTTCGCCCTCGGGATGACACCATTTCTCGACGCACTGTCGCGCGACGATATCAAGCGTTACGCCTTCTCCACATTCGCGCTGCGCAGCGGCAGGCCTCGGCCAGCACTGCGACACCCTACCTGATGCTCTCGGGCTCGGAATGTGGCGATGCGGTGTCCTAACCGTCGCTATCGGGGGAGACCGATTGAGCCTATAGCTCCCGGCATGACGAACCCATCACTGACCAGCGAAGAGTTTGCAGCGTTGCGAAGTATAGACGGCAGCATTTTGCAGCGCCGCCCGTCGATGGAACTGGAAATCAGGCTACGCAGTCTCGGCCTGATCCACCGGGATGGCATGTCGAGATTGCCGGTGCGAACCGCCGAGGGTGATGCCCTCATAAAGGCCGGCCGAACACCGGACGCCTGAAGCGGGCTCCCGTCGTCAGGGGCGATCCACGTTGGCGCTGCGCAGCGGCACGCCGAACTCGCGGCGGCAGACCTCGGCCAGCACCGCGACGCCCTGCTTGATGGTCTCGGGCTCGGGATTGGCGAAGCAGAGGCGCAGCCGGCAGCGGGCGTAGTCCTTGTTGGTCGACCATTCCGGCCCGGGGTTCAGCGATACGCCCGCGGCCAGGGCCGACTGCGCGAGCTTCACCGTGTCGACGTTGTCGGGCAGCTTGATCCAGAGATAGATGCCGCCCGCCGGATCGCCGAACTCCGCCGCGGTGCCGAACTGCTCGGCCAGCGCCTCGCGCAGGGTCTGCAGCTTGGCGGCGAGCGTCCTGGAAAGCCTGGGCACGTGCTCCGCGAAGTGCTGCTTGCAGAACTCGGCCAGCACCATCTGCTCCAGCGCGCCCGAACCGGCATCCTGCTTGAGCGCCAGGATGCGCGCGAGGACCTCCCACTTGGCGACGATGTAGCCGACGCGCAGCGCCGGCGCGATCGACTTGGAGAACGAGCCGATATGGATCACGCCCTCGCCGCCCGCCATGGCATAGAGCGAGCGCGGCCGCTTGCCGTCCCAGATCAGGTCGGAATAGCACTCGTCCTCGAAGATCATGACGCCGTAGTCGGCCGCGATCTTCAAAAGCTCGGCGCGGCGGGCCTCGCCCATGATGGCGCCGGTCGGATTCTGCACCGTCGGGATGGTGTAGATGTATTTGGGCTTGATGCCCTTGTTCTTCAGTTCCTCGAGCTTCTGCTTCAGCAGGTCGAGCCGCAGCCCCTCCTTGTCGAGCGGGATGCCGATCGTGTCGACCCCAAGCCTGGCGAGCTTGACCAATGCGCCAGAATAGGTCTCCTGCTCGATCAGCACCGTGTCGCCCTTGGCGAGCAGCAGGCTGTTCACCAGCTCGAGGCCCTGCATCGAGCCCGACGTGATCAGGATCTCGTCGGGCGAGCAGTCGATGCCGGCATGGCCCTTGAGCTTGCCGGCCAGGAATTCGCGTAGCGGCCGGTAGCCGAGCGGCCCGCTGTTCAGCCCGTAGGTCGCGAGCGAGGCGCCCTCGCGCCGCAGGACCGACGTCGCCGCCGCGATCAGGGCATCGACCGGCACGTGCTTGGCGTCGTTGTGGCCGCCGATGAAATTGTACTTCGGGAATCCGTTCCACTTGATGGCGGGCGCCGGCGTGCCGGGCGCCAGCAACGGCGCGAAGTCGAATGGGGCGGTCATGGCGTTTCCTCAGGCGTTTCTTGGTGCCCAAACGCTGGGCCAAGATTCGCCGATCCGCAACAGGTTTGACGTTTTCGTTCCTCCCCACGAAGTCAGAGGCCCTCTCCGCCTTCGCTCATAGTCCCTCTCCCCCGCGATGACGCGGGCGGAGAGGGCCTCTATTGCGATGTGCGAATGCAATAGACGCCTCGCGGGAGGCAAGACCTTCTACGCCACGGCCCTGAACGAATGGGCGTTCGCCAGGTCCCAGGGCTGGCGCCAGCGCGGATTGCCCGAGCCGGCGATAAGCTCGCCCTCGGCCAACGACGGGTACATGTCGGCGAAGGTGGCGACTTGGCTGGGCGAGATGCGGCGCGAGATGTGGATCGGCTTGAATTCCCTTGGATGATCGAAGCCGGCGGCCGCGGTCATTTCAGCCAGCTCGTGCAGGGTGGCGCGGTGGAAGTTGGCGACCCGCTCGATCTTGTCCGGCACGACCAGCGCGCGCTGGCGGGTCGGGTCCTGGGTGGCGACGCCGGTCGGACAGCGCCCGGTGTGGCAGGATTCCGACTGGATGCAGCCCACGGCGAACATGAAGCCGCGCGCCGCGTTGCACCAGTCGGCGCCCAGCGCCATGGTGCGGATGATGTCGAAGGCGGTGATGATCTTGCCGGCGACACCCAGCTTGATGCGCCCGCGCGCGCCGATGCCGACCAGGGCGTTGTGTACGAAGTAGAGGCCCTGGCGCATCGGCTTGCCGATATGGTCGATGAATTCCATCGGCGCGGCGCCGCTGCCGCCTTCCTTGCCGTCGACGACGATGAAGTCGGGATAGATGCCGGTCTCCAGCATCGCCTTGCAGATCGCCAGGAATTCCCACTCGTGGCCGATACAAAGCTTGAAGCCCGCCGGCTTGCCGCCCGACAGACGGCGCATCTCGGCGATGAATCGCATCATCTCGACCGGCGTCGAGAAGGTCGAATGGCTCGCCGGCGAGATGCAGTCCTCGCCCACTGGCACCCCGCGCGCCAGCGAGATCTCCTGGCTGACCTTGGGCGCCGGCAGCACGCCGCCATGGCCAGGCTTGGCGCCCTGACTGAGTTTCAACTCGACCATCTTGACCTGCGGAGTGGTGGCGCTGGCGGCGAACTTCTCGGGCGAGAAGGTGCCGTCGGGATTGCGCGCCCCGAAATAGCCCGAGCCCAGCTCCCAGATGATGTCGCCGCCGTTCTCGCGATGGTAGGGGCTATAGCCGCCTTCACCGGTGTCGTGCGCGAAGCCGCCCTTCTTGGCGCCGCCGTTCAGCGCCCGGATCGCATTGGCG
>Ga0209693_10000103_pt1 | contig 32018 bp, 31 predicted proteins | sample HubBroMetageWRM3_FD_188345 | JGI IMG/M metagenome (GOLD analysis project Ga0209693, IMG submission 188345) | Warmed soil microbial communities from the Hubbard Brook experimental Forest, New Hampshire - Hubbard Brook CCASE Soil Metagenome WRM 3... | ecosystem: Environmental > Terrestrial > Soil... | reverse complement strand
CGCGCGGTGGGACCGGATGCCCCCACCCTGTGCGAGGGCTGGACGACCCGCGATCTGGTCGCGCACCTCGTGGTGCGTGAACGCCGCCCCGACGCGTTGCCCGGCCTGGTGTTCGGGCCGCTGGCGTCCTACACGGCACGCATGCAGAACCGGCTTGCCGCCGCGACGAAGTGGGAGGACCTGGTCGAACTGTTCGCGTCGGGCCCGCCGGTGCTTTCCCTGTTCAAGGTTCTCGACCCGGCGGCGAGCATCCACGAGATGTTCGTCCACCATGAGGACGTCCGCCGTGCGCAGACTGGCTGGCAGCCAAGGGAACTCGATGCGAGCACCGCCGCGGCCGTGAAGCGGCGCGTCGCAATCATCAGCCGGGTCGGGATGTCGAAGTCGATGGCCGCGGTGCCCGCTCGGCTGACGCTGCGCACCCCCGACGGTCAATCGGTGGTTGCTGTCGGCACCGGTTCGCCGGTCACGGTGACGGGCGAACCGCTGGAGCTGCTGCTGTTCGCGTTCGGCCGCAACGCCGTCCGCGTCGAATTCGGCGGGGATGACGATGTCGTCGCCGCGGTGCGGGCCGCCAAGCGCGGCTTTTGAGTCCCTGCCCGGCGTTTCGGCGGATCGGATCGAGCCCCACCGTGTCGTGGCTGTATGCGAAGCTGGGCCCCTTTCGCAGTCCACCAATGACTACGAAAGAACCCACACCACCCAGCGGGTGTAAAGCAGCTACCGGAACTGTTGTCGCGGACCTACCGAAACCGCATCCTGAGACCGTAAACCAGCAACCGGACCTCAAACGTCAAACATGAACCGGAACTGCACACACGCCAACCCGACAGCCGCCGCGTCAACGCCGCGACGAACGCCCCCGGAAGCCGGGCCCGTCTCTCTCTAGCGCGTTCGACGAGGGCTTTTACGGTGGGGCGTTCGGGGCTCGAACCCGCGACCAACGGATTAACGCTCCGTCGTGCTCGGCGGTTGCCATAAATCCCGTATTTGTTTGTCCACCAATCGATTACATTGCCAGTTGACCACTTATGGTCGCCGTTAATTCTTCTAGCATCTCGTCCATAAACGACGAAATAAAAGACGAGCTGTTCGCATGGGGCCAGCTATCATCAGCAGTTGCCCGGCCACACTCACAGCCGGAGCTACCGCCGGTAGCCGGCCCGAGGCGAGGAGTCGACGCCGTCTCCCCAACGCAGTTGGCTAGCCGGGTCACCCCCCGACCACGATCATCGGTCAACAGCTGCCGACGCCTGGCATCCGGATCACGTTCGCCGACGACAGGACCGCAGAGCTGCCGGGCCATCCGGAACACTCGTCGAACCGGGAGCGGTGGGAAAAGTTCACCAACAAAGTTCGCGAACTGATCCCCGTTCTGGCCGGAAGCCCTCGTTTAGGCGAGGGCTAGGAGAGCCGGGGGCCTATTTGCATGGAGATCCCCGTACAGCCGATGGTGCTGCAGCGCGAGAGCGAAAACCTTGCTCAGCGGTGAATTCAGGGTCAGCCCAATCTCGCCAAAACCGACGGGCAGGTCGCCGCCGCCTGCGCCTGCAGCCTCCGGTCCCGCGATAACGAGCCACATGAGTTTCTGCGGCGTCGGGGCGCCATCCCCATAGCCCGCCACCAGGATCAAATAGTCAAATGGTGTCATCTGCTGAAAGATGCTGGCCAATGGATCGTTGGGGTCGCCATGGAACACCACGGGATCGCCGCCGGCGGTAGGGCTGCGGTAGAACCAGTCGAGATCTTCTGGCGGATACCGAGAGACCTGGGTGGCAACCATTTGTAGTACGGCATCCGCGTTCGGGTCGTCGATCAGCGTACGAACCCAAATACCCAGGTGCGCCTCCCTCTCGATATACTCGCGGATCTCTGGCAATTCATCCGTGTCGAGTAAGAATCTGAGGGCATCGCGGAATTGCTCCCGTGCCTCGTCAAGGGAGTTGCCGCCACCGACGGCGCTTTCCGGCATCGAGTGGTACTGCCATACCGGCCTATGCGCATCATCCAAGCGATAGATGACAGTCTGCGCGGGTGCTGCCATCAACTCACCTCTTTCCGTGCTTCGTCCTCGGTCAGACCGACGTCTTCAATCAAGATTCGTCTGGCTTGGCTCCCGGTGACCTCGGCATTGTTATGGTATCCAAACGCGAAACGCTTCGCGCGTCCCTGGTAGATGGGGTGCTTGCCATGCCTGACCGGGGGGCCACAGTACTTCTCGATTATCCGCTCCAACGCTCTGCCACGCATAGATGGCCACTTCTCACCCAATGGGGCACACTCCGCGTCGGCAGGGATGGCTTGCCATCTGCAGCATGGTAGTCGGTCAGTTGGGGGCTCATGACTGCTCGGCGCGGCTGACCTGGAGGTGTCGGTATTTCCCAATACGGTCAAAGTGAGTCCCGAAAGTCGGGGCCAACTAATCCACGAAGGACCAGCGATGTCCAACGCAGCGTCACGAGCCAGTACTGCCAGTGGGCACTTCAGGGAGGTGCAAAACACGGCAGCAGAGCCTGCGACCATGAAGCTCGCCCAGGGCCTGAAGGAACTCGCGGAGGCGGTACGGGAGCCAGCTCGCGAACAGGAGAACCAACTTCAAATCATCAGGTCCCGAGTTAGTTGAGATGCAAAACAACACGTCCCCTAAGGGTGGGGCGGGCGGGCTCGAACCCACGACCAACGGATTGTGAGTCCTTAGCCGGCGCCTGACGGGCCGTGCCGAACGGGCACCCCCGCCGCACTGAACGAGCCCTGCCTACGCCCGCGGCGGCAGCACCGAAACCCAGCCATCCGAAAGCAATTCCAGCAACTGCCCGTCAGGATCCCGGATCATCGCCGACTGCTTCGACACGGTCCCCCGAACCACCGATCCCCCAAAAGCCTCGACGCTTTCCAACACTGTGCCCAGATCCGACACCGAAAACGAGATATGCGTCAGCCCAACCTGATCCATAACCCGGTCGGCGCCGACATGAACCGAGCGCTCTGAGTAGTCGAGGAGTTCCAGCACCAGCCCGTCACGAACCAGATATGTCGCGTGCAGTCCGACCGGCTTCTGCAGCTGTAGAAGCTGGTCGGTGCTGTCGTCGGGCGCGTCGAGTTCCCACCAGAACTGGAACCCGAGCAGACCTTCGTAGAAGCGGCGTGACCGCTCACGATCCGCGATGCACAGCCCAACGTGGTTGAAAACCGTTTGGTTACCCGACATCACAACCTTCCGTAGCGAGTCAGTGCCGATGCTCCCCCGCTCTGGATGACGACCGTGGCGCGCTCGAGGCATCCCCCGACGCCTTCCTCGGCAACCCAGGATTGGACGCTCAAGACCATGCCTTCCTCGAGCGAGGCCTCGGCTCCCCGGCCCAGACCAATGACGGGCGGCTCGGCACCCAGCCCGAGCCCGTGGGCCAGCGGCACCGGGGACTGGACACTGCCGGCGTCCTCCCACGCCCGGTACAGATCGGCACCGGTGTTGCCCGCCCGACAGGCCGCCAGCAGCGCGTCCATGCTCCGGGCACATCGCGACACCAGATCCGCCGCCCCCGGCGGAGCCGACTGTCCGGCCACCCGAGTGCGAGCCAGTCCGGCCTCGTAGCCCGCGTACAGCGCCCCCGGCGCCAACACCACCAATTCGCCATCCCCGATCAGACGATCGGAGACCAGATGGCGAAACCGCACCGGACCGCGCGAAGGAGTCGCGAAGCAGACACTTTCCGACGGCGGAGTCGGCGCCCCGAGCCTGGCCACATGCTCGTCGTAGATACCGAGCAACTCCCGCTCGGCGATCCCCGGCCGCAAGGCATCTTCCATCGCGCTCAACGCCGACTCGGCAACAGCGGACGCCACGTCCAGGCAGGTGATCTCGTCAACCGTCTTGATCCGCCGGGCAGCCGCCATCACCGGAGCGGCATCAACCAGTTCAGCCGAACCAACGAGCTGCGAAATCATCGTGGCGAACATCGGCGTCAACCCGTCGGTGCCCACTCGCCGCGAGTCACGCAGACCGGGGACCTTCGCCAACGAGGCCATAAGGCTCATCGGATTCCAGCTCAGCCCATAGAGGTCTTCGCGGGCGATCTCGGGCGGCACCCCCTCGTCCCAGGTCGACAGCAGATGCACGCGCCCAGTCTCGCGCACCACCACCGCGACCGGCGCGTATGGAAGCACGCCCGCTCGTCCGAGCTGGCGCGCTCCCGACACGTAATGCACGTCGCCGGAACCACCAAGCATCAACGCATCCAACCCATGAGTTTCCATGCCGGAGAGCACTTTTGCACGTCGCTCGGCACGCAGCAGCGAAAAATCAACACGGGCGTCATCTTCGAGGCTCATCATCCCGATGAGCACACCGTGGTCGCGAGGCGCGGGGCTCATGCGCCGAAGCCGTAGGGGTCGTAGGTTGAGCCGCTCAGTTTGACCCAGCCTGTATCAGTCACGACCACAATGTCTTCCGAACGATACCCGGCCGCGCCGTCCTCCCAGATGACCGGCTCGAAGACCGCCACCATCCCAGGTTGCATAATGAGCTGTTCGTCGAACTGGTCGCCGAAGTCAGTCCCGATCAACGGCATCTCGGCACTATCCGTACCGACCCCGTGCGCCAGGTAGAAGTGTTCGATCCAGGGCCGGACGCCGTCATTGGCCTCAATCGCGACCTTGCCGAGTTGCAAGCCCGAAACCCCTGGCTTGAGAATGTCCAGACACGCATCGACCACAGACCGCCAGCGGCGAAACTGCCCAAGCTGCTGAGCATTCGGATCAGCCCCGGTGATCCAGGTTCGTCCATAGTCGGAGGCGTAACCCTCCCAAACGATTCCGGCATCCACCCAGATGACATCGCCGTGGCGAAGGAACCGGTCGGTGGTGACAGTCGGGTAGGCCAGATCGCCGTGCAGGGTCCAGGGCCCGAGCTCGCGACTAGGGGCCATCACCTGCCAGATCGGATCGATTCCGCCCGCCGAAGCCCCGAGCTCGAACACCCGGCGAAGAAACACCGCGCTCAGATCGATCTGCCGGACACCTGGGCGCAAGACCCGCGACGCGTCGACCATCGCCAACTCATTCAAAAGTTGCGCCTGGCGGATACAGGAAACTTCGTCGACCGTCTTCTGCAGCTTCGCGGCGCCAAGAACCCCGGACGCGTCCGCCCAGTCAAAACCGGAAAGGCCGCGCAGCATCGCATGCGACTGATGATCCACCCCAACATGAGCGCCAGCAGCGAAATGCGCGGTCAGCGCCTTGGCGAACAGGTCCATCCCGTCGTCGAGGTCCGGAAACAAGGGGCCGTGCAGATGATCTGAAGGAAGTTCGGGCGGAGCCCCATCGGCATACAAGGTGTAGAGGTGCGGCGCCGACTCCCCCTTGACGACAACCGCCACCGCGCGGAACAGCGCGGCACGGTCACCGTCTTGAGCCGGCATGGCGGCGCCGGTGGCATAAACGACCGAGCTGGAACCGAGCAGCACCAACCCGTCAAGACCGCCTGCCGAGAGCCCATCCTGCAACTTCTGAAAACGTTCCCGGCGCATACGAGCAAGATCGGGCAGAACTGGGATTACCGATCCGCCGATCGTCGCTCCTGCCGACCAATCCTCGATGGCGTTACCCACTTCTGTCCGCGGCCCAAAAGCGTAATAATGCAAAGATAGCTTAAAAAGCGGCCAGCGCCGACAACCAAAATAGATCTCGTTGTGGTGGAGGACTTTTCGATGACTATACGCCCGGACGTCGCCCCCGACGCGAGAGTCGATTTTGACCATCATTCCGATGAGTTCAACCTCAACCAACAGACCATCAACGCCGACCTGAGACAAAAATGCCCGGTGGCATGGAACGAGAACTACGGCGGATTCTGGTTCCTGAGCAGCTACGACGCAGTCAGCCAAACTGCCCGAGACGACGCCACCTTCTCCCACAAATACCAGCCGAACGCCCCCGACGGCGTGGACTACCAGGGCGAGATGGGTGTTCCCCGTCCCGAAGGTCAACCGGCCCTGGGCATCGGCGAAGTCGACGGCCCCTATCACCTGGCCTTACGTCACGCACTGGCCCCGTTCTTCTCCCCGGGTGCCGTCGAGAAGATGCGGCCATTCATGGAGCAATCCGCGCACTGGTTCCTCGACCAGCGCATCACCGACGGGCAGATGGACCTGGTGCTCGACTACGCCAGCCCGGTCCCGGCCATCCTCACCATGAAGCTGATGGGCCTGCCCTACGACAATTGGCAGCTCTACGCCAACCTCTTCCACTCCGTTATGGCCGTCCCCCAAGACAGCCCAGAATACGCCGAAGCCATCGCCGCAGTCCCCGCCATGATGGCGGACGTCATCGAGTTCGCGGCCACCAGACGCGCCGAAGCCCGCGACGACCTGACCAGCTTCCTCATCCAATTCGAATTCGACGGTCAGCACCTCACCGACGAACAGCTGCTCAACATTCTCTGGAATCTCATCGCCGGCGGCGTCGACACCACCACGTCACAGACCGCGCTGACCCTGCTGCACCTGGGCACCCACCCGGAGCTGCGCCAACAGCTCATCGACCACCCGGAGCTCTACCGCACCGCCACCGACGAGTTTCTGCGCTACTTCTCGGTCAACAAGTCACTGAGCCGCACGGTGACGCGTGACGTCACCGTCGGCGGCCAACACCTGAGGCGCAACGACCGCGTCGTCATCAGCTGGCTGGCCGCCAACCACGACGAGCAGGAATTCGAGCAAGCCGACGAAGTCGTTCTCGATCGGGCACCCAACCGCCACGTCGCCTTCGGGCTCGGACCACATCGCTGCATCGGATCGCACCTGGCGCGCCTGATGTCCGAGATAATGGTCAAGGCGGTTCTCGACCGCATCCCCGACTACCAGGTCGACCTCAGTGGTGTCGATCAATACATGGGCAACCCCAGCATGACCGGGCTGGGCAAGCTGCCGGTCACCTTCACCCCCGGACCGAAGCGCGACTAGCTCGCGCACACCCCCGCACACCAGCCGCGGGTCCGTGACCGCGCGGCTGCCGCTCCTTTCAGGGCATCGCGGCGGCGATGCGGCGCCACTGCTCGCGGGGGAATGCGGTCGGGTCGGGCGTCAATACCTGGATGCAGACGTGATCGGCTCCCGCCGCGTAGTGCTCATTCACCCTGCGCATGACGGCGTCCTCATCACCCCACGCGATGATCGCGTCGAACAATCGGTCGCTCACCGATGCGAGGTCGTCGGACGAGAAGCCGGAACGCAACAAGTTGTTGGCGTAGTTCGGCAGCGCCAGATAGGCCCGTAGCCAATCGGTCCCGATGGCGTGTGCTTCGGCAGCGTCGTCGCAGAGGATGACGGTCTGCTCGGGCAGCAGCAGGGGCCCGGCACCCAGAGTCTCGCGTGCCTCGCGCGTGTGATCAGTCGTGACGAGATACGGGTGGGCGCCACCGGCACGTGTTGCGGCCAGCGTCAACATCTTGGGGCCAAGTGCTGCGAGCACACGGTGGTCGATGGGAACCAGAGGTTCGGCCTCATCCAACGCGTCCAGGTAGGTGCGCGTAGCGGCCAGTGGCTTGCGGTAGCGCCCGGGCTCTGATGCGTCGATCAGCGGCGCGTGGCTCACGCCGATGCCCAGCAGGAAACGATCACCGTGGGCAGCGGACAACGACGCGTAGGAGGCGGCGACCTTCGATGGCGTATGCATCCAGAGGTTCAGGATGCCGGTGGCCACCACGACTCGCTCAGTCGAGGCCAACAACTTTTCTACGGCGTCGAACACAGGACCGCCGACGTCGGGAATCCATAGCGCCCGATAACCCAACTCTTCCAGCTCGGCGGCGGCGTCAGCGGTTTCGGTTGGGTCGCCATAACGCAGCTGAGAGCTCCACACGCCCACGCCAGAAAGCTTCATGTCATGTCTCCTATCGCGATTGCCGAAAAGACGCGCGGATGCTCGAGTCCTGCAACGCCCAACCGATGGTCCGCGGTTCCAACATGTGCGTGAGGAAGTGCGTCATGTTCAGAGTCGGATTGCGTTGGCGGTCATAGTATTCGACTTCTCCCGCGGTGACGCTTGCCGTTCGTCCGGAACGTGTATGCGAAACGGTTTCAGCTGGGTGCCGCCATGGCGTGCATTAATCATCCGCGATTCCAACGGACTTCGGGTACCACCGGCGCGACACCGGGAGGCGGCTGCAAGTCCAGCAATCCGGCCAGGAGCTGGACGTGAAGTCCCGAGCTGAGTTGTTCGTCGGCCAACTGGGCCGGCATTCGGCTTTGGGCGACAAACATCGACATCAGTCTGGCGACTATGGCGGCAAGACGATAAGCGCCGAACACGAGAAACCAGTGCAAGTCGGCTGCAGTCATTCCGGTCAGATCTTCCCAAAGGTCGACGAACTCGTCATGCGTGCCAATGCCGTCCAGCTGAAGGCTTTCCGCGGGTGCCATGATGATCCACCACGCCAGGTCGGCCTGCGGCCCCGCCAGCGACACCAGGTCCCAGTCGAGTAACCCCACCGGTGTGTAATCGCGGTAGATGACGTTGGGTAGTCGGCTATCGCCCCACGACAGGGCAGTGCCTGCGGGCCGGTTGATAACGAGCCACTGTTCGGCTTCGCCGGTGAGCGGCACGGGCTGGGTCGGGTTCGCCCAGCGCAGCGACCGCATCCAGTAGTCGAGGCAGTCGCCGACCCCGTCGTCGCTCGCTCCGGTCCGGAGAAACAGGAAGGGTTCGATGTCCAGCTGGTGCAGCTGCGCCATCATCTGCACGGTCTGCTCCCACATCTGACGGCGCTGCGCAGGCGAGGCGTTGACGACGAAACCCTTCGTACCCCAGGAGGGATTGTCCGATGGGATTGCGCCGTCGATTTTCTCCATGACGAAGAACGGGGCGCCGATCAGCGCGGCGTCGGGTTCATAGCCGACGACGGTGGGTGTTGGAACCACAGGCACTTCCTGCATTACGGCATACATGCGGTAGTGGATCGACAGGTCGTCGTCGAGGTACAGGGGGTTGTCAGTAGCCAGTCTTGCGACAAATCCGTCGATCCGCCCGGCGGAGCGTTCCACATCGAAGAGCAGCGTTTCGTTGGCGACTCCGGTTCCGGCCGGTGGGCTCAGCGGTCCGATCGTCAGCCCCGGATCTTGAAGCCGGATTCGCATCCAGTCCTGCAAACCCGTGCGGACCCGGTCGAGTGCACGGCTCTGCTCCTTCAGCTGTGCCCAGTTGCCGCCGCCCGGCTCGGTCATTGATTCGATGACTCGCCGTAATACGGCTCGGGCGCCAGATCGTTGAGCCGATCTGACCTTTCGCAGTAGAAGTAGCCCGTCTCGCCGTCCCAGTCGCAGCGTCCGTGGTTGATGACGTACATCAACCCGAGGCCGTCCAGGTCCTTGCCGACGGCAAGACCGCGCTGCATCGAGGTCCACAGCGCGCGCTCACACTGCAGCTCGAGTTCCAGCACGCCGCCGGACCACTCCAGCGCGACGGATAGCGTTTCGCCGCCGAATTGGAGCTCCTTCAGTCGCGGCGCCTTAACTACCCGGGCGTGCTCGAATTTGCCGTCGACGAAGACATAGCCGCCTTCGAGGGTGATCCGACCATCCGATGCGTGGTAGCGGGATAACCCCCAGCCCCTGCCGCTGGGGTAGGGACAACCGATGATGACGTGACCGCCCCAGTCGCGTAACAACGACTGGTCCCGGGCACCGCGCGAGTGGTCGCGCCAGCCGTAGCCCGAGAACGGGACAGCATCGCCGGAAGGCAGTGTCACCGTGCCGGTGGCGCGCACCAGTTGCTCGTAGTGCTCATTGGCCCAGTCGTGGCTGTCCATGTCCCCGGCCCCCGACTCCAGGCTGGCCGCCGTCCGTGCATCCCATGCTGGGGTGAGTAGCTCGATGTCGAGGTCGACGGAGAAGGGCTTAGCCGCGCCGTCGCGCGAAACACCGGCCAGCATTTCACTTTCCGGCGTGTGCAGGCCGAACCCGTCGAACGACACATGCCAGCGACGCCACGGTGTGATCTGGCGAAACTCGAGTCCCGGGCCGGCGGGACGTCGCTCGGGCGCTGTGTGGTGGTACCCGCGCAGCGAGAGCGCCCCGTCGTGGCCGGGCAGCATGACCAGGACACGGTCCTCCCACATCGTCCACTTTCCCGGCACGGTGCCCAGGTGTAGCCACATCGCGACGTCGGCGGTGCGGTCGTACAGCGTGAACAGAAAGTTCTCCGACCACAGCGGGATGTCGGGACACTCAGCCACCAGGAAGTCGCGTTCATCCGGCAATCCCGACGACATGTCGATCGACGCAGTGCCTGTGCTCCGGGTGTCGGTTTGTTCGTCGATCCCCGACACTGCAACTCCTTCGTTGCCGGCGGCCCGCTCGAGCGCGAGACGCATCACCTCACGATGCGTGTGATACTGCGGGCTGTCAAGGATTCGACAACGACATGGGATGGCGCCAATGACGACTCCACTCAAGGATTTATTCACGCTTACCGACAAGGTGGCCGTCGTGACCGGCGGCGCCAGTGGCATCGGCGCCGGGATTGCGGCTGTTCTGGCCGAGGCCGGAGCGACGGTGGTCATCGCGGATCGCGATCGAGAGGCGGCTGAGCGCGAAGCCACCGCATTGACGGCTGCGGGGCTGAAGGCGGCCGCGACCGCGGTGGACGTCGCCGACGAGAATTCAGTCGTCACAGGGTGCGCCGACATCGTCGCAAACGTCGGTGTCCCATGGCTTCTGGTGAACAACGCGGCCGTACAAGACCGTGAACTGCTACTGGATACGACCGCACAGGAGTGGGATCGAATCAACACCGTGAATGCGCGAGGAGCTTTCCTGATGACACGGGAACTGGCACGCAGCATGGTGGCCCGCGGCGAAGGCGGCCGTATCGTCAACGTCGCATCCAATGCACTGCGTGGCGGCGTCGTCAAAGGCCTGGCGGCATACACCGCGTCGAAAGGCGCACTAGCCGGTTTGAGTCTGGTGAGTGCGTTCGAGTTGGCCGAGCACAACATTACGGTCAACACCGTCCTGCCGGGAGCTGTGATCACGCCGGGCGCGATCGCCGCCAAGGGGCCGATGTCCCCGGGCCCGGCGACGCGTCAGACGCCGTTCGGCTTTCAGGAGCCGCGCGAGATTGGCGCTGCGGTCTTGTTTTTCGCTTCGGTGGCGGCCCGGCCGATTACGAATCAGATGCTCGCCGTCGACGGGGGTTTCTCGATCAGCTAAGAGGTCGCTGCGGGAATGAGTACCGCGACGTCGTTGTGCAGGTGCGCCAATCCGTTGTCGAGAGTAGCCAGTTGCCCTTTGCGGCTTCGCGCGAGCTGAGCGAGGTAGGCATCTGTCACCTGTCGGTGACCGACCACGCCACCGATCTCTACATCGGCGAAAGAGATACTGTCGGGCCAGAATTCGTGACGGCTCGCACCCTCGATCGCACTGACCACCTCCCGCGCAGCTGCCGCGGATTGCCCCGTCCGCACCAGGAATCGGAAAAGAGTTCCCTGCGTGATCGGGCACGTGGCAAATCCGGTGTCAGACGCCGATAGCCATTCCGCGGCCGCGTCATGATGGACGTGCTCGGTGACGACCAGTGCAACCAGCACGTTCGCGTCGAGCAGCGCCGTCACTTTTCATCCTCCAACGAGCGGACGTCCTCGGAGGTCACGACTGTCCCGACGCTCACCAGGGGCAACCCCGTCCTGGGATCTCTGGAGATGGTGGCGGTGCTGCCGGCTCCCAGTCCGCGTCGAATGAGGTTGGCAACGGTTTCGCTCAAGGTGCGGTGGGTGTCCCGCGCAATCGCCAGCGCCTGTTTGTGCAGGTCGTCGGGCAGATCGATGGTGGTGCGCACCCCGAAATCCTAGCATCACTGCATCATGATGCACGGGTGCATTCGCTATTCGCCGCCGGCGCGGTGCCGGCGGAGCAGACTTGTGCGGAGACAAGTTTTTGCTGGGCCACACCGGAATCCAACCAGAAAATATGCGCACACCACCTTGCTTGTCTTGTCTGCATGCAAGGTTTAGGTTGTTGGCATGCTCTTCACCTCGGGTGAGCTCACGACCCAAGAACTGCGTCTGAGGGAGCGCGTCCGCGCATTCCTGGCGCAGAACCTGCCGCCCGGGACATTCGAACCTGGCTTGGGCATGTCGAGCCCGGCCGATCGGGCGTTCTCAGCGCTGCTGGCTGAGCAGGGGTGGATCGGCATGGCCGTTCCCGCGCAGTACGGCGGCCGGGGCGCGACGGCCGTCGACCGTTTTGTCGTCGTCGAGGAACTCCTGCGCTGGGGTGCCCCGGTCGGGCACCATTGGGTGGCCGATCGTCAGATCGCCCCTGTATTGCTGCGTTTCGGGACCGAGGAGCAAAGGCGGCGGTTCCTTCCCCGCATCTGCCGAGGAGAGCTGTGCTTCTGCATCGGCATGAGCGAACCCGATGCCGGCAGCGACCTCGCATCGGTGCGAACCCGCGCCGTGCCCGACAATGTCGGCTGGCGGCTGTCGGGCACCAAGGTGTGGACGAGTAACGCGCTGGGCGCTGATTTCATGATCACGTTGTGCCGCACCGGCGACGGTACCGGCCATCAGGGGCTCAGCCGGTTCCTGGTCGACATGCACAGCCCCGGTATAACGGTCAACCCGATTCCGTTCATCGATGGCAGCACTGGGCATTTCGCCGAGGTCGTCCTCGACGGTGTGCTCGTCCCCGAGGACATGGTGGTCGGAGACATCGGGCAGGGGTGGGCGCAGAACACCAGCGAACTGGCCTTCGAGCGCAGCGGGCCCGACCGATGGATCTCCTCGTTCGTGCTGGTGCAAGAGTTCATGCGCGCCGAACCGGATCTGGCGGCCAGCGTTGCGGGACGCCGCTGGATCGGCGAACTGGCCGCACAGTACTGGACCATTCGCCGGCTGTCCCTGGCAGTGGCCCGGTCCCTCGATGCCGGACAGACGCCCTCTGCCGATGCCGCGCTCGTCAAGGAAATGGGCACCCGCTTCGAACAAGACGTCGTGATCGCGCTGCGTGGACTGCTCGACCGAGAGCTGTTGTGGCGGTTGGATGCTCAAGCGTCACCCACTGTGTTCGACAGGCTGCTGCGCCGCGCGGTTCTGGAATCTCCCTCCTACACCATTCGAGGCGGAACCACCGAGATCCTGCGCTCGGTGGCTGCGAAAGGTCTGGGATGACCGACAATCAACTAAGCCAGGCCGCCACCGCGCTATTCGACGAGTTCTGCAGCTGGGAGACCGTCGGCAGGGCCGAATCAGCCGGCTGGGCCGGGGAACTCTGGCAGATTCTGCAGCAAACCGGCTTCACGGACGTGCCCGTTCCCGACTCGCTCGGCGGATCGGACGGCAGCGTGGCCGATGCGGCGCAACTGCTGCGTACAGCAGGTGCCCACGGGGCACCTGTGCCGCTGGCCGAAGCCGGTCTGATCGGCGGTTGGTTGCTGACCGCGGCAGGCCTATCGCTGCCCGACGGGGTTCGGACCGCACTGCCACCCAGCGCCGGCAGCCTGCGTCTCGAGGGGAACCGGCTGTTCGGCACCGTGAGCGCAGTGGCGTGGGGGCACCGCGCGCACTATGTCGTCGGCCTGGTCGACGGCGTCGTGATCCTGGCGCCGGGCCCCGCCGCCACGAATCAACGGCCGACCGTGAGCCGTGCAGTCAACCTCGCCGATGAAGCCCGCGACACGTTGACCTTCGACGGCGTGCCGGTGACTGCGCTCGCTGCAGCGCCGGAAGGGGTAACCGCGGACTCGTTGGCGGATCGGGCTGCGCTCGCGCGAGCGGCGCTGATGGCGGGCGCGTTGAGCGCCGTCGCAGATCTGACGCTGCGCTACAGCCGTGACCGCCGGCAATTCGGACGTCCGATCGGCGAGTTCCAAGCAGTGAAGGCGCACCTGGTCACTGTCCACCAGCAGGCCAGGCTTGCGACGGAAGCGGTGGACGGCGCCGTTTGCGCGCTCGAGCGGGGGCGGGGCGGTTTCGAGATTGCCTGTGCGAAGGTGATCGCCGACTTGGCTGCCGTCGCGGGCTCGCGCGCTGCCCACCAGGTACACGGTGCCATCGGCATGACTCGCGAATACCCCCTGCAGTACCTCACCCGCCGGTTGTGGGCGTGGCGCGACGAAGCCGGCGGGCACCAACACTGGGCGGACCGCCTCGGTGCCGCGCTGGTGGAGGCAGGGCCCGACGCGCTCTATCCGGCGATCCAATCAGGTATGGAGGTGTTTCAGTGAATCGACTGCAGCGGCCAGGTGGCGTCGAGGTGGCGTACCGCGTCCACAATCCACACGCTCCCGGCGTACCGCTCCTGCTCTCCCACGGGTTCGCCGCGACGGCCAGTATGTGGGAGCCCAACATCGGCGCGCTGTCAGCTGACCGCCCAGTGATTGTCTGGGACCAGCGCGGGCACGGCAGCAGCGATGCGCCGGAATCCCTGGACGAGTATGGCACGCAGATCAACGTCGCCGACATGGCCGCGATCCTGGATGCCGCCGGGGTGCAGCGGGCCGTGCTCGGCGGAATGTCGTTGGGCGGCTACGCGTCGCTGGCATTCCACCTCGTTCACCCGCAGCGGGTGGCCGCGCTGGTGCTGGTGGACACCGGCCCCGGCTACAGAAATGACGACGCCCGCAACAAATGGAACAGCTGGGTCGACAGTGTTGCCGCGCGACTCGAAAAGGGCACGATGCCAACGGGGTTGTCGGCCGAGGTCACTCAGGCGACTCACGATCACCCGGAAGGACTGCCGCGCGCCGCCCGCGGTGCGATGGCCCAACACGATGCCCGCGTGATCGATTCGCTGGATACGGTGGGCGTGCCCAGCCTGATAATCGTCGGTGACCGCGACACCGACTACCTGGCCGCCGCCGACTACATGCAGCGCCACATACCCAACGCGCGCAAGGTCGTTATCGACGACGCAGGGCATGCATCGAACATGGAGAACCCGGACAGTTTCAACGCCGTCGTGCGGGCCTTCCTGGAGCAGCTATGACCTCCCGCGAGGTGAGCGTTCGCAGAGACGACCACGTCGCCATCGTCGAGATCCACCGGCCTCCGAACAACTTCTTCGACGCCCAACTGATCAGGGCCATCGCCGATGCCTACGATCAACTGGACGACGACCTCGGGTGCCGAGCGATTGTGCTGTGTGCAGAGGGAAAGCACTTCTGCGCCGGCGCGGATTTCTCCGGTCCGGCAGGCGACGCCAAAGAGCTTTACACCCAGGCGATCCGGCTGTTCCAGGTACGGAAGCCGGTCGTCGCCGCGGTCCACGGTGCCGCGATCGGCGGCGGGCTGGGGCTGGCGCTGAGCACAGACTTCCGGGTGGCGTCGCCGTCATCCCGATTCGCCGCCAACTTCAGTCAGCTGGGATTTCACCCGGGCTTCGGGATCACCGCAACCCTGCCGCGAATTGTCGGTCAGCAGAAGGCGTTGCAGTGGTTGCTCACCGGTGAGCGCTTCGACGGGAACGCCGCTTTCGCGGCGGGACTGGTCGATGAGCTTGTCGAGGATGGCGAGGTGCGTCAGGTCGCAGTGGCGTTCGCCCACCGCATCGCCACCGCCGCACCGCTCGCGCTGACGAGTATTCGCGCCACGATGCGCGCGGGCCTCGCGCAGGCCGTGGCGGACGCCACCACTCACGAACTGAGCGAGCAGACGCGACTGCAGACCACCGCCGACTTCCGCGAGGGCATCGCGGCGGCGGCGCAACGCCGAACACCGGTGTTCAGCGGTCGCTGACGGATGACCATGTCTGCGCAGCCTTCGAGTTTGCCGGCCCGCAAGCAGGAACGTGGCACCGCCGCGCAGCGCAAAATGGTCGAAGCCGCCGAAGCACTGATCGCCGAGGGCGGCCTCGGCCATGCAACCATGGCACGGATAGGCGAGCGCGCTGGATATAGCCGCGGGCTGGCCGACTACCACTTCGCGTCGAAGTCAGAGATCGTAGAAAAGATCATCGACCACATCGCCGCGGGCTGGCTTCAAACGATTCAGGCGCCCGCGCCCCGACGCGGGATGCCGGCACTTGCCCACGCCGTCGAGGTCGCCATGACCGGACTAGAAGAGAATCCAGATGTACTCCGTGTCCTCCAGGTACTCGCGGCCGAGGCGCCGACCCTCGAGCCGGCCATCCGACAGACGCTGGCGCGCCACGACGAAGCCTACCGAAAACGACTGCGCCGCTGGATCATCGAAGCGCAAGACGATGGCACAGCACGCGCCGATGTCGACCCCGTCGCGGCATCTGTGGTCATCGAGGGTATGTTGCGCGGCGTCGGTTATCAATGGCTGCTCAATCCCGAAGCCTGCCGACCCAGTGCGATGGTGCCGCCCCTACTCGACGCGGTGCTCGGCCTAATCGGCCGCCCAGCAGGCCTTTTCGGCACAACGACAGACGGCACCTCGTCACGGTGAGCGCAGCCGCCACCTTAGGCGGCTGCGCCGGAACCGGGTTCTGCTATCTCAATCTCGCGATTCAGTTCGTGGCCAGAAACTGCAGCAGCAGACCGCTGACCACATCTGGCTGCTCCTGCTGGACCCAATGCCCGGCGCCTTCGACGAATCGACACATCCGCATGTCGGTACACCCGACCCCGCGCATCGCCTCCACTGCACCCGGCGACTGATAGATGCCCCAGTCGCCGGCCCCAGCGATGAAACACGACGGTACGTCGATGGCGCGGCCGGAAAACAACTGCAGCTCCGACACAAATCGGCTGCTGATCGCACAGCGATAAAACTGCAGTGCACCCTGCAGGCCGGTGCGCGCGAATTCGTTGCTGTAGAAACGTAGTTCGTGGTCAGGAAGCCAGCCGCACGCGGTGATCTCGGCTTCGGAAGGCATATGCGCGGCCACCGTCGCCGCCATCCCCTGGTCGTGCTCCATGATGTAATAGGTGGGTATTCTCGCGAGCTCGGTCGCTGACGCGTTCGCGAGGGGGAACGGCTTGTTGGCCGCCCAATCGGCGCTCTTCATGTGGTAATAGGCGCGGAGAAAGTCATGCAGGCCCTGCGGACAATCCATGATGTCGGATTCGGCTGCCCTGGTGGCGAAGTATCGTTGGTAGTGCTTGCGGGGCGGGTCGAGGGCAGCCAGGTCCGCGTCGATGTGATGGCTAGACGGAGCCGGCCGCGCCGTCGCGTGGGTGTCGAAGGGTAATGCCGGGGGGCCGCCGAACGGCGCACTCATCAGCGCCACCGAGCTGAACACGTCCGGCCTTATCAGCGCAGACCACGCCGCCACCACCGAGCCGACGTCGTGGCCGACCACCGACGCCCGGCGGTATCCGAGGGCCGACACGAGTCCGAGCGCGTCGCGAACCAGGTTCAGCAATCCGAAGGGGGCCACATCGTCATCGAAGTCGGCGACCCAACCTGTGGTGCGCCCATACCCGCGCTGATCCGGTGCCACCACGTGGAATCCCGCTTCGGCCAGCGGCAGCAACAGCTTGCGCCAACTATATGCAAGTTCGGGGAAACCGTGGATAAGCAGCACCAGCGGTCGGCCCGGCGTCTCAAATCCAGCCTCTAGCACGTGGACCGTAAGACCGTTGATGCCGGCCACCAGCCGACTTCGAATGCCATGCGGCAGCACAGATTCGTCAAGCGGAGCAAGCACCGGCATCCTCTGCTCGCTCGCCATGGCTCCTCCGCTCGTCATCCCGGCGGATTGGCGTCGCCATCGGGTAGGCATCCGACACTAAGGACTCCTGATTGCATTGTCGATGTAACTATGATTATCATAGTAGCTAGTGCCGTCCCGTCCAAGGACAAGCCCTGAGCAGACGACGCCAGACACCGAAAGGGCACAGGCCACGATGCGCACCCGATCATTTGCCGACATGCGTTGTTCAGTCGCCGGCGCGCTGGAGCTCATCGGCGACCGGTGGGCATTGCTCATCGTTCGCGACTTGCTGTTGGGCCTGTCTCGTTTCGACGATCTGCAAAAATCGACGGGCATACCGCCCCAGACACTGGCGGACCGCCTGCATCGTCTCGAAGCGTCGAAGGTCGTCATCAAACATCGCGCTCCGGCGGCAAAAGGCTACGGGCTCACTGAGATGGGCCGCGATCTGGCGACAGTCATCACCGCGTTGCGGGAATGGGGCGATCGATGGCAAATGCATGGCACCGTGGGTCCACCCCTAGAAGTATTCGACGCACACAGCGGTAGCCCGGTCCAGCTCACGATGGTTGCGAGCGAAACCGGCCGGCGCGTGCACCGCGATCAACTGGTGGCCAAGCCGGGGCCCGGCGCCGATGAGCTCATGCGGTTTCGACTCCGCGCCGGGCAGCCCGAGTAAATCACGAGGTAATTCGCCGCAACCTCAAAGGCGCTGTGTTCGCCCCGAACTAGTCACACATCACCTAGGAGCCGACCATGACATCGCAACCTCAACACTCGCCGGCAACGTCTTCCCACGCCACGTCCAATATCTTCGTCATCGGCGGAACCGGAGCCCAAGGCATCCCCATCGTCAGTGCCCTGGTCGCCGACAAAAAATACTCCGTTCGATTCCTCAGCCGCGACGCCACCTCCTCACGAGCCAAGGCCCTCCTCGCACTCGGCAACGTCTCCTGTCTCGAAGGCTCGTTCGCCGACGAAGCCATCCTGCGGGAAGGATTCCGCGGTTGTGACGGAGCATTCATCAACATCGACGGGTTCAACACCGGCGAGAAAACCGAGATCTACTGGGCCATCCGCAGTTACGAGATAGCCGTCGAAGAAGGAATCAAGTTCTTCGTGTATGGAAATTTAGACTACGCGCTCAAGAAATCAGGCTATGACTCCAGATTCCGCACCGGTCACTATGACGGCAAGGGTCGCGTGGGCGAATGGATCCTGTTTCAGAATCAGGTGAATAAGGATCGGATGGGAGCAGCGGTCTTCACGACGGGTCCCTACATCGAGATGGTGATCTCGCCGGGGACGCCCATGACACCAACCGTGGAGGATGGGGTTGTTACGTGGAGAGTTCCGCTTGGTGAGGGAGCTGTCCCACATGTGGCTCTCGAGGATTGCGGCTATTACGTTCGCTGGCTCTTCGACCATCCAGAGCGCGCGAATGGCATGGACCTCGAAGTCGCTATTGAGCATATTTCGTATGCGAATCTTGCTGCGGCGTTTGAGAAGGTGACCGGACATCCAGCACAATACATCGACACGGATTTGGACACGTACTGGCGCAAGGGTGCGCTCAGCAGACGCGCTGATAAGCCTGCTGGATACAACGCAGATCCCCACGACAAAAGCACTATGAGTCTCCGCGACAATTTCACAGGTTTCTGGAACGTATGGAAATACGGAGTCGTCAAAAGAGATTATGCCTTCCTGGACGAGATTCACCCGAATAGAATCAGGGCTGCTGAGCAATGGCTCAGGAGAGAAGACCAGTTGGGTAGAGAGCTTGGAAAGGGAAGTCTTTGGGAGCGGGTGCAACCCGAGAACTGGGGTCCAGACTCGCCGATTCTGAAGGTCACCGCGGATGGGAGGCGCGGAAAACTGTAGCGTTTCCCACTGCGAAGAAAGCAGTAAAGTGAACCGCGGTGCGGCACGCAACGCAGCGTGAGAAGGTGAGGCCTTCGATGGGCGACATGACGGCCCGGCTGGCGGAAATCGTCGGGAACCACAACCTGCTCGCGGGTGACGCAATCCCCGAAGACTATTGGCACGACGAGGAGTTGCACAGGGCGCCGCAGCAGCCCGCGTATGTCGCCAAACCGGCAAGCGCACAAGAGGTCGCGCAACTGCTGCAGGCGGCGTCGGAACACGGCGTCGCGGTGACTGCCCGCGGATCCGGGAGCGGCTTGTCGGGCGCGGCGCGGCCGCGGGAGGGCGGGCTGCTGATCTCCTTCGAGCGGATGAACGCGGTCCTGGAAGTCGATACGACCAACCAAGTGGCCGTTGTCCAACCCGGGGTGACGCTGACCGAGCTGGACGCCGCGACCGCCGACACCGGGCTGCGGTACATGGTTCACCCGGGCGAGCTGTCATCGAGCGTGGGCGGGAACGTCGGAACCAACGCCGGCGGGATGCGCGCGGTCAAGTACGGGGTGGCACGCCATAACGTGCTCGGGTTGCAGGCCGTGTTGCCGACCGGCGAGATCATCCGAACCGGCGGCAAGATCGCCAAGGTGTCCACCGGCTACGACCTCACGCAGCTCATCGTCGGCTCCGAAGGCACGCTGGCCTTGGCCACCGAGGTGATCGTCAAGCTGTATCCGCGGCTCGACCACAGCGCCACCGTGCTCGCCCCGTTCGCCGATTTCGACCAGGTCATGGTGGCGGTGCCCAAGATCCTTGCCAGTGGGCTCGTGCCCTACATCCTCGAGTACATCGACAACTTGACCATGGCGGCACTCGTCCATACCCAAAACCTGGAGCTGGGTATTCCAGACAAGGTCCGCGACAGCTGCCAGGCGTATCTCGTTGTGGCACTTGAGAACCGCACCGCGAGCCGCCTCGACGAGGATGTCGAGACCGCCGGTGAGCTGCTCGCTGAGCTGGGTGCCGTCGACGTCTACGTGCTCGAAGGCGCCTCGGCACGCAAGTTGATCGAGGCGCGCGAGAACGCTTTTTGGACATTAAAGGCGGTCGGCGCAGACGACCTCATCGACACTGTCGTGCCGCGCGCCGCGATGCCTAAGTTCCTTGCCGCTGCACGCGGTCTGGCGGCGGCGGCCGGCGGCGGCGCGGTGGGCTGCGGGCACGCGGGAGACGGCAACGTGCACCTGGCCATCATGTGCAAGGATCCGGCCACCCGAAAGAAGCTACTAACCGATATCTTGGCGCTGGCAATGGAGTTGGGCGGCGCGATCTCCGGCGAACACGGCCTTGGCCGTGCCAAAACCCCCTATTTCCTCCAGCTCGAAGACCCTGCCAAGATCGACCTCATGCGCCGGATCAAGCAGAGCTTCGACCCGGCAGGCATCCTCAACCCCGGCGTTCTCTTCGCAACGGAAGACGCCTGAGTCCTGCGCCGGCTCGGAAAAGCGTCGACCCGCGGACCTAGGGCATAGTCTTCTGCCGTGCATGTCGATGTGATGGCGATTCCGCAGCCGCTGGGGCAAATCGGTGACCTGGCCCGGCGTACTCAGGCCGCGGGCTTCTCTGGCCTGCTGTTTACCGAGGCTGGCCGTACGGCCTATCTCAACGCCGCCGTGGCCTCGCAGGCCGCTCCCGGACTCGAATTGTCCACCGGTGTCGCGGTCGCTTTTCCGCGCAGCCCCTTCGTCACCGCGTGCACGGCGTGGGAGCTTCAGCAGGCGACCGCCGGGAGATTCCGGCTGGGCCTGGGCACGCAGGTCCGCACGCACGTCGTGCGCCGCTACGGTATGGCCTTCGAACGTCCCGGCCCGCGGCTGCGCGACTATGTGCTGGCAGTGAAGGCGTGCTTTTCGGCGTTCCGAACGGGGACGCTTGACCACAGCGGCGAGTTCTACCACCTCGATTTCATCACTCCTCAGTGGAGCCCGGGACCCATCGAAGCACCTGATCCCAAAGTCGATGTCGCGGCGGTGAATCCGTGGATGCTACGCATGGCAGGCGAAGTGGCCGACGGGGTGCATGTCCATCCGACTGGCGAGCCCGGCTATCTGAAACGTCACGTCCTGCCGAACGTCGCCGAAGGCGCGGCGAAAGCGGGACGCTCACTGTCGGACATCGCCGTCATCGTGCCGGCGATGACGATTGTCGGCGACAGCGACGCAGAGCGTGACACTGAACGAGAGTCGGTGCGCGCCACCATGGCGTTTTACGGCAGCACCCCCAACTACGCGTTCATCTGGGACGAGGCCGGCTTCGAGGGCACGACCGCCCGGATCCGCCAGAAGCAGAAGGCCGGCGACTTCAAAGGCATGGCGGCCCAGATCACCGACGAGCACATCGCCACGTTCGCCACCGAGTCGAGCTGGGACGGCCTGGCCGCTGCGCTGGCTGAGAAGTACGCCGGGATCGCCACGCGAATCGTGCTGTACAACGCTGTGGGCGATGAGGAGCGCTTCGAGCGGTATGGAGAGGTTGCCCGCCGAATGGCGTGACGATGCCCATGTTCGTCGTCGCAGCGCCGCACGCTGTCGCTCGGAGGCGGGCAGAAAGCCACTCGTCCCGCGCGCCAGACGGTCAAATGCTCCGCCGTGTTGACGCAGGACGGCAACGCGCATATCTTTTGGGCTGTGTATCCCATTTTCCTGCCGAGCGAGCCCACATGAGCACGCCCACTGTCGTTCTCGTCCACGGAGCATGGGCCGACGGGACGAGCTGGGGCCCGGTGATCACTGACCTGCACCGAGCCGGGATCCCCGTCATCGCCGCACCCATCCCGCTCACCACGCTCGACGACGACGTCGACGCGGTCAAACGAACCATCGACCGCACCGAGGGACCCGTCGTGCTGGCCGGCCACGCGTATGCCGGCGGCGTCATCGGCGCAACCAGCCACCCACGCATCAAAGCCCTGGTCTACGTCGTCGCATTGGCTCCCGACGAGGGCGAAACCGTCGCCGACGTTTTCTACCGCGATCCCCCGCACCCGCAGGCACCGGAACTCAAACCCGACGACAATGGCTGGATCTGGCTGCCTCACAACGCTTTTCCGGAGGCATTCGCGCAGCACGCGACTGCCGACGATCATGCCCTGCTGGCCGCGGTGCAGCGTCCCATCAATGTGCCGTGTATCCAGAAGCCCGTGCCGCGACCCGGATGGAAAGAGATACCCACCTGGTTCCTCATCGCAGAAGAAGACCGCATGATCAACCCTGACACCCAACGGTTCATGGCTGAGCGCATCGGCGCCCGCACTCACACCCACACGGTGGACCACGCACCACTGATCAGCCGCCCGGAAGTCGTCACGGCGATCCTGTCCGAGGCGGTCCAGAGCGTCGCGACGACTTAACCTATTTGCCAGAGCGGACCCGCTTTACTGCACCGTCGCGTTCGCCGTATACGTGCACACCGGTTTGGGGTCTTTGCCCATGAAGCTGGCGTACGTGACGGATATCGTCGTCGTCCCAGCTTTCAGAGCCGTGAACGTCCACACCTCGGTGCCAGGCGCTCCGAGGTAGTCGGCAGTCGGCTTCACGAAGTCGTGACCGGTTTGCTGCACGACGGTGGAGTCGCCGATCTTCGCGTTAGGCGTCCACCGGTACGGGGTGGTGAAATTCGAGCCCAACTTCACCGTGAGGGTGTGGCCGACAGGCAGGGTGACGTTCTGAGTGATCGCGCTCTGCTTCAGCACATCGTCCATGGGGACCTGCAGGGTGTGGAACGTCGGCGGGTCCCTGGATTCAAAGTGGCAGCCCAGGGCCGTCGCTGAAACGAGGATCGCGACGGTCACCACGAGCCTGATCTTCACGAGCGCCATTTGTTTCATTATGGCTCAGCGCAATATCGTCCAGGTCAGCATTTGGACACGAGTGACGCAGCTGACGCTGTCGCCAGCGCGAGTTCTCCACGCGGACACTGTTTGCTGTCGGGACTACATCTGCTGCCGCGACGGCACACAGGTTCGCTCAAAGCGATATCGCATGGGCTACGGCTTCTGAAATTCACATGTTGACGTTTCGATGGTCCTGACGTGGCGATTGCGGCTGCTGAGCATCAGCACCGCCCAAACTCGACCGCACGAAGATTGACCAGGTCCGGCAGGATGGGCTCGTGTTTGCGCTTGTCGTCATCGTTGCTCTGGTCAACACCGTCATCTTGGGGACGATCCTGGGCCGCCGCTATCGCGTGGGTCCCCCGGTTTTGCTCATCTTGCTCGGCGCCCTGCTGGGCCTGATTCCGCAATTCGGCGGTATTCGCATCGACGGCGAGATCGTGCTGTTGCTGTTCCTGCCCGCGATCCTTTATTGGGAGGGCATGAACACCAGCTTCCGCGAGATCCGCGCGAACGCACGCGTCATCGTCTTTCTCAGTATCGGCCTGGTGATTGCCACCTCGGTGGCGGTGTCGTGGACGGCCCGGGCATTCGGTATGGAATCGCACGCGGCGGCGGTCCTCGGTGCTGTGCTGTCGCCCACCGACGCCGCCGCCGTGGCCGGCCTCGCGAAAAAGTTGCCGCGCCGCTCGCTTACCGTGCTGCGCGCCGAGAGCATCATCAACGACGGCACCGCGCTTGTGCTGTTCGCAGTCAGCGTCTCGGTCGCGGTCGGCGGCCACCCGGTCAGCCCGGCCGCTCTGACCGGCCGTTTTATCGGTTCCTACCTCGGCGGCATTGCCGCAGGACTGCTGGTCGGCGCGCTGGTGGTTCTGCTGCGCCGCAGGGTCGACGCGCCGCTGGAGGAAGGAGCGCTGAGTATGGTGACGCCGTTCGCGGCGTTCTTGCTCGCTCAAAGCTTCGACTGCAGCGGCGTGGTCGCAGTCCTGATGTCCGCATTCATGCTCACATACTTCGGTCCGAAGGTGATCCGCGCTCGTTCCCGGCTTGTGTCGTTTGCCTTCTGGGACATCACGACATTTCTGCTCAACGGCTCGTTGTGGGTGTTCGTGGGAGTCCAAATCCCTGGTGCCGTGCGGGGTATCTATCACGTCGACGGGGGACTTCGCCACGCCGTGATCATGGCTCTCGCCGTCACCGGTGTCGTCGTCGTTTCCCGGTTTTTCTGGGGAGAAGCCACCACCGCGGTCCTTCGCCTGGTAGACCGTCGCGAGGTACAGCGCAACCGTCGCGTCAGCTGGCGTCAGCGCATGGTTACCGCGTACGCAGGATTCCGCGGCGCGGTATCGCTCGCTGCAGCGTTGGCCATTCCCTTGACCACCCATAGCGGCGAGCCGTTCCCCGACCGGAGCCTGATCATCTTCATCGTGGTCGTCGTCATTCTCCTGACCGTCATAGTCCAAGGGACCACCCTGCCCGCCGTCGTCCGCTGGTCTCGGATGCCCGACGACAGCGCCCACGAGGAGGAACTGCAACTGGCTCGCACTCGGGGTAGTCAGGCCGCCCTTGACGCCCTGCCATCGGTCGCCAGTGCCCTCGGTGTCGGCCCGGAGCTGCTGCGCCGAATCCAGCGGGAATACGAAGAACACGCCAGGTTCATCCTGGCGAACAACGACGGTTCGGGCGACGACGACCTGGCCGAGCGCAAGGATCTGGTGCGGCGGGTGCGTCTTGGCGTGCTCGACTACAAGCGCCAGGAAATCACCACGCTGCGGAACCAAAATCTCATCGACGACATCGTCCTGCGCGAGTTGCAGGCGGAGATGGACCTCGAGGAAGTGCAACTGCTCGACCCGGCGGACGCAGACTAACCACCGCCGCGAACCTTCCCAACGGGCAATTTTGCCTGCCGTGCACATTTTGGAGTATGGTGGGCGCTATGACGGGACTGCGCGAACGCAAGAAAGCCGACACCAGGCGTGCGCTCAGCGACGCCGCGTTGGATCTGGCGTTCGAGCGCGGGCTGGAGAACGTGACGCGCGAGGACATCGCCAACCAGGTCGGGGTCTCGTTGCGCACGTTCAACAACTACTTCAACGGCAAGTTCGAGGCGCTGGGCTACCGGCAGGCAGAACGCATGCGTCGCGGCGTCGCCCTGCTGCGCCAGCGCCCCGCCGACGAGCCGCTGTGGACGTCGATCAGCCACGTCGTGCTGGAGACCCTGCAAGCCGATTTCGGCGATGTGCGCGATGACGAGAATTGGGTGCCCAGCCGCCAAGAGCTCGCCGAGGTTCGCAAACTGCTGATGAACCCGCAGGTCCGAAACGCGGTTCCGAACCAGCTGATCGACGAATGGATTGCCGCCGTCGCCGAACGGACCGGCACCAACCCCGACCGCGATTTGTACCCGCGGCTGGTTGTCGCTGTAGTTCGCGCCATCGGCGATGCCGCCGCGGAGGCCTACGTGCGGGCCGAGCCGCCGGTTGCGATTACCGAACTGATCCGCGCGGGCTTTGCCGCCGTCAGCGCGGGCATGCCCGAACCCAACCGAAAGGACTTGGCGTGATGACTTTCCCACAAGCGAATTTCCAACAAGCCTCAGAACGCGTTGATGTCGTCATCTCCGGCGCCGGGCCCAACGGGCTGATGCTGGCGTGTGAGCTCGCACTGGCCGGCATCAGGCCTGTCGTGCTGGACGCCTTGCCCGGGCCCAGCCCCGAGCCAAAGGCCAACGGCCTTGTTGGGCAAGTGGTTCGGATGTTGGACATGCGTGGCCTGTATCAGGCGTTCACCGGCGCCGACGGTCCACCACAACCCAGTTACGGATGGACATTCGCGGCTATGCCGCTGAACTTCTTCGACGTTCCCGACAACCCGATGTACGCGCTGCTCATGCCGCAACCCCGATTGGTGCGGTTGCTGGAGAAGCGGGCGCGCGATCTCGGAGTCGACGTGCGCTGGGCGCATGAACTCAGCGGCGTGCAGCCGGGACCGGAATCCGTTGCACTGACGGTGTCTTCGCCGGAGCGCGATTACCACATGGCTGCCGGATATCTGGTGGGCGCCGACGGCGGACGCAGCTTAGTCCGCAAGACGCTGGGCATCGACTTTCCCGGCGCCACGTCAGACGTCGTCGGCCGGCTTGCCCACGTGCACATCCCCGACGAACTCCGCCGCCCCGACGGCAGCGTCCATATTCCAGGATTCGGTCAGCTTCCCTTCCGGCACAGCAGGTTCGAGCGCGGCGGATTGATCTTCGCCGAGTTCGAACCCGGCCGATCGCTACTCGGCACCATCGAATTCCAGCCGCCCGTCGAGGAAATACCGATGAGCCTGGCCGAACTGCGTGAAAGCGCGCGCCGCGTGCTCGGCGTCGATTTTCCGTTCGAAGAGCCCAAGGGCCCCGGGCCGCATACTCTTCGCCGGATCAACGGGCAGAACACCCGCCAGGCGGAGCATTACCGCGACGGTCGAGTTCTGCTGCTGGGCGATGCCGCCCATGTGCACAGCCCGATGGGTGGCCCCGGTCTGAACCTGGGCCTGCAGGACACCTTCAATCTGGGCTGGAAATTGGCGGCCCAGATCAACGGCTGGGCGCCCGCCGGATTGCTCGACACCTACGAATCCGAGCGTTACCCCGTGGGCCGGCGAGTCATGATGCAGTCGCTCTCGCAGACCGCGCTCATGGCTCCGGGGCCCGAGGTCTCCGCGCTGCGCACACTGATGGGCGAGCTGTTCACCCTTCCTGACGTCGGCAAGCACATGGCAGGACTGCTGGCCGGCTCCGATGTGGGCTACGACGTCGGTGACCACCACCCGCTGTCGGGTCGGCTGATGCCGGTGCTGACCACCGAGGGCGGCCGCCGGGTCGACGAACTGCTGCACGACGCGCGTCCGGTCCTGCTCGACCTCGGCGGCGGCGTCGCGGATGCGGCGCGCGGGTGGATTGATCGTGTCGACATCGTGAACGCGACCATCGCGAATCCGCCGGCAGCGGCGCTGCTGATCCGGCCCGACGGTTATGTCGCCTGGGCGGCAGACACTTTCGGGTCGGCGGACCAACCGGGCCTGCGCGCCGCGCTGCAGCGCTGGTTCGGCCCCGAGTCGAGCGGAGAGCAGCGCTAGCGGCACACTGGCTACATGATTGCCACCAATCCCGCCGCCCCCGTGCGCAGCGCGCAAAAGGTCGTCGACGTGCTGTCCGCCCAAGGTGTCCAATACATCTTCGGGGTGCCCGGCGCGAAGATCGATGCCGTGTACGACGCTCTCGTCGACGGCGGCCCGCAGCTGGTGGTGTGTCGCCACGAGCAGAACGCGGCGTTCATTGCAGGGGCGATCGGTCGCCTCACCGGTCGTCCGGGGGTCGTGCTCGTGACGTCGGGTCCCGGCACCACCAATCTGGCCACCGGCCTGCTGACCGCCAACACCGAACAAGATCCGGTGGTCGCGCTGTGCGGCGCGGTGAGCCGCAAGGACCGGCTCAAGCGCACCCATCAGTCAATGGACGCCGCCGCGGTGCTCAGAACGGTCACCAAGTACACCGGAGAAGTCAACGACCCCGACAACGTCGCCGAGACCATCGTCAGCGCATTCCGTGCCGCGGTCAGCGAGCCCCGGGGAGCGGCCGCCGTGGTGCTGCCCGCCGACGTTCTGTCCGCAGCCACCACAGCGGGTATCACGGCCCGAATGCCGATCCCGCCGTTGGCGCCGGCCCCGATGGCGGCCATCACCCAGGCAAGCCAGCTGATCCGCGCCGCGCAGCGCCCGGCGCTGCTGGTCGGAATCCGCGGCGCCGACCCCGCCAGCTGCCAGGCATTGCGCACCCTGGTCGCTGCGACAGGGCTACCCGTCGTGGAAACCTTTCAGGCCGCCGGCGTGGTGTCCCGCGCGTTGGAGGACCACTTCTTAGGCCGGGTGGGCCTCTTCTGTAACCAGCCCGGCGATGTCATCGTCGGCCACGCCGACGTCTTGATCGCGATCGGATACGACGCCGTCGAGTACGACCCGGTGCTGTGGAACAACGACGCCGGGCGCACCATCGTGCACATCGACTCGATGCCCGCCGAAATCGACAACAATTATCAGCCAACCCTGGAGCTACGCGGCGACGTCGCGACCACGCTCACGGCGTTGACCGAAGGCCTGGCCGGCCTCACCCTCTCGACCAACTATCAGGCCGAGATCGCCACACAGCAAAATGCATTGGCCAACATAGACATCGCCGCACAGAATCATGATCCAGACGGCCCCGGGCTGGACCCGGTCGCTGTCGTGCTGAGGCTGCGTGAGGAACTCGACGATGACGCCACCATCGCCTGCGATGTCGGCTCGGTGTACATCTATATGGCCCGCCACTTCCGGGTCTACGAACCCAGACGGCTGCTGTTTTCCAACGGCCAGCAAACCCTGGGCGTCGCCCTGCCCTGGGCAATGGCCGCCTGCCTGGTGCGGCCCGGTACCCCCGTTGTGTCCATCTCCGGAGACGGTGGATTCCTTTTCTCCGCACAAGAACTCGAGACCGCGACCCGTCTGGGTTTGACATTCACCCACATCATCCTCCGTGACAACAGCTATGACATGGTGGCCTTCCAGGAGGTCCTCAAGTACGGACGCAAATCCGGCGTGCAACTCGGCGACTACGACATCGTCTCTTACGCAGCCGCATTCGGTGCCCGCGGTTACCGGGTGAAGACCTTGGACGAATTCGGCACCACCTTGCGCCAAGCGCTGGCCGAGGACGGGCCCTCTCTGATTGATGTCCCCGTCGACTACAGCCGCAACATCGAATTGGCCGCACACCTGCACGAAGACTCATTCGAATAGCCGGGAAGGCGCCCCAACCATGACCAACGGTCCGTATGAACATTTCCGCCATTGGGCTGCAACGCTTCTCGCGCACCAGCATATCGCTGGCCATGACGCCGAGGTGTACCAGTTCTCGACCATCAGCGCTCTCCTGGAAGGCGTCTACGACGGCGACGCGACCATCGCCGAAATCCTGCGGCACGGCGACTTCGGTTTGGGCACCTTCAACCACCTCGACGGCGAGATGGTCATCCTCGACGGCGTTTGCTACCGGTTGCGTTCCGACGGCAGCGCCACCCGGGCAGCACTGACCGATCGCACCCCTTTCGCCGCGGTCACGCGATTCCACAGCGACTTCGAAATCGCGATCCAAACGCGCACCGACGGTGCCGATGTGACCGGGGCGATCGACCGCCAGATCAAAAGCTCCAACCTGATCTACGCGATTCAGATCACCGGGCGTTTCGCCGAACTGCACACCCGCACAGTGATGGCGCAAGAACCGCCCTATCCCCCGCTGACGCAAGCGACTGAAGGGCAAGCCGAAACCCGATTCGCCGATGTGACCGGCGTGCTTGTCGGCTTCCGCACCCCCGACTTCGAACAGGGCATCTCCGTCGCGGGATACCACCTGCACTTCCTCAACAGTGACCGCACTGCTGGGGGCCATGTGCTCAACTTCAGCCTCGACCGTGGTCAGGTCGCGGTCAGCGGAGCTTCACAGCTGCACCTGAGTCTGCCCACCTCCGGCGCGTTCCTCGGTGCACAGCTGTCCGGACCTGACCTCGCCGAGCGGATCAGCAAAGCCGAAGGCCCCAAACCTTAATGGCGCCGAGCGTCGGTGTGTTGTCGCCCAACTCACCAAATTGCGACATCTAGTCGACGCTGGGCGACGAATTCACGGAGTATTCAGGTGCGCGTCGAGTCCATATCGTTGAGTGCACACGAGCGCCGCGTGTTCTCACGGTATGCGTGTTGTACAGGTCGCCAACTTCTACGGTCCTCGCTCCGGCGGCCTTCGCACCGCGGTGGACCGGCTGGGCGCGGAATACTGCGCCACCGGGCACGAAGTGTTCTTGATTGTCCCCGGCCCGAGCGCCGAGCGTACCCAGCTGCCCACGGGTGTGGTGCGAATAACCTTGCCCGCCAGGTTGATTCCGTTCACCGACGGCTACCGTGCGGTAATGCCCGGACCCGTCAAGGCATTGTTGGCGGCACTGAAACCCAATGCCTTGGAGGTCTCGGACCGGCTGACATTGCGGTCACTGGGCCGCTGGGGCCGCGAATACGGGGCCACGACGGTGATGATCTCCCACGAGCGCCTGGATCGCCTTGTCGGCCAAATACTTCCGCGTCGTCCTGCACAGAAGTTCGCCGACTTCGCCAATACGCGCACCGCGGCTGACTATGACACCGTGGTGTGCACCACCAGCTTCGCGCGCGAAGAGTTCGACCGTATCGGCGCGACGAATACCGTCACCGTGCCGCTGGGCGTGGACCTGCAGACCTTTCATCCCCGCCGGCACTCAGCCCTGGTGCGCCAGCGTTGGGCCACGCCGAAGCAGATCCTGCTGGTGCACTGCGGCCGGCTGTCGGTGGAAAAGCGGGCCGACCGCAGCATCGACGCGGTCGCCGCGTTGTGCGACGCCGGCATCGACGCTCGACTGGTCGTCGTGGGCGAAGGCCCGTTACGGGCCAAGCTGCAACGACAGGCCGCCCGGCTTCCAATCGACTTCACCGGTTTCATCTCCTGTCGGCACACTGTCGCCGGACTACTGGCCTCGGCCGACGTTACGCTGGCACCCGGGCCGCACGAGACATTCGGGCTGGCCGCCCTGGAATCGCTGGCGTGCGGAACACCGGCCGTGGTGTCGCGCACGTCGGCGCTTACCGAGATCATCACCCCGGACAGCGGCGCCCTGGCGGACAACGACCCGGCAGCCATGGCGAAAGCGGTCAGCTCAATCGTCAGCCGCCCCGAGTTTCACCGCCGCAGCTCCGCGAGGCGTCGGGCCGAGAACTTCACCTGGCAACGGGCCGCAGCCGGCATGCTGGCCAGTTTGGAGTGCACCGGGCTGGGCCCGCGCGGCGATTCCGAACACACGGCATAGTTCTTGATTAATAATTGTTAGTTGTTCTCGATCAAGACTTCCGCGGCTGCCCGAGTGCCGAGCGTTTAGGACGCGACCTTGACCGGCACAGACGCCGTTACCCGTCGCCCCTTGGTGGGCTGGGTGCGTGCTTGGCCGGGCAGTAATCGGCGGTGGCAGCGCCGATGAAAATCGCGGCTTGGTCCGGGGTCAGTTTGGCCGATCCCGTCAGTTGGTCCACCTCATCCTTCTGGGTGTAGCCCCCTTCGAGATCTGAGCACATCGTGCGCGCCATGCTCACGGCCTGGGCCGGCGTCCCCAGGTGGATGCCGTGCGACGCCAAGTAGTTGGCGAAGTCCGCGTCCGTCTCGTCGGCGCGCGCGACGCCTGCGGGCACGAGCATGATCGCGAGTAGCACGCCGAGGGTGTACGCATAAATCTTCTTTGTCATATTCCTCACCACATTTTGAAGCTTCACCATCAAGCTCGGATCAACACGAGGGTCCGAGGTTACGCGTCGAAAGGACCCACTGGATGTATTCATAATCGCGCGCGGGCGGCTCGGTGGTCAATAGCAAGCTAGCAGGGCGGCCGCCGGAATTTGAAGTTCAATCCGCAGTTCACTTTTAGTTCCGATTGAGTTTAATTTCGGTCGCGTAGCTAGACGTAAGTCGGACCCGGCCCGCGAACGTGACGGCAAAGTCACGCTCGAGGTCGAGCGTGACTGTAGCGTCACGTTCGCGGTCGCGCAGCTAG
>Ga0209693_10000102_pt1 | contig 32111 bp, 32 predicted proteins | sample HubBroMetageWRM3_FD_188345 | JGI IMG/M metagenome (GOLD analysis project Ga0209693, IMG submission 188345) | Warmed soil microbial communities from the Hubbard Brook experimental Forest, New Hampshire - Hubbard Brook CCASE Soil Metagenome WRM 3... | ecosystem: Environmental > Terrestrial > Soil... | reverse complement strand
CCATTTCTACTAACAGCGGGACGGCTAGCTCGTGAACTTTTTCCATTTGCTCGCGGACCAGAGACTGCATGGTTTCCACTTCTTTTTCCGGGACTTCGAAGACTAGTTCGTCGTGGACTTGAAGAGTCATTCTGGATTTCAACTCTTGTTCTTGCAGAATCGCATCGATCCGGATCATTGCTATTTTGATTAAGTCTGCCGCTGTGCCTTGGAGCGGAGTGTTTACTGCGGTGCGTTCGGCGAAGCCGCGTTGGGTGAAATTTTTGCTGTTGATGTCGGGGATGGGCCGGATGCGGCCGTGGAGGGTTTTTACTTTCAGGTCGCGGCGGGCTTCTTCTAAGGTTTTGTCGATGAAGGCCCGGACGCCTTTGTATTTTTCGAAATAGTTGGCGATGAATTGTTTTGCTTCGGCGGTTTCTATGCCTAGATTTTGCGAGAGGCCAAAGGCGGAGAGGCCGTAGACTATGCCGAAATTTACTACCTTGGCCTGGCGGCGGTGGTCCGGTGTGACCATTAGCGGCGGGACTCCGAAGACTTGGGAGGCGGTCAGCGTGTGGATGTCGTCGCCGCGGCGGAAAGCTTCGACGAGGAGCGGGTCGTGGGAAAAATGGGCCAGGAGGCGTAGCTCGATCTGCGAATAGTCGGCGGTTAGTAAGACGTGGCCGGGTTCGGCGATGAAGGCGGCGCGGATGCCGCGGCCTAGTTCGGTGCGGATGGGGATGTTCTGGAGATTCGGATTGGCGGAGGAAAGTCGTCCTGTTGCCGTGCCTGCTTGATAGAAGGTGGTGTGCAGGCGTCCTGTGGCAGCGTTGATTAACGCCGGCAGAGTGTCGACGTATGTGGATTTCAGCTTGGTTAGCTGGCGGTAGTCGAGAACTTTTCTAGCGATGGGATGTTCTTCCGCCAAGGCTTCGAGGACATCGACAGCGGTCGATGTAACGCGTCCTCGGCCGTACTTTACTGGTTTCGGAAGGTTCAGGCGATTGAAGAGTACGTCTGCTAGTTGCTTAGGAGAGCTGATATTGAATTCGGTTCCGGCAAGCTCGTGGATTTCTTTCGCTTTGGCGGTGATCTCGCGTTCGAGTTCGGTCGACATTTTCGATAGCGCGGCGGTGTCGATTTTTACTCCGGCCTGCTCCATGCGGGCTAGAACCGGGACTAGCGGGAGATCTATTTCTTCGTAGAGCTTTGTAAGTCCTGCCTGTTTGACATCTTCGTGCAGAGCGGTTGTCAGCCTTCCGGTTACGTCGGCGGCTTCGGCCAGATCGTTATTGGTTTGGAGCTGGCTTAGCTTGAGATTGAAGCGGCGGAGAGCCACGTCGGCGAGGCGATGCGAGGAATAGGTGGGATCGAGCAGGTAGGAGTAGAGCATGGGATCGTGCTCGACGCCTTGCAGGCTGATGCCCAGGGGAGCTAGCGCGTGAATTGCAGCTTTGTAGTCGTGGATCGCTTTGGGCGTGCGGTCGGTGAGGATGGTTCGTAGCTTCGCTGCCGTGCTGGTGGAGTCCAGCTTCACAATTATGGCCGAACCTGCCGCTCCGGAGATTGCCGCGTGGCGGGCGGCGGGCTCGGCGGCAGGTGCAGGAGATTGGTCGTCGGTGAGGGCGAGCATCCCTGAGTGCGGGACTTCGTCGATGGCTTCTTCCTCGCTTTCTGGAAGTGGTTCTGTTTGCTCGGACTCAACTGCAACTGCGAGTGCGCCTTCCGGCGCGATGGAGTTCAGGGCGCTCTCTACATCCGCGGCGGATTGGGCTTCGCTGTAATGGGATTCGGTGACCTGGACATCCGGGAGCAGATCTTTCAATAGCGAAGTGAATTCGAGTTCGTTAAAAAGTTGGCGGAGGAGATCGAGATCGGGCTGGCCGGCGCGCATGGTTTCTACATTCAAGTCGACGGGGACGTTGGTGTCGATGGTGGCCATACTTTTGCTGAAGAGGATGATGTCGCGATTGTTCTGGAGGGATTCGCGGTAGGTTTTCTTTTCTACTTCGTTGGCGCGATCGAGTGCCTGCTCGACGGTGCCGAAGCGCTTGATGATTTCTACCGAGCCTTTGTCGCCGATGCCGGGGGCTCCGGGGATATTGTCGACCGAGTCTCCGCGAAGAGCCATGATGTCGATTACGCGCTCGGGAGGGACTCCTAGAATTTCTTCGACCTTGGCGGCGTCGCAGATGAGATTGTCTTTGGGCGGGTTCAGGATGTGAACGTCTTCGTTGACTAGTTGCATCATGTCTTTGTCGCTGGAGACTACGTAGACGGGATGCTTTGCAGCAGCGGCTTTGCGGGCCAGAGTGCCGATTACGTCGTCGGCTTCGAAGCCAGCCAGTTCGAGGATGGGGATGCGGTAGGCTTCGAGGGCGCGGCGGATGTAGGGGATTTGTTGGGCAAGATCTTCCGGCATGGCAGCGCGGTTGGCTTTGTAGCCCTTGTATTCGACTTCAGTGAAAGTTTGAGTCTTGATGTCGAACTTGCGAATGGTGGTGATGGCTTCGGCTTGGGTATCGCGAAAAGTCTTGGCGGCTACGTCGAAGACTGCGGCCAGGTAGTTAGGGGAGAAATCGTCGCGCAGTTTGCGCAGCATGTTGACGAAGACGTAGACGGCGGCGGTGGGAAGTCCGGCTTTGGTGGACATGGAACGCTGGCGAGCCATGGCGTGATAGGCGCGGAAGATGAACGACATGGTGTCGATTAAGAAGATGCGGTCTTCGGCGGCTGGCGCCGGCGTGGAGTCAGGTTGCGGAGATTTTGTTCGCGGGGGCAAGCCAGTAGTTTAGCAGCCGGGGTGGGTGCGGAAGGCCGTCATCTGAGGCGCTGCCAGACGCCTCGCTGCGCTCGGCTGGACGGGCGAAGGCGCCCGTCCCCACACGACCTCGTCCCCACATTCGGCCGTCACCGCATTAGCGGGCTTGCTAGAAATCTACGCGGAAGTTGGCTTGTACTACTTTTTTTCCTGCCCGGCTGGAGCTATTGCGGAAGACCAAGTAGTACCGCACTGGCTGGTTGAGAGTGGCGGGAAGGCCAAGGCTCACATCCTGATCATGGGACGAGTCGACCGAATAAACCACGTCGGCGGGATTGCCATTAAGAAAATCTGCGTACTGCTGCTCATTAATCAGGAGAAGGTCGACGTCCCCGTTTTCGTCGCCGGGTTGCGCTCCGGAATTTTTCGCGGACGAGTGATAGGTTCCATGCAGTTGGGGGCTGGCAGCGTGAGGCGGAACTTCGAAGACAAACTTTGCAGTGGAAGTGACGGCAAACGTCTTGTTCACGATGGTGGTGCTGGTGCCTACGGGTGAGGGAGCAACGTGATCGCTGGGATGCGCCTTCCACGGCCGCGCCGGCTCTTCCTTGACTTCTGTTTCAGTGGTCTGGGGCGTGGTGGCCGTCTCCATCAAGGCCTGGAGCGGGCTCACCATCGTAGTCAGCGGAGCCTGATCTGGAGCTGCGGGTTTGGGTACCGCAGCGGACAACTTTTCGGCGGTCCACGCCTTGAGCTGAGGGGGGTGGTTCTGGTAATAGACGCAGGCCGCCACCAAAGCAACGCCGACCAGCATCCATGAAACGATCCTATGCATACTCCCCGAGCCCCACTCAATAAATACCGCCGGGGGAGCCTGGTGACCAAGAGTTTCTTAGCTGCGGAAGTTACCTTGGTTTTCCGTATTCGGTGGTGTAGTGGAGCTGAATTTCGCCGCAGGTGCCCTGCTCGGCGGAGTAGACGACGCAGGTGTCGAAAGGGCGGGAATAGACGTGCAGACTGACGGCGCGTTGATTGAATTCGCGGGGATTGAGGACGCGATGCACAGGCGCAAGCGGATCGACGGCGCAGGGGTGGGACACATTCATCTCGACCGTGTCGGTGGGCTTGATGGTGGATTTGCCTTTGGCTAGATCCTGATGAACCACATGGAAATTCTCTACCAGCAAGCGGCCGATGGGGACAGCCATCCAGCAGTTCTGGTCGCGGTGGTTGTGGACGGAGCTAGCCTGGCCGATCTCCCAGCAGACAGCGATTAGTTCGTAGAGCGGATTTTTGTCGATCAGGTTGCGGGTGTAGTGCTGGCGATCCCAGGTCAGATAGGGGGTCAGCGAGTCGGGGCTGAGCGGGGTGTCTTGGAGGAATCTGCGGAGTTGCTCGGTTTCGTCGAACGCGGCCTCGGGGAACTTGCGGAGTTGGGCTACGAAATCCTGGATTGGGACTTGGTTTACTGCGGTGGCCATGGGCTGCTCCCGAAGAAGTATAACGCAGCTGAGGTTGGGCTAACGGCTCGAAAACCTTTAACACAGGGGTCACAGGGGAACACAGGGTAGGGCAACATCATTCTATGAACATGCAATCGCCGTAGGAGTAGAAGCGGTAGCGCTCGGCGACTGCGTGTTCATAGGCTGCCAGGACATTTTCGCGTCCGCCGAAGGCGCTTACCAGCATGAGCAACGTGGATTGCGGCAGGTGGAAGTTCGTCAGCATCGCCTTAACGACTTTGAATTCGAAACCTTTTTCGGGATCTGGGTAAATGAAAAGGTCGGCTGCTGCCGGGCCGGCGGCGATTGTTCCTGCGCCTACTCGAATGGAATGTTCGAGCGTGCGAACGGTTGTGGTGCCGACTGCGATTATGCGGCGGCCGGTGCGGAGCGCGAGATTGATGGCCGAAGCGGCGCTGGCGGGGATGGAATAGGGTTCGGAGTGGAGTTTGTGATCTTCGACGCGATCGACGCGGACCGGCTGAAAAGTTCCCAGGCCGACGTGCAGCGTTATCTCGGCAGTCTCGATGCCGCGCTGATGGATCCGGTCGAGAATCTCCGGGGTGAAATGGAGGCCGGCTGTGGGCGCGGCTACTGATCCGCGCTGCTGGGCATAGACGGTTTGATAGCGCTCGCGATCGCGGAAAGAATCTGGGCGCGCGATGTAGGGTGGGAGTGGGATGTGGCCGATGCGATCGAGAGTGGCGAAGAAATCATCGTTATTCTTTAGCTGAAAGCGGAGGTGGCGCTCGCCGAACTCGGCGCGCGTCAGGACCTCGGCCTGGAGTTCATCTTGATCGCCGAAGAAGAGGCGCTCGCCGACTCCGATTTTGCGGCCGGGTCGAACGAGGCACTCCCAATCGTTTGGGTCGGTTGTGAGTTGGCGAGTGAGAAGGACTTCGATGCGGCCGTGGGCGCCTTCGCGGCGGCCGTAAAGCCGGGCCGGAAAGACGCGGGTGTTGTTGAAGACGACGAGATCGCCGGGTTGCAGAAGGTCGGGGAATTCGCGGAACAGGCGATCGGAATAGCGGCCGCTGGTACGCTGCAGATGCAGCATACGCGATCCGTCGCGGGCGGCGAGGGGTTGCTGGGCGATGAGTTCGTCGGGAAGGTGAAAGTGGAAATCGGAAACCCGCACGGTGTCAGATTATAAGTGGGAATGGGGGCGGAGATTGGAGGCTGGCGTGGTACGCAAACTAAAGCGGTTTATCGCCTATTCCATTGGCAATTTGTTTGTCTGTTTTCGTAAATTTGTTTGTCTGTTCGGGCCAAGTGCGGTAGTATGCGGGGGCTGAAGCTTTAGCCGCTTTTTCGTCGCTCCCCCGAGAGTGTATTTCCATGTCCGCTGAACGGAAACACAGGGAAGAAATTGTCCGCTACGGGCGGATGCTGCACGAGCGCGGGTTCGTGGCGGCGATGGACGGGAATCTGTCGGTCCGGCTGGACCGTAACAGGATTCTGGTGACCCCCACCTGTGTGAGCAAAGGGGCAATGCGCGCCCGGGACATGGTGATTGTGGACCTGGAAGGCAGGCGGGTGGCGGGACGGCGGAATGTGACCAGCGAGATTGGGATGCACTTGCTGGTGTACCGGACGCGGCCTGACATTCAGGCGATTGTGCATGCGCATCCGCCGACCGCGACGGGATTTGCCGCGGCGGGCATGGCGCTGACCGAGCCGCTGGTTTGTGAAGTGGTGATGGGATTGGGATGCATTCCGCTGGCGCGCTACGGCACACCGGGGACTTCGGAACTGGCGAAGACGCTGGAGCCATACGTTCCGCACTACGACGCCATTCTGATGTCGAATCACGGCGTGGTGACCTACGGGGATACGATCGAACACGCCTATATGAAGATGGAGACCGTGGAACACTTTGCGCAGATTGCGCTGGTCACGCACCTGCTGGGGCGGCAGCAACCGCTAAGCGGGGTTGACATCGAGAAGCTGATGCTGGCGCGGACGAAATATTTCGGCGGGAAGATGACTGCATCGATGATGCCGATGGCGATCGTGAGAGAGCCAGAAAAAGTTAGTTGAGCGGATCTGGTCTCGCTGTCTACTGGTCTATCTCAAAGCAAAATCCTGAGCTTGCGGCAGTGTGAAGAATGTGCCTTGCTGCGCTCGGCTGGACGGGCGAAGACGCCCGTCCCCACATGAGCCCATCCCCACACCAGCCTGTCCGCACACATCCCCGCACATTCCTGATTCCTGACTTCTTCTGATTTATTCCCCTCCTATGCGGAAGCGGAAGCCGGCGCGGAAGTTTACTGGCAACGCGGGATAGCCGAGGACTTCGTTGTAGCGGCGATCGAGGGCGTTTTCGATATTTGCGTAGGCGGTGACGCGGTGGTTGATGGAATACCATCCCCCGAGATCGGCGCGGACGTAGCCGGCGGCGTGGTCGATGTTGAAGCCGTCGAAATCGGAATCGGCGCGCGGACCTACGAAACTTCCGCTTAAGTTTCCACCCCATCGGGTTCCGAGATAACTGAGCAGGGTGGTTGCCGAATGCTTGGGGCGGCGCAGCAAGGGATCTCCCGGGGCATAGGGAAAGCTGCAAGGATTTGCCGGCGTGCATGCCGGATTTTCAAGAATTTGGGTCGAGGTATAGGTGTAAGCCGTGATTAGCAACAACCTTGGGTGAATCCTGCCCTGCAGCTCAACTTCGGCTCCCTGAGCGAAAGACTGCTCCAGGTTGAAGAATTGGTACGCGCCCGAGGAGGTGGGCACAGCCTCAATCTGATCGTGGAAAAGATTGTTGAAGTAGGTTGCGTTCAGAGCCCAGCGGCCGGCAAACAGTTTCTGCTCGAAGCCAGCTTCAAAGGATCGAGTGCGCGCCGGCAAAAGGGCACGGTTTGAGGTGTAGTCGTAGGCAATTTCGCCAAAAGCTTGGTAGAGCGCGGGCTCCATGTAGCCGACGGCGTAGGAAAAACGGAGGCGCGTTCCCGAAAACAGTTCTCCGCCGCGCAGCGCGAGCAGAGTGAGCGCCACCCGGGGCACGCCGATGTTACCGTAGGCGCTGCTGTGTACGAAACGCCCGCCGGCAATCGCTGAGAGCCTGCCCAGTATTAATTGTTGTTGCAGGTATGCGTCCTGATCGAGGCGCTGGCCGGAAGCGGGAGGCGGGGAATTCTGGTCGCTCACGACGCCATTTTCGCTTTCGACGCGATAGCCGAAGGTGCTGTGGGTCCAGCTCCGTTCCGAGTAGTCACCCTGATATTCGGAACCAACGTGGTTGATGCGGGTGTTGTAGAGATCCGCGTAGTTGTCGTAGCTGTCGGCGGGAGGGTTGAGGTTTGAATCAGTGTAACGATAGAGGGAGTCGAAAACGGTGAAGCGATGCTGCCACCCCGAAGGGGCGGCCACGGTAAGCTCCACGCTTCCGAGAGTATTATTCAGATGCGCGGATTCGCTGGAATCGGGAACGAGAAGCGGATCGCCATTGAAATTCCACTCTCCGGGCAAGCCGGTATAGCTGTTGGAGTGGCGGCCGCGCAGGCGCAGTGTGACTTTGTCGGTGATCGCCAGGCCAAGGTTTGCGCCCTCGAGCGAATCCGAGTACGCGTCGTTCACGCCCAGCCCGGTGCTGTTGAATTGATCTCCGAACAGGTTGTAGTCGAAGCGTCGGTTGGCGCCGGCCAGAGACGTGTAGCCGTTGGCCGTTCCGAAATTCCCACCGTCGGCGCCGAAACGAAGTTCTGGCGTGCGAGTGCTTCCGGTGCGCGTCCACACCTGCACGACGCTGGTCATGGCATCGGAACCGTACAAGGTGCTCTGCGTCCCCCGCAGAAATTCGATGCGATCGGCTTCGGTCAGGGGCAGAGTTCCGAAGTCAAAGGTCTCACCTGGGTTGTCGACGGTGACGCCGTCGACGATCACCTTGTTGTATGTGGACTCACCGCCACGCACGAACAGGGACGATAGGCCTCCGCGCTGGCCTGCGGTGTTGATGACAGCACCGGGGAGAAAGCGGACGGCATCGTCGGCGGCGATGGGCTGCATGGTTTCGAGTTGTGCGCTCTCGAGAGTGGAGATGCTGGCGCCGGATTCTTCGGCTGGTAGCGGCGTTCTGGTTGCAGTGACGACTACGGTTTCTGATGCCGTAGCGAGGTGCAGTTGGATCGTGATGGCATCAGATTTGGCCGTGACGTCCTGGGTCTGCGCGGCGAAGCCCGGAGCCAGGATTTTAATCCGGTAACTGCCAGTGGGCAACTCGTTGAAGGTTGCGACTCCCTCGGCAGAAGCGGTGGAAATCTTCGGCGGGGTGTCTGCGCCTTTTGAGAACAAAGAAACTTGAGCGCCGGCGACGGCGGCGGATTGCGGGTCGATTACTTTGACTTTGAGGTCGGCAGCGGAGGCTGCCGCAAGAAGTACGAAGAGCAACAACGAAGCGCGAAGAGCGCGCATAACCATCCTCCTTTTCACGCGAAAGGGGTTAAGGTGGACGGTTTACGCCGGTCTCCTGGCTTTGCGAGTGAGGAGGCTTCGGGCAGCAATTTGCAATTAGCAGTTGGCTGAAGCTTCCGGATTCTGCAGGCGGCCTTCCCGGGAATGCTCCCAGTGGACGGCTGCGGTTTTCTCGCTTACAGTTGCGCGGCAGCGCGGGAATTGCACCCGCTTCCCTGTCTTTGCCATGGGGCAAAGACGCGCAAACCGAAGGGCATTTCAAAGAACAGGAAATTCACTAGTGTCAGGAATTTATAGGGTCGGGGTCGTGGAAGTCAACCGCCTGCCGTCTACCGGGAGAAATCTTTAAGCGGCACAGCCAAGAAGGTGACTTCTTCCGGATATGATGGCGCAATTTCGATCGATATGGCTTTTGTCTCTATCCCTTTAGTGGGTTGGGGCTGCAGTATGAAATAGCCTTGCAATCCACTTATTCGGAACTCAAGCTCTGCGCTTGAATCACTTGAGACAATGGGGTCGGCAGTGAGATCGGGCAACTCCATCTTGAAGGTGCCGTCTGGAGCCACAGCAGCGGTTGCAATCCCCCAAATCTGCGGCCCACCGCAACTGCAGCAAAACATCCTCTTAGACTCGGGCGTCCAACCGTCCAGCCACATACAGGTCCCGAGTGCCGTGTATGAAACAGAAATCCTTGCTGAGTCTCCAACCTCGACCCCCTTCACTCGTCCGTAGAACGGGACGGTATTGAGAGGGTCGCAGGCAAACTGCATTTCGATGTCCGACTTCTCAACAGGAACATCGAAGTGTTTCTCCCTGCATCCGGGCGCCCACACCAGTGCTCTGAACCGATGTGTTGTTGCCGGAACCTCTACGAACGCATTGTCCGCCCGGAATGACACGCCAACGTACCGATGGGAATTGGCCTGTACCGCGTCATCACGTCCGTAGCTCATTGACGCCTTCCCGGAGAGGCCGTCGGGGAAGGCGATCCTGACCTTCAAGGCTTGACCGTCCTGAGCCGAGGTCGCGCCGATCAGCAGCAAGGGAACTATGAGCTCAAGGATCATACTCTGAAGCAGCTGAGGATCAACTTGGGTCGTAAGGTTAGCTGCACCCGCGCGTTTCCTCTCCCACAAAGACCAAGCAGCCGTTTGGATCGCCGATGTGGAACTCGGTCATGCCGTAGTCTCGGTCGAATAGATCGCGGATTTTGTAGCGGTCTTTGAATGTCTTCACGTGCTCCCACAGCGAGTTAATGTTGGAAACCTCGATGTAGATCTCGGTGTGGCCGCGGACGCAGCGCATGACTTCTTCGGAGGCGGCCTTCATGAAGTGGATGGTCTGGCCGTCGCGCTCGACGATGGCGTACTCCGCGGACTTCATCCTCGGGGTGAATCCTAGAATGTCGTGGTAGAAAGCAAGTGTTTCTTCCATGTCGGCGACCGCCAGCATGGGACTTATCTTCTTGGCTGTGTAGTTCATTGTCATCATCGTGACTCTCTTGTTTCTCTCTAAACTTCGGGCGTCACGGCACTACTCCACTTCGACCGCGGGATAGCTTTCGATATATTCCTCGCCGTTACAGCCATAGTAGGCGACCTTGCGCCCCACGAGATCGACATCGTAGCGCACGACCCCGGCTTGCCATGAGGCCGCCAAGAACTCCGGGAATGTGCTCTTCCCAGCCTGATCGGTTCGCAACGCGGCGACCAGAGCCGCTTGGTTGAATGCAGGTACATCGACCGTGCCGGAACACAGGGGTGTGCCCAGCGACACGACCGGGCCATCCTCCGTCAGATACAGGCTCTGCCCTGCGGGTAGATACCAGAGATTTCGGGTCACACCGGCGCGGCGCAGGGTTTCGGCCAGATAGGGGAACCCGCCGACTTTCGGCCGCCCGGCTATGGCCCGTTTTTGGGCAGCCTGTAGGTTTTCTATCGCTTTACTCATTCAGATCATCCTCGAAGGCAAGATTGTCCTCGATGGCGCTGACGGCGCGCGCTTCAGGTTCCGTGGTAGTAGGGGAATTCGGGCGTACCGACTTTTTCGATGTTGGCTTCGGCGAATTCGCGGACGCGGTCGAGTGAATCCTGCAGCTGTTGTTGATAGCGTTCGAGGTCTTCGTCGCTGGCATCCGCTGGAACCGGGATGAGTGGGCCGAAGCGCAGCAGGACGCGAGAAAACGGTTTCGGGATGATGAGGCGGTCCCAGGTGTTGAGGACCCAGGCGCTTTCGACGGCCGTGTGGTACATGCTCAACGGGGCGCCAGAGGATCGCGCCAGGGCTACTGGACCGGGTTTCACTTTGTGGCGAGGGCCCCGGGGGCCGTCGATGCTGAAGGCTACGGTCCAGCCTTCCTGCAGAGCGCGGCGCAGGCCTAGCAGAGCGCGGACGGCATTGCGGCTGCTGGAGCCTTTGACGGCGACGAATCCGAATTTGCGGATGATGCGTCCCATGTATTCGCCGTCATAGCTGTTGCTGCTCATCACGCGGACTCCGAAGTTGCGGAAGATATAAGTGGACGGGATGATGCAGGCGTGCCAGAAGGAAGTGATGAGCGGGCGCTCGTCCAGGGTTTTTTCTGCGCCTTCCTCGCGCGAAACGCTTACACGCAGCGTGGGGCCGATTAGGCGGATGAAGGAGTATCCCGCGGCGATGATGATGCGGAGAATGATTCTCTGGCGGAGGGTGAAGCGGTTGGGACCGGCCGCGACTTCGGTTGCGGGGGCTTCAGTTGTGCTGGCATAGGTCACGAGGCTCATTGTAAATGGAGGGTACGGCTTGCTGTTATGTACCTGAGGGGCTAAAGCCCGGCAATTTCTTTATGCTTCTTGACGCAGGCCTGAAGGCCTGCTCCACCCTCGCACTTGGCGTGGCTCCGCGCCTCGCTGTGCTCGGCTGGACGGGCGAAGGCGCCCGTCCCCACATGAATTGCGGCAATGTTGAACTTTGCTTTAGCCTTCCAGGTAGGTGTCGATCCAGCTTTTGACTTTTTGGCGGCGGTCGTCGGCGGGGTCGAAGCGGATGCCGAAAGTCTTACTCTTATGCCAAGTCACAACGCCGCGGACGTTGACGCGCGGCAGAGTGAGCAGGGAAAAGGAAATCTCGACGTTAGTTCCGGAAGGCATATCCTCGGAGCTTTTCAGAGACATGCCGCCGGAGCTGACCTCGAGACTGGAGGCGACGAGACGAGTTCCATCAGGGCTGACGACGTTGACTTCGGTCATGATCGGAATGCGCGCGTAGCGGCGAAATTCGTGGAGCACGAGCATGTGGGTGGCGCGAACCAGCTTGAGAGTCGCGGGCCGCTCCAGAGGCTCCTGAAACATGGCGTTGATGCCGAACTTGGAATAGCGCATGGCTTCCTGCGCATTTCCACCGAGACCATAGAGCACCATGCGGCTATTGGAAGGCGAGGTGCGCGCCGCTTCCATGACGATTTCGGCGCCGGTGCCTAAAGGAACCACGCAGGCCTCGAATTTCTCCTGGCGCACGCGCTCCGCCGCTCCGGAAGACAGGAGCACCGTCTCGATTCCGAACTGGCGGAAACACTCATGCAGCAGGGCTCGCGAGGAATCCTTTAAGTCGACCAAGGCCACGCGAGCCGCTGCCTTTTTGGTTCGAATGGGTGCCGGGGCAGTGCCGAAGGCTTTTTCCATGTCAGGGGACCGGTCTTCAATGCGAAGGTTTATTGTGGCGTGCCCGAGAAAAGTTGGAAAGACCCTAAGGGGCAGGGCGGGAGTACAAAAGTCTCATTACCTAAGTTGGACTGGTGGGTGGGCTGGCAAAAAGTGCAGGCGCCTGGCCTCAGGCGTGGGCTACGGCCGCCATAAATGGCTGTGCCGAGGCATCCGCGGCCGGTAACTCGATGGTGACACGCGCACCGTGGGGCTGCACGTTCTCGATCCTGAGATCTCCGCCGCGCTCTTTGACGATTCCGTAGCAGACGCTCAAGCCCAACCCTGTTCCTTTGCCCACGGGTTTGGTCGTATAGAACGGATCGAGGGCGCGGTTCAGGTTGCTAAAGCCAGGACCGGAATCTTCGACTTCGATCACCGCGCGAGAGCCGCTGCTGTAGGCGCGAATGCTGATCTGCCTGCTGCCGGGCACGCCCTCAAGGGCGTCGCTGGAATTGTTGAACAGGTTAAGCAGGATCTGTTTAATTTCATCTTCATTCACGGCCAGGGGCGGCAGGTCTGGCGCGATGTCGAGCACAACTCGAACGCTGTGCCTGCGAGTGTAGTATTCGCGCAGAGCCAGCACTTCCTGCAAGACGGGTGAGAGCTGCACGGCTTGCGTGTCGCGCGTGCTGTGTCGCGAAAAGCGCAACAGATTGTCGGTGATCCGCTTCATGCGGCGCGCTTCGCCAACCAGCTTTGCAAGCTGATCCCGAGTCTGCGGCCCGGCGATAGCTTCGCTCATCAGTTCGCTGTAGCCCATGATGACGGTAAGAGGATTGTTGAGTTCATGCGCCACTCCGGCCAGCAGTTGACCCAAGGCAGCCAGCTTTTCCGACCAGACCAGCTGCGTGTGCAACGCCTTCAGTTCGACGGCTACGGCAAGATCACCGGCGAGCATTTCGATGCGGGACAACTCGACCGTTTCAATCGCGGTCTCGTCCCGGGGCGCGGCTAATCGGATGCAGCCGAGGTATGCGCCTCCGGCCGAGCAGAGCGGGATCAATAGTTCTTCGCGACCCGGTCCTTCGTTGACTCGGCAGCTTGCATCTGGTTTCACGCACTCCGGAAAACGAATCGCTTCCCGCGGAGGCAACACGTAGGAATTCTTTCCCAAGAGCCGGGATTGCGAACAGAGAATCTTAATGTGGTCGAGCGTCCAATCCTGGGTTTGCGCCTGCAATCTCTGCGAAGCCGCTGGCGAGAGTCCGCTCGATCCCACAACTCGCAGCCTACGTTCGGCATCCTCGAGTTGCACCAGCGCTACGCTGAAGTTGCTGACCTCGGTGATGGCGGAGGCAATCGCGGGACAAATGGCATCAGGCCGGCCACCGCCTAGCAAGCGGGAAGTAAGCGCCGAGAACCGTTCCAGCTGGCGGTTCAGCACCGCAGCCTTGAGTTGCATGCCGGCGATCGATTCTGACTTGTCCTCCACCACGGCCAGAATCATTCCGAAGGCGACGAAGAATTTGGGGGTGTTCCAGAGTTCACCGGGAATAATCAGATTCGGAGCGAGGCGATCGACCAGCAGGCCGAGAGGAAACACCGCTCCCCAGCAGAAGAACCCACCGGCGATGGTGAGCATGGCAGGCGATGCCCGCCAGTAGTACCGGCAGATGAAGACGCCGGACAAAGCGAACCCGATTCCGAGGAGCACGATGGCCCCTTCATCAAAGGAGCCGCGTAGAGCGGCGCGAATCGCCCACGCTCCGGCAAACGAACACATCAAAGTGGTGGTCGCCAGAAACAAAGACAATCTGCGGGTTACCCCGAAGAAGAACCCGGCCGCACCACCGAAGCAGGTCAGCAGGCACAAGATATAAGGCCAGCGGGCGTGGACGTCGTAGCAGGTGCATGCGACGTACACTACAGAAGGCACGCCCAACACCAGCAGCAAGAGAACGCGCTTGACGGAATCTTCCACCACGCAGGAAACCGATACCAAAAAAATCACGGCGGCGGCCTGCAGCGATCCGGAATCGACGGCTAAGAGTAGAGAGCTGATTGGGCCGTGATCCGGCTCCAGCAGTTGTGCCAAGAAATGGACGAATACCAGCGCCCATCCGATCGTCCAAAGTGTGAGCCGGGCACTGCGGGCCTGACGCTTCAGACACACGAAGATGATAACGAGCACGCCGACGGTTAGAAATGTCGGGATTTTTTCAACAACACCCATTCGAGGTTACTTTTGGGGGGAGCATTTCGATTGCGACAGTAACTCAGGGTAACCAGCTAAACGCCTTAGTACAACGCCAGAACGTGCCATGAGAGTGGCACCAAGGTCGGGCATAGCATTCGGAAGTGAGTGAAAGGAAAGAAAGGTGCGGGCTAATTCGGAACGGCCAATCGGCTGCTCACGCTGTTCAGGAGTTTTTCGGCTGCCTCGCCTGGATCTTGCGTGGCAAAGTTGTCTTCCAAAACGAGCACTGAGACCGCCGGATCGATTTCTTCCAGCGCCTTGGCGGTAGGTTTGCCATGCATGGTTTGCATCCGCGCGGAAAGTACCACGAGTTTTGCTTTGGTTGCCTTGAGCAGGATGCGGGCGTCGTTGACGCTCAGAGTAGTCATGGCATTGTATCCCGCGCTGCACAGCACTTCCCGCAGAAACGTGCATACATCGGTCGACTCGAAAACGCAAAGTAGGCGCGGCCTCGCGTCACCGGCTTTTCCCCGCGAATATTTGGAGCCCAGGTAGGCGGCGGTGATGGCTTCTTCCACCGAATCGTAGGTTTCAAATTGCGCGAGCAGATTGGTGAGCTGAAGCATTTTGCGGATATTGGGCGGCACGCCGCTGAGTTTGAGGTCTCCGCCTTTCGATCGTGCGGCTTGCATCAGACGCACCAATGCTCCCAAACCGCTGCTGTCGACGAACTCTACCTGGTCGAGCTGCAGCACGACATCGCCGTGCTTGTCGATGGAGTCTCCGACGTGGGAGTGCAGCGTGAAAACTTCATTGCCGGCGACGATTCGTCCGTGGCATTGAACAATCAAGACCTCGCCAACCGGGCGGCTTTCGAGCCGTAGTTGCATCCCGCCTCCTTTTCGTGGCGAATCTTACGTGGGGGAAGGCGGCAAGTCAATCGGGGGGGAGCGGGCCTCAGGGGTTAAGCCAGGCTCTCGATCTGGCACTGTTGTGGCACGGCTGAAGCCGTGCCCTTCCCGAACCCCTTATGAGTTGCATTCTTCTACTCCGACCATCTCCGGAACAGCAGTGCACCGTTGGTGCCGCCGAAGCCGAAAGAGTTCGACATGGCGTATTCGAGCTTGGCCTTGCGGGCTTGATTGGGGACGAAATCCATGCCGCAGGTTTCGGGGTCCTGGCTAACAAGGTTGATGGTGGGCGGCAGGATCTGATCGCGCAGAGCCAGCACCGTGATGCCCGCCTCGAGGCCGCCGGCGCCTCCGAGCAGATGCCCGGTCATGGACTTGGTGGAACTGACAGGGAGTTTATGTTCGCCGAAGAAGTTGCGGATCGCGTGCGCCTCAAGCGTATCGCCGATCGGCGTGGAAGTTCCGTGGGCGTTGACGTAATCGACTTTGTCGGGGCTGATGCCGGCGTCGCGGGTGGCGTTGCGCATCACGCGGAATCCGCCTTCGTGCTCGGGGGCGGGCTGCGTCATGTGGTAGGCGTCGCCAGACATTCCATAACCGGCGATCTCGGCGAGGATAGGCGCGCCGCGTCGTTGGGCGTGCTCGAGTTCTTCGAGCACCAGGATGCCCGCGCCTTCACCCATCACAAAGCCGTCGCGATCTTTGTCCCAGGGACGGCTGGCTTTTTCGGGATCGTCGTTGCGGGTGGAAAGCGCGCGCATGGCGGCGAATCCGCCGACGCCCATTGGAGTAATGGCGGCTTCGGAGCCGCCGGCGATCATCACGTCCGCATCGTTGTGCTGGATGATGCGGAATGAGTCTCCCACGGAGTGAGCGCTGGTGGTGCAGGCCGTGGCTGTGGCTTCGTTCGGGCCTTTGGCGCCGAGCCGCATGGAAACATGGCCCGCGGCGAGATTGATAATGGCCGCGGGAATAAAGAACGGGGAAATCTTGCGTGGGCCACCTTCGAACAAGGCGGTGTGTTCGCGTTCGATGATGTCGAATCCGCCAATGCCGGAGCCGATGTGCACGCCGACGCGCTCGTCGTTCTCGGGTGTGATCTTGAGGGCCGACATCTTGAACGCTTCATCCGCGGCGGCGATGGCCAGGTGAATGAAGCGTCCCATCTTTTTGACTTCTTTTTTCTCGATGAAGTTCAGCGGGTCAAAGTTCTTTACCTCGGCGGCGATCTGGCAGGCGAAATTGCTGGAGTCGAACTGGGTGATGCGGGCTACGCCGCTTTTACCGGCGAGCACGGCCTTCCACACTTCTCCGGTGGTGTTGCCCACGCCGCAGATCAGGCCGATGCCGGTAACTACGACCCTGCGTCCCAAACTACTTGCCGCCTTTCGAATGCTTCCCGATGTAGTCGATGGCGTCCTGCACGGTGCGGATCTTTTCCGCGTCCTCGTCGGGGATCTCGATGTCGAAACCTTCTTCGAAAGCCATCACCAGCTCGACCGTGTCCAGTGAATCGGCACCCAGGTCGTCCACGAACGATGCGCTGGAGGTGACCTCGCCCTCGTCCACACCCAACTGCTCCACGATGATCTGCTTTACTTTCTCGTCAACGGCTGCCATGTTTCTCCTCGCTTTAGCTCGATTTGATTTGAAATTCGATGCCCGGATTCGGAGACCGCAGTCTCCGCTTCCCCTCCGGCCTTCGCCCGGCCCCCTCCGCGACTTCGCTCCTCGCAGGTGTTACCGCATTGAAAATAGGCGAACGTGTAGTGTACTTGCCCCGGCGAATTAGTGTAAAGGAAAGGGATTGCCACACAGGGCAAACCCTTGGCCAACTTTAAATCGGGACACTTGATCGTAACGGTTGGAAGTTCTCGTGGTCAAACTGCAGGCGAGCTATGATTGGACGATTCACAACTTGGTTGGCGGGAGTTCATAGTGAAACGTGGTTGTGTGTGGCTCTTGATGTTGTGCCCAATGGCTAATGCGGCGCCCTGTCCGGCCGGTCAGGTGAAAGATGGGAGCGCGCTGGTCCAGAATGAGCAGACGTGGGCCAAGGCGCTGGAGCAGCGCGACTCCGCGGCCCTGAGCTGCCTATTGGCCGCAGAGTTTGAAGACGCGGGGCCAGACGGAACGCTGCAGGATCGCGACACAACCCTCGCCAAAGCCGGCGAGCATCAGCCGGTGCATCATGAACTAACGGAAATGCGCGCACAGGTACATGGAGATTTTGGCTACATCCGCGGATTGGCGACCGCAGTGGATCGAACGGGGAAGGTTCTGGCGAGAGTTCGCTTCACTGACATTTATGTTTATCGTGACGGCCGTTGGCAAGCAGTGGCTGCGCATGAGTCGATGCTTGCGGGGAAGCCACAGTAGAAAGAGCCTGAGAATTCTATGCGTGCTGTCGTGCAGCGGGTTAGCCGCGCCCAGGTTACGGTGAATGGCGAAATCGCTGGCGAAATTTGCCTGGGATTGCTGGTCCTGCTTGGCGTGGGCCGGGACGACACGAAGGCCGATGCCACCTACCTGGCGGAAAAAATCGCCGGCTTGCGAGTGTTCGAAGACGGCGAGGGGAAAATGAACCACAGCGCGCAAGATGTTGGCGGGAGCGTGCTGGCGGTTTCGCAGTTCACGCTGCACGGGGACGTGCGACGTGGCAAGCGGCCGTCGTTCGACGCCGCCGCGCCGCCGGAAAAAGCGCGGCAGCTTTACGAATTCTTCGTGGAACAGATTCGCGCCGCCGGTCTGCGCTGCGAGACTGGGCGCTTTCAGGAAATGATGCAGGTGGAACTGGTGAACGAAGGGCCGGTGACGATTCTTTTGGATTCGGCAAAGACGTTTTAGGAATATCCGCACGAGGATATGAGAAAGATCTTCTTCAACTCCCGGGGCTTGCGTGCCGGCTGGCGCCTGGTTATTTTTGTCGGCATCTTCGTCGGGCTCGGGTTCCTGTCGGACTGGATCATTACCAGAATCTTCCATCCCAAAGAGCGTTCGTTTCTTGATCCCGTAGGAACTATCTTCGGCGAGCTGGAGTCGCTCATCCAGGTGCTGATCGCGACCTGGATTATGGCCCGCATCGAGCGCCGCCGCTTCCTCGATTACGGCATTCCGGGGCGCAACGCCTTCGGAAGTAACTTCTGGGTTGGGATTGCCTGGGGCGCGGCTTCCACTTCTCTGCTGGTAGGCTTGATTGCGGCCTTCGGCGGCTATCGCATCCTAGGGCTCGTCCTCCATGGAAGGGCGTTCTGGTATTTCGCAGGTGTCTGGATCGTTGCCAACCTGCTTATTGGATTTGCCGAGGAGCTCCAGTTCCGCGCCTATCTTCTCGCCACGCTCGCTGATGGTATCGGATTCTGGGCAGCCGCTATTCTGCTTTCCATCGGCTTTGGGGCGCTGCACTACTTCCTGAAGCCGCACGAGCGCTGGGAGGACTTCGCTTCCACAGGCCTGCTCGGGCTGTTCATGTGCTTCACACTGCGTCGCACTGGCTCACTGGCGTTTGCCATCGGTTTCCACGCGGCCTTCGATCTGGCGAACCTCTTCGTGTGGTCGGGACAAAACGCCGGCGAGTATGCCGTCGGCCATCTTCTTGAGACCCGCTGGCAAGGGCCACAATGGCTGACTGGTGGCCTACTCGGCCCCGAAGCCAGCTGGATGGTATTTGCAGTGATCGTGCTGATGTTTGGAATCTTTGATCGCTGTTATCGGCAGAAGAAGTTTCCAGTCTGAATCCACCTCTGGCGGCGGCCACTTTTCTCAACGTACAATCGACCGGGAGGTGAGTCTATGCGCAAGGGCAAGGCGATTGCGATCCTGATCGTGATGTTTGCAATTACTGCCGCGGCCGGGTCGAAGATCGAGGGCACAACCACGCTGAAGGATTTTCAACCCTTCGGAACCATCGACAAGAAGACCCACAAGCATCAGCAGTACGATCTTTCTTTTGCTGCCATGGGCAAGCTGTACACCTGCCGATCGGTCGAGAAAGAGTCCCTGAAAGCCACCGATTTCGTCGTGGGCAGCGACGTCCAATACCAGATCAACGGCGACAAGGGTAAAGTGAAAAACGCAAGCGGCAAAGAAGTAGAATGCACGGTCATGCGGGTCGCCGAAGTACCAGCAGCAACGCCGCCGGCCGCCGCCGCACCTCCTGCCTCGCCGCAGTGAGGTAAAAGCGCGAGCAAGTCCAGGATCGCCCGGCGCGCGCTTCCCGCGCTTCTTACGTCGCGGTCGTCTCCAGAAGGGGATCGGCGGGTTCCTGCGCCAGATCGGCCAACTCCAATTGAAGGTTGCCAGGATTGGTGGCGTAGGCTAGTCCAGTGTCGAGATCGAGGACGCCTTCGCGGATCAGTCGCTCGATCTCGCCATCGAAGTGCTGCATGCCGTCCTGACCGCCGACGCGCATCGCATCCAGCAGGGTCTTGCCGTCGCCTTCACCTTTTTCCACGTACTCGCGAGTGCGCAGAGTGGACTTCAATATTTCAATGGCAGCCACGCGGCCACTGCCATCCTTGCGAGGAATGAGTCTCTGGGAAATGATATAGCGAAAACTTTTGGCTAGGCGATTTCGCAGGGTGTGCTGTTCGGCCATGGGAAAAACCCCCACGATTCTCTCCACCGTCTTCGAGGCGTCGATGGTGTGCAGCGTGGATAGGACCAGGTGACCGGTTTCCGCCGCTTCCATGGCGATCTCGATGGTTTCGCGGTCTCGCATCTCACCCACAAGAATCACTTTCGGAGCCTGGCGCAGCGCGGCTCTCAAGGCGAGCGCAAAGCTTGGCGTATCGGCGTGCAATTCACGCTGATGTACGATGCAGTTCTTGTGGGGATGCAGGAACTCGATTGGATCTTCGATGGTGAGCACGTGATAGAACTGCTCTTTGTTGATTTTGTCGATGATCGCGGCCAGAGTAGACGATTTGCCGGAGCCTGTGGGGCCGGTCACGAGCACGATTCCGTTGCGCAAGCCCACAATCTTGCCCAACTCAGCAGGCAGGTTTAGAGATTCGAAGTCCGGAACCTTGCCCGGGATAACCCGCATCACTACGGCACAGGTACCGCGCTGCATGAAGATGTTGACCCGAAAGCGATTGGAGCCCGGCAAACTGTAAGACACGTCGCACGACCCAAGTTTCTTCAGGTTCTCTCTGGCATCTTCGTTGTTGCCGATGAGGTCAGAGGCGATGCGCCGCGTATCTTCCCCGGTTAGGGCGCGCGTGGCTCCGGCGGGGGTGAGTTTTCCGTTGACTTCCACGAGCGGTGGTTTGCCCGGTGAGAAAAAGAGGTCGCTAATCTTCGCCGAGGTTCTCAGCATTGCCGCCAGCAAGGTCGGAGTCGAGATGGGCGCGGCAGCCGGGGCTGCGGCGGCAGCTGTCCGCGGCGCGGAAGGTGCATTCGCTGCGGGATTGGTCGGAGAAGACATAGACCCGGGCAGCTCCAGAAAGTTCTTGCGCTTTGTTGACGCCGCCAAGAACCCGGCGAACACGGACGGAACTGAGTCGACCTTACGCTTGAATGGTACTCATGCCACCCAGGTACGACTGTTCAAAAGTGCTCGCTTCTCCGGCGGTTATTAGGGATTTCTTATTCCACACAAGGGTTTCTATGCGTGGGCGGCGAGGATCGCATCAGTCACGCGGGCGGCTTCCACGGCCGCTTTTACGTCATGGGTCCGCAAGATGTGTGCACCTTTGAGAATCAGAATGGTGTGCGCGGCTAGATTTCCGTAAAGGCGCTCTGTAATGGGAGCGTCCTTTCCATCCTTCGCCAGAGCGCGGCCAAGGAACGACTTTCTCGAGGTCCCCGCCACCAGGGGAAAACCCAGGGACTGGAAATCCTGGAAGCGCGCGAGCAGCGGATAGTTCTGCTCAAAGTTTTTTCCGAAGCCAAAGCCGGGATCAAGCGCGATCCTCTCGCGGCGCACGCCGGCTAGCACCGCCGCTTCCGCCCATTCTCTGAGTTCGCGTTTGATCAGCAGGAAAATATCGCCGGGCGGCGGCAGGGTGCGCCATTCTTCGGGACGTCCGCGCGTATGCATCAGAACAGCGCCGCACTTTATTTCAGCTAGTGTCCTGGCCATCTGCGCGTCCCAGCGCATCCCGCTGATATCGTTGACGATCTCGGCTCCGGCTCCGGCCGCGGCGCGGGCCACGCTAGCTTTGTAAGTGTCGACGGAGATTACTGCATCGGGACGATGTTTCTTCAGCACGGCAACCACGGGCAACACGCGCTTCAACTCTTCTTCGGCGTTCACGGCGACTTTAGCACCGGGTCGGGTCGATTCCCCGCCGATATCAATGATGTCGGCGCCTTCGTCGAGCAATTGCATGGCGTGCGCCGTAGCCTTTTCGGCATCGAGATAAAGGCCGCCGTCAGAAAAAGAATCAGGAGTCACGTTGACGATGCCCATAATCAGCGTGCGTTTGCCCAGTTCCAGGGTTCGCGTCCCGAGGCTCCATTGAAAAACGGCTCTCATGCGGCAGATTCTAAATGAAAGGAGAAAGCAGAGGAGCGCAAGCGATGCGCTATCGGCGCCGGACGGCCGCATCCCGTCTGCCCATGGTGCGAAGCGCGCCGGGGCCGGTGCCGGTCGGCGGCTTGCGCGTTCCGTCGAGCAAGTCCTTGAGCACGATTGCATTGTTGCGCGTCTCGTTCTTCGAGGCATAGAGGAGCGTCAGGCGCTTCCTCTTATGGGCCAGAGAGTAAAGCTTCTGCAAATCCTTCTCGGCTTCGGGACGGGTTAATTCCTTCAGGTAACGCTTGCGAAAGACCGCCCATTGTTCCGGTTGGGCATGAAACCACTTTCGCAGCTCGTCCGAGGGAGCCAGATCGCGCAGCCATTCATGCATCGCGATTTCTGCTTTTGAAATGCCACGAGGCCACAGCCGGTCGACGAGAACGCGCGCTCCATCCGAGCGCGACACCGATTCATACACTCGCTTCACCGCAACTGGCATGGCTTTGCAGCTTCCCCTATTATTGTAAGTCGAGTGCGATTGCTGCGCTGTGGGAAACTGGCCATAAATGTCAGCAGTGCCTGATCGTGACAAGGATGCGAATGATGAAAGTGGCTGACCGGCAGCGGCAGAGGCGCGCGACGGATCACGGGCGCTGGATTGCACCGGCGTTGGCCGCGCTGCTTGCCCTCGCTGCGCTTGCGGGTTGCGATATGGAGCGCCGCAAATCAGATGCCGACCTGGGCCTCAACCCCCAGCAAGCCGCGGGACGCAAGATCTATGACAACTACTGCGACCGCTGTCACCGGCCCGATTCCACGAAGGGGAAAAAGGGACCGGGGTTGAAGGGCATTTTCCAGCATCAATATCTCCCGCAGACGGGCCTGCCCGCGAATGACGATCGCGTCACAGATATTATCCGCAACGGCCGCCCTGACATGCCGGGCTATGTTCAGGTGTTGAGCGCGCAAGACATGCAGGACCTGCTGGCCTACTTGCATACGCTGTAACGCGGAGCAATATGAGAGTTCATCTTAGGTTCCTCCTGATCGCTCTGATGCTTCACGCTAGCCATTCATTCATGGCGGCGGATGATGCCAAAGGCTGGTTCGAAGGAGACTGCGGCGGCACCACATTTCAAATAGAGAAATTCGCCAGTGCGTCCCCAGTACAAAATCTCGTCCTGCGTTTGACCTCTCAGCTCGCCGCCCCTCTATTTGAGGGCGCTGGCTGGCTGGACGTTCAGGCCAAGCGTTGTTCTGGTGTTGGTAAATGCGAGGATGCTACTCAGGCAAAGATCTGGCTGAACGAAACGAAAGGAAGATCCAAGCGCATCTCGGGGAAATATACCGTCGATTTCGGCAGCCAGCACTTTGAGGGACGGTTTCGAGTCAAATATCGGCGAAAGAATCCTCCTGCTATTTGTGAGTGAGAGTGCTGGGTCAATTTGTGATGGGCCATTACATTGTTTTCCGTGGGATAATCTCCGGGTGAAAATTGCCGCGCCATTGGAACTTTTTCGCAAGCTGCCTTCCGTCGACGACGTGATGCGCGTTTCTGCAGTTCGCACGCTCGCGGCGAGTTACGGCCATGATTCCACGGTAGACGCAGCGCGCGCCGTGCTGTACCGGTTGCGGCAGGAGATTACATCGGGACTGCTCGACGCCGATGCGCTCGAGCTTGCGCTTTCTGGTCTGGCGGGGGCGGTAGAAAACGAACTTCGCCAGGCCCTGCGTTATTCTCTGCGGCCGGTCATCAATGCTACCGGCGTGATCCTTCACACCAACCTGGGCCGCGCCCCGCTGAGCGATGCCGCTATCGAGCATATTCGCGAAACGGCCGCTGGTTATTCCAATTTGGAGTTTGACCTTGGCGCCGGCGGGCGTGGCAAGCGGGATGTGCATGTGGACCGCTTGTTTCGCAAGCTGCTGAACGACGAAGGCAGAGCCGCCGAGCTTGGCTCGGCTGGACGGGCAAGAGCGCCCGTCCCCACACAAGCTGTCTCCACTCGAGCAGATGTCTCGACCATCGTCGTCAACAACAACGCGGCTGCCGTGCTGCTCGCGCTAAACACCGTGGCGGATCGCGGAGAAGTCATCGTCTCGCGCGGGGAGCTGGTCGAGATCGGCGGATCCTTTCGGATTCCCGACGTGATGGCCAAGTCGGGTGCAATCCTGCGCGAGGTAGGCACAACCAACCGCACGCGCACCGCCGACTACGAATGCGCCATCACGGAAAGGACGCGGCTGCTGTTGAGAGTGCATCGTTCGAACTTCGAGATCTCCGGCTTCACAGAGCAGGCTTCTACAGCGGAGCTAGTGACGTTGGCACGCAAGCGCGGCATTCCGCTGATGGAAGACCTAGGCAGCGGCGCGCTATTTGATCTGCGGTCGATCGGCATCGGCGGCGAACCGGGCGTTCTCGACAGCCTGCGCAGCGGCGTCGACGTCGTTACTTATAGCGGCGACAAGCTGCTCGGCGGCCCGCAGGCGGGATTGATCAGCGGGAGTTCGGAGTTGGTCGCGCGCATGCGGTCGAATTCGCTGTTCCGCGCGTTGCGCGCGGACAAGCTGATCTACGCCGCGCTGGAATCCACTCTTCTCGCATATGTCCGGCGCAATCATGATGCCATTCCCACCCTGCGCATGATGAGGCTTTCAAAAGGCGACATAAGTTTGCGAGCTGAAGCGCTCGCAGCGCGAATCGGAGTTCCAGCGTTGAAAGTTGAAATTGTGGACGGCGAATCGATCCTCGGCGGGGGTGCAGCACCGTCCTCGGTCCTGCCCACACGATTACTGGCGGTCACTTGCGAAGGGCTGAGTGCCGACGAAATCGCCTCGCACCTCCGCGGTGCAGAGCCTCCGATTATCGCCCGAGTCGAAGAAGGCCGTGTGCTGCTGGACTTGCGGACTGTGTTTCCGGAGCAGGATGCCGCCGTGGCGACGGCTCTCCATCGCATCGTTGCATGATCGTCTCGCATCGAAACAGCATTGACTCTCCTCTACACTGTTGGACATTCGACCCGCTCTCTCGACGATTTGATCGAGACGCTACAGGCTCACGGGATTGAAACGCTGGTGGATATCCGCGCCTTTCCCATGTCGCGGAGGCTGCCGCAATTTAATCGAGAATCTCTCGAAAAGAGTTTGCCTGTGGCCGGAATTAACTACGTCTGGATGAAAACCCTGGGCGGCTATCGCAAGAAAAGCCTCGAAGACTCCCCGAACATCGGGCTTCGAAACGTGAGCTTCCGCAATTACGCCGACTACATGCTGACCACGGAATTCGAAAACGCTATGGCGGACCTAGTCGCTCTGGCGAAGGGTTCCCGAACCGCTTACATGTGTGCCGAGCGCGTATACTTCCGCTGCCACCGCATGCTGGTCTCAGACTGGCTGCTCGCGCACGGACATGAGGTGTTGCACATTGACGGCACCGGCCAAGCCAAACCACATCGCCTCACGGCAGAAGCGGGAATGCTAGAGGGCAAACTGATTTATCGTGGTGACAGGCTCTTTTAGGGCGTGGATGCAAGTATCCAGCGCTGCAGCTTCGCGGTGTAGACCATGCTGATCATCTTTGGTGGACTGCCGGGGGTGGGAAAAACAGCGATTGCAAGAGAGCTGGCTCGTCAGCTCGGCGCGGTGTATTTGCACATCGACTCCATCGAGCAAGCCATCCGTGATTGCGGCGTGATGAACCCACCCGAATCTGGGTATTGCGTTGCCCACGCTGTCGCCAAAGACAATCTTCTGCTCGGCCGAACTGTGGTTGCGGATTCCGTCAATCCACTTCGAGTGACTCGCGACGCTTGGGCTGAGGCCGCCAGTCTGGCCGGAGTGGGTAGATTTGAAGTCGAAATTAAGTGTTCTAGTCCGCGGCTGCACCGTCAACGCCTGGAAGCGCGTCCAGCCGACATTGTCGGACTGCGCGTATCGTGGGAAGAAGTTCTCTCCCGCGAGTATGAGCCTTGGAACCGCGAGCATATCGTAATCGACACGGCCGCCACGAGCGTTGCTGAGGCCGTCGCGGAGTTGCGAAAAGCATTTGTGGAGCGAGCGACGTGAAAATATGATCGTCGGAACGGGCATTGACATCGCGGAGGTTCCGCGCATCCGGCAATCGATTGCGCGCTTTGGCGATCGCTTTCTGCAGCGCATCTATACTGCGGGCGAAATCCGCTACTGTGATTCCAAGGCCAACCGTGCAGAGCGATATGCGGCGCGCTTTGCCGCTAAAGAAGCGGCGATGAAGGCTCTGGGCACGGGCTGGAGCCATGGCGTGCGCTGGCAGGATTGCGAAGTGGTGCGCCTGCCGGGCGGACGTCCGACCATCACTTTCCACGGAAAAGCCGGCGAGATTGCGGCCCGGCTGGGCGTGAAGCATGCTGCGGTGTCGCTCTCTCATACAGCAGAGCAGGCCATCGCACAAGTCATTCTCGAAAGCTAAACCCCTTTCGGCTAAAGGCGACCACTAAAACGCGCTTGTTCGCGGCACTGATCTAGTTCGCGATTGGTGCCCGTCTCTAGAGACCTTCTGCTAAACTGGCGCATTCCATACACTACATGTCTGTGACCATTCAAGCTGCCGCGCCGCTTACTTCGTCCACTGAAATTCCCGAACGCACTCTTCTCGCCGGTCTGGCGTTGACCAGCTTCGCCGCATTGTTGCTGGAACTGGCGCTCACCCGATTGTTTTCCGTGGTGCTGTTCTATCATTTCGCGTTTCTCGCGATTTCGATTGCGCTGCTGGGGCTGGGCGCGGGCGGGGTCTTTGCCTATCTATTCAAGAATCGCCTGGCCAGAGCCGGCACGCGCCAGTTGGCCGCGCGCTTGTGCCTCGAAAGCTCGATCCTGGTGCTGATCGCGCTTGAAGTCATCCTGCACATCCCGGTGGCGCTCACCATAACCTGGAGGAATTTCCTGCACTTGACCGCCCTTTACGTGGTGGCGGCGCTGCCTTTTTTTCTGACTGGATTGCTGTTTTCCGCGGTCTTCGCCCGTGAGACGCGGCGCATTCCATTGCTTTACGGCGCCGATCTCGGCGGCGGGGCACTGGCCTGCCTGGCGGCGGTTCCGCTGCTCAACTGGATTGGCGGCCCGAATACGATTCTCATGGCCAGCGTGGCGCTCACTCTGGCGGCCGCGGTCTGGGCGCCTACGCGCGCCTGGCGTCGGGGGGCGGGCGCATTGCTCGCGTTATTTCTGATGCTGATCGCCGGAAACCTTTCTGACCGCCTCTTCGATGTGGTCTACGCCAAGGGAATGTTCCGCGATCCCGCCTGGGTGGAGTTTGCCCGCTGGAATGCGCTGTCGCGCGTGGAAGTGGATCGTCAGGGCCAGAACAAGACCATTGTCATTGACGCCGACGCTTCCACCTACATCATGAATGTCGAGCCAGAGCGGGTGCACGGGACTCCATGGAAGGACATTCTGATGTCCCGGCCGCCAGCGTTAGCGAACGTTCTGCGGCCGCACGGGGAGTTCGCAATCATCGGTCCGGGTGGCGGGATTGACGTGCTAAGCGCCTTGGCTACCGGAAGTCCAAGCGTGACCGGGATCGAGATCAATCCGCTCATCGCCAACACCATCATGCGCGGGCGCTACGCCACTTATTCCAAGCACCTGTACCAGCGGCCCGATGTGCACATGCACGTGACCGATGGCAGATCGTATCTGCGTTCGACGCCGCAGCAGTTTGATGTGGTGCAGATGACCCTGGTGGACACGTGGGCCTCGACCGCCGCAGGAGCTTTCGCACTCAGTGAAAACAATCTATACACGGTGGAGGCTTTTCGAGAATATTTCGAGCATCTCAAGCCCGACGGCATGATCGCCATTACGCGCTGGGAGTTCCGCGAGCCCCGGGAAGCGCTGCGCATAGTTTCGGTCGCGATGGAAGCGTTGCACAGGCTTGGGGTGGCGAATCCGGCGCGCAACTTCATCGTGGCCTCCGAAGGGCCGCTCAATGAAGATGGAATTCCCGTGGTGGTGCTGGCCAAGAAAACCGCTTTTACCAATGAGGAGGAGTCCGCGATACAGGCTCATCTCGACGACTATGAGGACCTTGTCGCGCTTTATCTGCCTTCAGATCCCGAAGTATGGCGAGCCGGTCATAATCCGTTTGCTGATTTGATCGCGAGCAACGATCCTTACGGGTTCGCGCAGAAGTATGCCTATAACGTTTCGCCGGTCACCGACAACGCGCCGTTTTTCTTCTTCACTCTCAAACCCGGGCAAATCCTCGGCCAGCAGGGACTCCGGCATAGCGTTGACTGGAAGGTAAACCTGGGAGTACTGGTGCTAATTCTGGTGCTGGCCATCTCTTTTGTCGCGGTTCTAGGCTTCCTGATCCTGCCGCTGGCGCTTCATGGAGGCCGCCAGTCTCCAGTTCCGCTGCTTTATTTCGTGGCGGTGGGTTTGGGCTACATCCTGGTGGAGATCGCGTTTATTCAGCGCTTCGTGCTTTTTCTGGGGCACCCCACCTATGCGCTGACCGTTGTGATCTTTCTGCTGATGCTGTCGAGCGGCGCTGGAAGCCTGTTTTCGCGACGCTGGCTTCCCCGAACACAAATGGCCTGGATGCCGCTGGTCCTCGTGATCCTCGCGCTGGTGGGCAATGTATTCTTCCTGCCTCGCGCGCTTCCCGCCTGGGTGGGCCTCTCATTTGGCTACCGCCTGGTGGTAAGCGGCCTGCTGCTCGCGCCACTCGGCTTCGTAATGGGAATGCCGTTCCCCACCGGCTTGCGCGCGCTCGCGGCGTGCCCGGTCTTCGAAGTCCCCGCTGGAGCGACTGAGGCAGACAATGCCGTAGAGTGGGCTTGGGCGATGAATGCCGCCGCCAGCGTACTGGGTTCCGTTCTGGCGATGGTAATCGCGATCCAATTTGGCTTGACGGTAACCCTGGCGTGCGGGGTGGCAGCCTACCTGCTCGCCCTGGCGCTTCTGCCGACTCTTCGGCCACAACGCGCTTAAGAATAGGCTCGGGTTTGTTATGATGCTGCGTGGGGCGGCGGTTGGGCTGCCCTGGGACCACTGAAGTTAACGCAGATGGCGGTTTGAGGGAATCCTTTGCCGAGCCAAAAGCAGCTCAAATGGTCGCAACTTCGGGTTGGTATCACCGTGATTGTCGCGAGCCTCGTGCTCGGGCTGCTTCTGTTCCTTATGTCCGGAACCGGCGGCTACTTCACCAAGCGAATCACGCTCTCCTCCTACTTCGACAATGCGGAGGGTCTGCGCGTGGGCGCGCCGGTGCGGCTCAGTGGCGTGGACATCGGCAACGTTTCGAAGATTCTCATTGTCCGCGACAAGGACAAGCAACTCACCCCCGTGAAAATAGTCATGAAGGTGAGCACGAAGTACAGCTTCAACCTGCGACGCGATACCCGCACGGTACTCGAGACTGCCGGCGTGTTAGGCGAGACCTTTATGGATATGGACAGCTCGCAGGCCATCGGGCCACCCGCACAGGACGGCGACACGCTTCCCACTCTCATCCATCCCGATTTCAACGAGGTCGTGCGCTCCAGCCAAAGCACGCTGCAAAATATGGATGCTCTGCTCAAGCGCGCCGACCGCATTCTGGCCTTTGCGGAAAGCGGCAAAGGTTCGCTGGGCAAGTTGATCTACGATCCCACGCTCTATGATCGTTTCTCGCAGACAGTTGCGGAGCTCAAAACTGTTGTCGACGAGATTGCCAAGGGACAAGGCAGCCTGGGCCAATTGATCAATAGCAACGACGCCTATAACAAGTTCGTTGCGACCCTCGACAAAATGAATGGCGTCGTGGACGACCTGCAACAGGGCAAAGGCACGGCCGGAAAGTTCTTGAAAGACCCATCCCTCTATAACAATGCCAACGACACCGTCGCCAACTTGAAGAAGGTGAGCGAGGACCTGAATGCGGGCAAGGGAACTGCTGGACGATTACTGAAAGACGAGGAACTGGGAAAAAAGATCGACACCACTATGACCAAGCTCGCTGCCTTGACCAGCGAACTCGAGGCGGGACAAGGGACGGTGGGAAAACTCTTCAAGGACGATACGCTCTATAACAATGCCAACCAGATGCTGGAGGAGAGCCGGAACCTGGTGAAAGCGATCCGGGAGAACCCCAAGAAGTATCTCAGCATCAAACTGCACATTTTCTGAGAACGAACGCCTGGCCGCGCGGACCTTCGCAGATCACCGCCGATAGACCAAAAGACGCTGGAGAGATTTGATCCGCGTTAATCTATCTCCACCCCGCGCGCTCACCATGCCGGGTCTAGGAGACTGCCCGCGGCGCGGAGGTGGACTCGGCCTGCTCGTGCGCGTGATAGCTGGAGCGCACCAGCGGTCCGGACTCGACGTGCCGGAAGCCAAAGCGCAAAGCTTCGTTCCGCAATTCGCGGAATTCTTCAGGCGTGTAGAACCGGGCAATGGGCAAGTGGTCGCGTGAGGGGCGCAGATACTGGCCCACCGTAAGAATGTCGACGCCACGGCGGCCGAGATCGCGGAACACCTCGACCAGTTCTGCGGTCGATTCGCCGAGCCCGACCATCACACCACTCTTAGTCACCATGCCGGGAGAGAACTTCTTGGCGTTTTCGAGCAGAGTGAGCGTGCGCTCGTAACGCGCGCCGGAACGAACTGCTCGATACAAACGCGGCACGGTTTCAGTGTTATGGTTCAGAACGTCAGGCTGCGCCTTAAGCACGATCTTCAACGGCTCTTCCAGACCTTGAAAATCCGGGATCAGCACTTCGACGCGGCACTCCGGAATCAGCTCGCGAATTTCGCGAATGGTTTCCGCGAATACTTTGGCGCCGCCAACGTTGTCATCATCGCGATTCACGCTGGTCACTACGGCGTGTTTCAAACCTAGCGTGGCGACAGCCTCAGCCACCCGGCGCGGCTCGTCCCAGTCGATAGGCTCTGGGCGGCCTTTGGGCACGGCACAGAATCCGCACCGACGAGTGCAGATATCACCCAGCAGCATAAATGTCGCGGTCTTATGATTCCAGCACTCGCCGATGTTCGGGCATTGGGCCGACTCGCAAACCGTGTGCAACCCCAATCCGCGCGCCAGCTTCTTTAGATCGTGAAAGTTATCGCCCACGGGCGCTTTCGCCCGCAGCCAGTGGGGCTTGGGCATGCGCGGCGGCGGCCCAAGCTCAATCTGAACCAGTTGTGAAGTTCCAGCCATCCTCTCGATTCTATCAGTTTGCCCTGGTTTCACTCCTCACCGCGCCGGCACGCCGAACTAAGTCTGGGGCCTTGATTCGCGCGCAGAATTGTTCGAAGGTCGCGCGCGGCTGGCGCCAGCGAAGATCATCGACCGTATCAAACACCGGCACGTCGAGCCGCAGCGTAGCGAGCGAACGAAATAACAGCGCATCTTTCCATCCCGAAAACAACGATTCCGAAAGCGGACGGGCCCGGCGGATCGATGGATCCCACTCTCGCCAATCCTTGGGGACGTCTTCCAGATGTGGATACTGTGAAAACGTAAGCGCCGCCGCTTTCTGCCCCCATCCCGGCAGTCCGGGAAAGCCGTCCGCACTATCGCCGACCACGGCTAGGTAGTCAGGAATCGATTTAGGCTTCACGCCAAACTTAGCCACCACTCCCGCTTCGTCGCGCACCAGATCACGCCGGCGGTCCAGTTGCACCACGCGCGTACCCACAACACTCTGGCTGAGATCCTTGTCAGGAGTGCAAATGAAGATCTGGTCCACGCGATCATCGAGTGCGGCTTTGGCTGCCGCGGAAGCAAGCGCGTCATCCGCCTCAAAATAGACCATCGGCCACACCACCACCCCCATCGCTTCCAGACCTTCTTCAAGAATCGGGAACTGGGAAAGCAGTTCCGGAGCCACACCCTCACTCGTTTTGTATCCGGCGTACATTTCGTTTCGAAACGACTCGACCACGTGATCGGTTGCGACTCCCACATGCGTCGTGCCGCGTTCGATCATCGAGAGCACCGATCCCAAAACGCCGCGCACCGCCCCGATTTCCTGGCCGGCCGCATCTACGGCCGAGGGCACGGCGAAAAAATACCGGAATAATTCGTAAGTCCCGTCGATTAAGTAAACATTCATCGCTTCATCGATTTCCTAGCCGACTTCGACCAGACCATAGGTATGCTGCCAGCGCGTGCGCAGGGCGACCAGGGCCCGGCTGATTTCCACTTGCGTAACTTCAGAATTCGGCCCAGCCATTACCGCTGCAGCTTCGCGCTTAGCTAGTTCCAGCAATTGCCGGTCGCGAATCAGGTTGGCCACGCG